>Ga0136641_1001069_pt1 | contig 11434 bp, 10 predicted proteins | sample EliLak1302023Y_FD_115312 | JGI IMG/M metagenome (GOLD analysis project Ga0136641, IMG submission 115312) | Freshwater microbial communities from Elizabeth Lake, Yosemite National Park, California, USA - 13020-23Y | ecosystem: Environmental > Aquatic > Freshwater > Lake ...
AATAGTGTGTTCAACTGTCGGTTCGGCAACTTGAATTGGTTGGAAGCGACGTTCTAGCGCGGCATCCTTTTCGAAGTGCTTGCGGAACTCATCAAGAGTTGTTGCACCGATTGTCTGGAGTTCGCCTCGGGCCAACATTGGCTTAAGGATGCTCGCTGCATCAATTGCACCTTCAGCAGCGCCAGCGCCAACAAGGGTGTGAATCTCATCAATGAATAGCACGATATCGCCGCGAGTACGGATCTCTTTAAGAACCTTCTTTAGGCGCTCCTCGAAATCACCCCGGTAGCGACTTCCCGCTACGAGTGCGCCGAGGTCGAGTGAATAAATTTGCTTGTCCTTAAGGGTTTCTGGAATATCACCTTTCACAATTGCTTGGGCTAGGCCCTCCACAATTGCAGTCTTGCCGACCCCAGGTTCTCCGATCAATACTGGGTTGTTCTTGGTGCGACGCGAAAGAATTTGCATCACACGTTCGATCTCTTTTTCGCGACCAATTACTGGGTCTAGCTTTCCTTCACGTGCTGCTTGTGTGAGGTTACGACCAAATTGATCCAAAACTAATGAGGTAGATGGTGTTCCTTCGGCAGGAGCGCCACTTGTTGCGGCTTCTTTACCTTGGTAACCAGAAAGCAATTGAATAACTTGTTGACGTACGCGATTTAGATCTGCCCCAAGTTTTACAAGAACTTGCGCGGCGACGCCTTCGCCTTCGCGGATCAAACCAAGAAGAATATGTTCAGTGCCAATGTAATTATGACCAAGTTGTAGGGCTTCACGAAGTGAAAGTTCCAGAACTTTTTTTGCGCGTGGTGTAAATGGGATATGACCAGATGGTGCTTGTTGCCCTTGTCCAATAATTTCTTCAACTTGCGAGCGCACAGCCTCGAGTGAGATACCGAGCGCTTCAAGAGCTTTAGCGGCGACGCCTTCACCTTCATGAATCAGGCCAAGGAGGATATGTTCCGTGCCGATGTAATTGTGATTGAGCATGCGTGCCTCTTCTTGGGCAAGCACGACAACTCGTCGGGCACGATCTGTAAACCGCTCGAACATCGCAGCTCCTTTTCCACTTTTATGCCGAACTAACGCCGGCCCACCAATTCTAATGTGAAGGGTAGTACTCGTTCTAACCGAAAATAAGCGCTACTTATGCCCGAAAACCCGCGAATTGACACAATATTTTGTGGTTAACCTGAGAATTTGGCCCAATCGGGTGAGTACGGCATTGTTAAAGGGTTAAGAGCATCCGGGTATTGCCCAGCGTGTTCGGCTTAACACTCTCGAGATCCAAGAACTCAGCCACACCGCTGTCATAAGAGCGAAGCAACTCTGTGTATATCTCAGGGGCTACCGGCGTACCTTGAATTTCAACAAAGCCATGACGGCCAAAGAATTCTGTCTCAAATGTTAAGCAAAAGATTCGCTTCACGCCAACTTGGCGGGCACGTTCAATAATTTCGCTAAGGATTGCATGTCCAACACCTTTACCGCGAACCGCTTCGGAAACTGCGAGTGTTCTAACTTCCGCTAAATCTTCCCAGAGCACGTGCAGCGCACCACACCCAACAACTACATTACTAATTTCCGCTACCGTGAACTCTTGAACGCTTTCAAAGAGCGTCACAGTCTCTTTAGTTAAAAGCCGGCGGCCAGCAGCATAATCATCAATAAATTTTCTAATCTCTTTGATATCTGGCGTGCGTGCCGGGCGAACGTTAATCGACATTTATTCTTCAGGCTTTACTAATGGGAAAAGGATTGTTTCACGAATACCTAGACCAGTTAATGCCATTAACAAGCGATCAACTCCCATTCCCATTCCACCCATTGGTGGCATGGCGTATTCCATAGCCCGCAAGAAATCTTCATCAATCTGCATCGCTTCTAGGTCGCCTTTGGCTCCAAGCGTTGCTTGTTCAGTTAAACGTTCGCGTTGAATTACTGGATCGATTAATTCAGAGTAACCAGTTGCAAGCTCAAAACCCTCAACATATAAATCCCATTTCTCCGCAACGCCCGAAATTTCTCGGTGGGCGCGAACAAGTGGTGATGTATCTACTGGATAGCCTCTGACAAAGATTGGTTCGACTAGTTTTCCGGTACTTACATGCTCAAATATTTCTTCCGCAAGTTTTCCGGTGATCCACTTTGGATCTATCTTCATTCCAAGTTTTTCAGCAATTTTTTTTAGATCCGCAATTGGAGTTTGTGCCGTCACAACTTCGCCAACACCTGCGGAAATTAAGTCAAAAAGTGAAGCTTCGCGCCAGGTGCCACCCAAATTTAATTCGCGGCCATCATGATGGGTAACAATGTGGCTTCCAGAAGTTGCCATTGCGGCATCTTGAACTAATTGTCTTGTTAAGTCCGCGAGAGAATTCCAATCACCAAATGCTTCATAACTTTCAATCATGGCAAATTCTGGTGAGTGACTAGAGTCTGCTCCTTCATTTCTGAAGTTTCGATTAATCTCAAAGACCTTATCTAATCCGCCAACAACGCAACGCTTTAGAAATAGCTCAGGCGCAATACGGAGAAAAAGATCCATATCGTAGGCATTGCTAAAAGTTTTAAATGGTCGGGCGGCGGCTCCACCATGCATAACTTGGAGCATTGGAGTCTCAACTTCGATGAACTCTCGCTTATTGAAAGTTTCACGAAGTGCGCGCATAACGGTTGGACGTAATCGAGCGTTTGATCTGGCTTCTGGACGAACAATTAGATCGACATAACGCATCCGAACCCGAGTCTCTTCCGACAGTGGTTTGTGATCCACCGGAAGTGGACGCAGAGCCTTTGCGGCAATCACCCAGGAATTTGCCAGGATAGAAAGTTCACCACGTTTTGAAGTTATTACTTCACCAGTGACGCTTACTAGGTCTCCAAGATCGATTTCACTCTTCCAAAGTTCTAAAACTTCTGGCCCAACTTTATCGAGTGAGAACATGGCTTGTAATTCAGTTCCATCACCTTCACGTAGCGTTGCAAAACAGAGCTTTCCAGTGTCCCGCTTAAAAATTACTCGGCCAGTCACGCTTTCAATAATTCCAGTCGTAATATCGATTGCGAGATCTTTGTGCTTCTCGCGAATGGACTTTAGGGTTGAAGTGCGAGGAACGGAAACTGGATATGGCTCACTTCCACGCGCGATGATCGCCTCCCGCTTTTCGCGGCGAATACGCAGCTGTTCCGGCAGGTCATCCCCATCGGCAACAGGTGGTGTGTTCTGTGAGTTCTCCATAACGTGCGCAAGCCTATCGTTTAGGAATTGCGCACATGAACTAAGCGCAGGCCAATTAACGTTAAATCTGGCTCATGAAAATCAATCGTTTCGCTAACTCCGATTACCAATGGCGCTAATCCCCCAGTGGCGATAACGCTAACGGGCCCTGAATCTGGATAAAGCAACTCGAGTTCGTGAGTGATGCGCTTGACCAAGCCATCGACCTGTCCGGCAAATCCATAAATTGTCCCTGATTGCAGCGCTTCTACCGTGTTTTTACCAATTACATTCTTGGGTTTTACCAATTCGACGCGACGTAACTGAGCTGCTCGTTGCGCCAAGGCATCAACTGAGATTTCAATTCCAGCCGCAAGTGCGCCGCCAAGGAATTCACCCTTAGGTGAAACAACATCAAGATTTGTTGAGGTTCCAAAGTCGACGACAATACACGGACCATTTTCGCCGTAAAGTGTGTGCGCGGCAAGTGTGTTAACAATTCGATCTGCACCAATCTCCTTTGGATTATCAACTAAGAGCGGAACTCCAGTCTTTACTCCCGGCTCAATTATTGTGCTTGGTACATTTAAAAAATATTCGCCAACCATAGTTCGAAGCTCGCGCAGAGTTGATGGTACGGTAGAGCAAATTGCCAGTGCATCGACTTCAAAGTTCGCAATGAGCGCAGAATAGCGAACCCAGAGTTCGTCAGCCGTGTCACGCGGATCGGTCTTAACTCGCCAAGACTTGATAAGTGCAGCGCCTTCAAAGACACCAAGTACGGTATTTGTATTACCAACATCAATTGTTAATAACATTATTTCTCCATCTCGAAATCTAGCCCGATATCTAAAACTGGTGCCGAATGTGTTAGTGCTCCGACTGCTAAAAAATCCACGCCAGTTTGGGCATAAGTGCGAGCGTTAATCAATGTTAAACCTCCCGAAGCTTCCAATTTTGCTCTTCCCGCGGTTAACGTAACTGCTTCTTTACATTTCCCTGGTGACATATTGTCAAGCAAGATAAATTTCGCACCTACAGCAAGCGCCTGTTCGAGTTGTTCAAGTGAATCAACTTCAATCTCGATTAAATCATCTGGAACGGAACTACTTAGTGCGGTAAATGCCTGTGCTACACCGCCTGCAGCAGAAATATGGTTATCTTTAATTAGCGCAGCATCAGATAACGACATCCGATGGTTTGTGCCGCCACCCATTCGTACCGCGAATTTTTCCAGATCTCGCAAAAGTGGTGTGGTCTTACGGGAGTCTCTAATTTTAGTATTCGTACCTAGCATTGCATCTACCCATTGTTTTGTAAGTGTGGAAATACCACTAAGTCTTCCTAAGAAATTTAAGGCAGTTCGTTCAGCCAGGAGTAAATTCCTAGTTGATCCATCGGTTCTCATAAGTATTGTGTTGGCTGTTACTGAAGCACCTTCACGGACTAGAAATTCATAATCCAAAATTCCACATGCTTCTAAAATTGCTGCGGCCATGTGTAGCCCGGAAACAACACCAGCGCTTCGAGTTTGGAAGATCGCTCTTGAAGTTTGAGATTCTGCGATTGTTGCGTTAGAGGTTAAATCGTTGCCGCCTGCTAAATCCTCTGCGATTGCATCTTTTGCTAATTTCTGAATCGAATCTGGATTTAGGCCGAGTTCTAGTAAGGCGGCCTGTAATTTCACACTGATAGCCATCACTTGACCTCCACGGTTTCTAGATTCCACTCGCCGGTTTGGGAATAGCTTTGGATTATTCGCTTGCTCCAGCTTGGGGAAGTTGTTGAGAAATCAGCTCGCCAATGTGAACCGCGGGATTCGTTGCGCTCTAACGCAGCATGAACTATGGCAACTGCAAGTAGATAAAGATTTGAAATCTCCCAGGCTTCGATACATGGAGTTGTACTTCGTTGCTTTGATAAATTTTCTAAAACTTTGAGTGTTTCTTCTAGTGATTCTTTGGAGCGCATTACGCCGGCGCCTTTACTCATCGCAGCCTGTAGCTCGCCTTTAATTACCGGATCTAAGAGAAAGTTTTGTGTTGCATCAGTTGAATTTTCAACTGGCTGACTGTGTGGTGGCATATGCGCCGCAATGTCTGCGGAGATCCGGGTTCCAAAAACTAAGCCCTCAAGCAAAGAGTTTGAGGCAAGGCGGTTCGCACCATGGGCACCAGTACATGCAGTTTCGCCACATGCATAAAGCCCTGGAACTGTAGTTTCCCCAGACATGTTTACTAGAACACCCCCAGATGCATAATGCGAAGCTGGCGCAACTGGAATCATCTCTTTTGCTGGATCGATTCCGTTTTCAAGACAAGAAGCATAAATAGTTGGAAAGCGATCTTTAAAATCTGCGATCTTTGTTGCATCAAGCCAAACATGTGGCGAATTGGTGTCGGCCATTTGGCGAAATATCTCTTTGGCAACGATGTCACGCGGTGCTAAATCTGCTTGTGGGTGTTTGCCTTGCATAAAGCGTTCGCCATTTATATTTACCAACACGCCACCTTCGCCACGAACTGCTTCAGAGATCAATGGTTGTTGCCCGCTCTCGCTGAGTTCACGCCAGAGCACAGTTGGGTGGAATTGAATAAATTCAACATCAGCAATTTTTGCACCAGCACGAAGTGCAAGTGCAACGCCATCACCAGTTGAGACCGATGGATTCGTTGTTTGCGAATATACCTGTCCAAGCCCACCTGTTGCAATTACAACGGCACGAGCAAGTGCACGACCAACTCCATCTCGACTTCCCGCGCCAATTACGTGAATTGTCGCACCACAAATTCGACCTTCAGAATTCTTCAAAACATCAATCGCTAACGCATTCTCGATAACTTCAATTCCCTCATCTTCATGCACCGCCGCTAGAAGTGCCCGTGATACTTCAGCACCGGTCGCATCACCACCGGCATGCAGTATTCGATTACGTAGGTGTCCACCTTCACGCGTTAGTGCAATCTCACCACTATCTGATCTATCAAAGACCGCACCTCGTGCAATTAATTTACGCACGGCTTCTGGGCCTTCCGTTACTAAAATATCAACCGCTTCGGAATCACAGAGTCCGGCGCCAGCGATCAAAGTATCTTTCTTGTGCTGATCTGGTGTATCACCAGGGCCGAGTGCAGCAGCAATTCCGCCTTGAGCCCATTTTGTTGAACCAGCATCGATGCGTGCCTTGGTTATTAAAAGAACCGATAAGTTATTTGCTCGCAGATTTAGCGCTGTTGTAAGTCCAGCAACCCCTGACCCAATAACAACAACATCGGCACTAACTGTCCATCCGGGAACCCCAGCAAGAAGTTTCATTTAGTGCTCACTTTGTGGGCTACGGCTCTCATCGCCATATTGTCGAGCAAACGGACCCCATTTATCCAACCAGCAACTATCGCTCGATTATTCACGCTCGCTGTGTCTGAAATCTTATAAGTATCAGCGTCTATCACTTCAGCATAATCAAGAGAAAACTGCTTCTCGGTCGCTAGGACAGAGCGGAGAACATCGCGTTGTTGTGAGACTGAACTTTCCTTTGCTGCCGAAGTTAGTGCCTTAGAGATAACACGTGCGGCGATTCGTTCTTCATCAGTTAATCTAATATTTCTAGAGGACATTGCTAGTCCATCGGTTTCGCGAATAGTCGGTGCGGCAACTATCTCAATAGGTAGCGCTAAATCGTTGACTAGTTTCTTGATCAAAAACAGTTGTTGAAAATCTTTCTCGCCAAAAATGGCAACCTCTGGTTTTACTAAATTAAATAATCGGTTCACCACGGTAAGCACGCCATCAAAATGTCCAAAGCGGTGGACCCCCTCAAATATATTTCCAACCGATCCGGCGGAGGTAATTTCAGGATTGCTGGGATAAATCTCTTCAAATGTCGGAGTCCAAACGGTTGTTGCGCCAGCAGCTTTAGCAATTTGGATATCCTTTTCGGTCGGCCTTGGGTATTTCGCCAGATCCTCTTGGTTTTCAAATTGCAGTGGATTAACGAAAATGCTTACGACCACTTGCGAGCAATGCGATGCGGCCATTTTTATCAATGAAGCATGCCCAGGATGAAGCGCACCCATAGTCGGCACCAAAGCCAATGGATGTCTCAAATTTAACGTCATGCTCCAGTCCTTTCCGGGTACCGGGCTCGTGTTAAAAGGTTACTCGCTAACCGTCAAATCTGCCAAAATTTTTGCAACGCTCCCGCGGCCCGGTATCTGCGCGTCGGGATCTATTTCCAGCCAAGGGGCCAAAACAAATTCACGTTCGTGCGCTCTCGGATGTGGGATTTGTAGATCTGGCATATCGATTAGCGCTTCACCAAAAATAATTATGTCGATATCAATTGTTCGCGGACCATTTATAACTTCACGAACTCGACCTAACTTACTCTCAATCTTTGAAGTTCGCGCTAAAAGTTCATGGGGAGTTAATTCACTCTCCCCCATTAATACTGCATTTAGGTAGTCACCTTGTGCTGGGCCACCAACAGGTGCTGTTTCGCGCAAAGTCGAGAGGTGAGTTATCTCAATAATATTTTCTAGTTCAGAGACTGCCTTCTCTATATTAGATTCCCGGTTCCCCAGATTTGATCCCAAGGCTAAAACAATTTTCATCGAGTCCGCTCAATTGTTACTGAAACATCCTTGAACCCAGCAGCAATTGGTGCTTGCGGTTTATGCACAACAACCTTGACCCCAGTAATTAGGGGAAATTTTGCCAAAATATTATTGCTAATACGGGTTGCTAGCGTTTCTAATAGTGAAACAGCCAAACCAGTAATTTCTTCTAAAATTAACTCTGCAACATCGGCATAATTTACCGTCACGGTTAGATCATCACTCTCACCCGCTTTTCGTAAATCTATCTCCAGAAATGCATCTACAATAAAAGTTTGGCCATTACTTCGTTCATCAGGAAATACTCCGTGGAAGCCAAAGCCTTGAATTCCAATAAGTGAAATCAAATCACTCATTTGTTTAGCTCCTCAACAACTGCGATCGCATCACGGTGTGGTTTAACAGAGTGTGTCCGCACGCCCCAAATACCAGCTTGAGCCATTTGGGTCGTGAGAGCGACGGATGCAAACTCACGATCATCTGGTGAATTTGCACCAAGCAACTCACCTAGGAAGCGTTTGCGTGATGCGCCAACTAATAACGGATACCCGAGCAAAGCTAGTCGATCCAGATTTCGAAGCAGTTCCCAATTGTGCTCAGCACTCTTAGCAAATCCAATTCCAGGATCTAAAATTATTTGTTCTGGGGTTACGCCAGCGCCTAGAAGCGCTGTCACCCGATCATCCAATTCTTGCTTTACTTCAACAACTACATCTTTATAAACCGCGGCATCTTGCATTTTTGCGGAATGCCCGCGCCAGTGCATCACAACATATTGAACTGCCGAATTCTTAGCAATTAATTTAGCCATGTCGGGATCAGCCAGGCCGCCACTTACATCATTTACATATGTGGCCCCAGCGCCAATAGCTGCTTGTGCGGTGCTTGCTCGCATGGTGTCGATACTTACAACTGCGCCAAGTTCTACTAATTCGGTTACCACTGGGATGACGCGATCTTTCTCTTCATCTTCACTTACTCGATCAGCACCAGGGCGAGTAGATTCGCCACCGACATCGATTATGTCAACACCTTCGGTGATCATCTCTTTGGCGCGAGTTATGGCTGATGCAAAATCAAAGTGCTTTCCACCGTCCGCAAATGAATCAGGGGTTACATTCAATATCCCAATTACTAGGGTGCGATCGGATTTCATGGTCAGTTCTTATTTGCAGTAATTAAGCTAATTGCTTCTGCTCTAGTTGCGGGATCGCGTAATTGACCACGCACCGCGCTAGTAATGGTTCGGGCTGCAGATTTGCGAACTCCACGCATTGACATGCATAAATGTTCGCAATCAATTACAACAATAACTCCTGCGGGTTCTAAAACTTCCACCATCGCATCAGCAATTTGGGTAGTTAAACGTTCTTGAACTTGTGGCCGTTTGGCATACATATCAACCAGGCGAGCCAGCTTTGAAAGCCCAGTGATTCGACCACTCTCTCCGGGGATATATCCAATATGTGCAGCTCCATGAAATGGCGTCAAGTGATGTTCACAATGGGAAAAAACTTCAATATCTCGAACAATTACTAACTCGCTATGGCCAATGTCAAAAGTTGTTGAGAGCACCTCTTCTGGTTTCTGCCACAGTCCAGCGAAGTTTTCTTTTAAAGCGCGCGCAACTCTCGCTGGTGTTTCTTTAAGCCCGTCGCGAGTTGGGTCTTCGCCAATTGCCAGCAGAAGTTCGGTAACCGCACGCTCTGCACGTTTTTGATCAAAGTCACGACTTGCGCCACCGTCGTGTGCCCCCATAGAAATTGGGTTTATTTCATTCACTTGGCGGCGTAGCTTTCTTTCGCGACTTAGGCGGTGCTGGTTCGACTGGAACAACTTCTGGAGTTGCTTGCTTTGCCGGAGATAGCGCTACTGGAGGTTGATCACTTGGTGCTCGGCTTTTTGAGCCAGTCCAAGCGGGACGCCGCGAAACCATTTTAACCTTCTTAAAGATTTTTTCGATCTCATCCTTAAGTAAGGTTTCTTTTTCGAGGAGTTCAATAACCAATTTATCTAGGACGTCACGGTTTGTAACAAGAATGTCATAAGCCTCTTGATGGGCATTTGCAATTAGGTCGTGAATTTCTTGATCAACAATTCCTGCAACACTTTCCGAGTAATCGCGTTGATGGCCATAACTCCGGCCTAAGAAAGGCTCACCTTCACTTACCCCGAGCTTTATTGCGCCAATTCGCTCAGTCATTCCGTATTGTGTGACCATCGCGCGGGCCAAGTTTGTTGCCTTCTCAATATCATTTGAAGCACCCGTGGTTGGATCATGGAAAATTAACTCTTCGGCGGCACGACCACCGAGTGAATATGCCAATTGATCAAGCATCTGATTTCGAGTGGTTGCGTATCGATCTTCATCAGGCAAAATCATTGTGTAACCAAGTGCGCGACCACGCGGCATGATTGTGATTTTATGAACTGGATCTGTATGTGGAAGTGCATGCGCCACGAGAGCGTGACCACCCTCGTGATACGCAGTAATACGACGCTCTTCTTCGGTCATTAAACGACTTGTCCGTTGTGGTCCAGCCATCACGCGATCAATAGCTTCATCTAGTGCGCGAGTTGTGATTACTTTTGCATTCTCCCGCGCTGTCAAAAGTGCAGCTTCATTAAGAACATTTGCCAGATCAGCGCCGGTAAATCCTGGGGTTCGCTTAGCAAAGTCTTCTAATTTAACACTCTTTGCAATCGGCTTACCTTTCGCGTGTACTTCAAGAATTGCCGTACGCCCCTTTAAATCTGGGCGATCAACTGGAATCTGGCGATCAAATCGACCTGGACGAAGTAGCGCTGGATCCAATACATCTGGTCGGTTTGTCGCAGCGATCAAAATTACTTGAGCGTTTGCTTCAAAGCCATCCATCTCGACTAACAGCTGGTTCAAAGTTTGTTCACGTTCATCGTGACCACCGCCTAGACCGGCACCACGCTGACGACCTACTGCATCAATTTCATCAACAAAAATAATTGCTGGGGCGTTCTCTTTAGCCTTTGCAAAAAGATCGCGAACGCGTGAAGCACCAACACCTACAAACATCTCAACGAATTCTGAACCAGAGATGGAATAGAACGGAACCTTTGCTTCGCCGGCAACAGCGCGTGCAAGAAGCGTCTTACCAGTTCCTGGTGGGCCATACAGGAGTACGCCCTTTGGGATCTTGGCACCGATATCTTGATACTTCTGCGGGGAGGCTAGAAAATCTTTTATCTCAGTTAATTCTGCAACAGCTTCATCTGCGCCGGCCACATCTGCAAAGGTACTTTTTGGCGTCTCCGGGCTTTGTAGTTTTGCGCGGGATTTCCCAAAGGAAAATACTCGATTTCCGCCTTGGGCATTTCCCATAAAGAGTAGAAACAGGAACCCTATTAATAAGATCGGGGCAAAACTCAAGAATAGTGACATCAAGAAAGACTGAGTTGGAACTTTCACATCCCACGCCTTAGGCGGTGGATTACTTGTTAATAGTTCGATAATTAATGGCTCTTGTCCAGAAACATATGAGGCATAAAGTTTCTTAGAGCCCTTGATGTAATTTCCTGATTTGAGAATTACTTCAATCTTCTGATCTTTATCAATAAC
>Ga0136641_1001070_pt1 | contig 11434 bp, 9 predicted proteins | sample EliLak1302023Y_FD_115312 | JGI IMG/M metagenome (GOLD analysis project Ga0136641, IMG submission 115312) | Freshwater microbial communities from Elizabeth Lake, Yosemite National Park, California, USA - 13020-23Y | ecosystem: Environmental > Aquatic > Freshwater > Lake ...
ATGGTATCAACAGCTTTTTTGATTAAATCAAAGTGCTGAGAAAAATTGATTCGGAAATGACCTTTGCCAGAAAGACCAGATTGGTAACCGGGGCTGATAAGAACGCCTGCACTCTTCAAATCTTGAGCGAAAAGGAAGTCATTTGCGTAGTCTTTGCCATTAATTGATTTAGAGTCGATCAACGACGGGAAGATATACGAACTTCCACCAGGCATGCGCACGTGTATTCCGGCGATTGATCCAAGCCCGGTAATCAAATAATCCCGGATCTCTTGATGGAGAACGGTACGTTCTTCCAACCAACCTGGCTCTTCATCCAGCCAACCAGTCAAGGCATGTTGGGAGTAGCCAGCGGTTCGAAGGGCTGTCATAGAGAGGATGGTTTCCATGGAATTGATCATGGTAGAGGGGCCAACTGCAATACCGACACGGTAGCCACTCATTGATTCTGTTTTAGATGGGCCCATTAACGTAATGGATTGCTCGTTCATCCCTGCAAGCGAAGCAAAGTGCGTGTAAGTGCGACCATCATAGATAAGACGACAATAGAGCTGATCCACGATTACTGAAATTTCGTATTTCTTTGCCCATTTTGCCATTTTTTCTATCATTACTTGGCTATAGATCCCACCGGTTGGGTTATTTGGATTAGAGAAAACAAAAACTGTTGCGCCGGATTTGTGGGCAAGTTCAAGGTCGGCTTCTGTGATCTCTATATAACCATCTGATCTGGTTATCGCAGGAACCCGAATCGATTCGCCACCTAAATAAGAGACGATTTTTTCATTCATGAAGTATTCCAACGCAGGGAAGGCGACTATCGTGCCCGGACCTACAAAAGCGGAGAGAGCGCCAAAAAGTGCCCCCTGGGTTCCAGGCGTGATGATGAGGTTTTTTGATGGATTGACATCGATGCCAAGCAATCCAGAGACCCTAGGAGCAAGTAGATTTCGTACTGTCGCGCTACCCCGATACACAGAGTAGGCCTCCGAATTATCCGTCACCGCTCGAGTAAAGTTTTCAAGCGCAGAAGCCGGCGGTAGAAATGCTCTGGTGTCACCATGAGTAAGGTCTATCTGATCTGGTGTGCGTGGCAGATCTGCGACAGCCTTATCCATTTCAGCAACACTAAATCCATACGTATCTCGATAATTCTCTAGTCCGAATCTATGTAAGCCTTCTGGTTTTTTATATGAATAGCTCATGTGCTTTTCTGTCCCTTGCTCTTGGGTGTTTCTGCAACTTCATGTTCGATTATTGCCTCACCAGCCGGTACGTAATGATCTTTAAGCGCCAATCGTATTTCTTGTGGATTCTTTCTCATTAAAACAGTCAGCAATTCTTTGTGCCTTGCAACCACCTCTTGTAGGTCAATCTTCTGCGAATCTAGTGAGGAGCGCATCAGACTACCCATTTGACCATCTAACGTGTGCCAGAACTGCTGAATCCGCTCCCGACCGCCCAGGTTGACGATCAAACCATGAAATTCGGTATCCAAGTAAACCAGCGATGCCAAATCCTGTGCATGTGCGGCAACAGTCATCTGTTCAATAATGGTTTCGAATTCCGCTACCAGTTCTGAAGAAATATCTATCGAATTGCCTTCCACGGCACTTGATTCTAAAAAATAGCGCGCAAAACATGCCTCTTCGATCGCGCTTTTGCTCATTCTGGTGACGTAAGCGCCGCGTCTTACCGAAATTTCTATGAGCCCTTGAGAACGTAGTTCTGAAAGAGCTGATCGCAGGGTTGTGCGACTGATTCCATATTCTTCAGCCAATTTAACTTCGAGCAGGCGTTCACCAGCAACGAATTCGTTGTTCAAAATTCGCTTGCGAAGTTCGCTCTGAACCGCCTGAGGGAGCGAGACATGTTGAATTACATGCTTTTTAGTCAACCTTATTCACCGTGTTCACCTTATCGCTTCAACGATGCCGCGAGAGCTAATAGTCGTGATTCGGTCAAACCCACGTGGTTCTGCGGGTCGCTTAGTAGTTCGAACTCGCTCTCTGGGCCAGATAAGAAGATTGTGACGCCTGGGCCATGTCCGGGTTGTGGACTTGATCCATGTACGACTACTCCCACGCTGATCCACCCGTTGCGATATCCAGCGTTAAATCGTGCGTCCAGATTAGTTATCGCCACAATGTCACCGATATGAATGTCGCTCACACCAGATGGAAGTTCGTAGATCTGAAGGTCTACGTCCCATAACGGCATAGGTCGACCAATTCCGTTTCCTACATATTTACTTTCGAAGCTGGTACGGACGGGTATGCGGAATAATTTTTCACCGCTCTTCTTGAAAGAGAGTGAATTGAAGAGTGTGCTGGAAATATTGAAAATATGGCTCTCCATGTCAGAATCTGATAATCCCTGACCTTCCGTTGCAATAGAAATTTGATCATCAGGTCTAATCAGCTCCATTACCCCGGGTGCAAATAGGATCAGAACGCGACTTCCTTCTCCGCGTTTCCCAAGAACGACGCCCAGCGCACCCGTGGCTGCCCCAGTACGGACCTGTGCGATATTCCCGATGCATGATTGTGCGACCAGCGAATGTGCAGCATCGGGGTTTGGATGGCTGACTGAAACACCCGGTGAAGCATGGTCCGCATCCAGAGCAAAGATGCTATCTCCGACTCGATAATTTAGAACGATCCCACCATCACCTGTTGGTACATATGTGACGCCGTGTCGATCAATTCTAAAAGGTTCGCCCGATGATTCGGAATGCCCGACATACCCCAGCGCATTTACCGTAACTGTAGTTCTAGATTCGGTCATGACTTCACCTTTAGTAAATCTGCTAGAAATTTGATATTTGAATTTTCATCAAGAATCACATTAAAGGCATCTGCGGGACCGCTCATTATCGTGGAAGGCCCCGGTCCATGTCCAAAGAGTGATGCGCTACCGGTTGAGATGATTCCGATAGATATCCAACCTTCGCGATAACCACGTCCAAAGCTATGGTCTTGATCAATCATGGCCACAACATCACCGATTCGGAGATCTTCTAGCCCTAACGAGAAACTTGAATCGAGATCTGGATAAGTGCCCATGAGATCGGTATTCGCATACTCTGAAACCATTCCAGAACCTGCACCAATTGCTTCTGGCGGAATGATGCGTGCCACGTGAATATCTAGCGCACCAGAACTATTCGTGCCACCAGCTAGCCCTTCTAAGAGTTCTGGTGAAAGGTTCTTGATATGAATATTGTCATGATCGAGCAACCTCAAACCCTGTCCGACAGCCCGAATGCTGACCTGATCTCCCGTGGTTACCTGTGCCATATCCTCCTCTGGCATATCAACCAGCACGTAAGCATGTTGCCCAATGACAAAACCCTGCTTTCCTGCCGATGGTCCGGACATCACCGTCACGATATTTCCAATACAGGTAAGGAACTGCAGAGCATAATTTACGGACTCTTTAGCGCTGCGGACAGAGAGCCCGGGTTCGACGTGATCACCTAGGAGTCGAGTTGCGATATCACCGCAATGGACGCCTAGGGTCACACCTCCCATACCAGGCAAGAAGAATGCTTGACCGTTTGCATCCACTCGGAAACCATTTCTATCCGACAAAGGTGGCCACACTTCACCTACAACTATCTGCGTGACAAGCCTTGAAGCATTGGTCGTAACTTTCATCGTAATCTCTCCAACTTTCTAGTGGTCGTTATGCGCCTTGTACTTCATCAAAGTTGATCCATTTGCGTTCACGATAGGAACGCTCGAAAGCATTGATTGTTCGTTGGACTAGTGCGCCTTGGCCAAAATCTCCTTGGGCCTCAGCCGCTTCACCGATAATTTCATCCGTGAAATTTTTAATGAGATTTGAGTAAAAGAGGAACGGCCATGGTTCACGACTATTTCCACCTTCAGGGAAGTACTTTTGAGGAATCTCTTGCTCGACAAATTCCACGGAATCCTTAGTTGCAACCTTAATGGTCTGGCAGATGCCAAATTCTTCTACCAACCTGACGATGATCGCGCCTTTGGAACCGTAAATCCGAGCTTCGACGCCAGGATAATTTCCGACAGTTACATAAGAAGATTGGATTGAGGCGATAGTGGGACTTTCGAATTCGCAGAGCCACATATCACCGTCATCGATATTCATGCGCTCCATCGTGCCAGTTGCACGGATCATGCGAGTAGGTACAAAGTTTCGCATCGTTCCTACCACTTGGGTCATAGGGCTATCAACCCACCAATGCATGATGTCAATGATTGGTGCGCCGTAACCTTCAATCGAAGAAATTGCGATGACGCCTTCACCTAACTCTGTTTGTTCGGCTTGACGCAGCGGTGTTGCAGGATCAATCCACTGACTGTTCTGTTCATATCCATTGAATACATATGGTTCACCGATAAATCCAGAATCAATCAGGTCTTTGGCCATTTGCACCGCTGGTGCGTAACGAAAGGTGAATCCCAGCTTTGTTTTAACTCCCTTACTCTTTGCAAGGTCAGCGAGCCGTTGAGTTTCTCTGGCGTCACGATTTACTGGTTTCTCACACAACACATGTTTGCCGGCGTTTATCGCATCTAACGACACTTGGAAGTGCGCATCATTTCCTGTAGCTACATCAATGACATCAATCGTCGGATCATTGAGTATGTCGTGATAGTTATCGCTTATCACCGGCACATCAAATTGCGCACCAACCTCTTGGGCCATCTGTAAATTAAGATCAACGAGAGCAACAACTTCAGTTCGAGAATCCCTCTGCCACCCCGGAATATGTGCACGTTCAGCCCATGCCCCTGCGCCAATGACGGCAACTCGTAGCTTCTTCTTATCCATGTTTTTCTCCTTTTAGTTGTTTCTCTGAAGTCTGACTCGTGGATCAATAAAGGTATAGAGAATGTCGACAATAAAGTTCATGATGACCATGAAGACAGAGGCAACAAGCACAGTCCCGGTAATCATCGGCACGTCTAATGTAGAAATTGAACGAAAGGCAAGTTGACCGATTCCCGGAATCCCAAAGATTGATTCAACGATCAAAACGCCACCAAGGAAATAGCCCAGATCCATTCCGATCATTGTGACAATAGGCATCAATGCGTGGCGAATAACGTGTCTTCTCAGAATCAAACCAGGTGGCATTCCCTTTAATTGTGCAAATTCGATAAACGGTGATTGCAAGACATTGATCACAGTGGTTCGAACTATTCTGGAATAAAAAGCTGCACCACCTACGCCTAGTGTGAAGCTGGGGAGAATGAGATACCAAATAAGCGGGGAACCAACGCCGTTTAGGGGGAAAACTGACAGTTTAAATGCGAGGAAATAGAGCAACATCAGCCCTAGCCAGAAAGGGGGAGTAGAAAGCCCAAAGAGAGCCGAGAAGGTAGAAAGGCGATCGAAGAAGCTTTTTGGGCGATAGGCGGAAATTATTCCAAACGGGATACCCAGAATAATCTCCCAAAGTACGCCAGCAACTGCCAGCAGCGCGGTAAACGGAAGTGCTCGCCAAATCACACTTCCCACCGTTTGATTCTGCAACGCGAAAGAAATTCCCAAATCGCCTCTCAGTAGCCGACCGATGAAATGTAGGTATTGGGACACGAGTGATTGATCGATACCCAATTGATGGCGAATACTTGCAACCGCTTCTGGACTGGCGTTGGTGCCCGCAACCATGCGCGCAGGATCACCTGGAACAATGAACGCGAGTATGAATGCCAACGTCATGACACCCCACACCACGGCAAGCATCTGCGCCGTTCGCCTTATGATCCAATGGCTCATCGCTTTACCCCCGTTGAAGAAGCGTCAAATAAATCCGTCAGCCAATCTCCCATCAAATTAAATGCTAAAACGGCAAAGATTATGGTTACTCCAGGTGCTATCAAGAGCCACGGGGCAGATTGAAAATATTTCTGGCCCTCCGAAATCATTTCACCCCATGATGGTTGTGGAAGGGGAACGCCAATTCCGAGAAATGACAAGGATGCTTCGATGAGGATTGAGGTTGCTACACCCAAAGTGGAATAGACGATAATGGTAGGAATTAAATGCGGGATGATGTGGCGTCGAATGATCTGGGGAGTCGTTAGACCAAGACTGCGAGCGGCGATGATAAATTCACGCTCTTTCAATGAAAGAACTTGACTGCGGATGATTCGCGCAAGATAAGTCCAGTAGGCAAATGCAATAACTAGGACTACATTTTTTGTACTAGGACCTGTGACTGCTATCAGCGCAATGCAGAAAAGTAGAATGGGGAAGGAAAGAACGATATCGGTCAACCGCATGAGAATTGATTCAACCCATCCACCCATGTAGCCAGAAATTGCGCCGATCGTAACCCCGATGATGGATGCAAGCGCTGTTGCAACTACTCCAACTGTGAGCGATACCCGCGCGCCGAAGATCAACCGGGAAAGAACGTCACGGCCATTTTGATCTGCCCCCAAAAGAAAATTTCTACCTGGTCCTTGTGGTGCGCCAATATCTGAAAGCCCATCAGGATATTGATAAAGCGGTAGTTTAGGTGCGAACCACGGAGCACAGATAGCGATAATGATGAGGAGTAGCACGACGACCACCGATGTAAAGGCGACTTTGTCTGCCTTTAACGATTTCCAGGCTCGCGTACGGAGAGAGGGGGAATCTAGCGATGTTTCAATCTCTTCAAAATGGTCATTCACGCTACTCACCCCCCAGGGAAAGTTGCAGACTTTCGATAGGTTGGATCAGATGGCAGGCCACCTTTGGTCCTTGAGCCGTAGGAAGCAGTTGGGGTGTTTGGATTAAACACTGTGCTACCGATTCTCTGCACCGAGGATTAAATGCGCAGCCAGAAGGGACGTTAGCTAGATCAGGTGGTTCGCCAATACTCTTGATCTTGTCGCCGTTATTTCCGGCAATATTGGGTACCGCGCTTACAAGTGCACGGGTGTAGGGGTGTTGCGGATGTGTCAGGACGGCATCACTGTCGCCGTATTCAATGATCTTTCCAGCGTACATAATCGCGACGCTCTTTGAAATATATCGAAGCGTCGAAAGGTCATGCGAGATAAAGATAAAACTAATGCTGGCCTGCTCCTGAATATCTTGAAGTAGGTTCAGGATTTGCGCTCTAACGGAAACATCGAGAGCCGCAACAGCTTCATCACAAATAATGAGATCCGGGTTTGTTGCAAGTGCCCGAGCGATGGCAACTCGTTGTCGTTGCCCACCAGAAAGTTCCTTGGGGTATCTGGTTGCTAACGAACCCGGCAACTTAACAGTTTCTAGGAGACGCAGAACTTCTGTCGGAATTTCTGATCTAGGGAGGTCTCTAACCTGCAGGCCTTCAGCGATTGACTGTGAAATCGTAAAGAGTGGATCGAGTGAATCGTATGGATCCTGAAAGACCATCTGAATTTTCTTTCGGATCGGCCGCAACGCCGAATTACTGAAATCCACAATTTCGTGACCACGAACGAGAATCTTGCCTGACGTCGGCTTATTAATACCAATAAGTGCCCGAGCTAACGTACTTTTACCTGACCCTGACTCACCTGCAATGCCGAGTGTTTCGCCTTGGTACACATTGAAAGAGATGCCATCAACTGCTTTGACGGGTTGGGACCCTACCAATTTGCCTGTGCCTTTAAAGTGAACACTTAGATCTTTAACAGAAAGAAGCGGAGTCGGCTGCAGGATCATGAAGCATCCCGTGCTTCATAGGAAATGGGATTGTGGCAGGCATAATTTTGCGAACTATTACTGCCCAGTGTTAAGACAGGCGCAACTGTCATGCATATTTCAGTCGACCGGGTACATCTGGGAGCAAAGGAGCAACCAGGATTGACCTGCCCTGCGATCGGGGGACTCCCTGGAATCGTCTGCAATCGTTCACGTTCTGTGTCATAAAGATTTGGAACTGAAGCGATGAGCGCTTGTGTGTAAGGATGTTGTGGATAGTTAACGATGTCGTCAACTAATCCGGATTCAACAATTCGACCGTTGTACATCACAATGATTCTGCTGCAAAAATTTGCTACAACTGCAAGATCATGACTAATCAGTAAGACTGCCATCTGATCTTTTTGGGAGATTGATTCCATCAAATCTAAAACTTGGGATTGAATCGTCACATCTAGTGAAGTAGTCGGTTCATCTGCAATCATTAATTTTGGCTTACAACTTATCGCGATAGCAATGGCAACCCGTTGACGCATTCCGCCTGATAGGGAATTTGGATATTGTTTCATTGTTCGTTCTGGATTTGGTAAACCGACAGATTTGAGCAATGCAATACTTTCTCTATCTGCATCGGCTTTACTCAAACCTTTATGATAAGTAAGCATCTCTTTTATCTGGATACCAATTTTTACTAATGGATTGAGGCAAGTGAGCGGGTCTTGTGAGACGATCGAAATCTCTGAGCCCCGCCAGTTTGTCTTCCGTTCGAGCGAGTCAGCATCCTGACCCTGAATAGAGATCGTTCCTGATGTCATAATCCCTGGTTTTGGAATCAACTTCATAATAGCTCTAGCAGTGAGAGATTTACCTGAACCAGATTCGCCCACCAGCCCAACGCGTTCGGCTGGGGCAATTGAAAAAGAGATGGAATGGACGACTTCTTCCATCCCATCTCTTGTTGGGAAACTTACTGAAACTGAAGCGACATCTACAACAGCAGTACTGCTATTTTCTGCCGCTTCAAGTTTCACTTTTCCCCTTTAACCTTGTGATTTTTCCTTATTTAAGAAATACGCACTAATAATCAACTCTTGAGAGAGTAATTACTAATCATGTATCCCCAAATTGGGTTCTCAACAAAGTTACCAACATTACTTCCGTACACTGTCGTGTTCTTACCAAAGTACAGCGGGATAACAGGATTATCCGCTTGCATCAGCTTTGCGGCTGATTCGTAATAAGACTGAACCTTGCTTGGATTTGCCAGGCCTTGGTTCACCAAATCATCGAACTTCTTATTACAGTAGAACGGATAGTTCTGACCACCCGGAATCGCAGATGCGCAACCGAGTAGTGCCTGGAAGAAGTCGCTGCCATCTGGATAATCAGCAATCCAGAAAGTTAGTGTCATTGGTGTCTTATTAGGAGTAGCAGCCACTGAGAAGAATGTACTCATTTGGACTGCCTTAACGTTGATTTTAATGCCGATAGCAGCGAGCTGCTGTTGAATCACAACGTCAAGGTTGGTCCATGGCTGGGTATTCCAGCTGTATAGGTCAGTAGAGAAACCCTTTGGATATCCAGCTTTGGCAAGAAGCGCCTTAGCTTTACTGATATTCAGAGGATTAACCATGCTCTTTGTGACATAACCAGTTACGCCAGGAGGAATGAATCCAGTTGCTGCATCGCCTTGGCCGTTGACGGCTTTGAGCAAACCAGCGCGATCAATCGCAAATGAAACGGCTTGGCGTACAAGCGGATTATTAAATGGTTTCATCTTTGTATTGAGGGTCAAGAAGTACGTTGAAAGTCCAACGCGGTGGCTAATCTGGTCTTTCAACTTAGGATCATTGATCACCGAAAGGAAGCTGGAGTTAGGCAACTTGTCGCCCATTAGATCCAAATCACCTTTTTGAAGTTGGAGCAATTGAACTTCAGGCGTGACACCTAGAGCTTCATTAACTCCATCAAGCAAAGGATGTCCGGCGTTCCAATAGTTTGTATTCTTGGTCAATATGATTGATTGTCCAGGAGTAAAGCTAACAAACTTAAATGGACCAGAGCCCAGTGGGGATTTTGCTTGATCGCTTCCCGTTCCCGCTGGAATGATCGAAGCGTGTGGCATTGCCATGACATAGACGAATGCAGAGTTTGGTGAAGTGAGCTTTAATGTCAGTTGAGTAGGGGATTTGACAGCAATTCCAGAGACTGTACCGACTGGATTCTTTGCAAAATCGGTACAACCACTCACAGCATTCCAGAAGCTTACGACCGGAGATTTAGTTGCTGGGTCGCAGATTCTTGAAAAAGTGTAAGCAACATCATCCGCGGTGACGGGTTTACCATCTGCGAACTTCATGCCTGCTCGTAAGTTGATCGTATAGGTCAACTTATCCGCAGAGAGTTTTGGAAGTGAGGCAGCGGCCTGAGGAATGAGATCTGTTCCACCCGGTGTGTAGTCATAAAGACGATTGAAAAGCATTTCCATGTTGTCCCAGCAAGTTGCGTCATAGCAAACTTGTGGATCAAAAGTTGTTGGGTCTGACGAAAATGCAATCTTTAAGATTCCACCGGTTCCGGCTGCGTTCGCAGATCCTTGAAACACAGCCACTGGGGCGATTGCTAGCGCAGCGCCTAGTGCCATTATTAAGGATGATGAGAGCAGCTTTGATCGTATCGAAATTTTCATTTCCAGCTCCTTCGTATCTTGTCGACATTCAACATTACGACGAATTTAGACCCCAAACCAAGAGGAGTCAATAGATTTGGAAATTTTCTATGGGCCAGGAAAGAGCAAAAATGAAGTTAGTAGCCCCGAGCGGGAACATAGAGATTCTTGGGTGTCTGGCTGCTTTGGAGCAAAGCGTGGTTCTGAATCAGAAGTTCCACCAGCGCGCGATTCTCTGTTTCAACAGTTGAGGCCGAATGAGGCGAAACGATGACATTGGACATCTGCCACAGGGGATTGCCTTGCGGGAGCGGTTCCTCAATAAATACATCCAGGCAGGCTCCGAGCAAGGTGCCATCCGACAAAGCTTTGATCATGCACTCTTGATCGACTACTTGACCCCTCGAAATGTTGATCATGATGGTGCTGGGCTTCATGGCGGCAAAGGACTCCTCACCAATCAGTCCCTCTGTCTCCACCGTTAAGGGGCAGCAAATAACAATGATGTCTACCGACGGGAGTACAGAAATGAGTTCTTCAGCAGTTATAACCCGATTGATATGAGGATTTTCTAGGCGTGCATGTGATCTACCGAGACCAACCACATCTAAACCCAGGTTAGAAAAAGTCTCTGCTACTTTACGGCCGATACCACCAAGTCCAACAATTAAGATTCTCTTTCCAGCTAGTTGTGTGGTGGTATATCGCTCCCAATGCTCATCTTTCTTCCAACGATCAAGAAGTGGAATCGACTTAATAAAGTGCAGCGCTCCCATTAGTGCGAATTCCGACAAAGGGACAGCATGAATCCCACCTGCAGTAGTAACGGTTATATCTGCCAGATCTAGACCGGTCCGCTTCATGAAACCACCGATGCCAGCGCTTGTAGCCTGAATCCATTGTATTCCTGGATTACGCTGAACCATCTCTTCGGGTTTGTACCAATCAAAATCAAAATAGGCATCAACACCTGCAGTGACTGTAAACCACTTGTTTAATTCACTTTCAGATAATTTTCGAGCGGGTGCAGTATGGTCGCATTTATACCTAGGTGGAGGAAGAATGTCAGGTTCATAGACAATGTCTAACTCTGGAATAGCTTTGTTGATTACA
>Ga0136641_1001071_pt1 | contig 11430 bp, 8 predicted proteins | sample EliLak1302023Y_FD_115312 | JGI IMG/M metagenome (GOLD analysis project Ga0136641, IMG submission 115312) | Freshwater microbial communities from Elizabeth Lake, Yosemite National Park, California, USA - 13020-23Y | ecosystem: Environmental > Aquatic > Freshwater > Lake ...
CTGCCGGAACCGCACGATCATTGGTGAAACGCATTCCGAGCACACAAATGTCTTCATTGGCAACGCGCTCTTTCACCACACGCAGATCCTCTGACGAGAGGTGAATGCTCGACTTTGCTTTCTTTGAAACCGGGAGCGGCAACGAGGGTTGGCTCAACACCGGCGCGATCACTGATGGTTCAACAATCATGCCCAGCGCGAAACCACCGGTGAAGCACATGCCAATCGCTCCGACTCCAGGGCCTCCGCATTCGGCGTGTGCATGTCGGGCCAAAGCGCGCATCTAGAGCGCCAGCGGTTCGGTTTTTCCTGCGGCGAATGCGGCGAACTCCTTCGACACACACCCTTTCGCCATCGACTTGGCGATGTAGCCGCCGCTCGCGGCACGACCAGGCGTTCCGAAGAGAACCGGCAGATACACCGTGCAACCCAGTTCACGAACTCGGCGGGCAAAGTTCGCCACCTTCGGCGTGATGCCGGGGATCTCGGCCATCACAATGACCGCTGGTCCGGTGCCACTACGAAAGACCTCGTGGGTCTCGCCCTCATGCGTAAATGACCCGCTGGTGAAGTCGGTGAGTGGGTCTGCAATCTCAGGTGCCATGGCCAAACGCTAGAACGCTTCTGCCCCGGCTGCCCTCTAGGTAGTAGGAAAGAGGGACACATTCACCGAGGGGGAAGCGTGAGCAGGAACGAAGGCCGCTTTGACGGCAAGGTCGTACTGATTACCGGAGCCGCACGCGGCCAGGGTCGGGCTCATGCCCGACGGTTTGCGGCCGAGGGCGCCAACATCATCGCCGTCGATGCCTGCGCGCCGATCCTCCCCGATGTCGCCTACGAAGCAGCAACAGAGGAAGACCTGCACGAGACCGCTCGAATAGTCGAGAAGGAAGGCCGCGGCATCGTCGCCCATGTGGCCGATGTTCGCAATCAGGCCGCTCTTGATGCGGCCGTGGCCGAAGGTGTCGACCGCTTTGGTCGCCTCGATGTCATTGTCGCCAATGCTGGTGTCGCGAGTTATTACCGCACCTGGGAAGTTCCCGAAGAGCATTGGGCCATCGTGCTCGATGTGAATCTCACCGGCGTATGGCGCACGGTCAAAGCAGGACTGCCCGCAATGATCGAAGCCGGAAACGGTGGCGCCATCACGTTCATCAGTTCTGCTGCTGGCCTGCGCGGTTATTCCTACCTCGGTCATTACGCCGCCACGAAGCACGGCCTCGTTGGTCTGATGCGTTCGCTCACGCTCGAAGTCGGCCAGTACGACATCCGCGTCAACACCATTCATCCCGGCGCGGTCGACACGGTGATGGGCCACGACCCCGATGTGCCGCGCATCATCGCCGACGATCCGCGCACAACTGGCGCCTATACCGGGCAGCGGCCGCTCGATGGTGGCGCGCAGAAAGTTGACGACATCTCGAACGCGCTGCTTTGGATCAGTTCTGACGAAGCCCGCATGGTTACCGGCATCACGTTGCCCATCGATGCCGGCGCAGCGATGCGCTGAGAGGATTTAACTATGAGCACTCGACTCCCCCGCCAAAAGCCCTTCCGATTCAGCATTCAGGCCAGTGAACCTCCCGGCAGTTTCACCGGAAGTGCCGACGATGGCGATCGGTGGCGGGCGCTTGCTCGTCAGGTCGAATCGCTCGGCTACGACTCACTGACCATTGCCGACCACCTCGATTCGCAGCTCGCCATCACGCCTGCACTTGTTTCGGCCGCCGAAGCCACAACCACACTCAAGATCGGCACGTTGGTGTGGTGCAACGATTATCGCCACCCGGTGATCCTTGCGAAAGAAGCAGCGACGATCGATCTGTTAAGCGGTGGTCGCCTCGAATTTGGCATTGGTGCAGGTTGGATGACCACCGATTACGAACAAGCCGGCATCCCGCTTGATCGACCCGGAATTCGCATCGACCGCATGGCCGAGGCCATAACGATCATCAAGGGTTTGTTCGGCGCAGGGCCGGTCGATTTCAAGGGCGAGTACTACAACATCACCGGCCACGAAGGAACGCCGAAACCGCTGCAGTCGCCGGTTCCGTTCCTTATCGGTGGCGGTGGCAAGAAGGTTCTGAGCATTGCTGCGCGCGAAGCCGACATCATCGGCATCAACGTTGCACTCACCGCTGGCGTCATTGACGCTTCAGCCGGTCCGAATGCCACTGCAGAAGCCACCGAAGAGAAGTTGCAGTGGATCGCCGACGCTGCGGGTGACCGCTACGACGACCTTGAACTGCAAACGCGAGTACACCTGGCTGTCGTCACCGACGATCGCGAAGGCTTCGCCGAAATGGTTGCGCCTGCACTCGGCCTCACTGGCGCGCAGGCGTTGGAATCACCGCATGCGTTGGCCGGCACCGTTGATCAGTTGTGCGAAACGATCATTGAACGCCGCGAACGATTCGGCCTGTCGTACGTCACCATTGGTGCCGACGCCGTCGAATCATTTGCACCGGTTGTTGCGAGACTCGCAGGGACCTGACTATTCCCACTCGATGGTGCCGGGGGGCTTCGACGTGACGTCGTAGGCCACTCGGTTAATGCCGGGCACCTCGTTAATGATGCGCGAAGACATGCGCTCGAGCAGGTCGTAGGGAAGTCGGGCCCAGTCCGCGGTCATCGCGTCTTCACTGGTGACGGCGCGAATAATCGCCGGGAACCCGTAGGTGCGTTCATCGCCCATGACACCAACCGAACGAATATCAGGAAGCACGGCAAACGCTTGCCAGATTTCGCGCTCAAGGCCGGCAGCTTTCACTTCTTCGCGCACGATGGCGTCGGCCTTCTGCAGCATCTCGACTTTGTCGGGAGTGACTTCGCCGATGATGCGTACACCGAGCCCGGGTCCAGGGAACGGCTGACGCCAAACGATTTCGTCGGGAAGACCGAGTTCGGTTCCGACTTTGCGGACCTCGTCCTTAAACAACGCGCGCAGTGGTTCGACGAGTTCGAAGTCCATGTCGTCGGGAAGGCCACCGACGTTGTGGTGGCTCTTGATCTTTGCGGCGTCCTTGGTGCCCGACTCGATGACATCGGGGTACAGCGTTCCTTGCACAAGGAACTTTGCGTCTTGGAGTCCGCCCTTGGCGTCTTCGAAGATACGAATGAAGAGCTCGCCAATTGCTTTGCGCTTTTCTTCCGGATCGGTGATGCCAGCGAGACGTTCGAAGAATCGGTCGCCGGCGCGAACGTGAATCAGTTCAATGCCCTGATGACGTTGAAAGGTTTCGACAACTTGCTCGCCTTCGCCGAGACGCATAAGGCCGGTGTCGACGAACACGCACGTGAGCTGTGAACCAATTGCTTTGTGCACGAGCGCGGCTGCAACGGCGGAATCGACGCCACCAGACAAACCGCAAATGGCACGGCCGCTACCGACCTGCGCGCGAATGAGTTCGACCTGTGTCTCGATGATTGACGACATCGTCCATGACGGAGCGAGGCCGCAACCGTCGTAGAGAAAATGTTCAAGGAGTTCTTGGCCGTGCGGCGTGTGCACGACCTCGGGATGGAACTGCACGCCGTAGCGGCGATTCTTTACATCTTCATAGGCCGCCGCAGGCGTTTCTGGAGTTGACGCGGTGACCGTTGCGCCAATGGGCGGAACAGTGATGGTGTCGAAGTGGCTCATCCATACCGATTGCGTGCGGGGCTGTGCCGCGCTGAACAGAACGTCATCGGCCACAACAGTGAGTTCGGTGCGGCCGTATTCACCGCGATCGGTGCGAGAAACCTCGCCGCCGAGATCACGTGCGAGCAACTGGGCGCCATAACAAATGCCAAGGATCGGAACACCAAGTTCGTAGACACCGGGATCGATCGACGGCGCGCCATCGACGTGCACCGAAGCAGGACCACCCGAGAAAATGATGCCTGCAGGTTTCTTGGCCGCAATCTCTGCTGCAGTCAGGTTGTGTCCGATGATTTCGGAGAACACGTGCGCTTCACGCACGCGGCGCGCAATGAGCTGCGCGTATTGCGCGCCGAAATCGACGACAAGGACGGGGCCTACCGTCGATTCAGTGTTCAAGATCAGTGGCCCATTCCGACGCCCTGCGCTTTCTGCAGGACCTTTCCTTCGGTCTGCAGAGCAGGAGCAACCATGACCTCGGCCTTTTGGAATTCCTTCACCGTTTGATAGCCACACGTGGCCATCGACGTGCGAAGGGCGCCGAAGAGATTCATGCGTCCGTCGTTCTCGTTCGCGGGTCCAACAAGGATTTCTTCAAGCGTTCCGCGAGTTGTGGTCTTAACTCGCGCGCCTCGAGGAAGCGTGGGATGGAAGGTGGCCATACCCCAGTGGTAGCCGCGGCCGGGAGCTTCAGACGCTGCCGCAAGCGGCGAGCCGATCATGACCGCGTCGGCACCGCACACGATTGCCTTGGCGATGTCGCCACCGGTTCCCATGCCGCCGTCAGCGATGACCTGGCAGTAGACGCCGGTCTCGTCGAGATGACGCATGCGCGCTGCACGCGCATCGGCGATTGCGGTTGCTTGCGGAACACCGAGACCGAGCACCGCACGAGTGGTGCACGCGTGACCCGGTCCGACACCAACAAGAACGCCAGCCGCACCGGTGCGCATGAGATGCAGCGCCGCTTGGTAGGACGCACAGCCACCGACAATGACGGGGATGTCGATTTCTCGCACGAACTTCTTGAGGTTCAGCGGTTCCACCGTCTTTGAAACGTGCTCTGCGGAAACGACCGTGCCCTGAATGACGAGAAGATCAAGTTCCGCTTCGAGAATGGCCTTGGACAGTGACTCGGTTCGCTGTGGGGTTACCGATGCACACGAGGTAACGCCGGCTGCATTGATTTCGCGAATGCGCTGCGTGACGAGCTCGGGCTTGATGGGCTCCATATAGATCTGCTGCATACGAGCAGTGGCCTTCTCGACATCGAGCTTGCTGATCTCTTCCAACAAGGACTCGGGATCTTCGTAGCGAGTCCACAAACCTTCGAGGTTCAGCACACCAACGCCACCAAGTCGACCGATTTCAATCGCAGTTGCGGGGCTTACGACACCGTCCATCGCCGAGGCCATCAGCGGAAGCCGGAACTTGAACGCGTCGATCTCCCATGTGATGTCGACATCTTCAGGATCTCGCGTACGACGACTCGGCACGATGGCGATGTCATCAAAGCCGTATGCACGACGACCCGACTTGCCCATTCCGATTTCGACTTCAGCCATTGCTGATCCCTTCGCTCGAAAGAGAGAACTCTACTCGCCGAGGCCGGGCGGAAGAACAGCGTTCGGTGCGTCCCAATGTGTGATTTCCGCCATCGGATCGTGCGTGCCAGTGACGATTGAGAGAAGGTTTCGCAGCATCGCTGCAGTTGCACCCCACACCGTGTCGCCTTCAATCTCAAAGAAAAAGACTGGTCGGGTGTGCTCTCCGAAGGTCCAGAGTTCCTCGCGGAAAACCCCGTCGCAGAGCAACTCTTCGAGACCGACGTGGAGCACCAACTCCACTTCATCGGGAGCAGCCTGCAACTGAGGGATGACGAGATGCGGATCGGTGATCTCCGCGACGTAGGGCACAATCCATGATCGACTCGACACGGTGCGTAAGTGGTCGAGCTCACCGAGATGGTTCACAGCTGAGGGATTGAGCGAGATTTCTTCCTGGGCCTCACGCAACGCAGTGACCCAGAGTTCCTCCCCCGGCTCTTGACGACCGCCGGGGAAACTCACCTCACCGCTATGGCTTCTCAGAGCTTTCGACCGACGGGTGAGCACGACCTGAGCCGCTCCGTTGGCGTCTTCGTAGAGTCCGGCGAGCACCGCAGATCGAAGCGCGCCATCGGCAAACTCTTGCGTGCGTGGAGCCGCAGCAGAAGCCATGACGGCACGGATCTCGGCCATCGTCGGACGACGGAGTTCTGCGGACAGTTGAGCCCACGGCGCCGGACCACCATCAACGGTGGCCGGTGGACGGGGAATCTGCTGCTGACCGCCCCGGTTCAGGACGCGCCTGCCTGCTTTTGCTCGACGAGCACGCGCAACAACTCCGGCATACCGGCGGTCTTGAGATTGGCCATGACGCGGCCCGGAGTGTTCTCACCGGTTTCCCACTCGTTCCATGCTGCGAGAAGTTTTTCGGGATCGGGCGGCGGGGGTCCAGCAGACATGTCCATGACAGGAAGGGTAGCGACCTACGCTCCCGACATGACCGACCCGACCCAAGTTTCCGCAACGAATTGGAAAGAGGTCCTGTTTGGTCGGGACAGTTTCTTCCCCGTCCTGTTGCTTGCGATTCTGACAATTCTCTTCTCGCCAATGATCGACGCGTTCCATTTCGGCTTTCTGCTCGTCTATCCCGCAAGCGCACTTCTCGTCCTTCTCGCCTACCACCGTTCGCGAGTTTCGAAGCGCACAATCACAGCCGTCACTGTTCTGCTGATCGTCGTTGGCGTGATGGCGGTAATCACGAGCATCGCCAGAGTCGTTGACTTCACTGATGATCGCTATCTCATTGCACTTTCATCCGCATTATTCGCGGCGCTCATTGCATGCGCGTTCCCCGTTGTCGTTCGACGGGCGTTCCAACATGAACGAGTCACACTCAACACACTTGCGGCCGGCATTACCGCCTATCTCTTGATTGGCATCTTTTTTGCTTCGCTCTACCGGTTCGATTCAGCGTTACAAAACTTTCAAATATTCCACGAAACCTTGCATCCGAATGCTGGCGATTACACGTACTTCAGTTTCATCACGCTCACGACAGTCGGCTTCGGTGACCTCACGCCAGCGACAGAGTTCGCCCGTTCGCTTTCAATCTTCGAAGCGATCCTCGGCCAGGTGTTCCTCGTAACTGCAGTTGCCCGCATCGTCAGCCTTCTCGGTTCAGAGAAGCCCGCCGTTCCCCGTGTTCCCGCCAGTCACGACTTCTCTGGCGACGAAGAGACCGACTAACCGTTAGTCCGCTTTCGTCGTCATCACTACATGCAGGACGTGAAGCAGGAACGCTGTTCCTAAGGCGATCATCGCGACCTTTCGTGTTGCTCCCGAAAGGGTGAAGATCACCACCACGCCACCGGCGATCGTGAAACCGATTGCCGCAGTTTCGCGCACCAAGCGCTTCAAAACCTTTGAGAGTGATGGTCGGGTGCTTTGCATGAGTAAATCTCCGTCTCGTCCCAGATTATTTGGATCATCTGACTTCTTCTTCAACATTCCTCTGCCCATTCGTCGAGCGACGCCCGCTAACTGTGCTTCGTTCAGCGTGTCGGCACCGGTAGGAAGTCCACCTCGTGATTCGCCCGATCTTGATGGACTACCTGAACTCGAAGATCCGCTGCTGACAGCGCCCGCTGCGGCTGCGCCGGCAACCGCGGTTGCTGCCGCAGCTGCAATCAACGTGCGGCGATCGGCAACATCGACAGCAGAACCAACGGGGACGTAGTGATCGAGACCGGCCCCATAAACATCAATCGTTCCCTCGAAGGCGTTCTTCACGTTTTGGGGTGCAGCGCTCACTGCCGTGACGAGGGCCGCTTCTTGCGCCGCGTCGAGCTTGCCAACCGGGATCGCTTTGAAAACAGCCGACGCTTGCTTCGAGTTGATGCTGTCAAGCACTTTTGGACTCGTGGCAAGTTCGGTTGCCTGAGAACCCGTTACACCTGCGCCGAGCAAGTTCGTCACCGCCGATTGCACCTGATCAGTGGTGGCCGATGGCGAAGCGATCGCAGCATTTAGCGCCGCAAGTTCAGCTGCGTTGTTCACTGAAGGATCGCTCGCTACCGGCGGCGGCTGAGTGGGCAAGGTCGTCGGTGGACTCGTCGGAGGAGGAGTCGTGGGAGGAGGAGTCGTGGGAGGAGGAGTCGTCGGAGGAGGCTCAACCGGAGCTGGTTGCGTCGCGGGCGGAGGAGGCACAGAGGTCTGCATCCATCGAGCTGTGCACATGGAGTCACCAAAAAGTACATACGAGCCACCAGCTCCAACATCGGTGGAGAAGCAGCGCCACCCCGAGAACTCGGATCCAAATGGCGCATCGCAGGGTAAAGCCGTAACGGGGAGGACCACTGTCGAACGAAGGAGTCCTGTTTGGTCGGCTGGCGCTGAGCCGGACCCGTCACCGCAGGAAAACACCACGGAGTAGATCGGCGAGGGCGGGGGCAAGGTCGTCGTCGTCGTCGTTGTCGGCGGAAGCGTTGTCGAAGTCGAAGTCGAAGTCGATGTCGATGTCGATGTCGATGTCGTCGTGGGCGGAAGCGAAGTCGATGTTGATGTCGAAGTTGAAGTCGTTGTTGTCGGAAGCGTTGTCGAATTCGTTGTGGTCGGCGGCAACGTTGTAGTCGTTGTGGGCGGTTCCGTCGTCGTGGTTGTCGTCGGTGGCTCAGTCGTCGTTGTTGTCGGTGGCAATGTTGTTGTGGTAGTTGGTGTCGTCGTCGTGGGAGGCACGTAGAGCGAGGTTCCGCGGATGTCCCAACCCTTGGAACGAAGGTTCGCCACCGCGTCCGATGCACTCGCCAGATACTCAACTCCGAAGTACGCCATCACTCCGCTGTTCTGCGCACGACTAGCCCAACCGATGAGTGACGTACTGAAGTTTTCTCGGCTCAGACCTCCGCTACCCACAAACTGCCAGAGGGCTGCTACCCGCGCGGAAGCAAAACTCCAATTTGGTAACGATTGGTTGAATGCTGATGCACCCCAGAAAATCGCCCTGAACGCTCCGACCTTTTCCGTATTCCACGAGTCAATCGGCTGATTGAACGACGAAGCGTTGTTGAACAAGTACGCCATGCTCGTAACATTCGAGACATTCCACGACGCCAGTGGCTGGTTGAAACTTTGTGTCCACGCAAACATTCCGCTCATGTTCGTGACGTGCGATGTGTCCCAAGTTGAAATGTCTTGATTAAACGATGAGGTCGATTCAAACATCGAACTCACATCCGTGACGGTGTAGGGCAGGTCTGCTGGCACTGCGACCAGATTGCTCAAGTTGTTGAACGCGTTAGAGAGGCTCGTGAGTCCAAGCGTTCCCCATTGCGAGACTCCCGTGACGCAGTTTGCGCCTGGCAATCCGGTAGAGGCAGAAAAGTGTCCCGCCGAACCCGAGATTGATATCTCGTGCGCCAATGAGTCGGAATAGGTGTGTTGGGTGGTTCCGTCCACTGAGACAACATCACTCGATGTGTCGCCCCAGTCGATTGTCGCGGCGACATTCCCCGATAGAGCCACGCCCGCCGTTGACGTTCCGCAAGATGTCACGACTGGATCGAACATGAGCTTCAGCGGACTCGGAGGTGGTGTCCCGTCAATCCCAAGTACATCGATGCCGCTGTCTTGATCGGGAACGTTTCCGGCGCCCAGCGCTCCGTTCCAGTTGCTCCCCGAGCAGCGAACTTTGCCGCGAGTCGTGAGGGCACAAGTGTGTCCACTGCCGCTGCTGATCTGTGTGGAATCGGGATAGCCCGTCGCAAGTTGTGGAGAGTTGTACCACGCGCTGTTGGGATCGCCCATTGCGAAACGTCCGGAGTCATTCAGTCCCCAGCACTTCACTTCGCTCACCGCGGTAACGACACAGGAGATCGACGAGTCGACGTCCAGCGATACCGCGTTGGAAAGATTGACGACAGGACCGGGCACAGGATCGCCATCGGGACCGGACGGTCCACGACCAAGGCCGCCGCCACCCCACCCCGCACCCCAACAATTCACGATTCCCGTGGCCATCAGCGCGCATGAATGGACTTGACCTGCTCCGACAGCAATGACGCCACTGGTCAATGTCTGCACCTGCACAAGTTCGCCATTCGAATTACCGCCAAGCGCGCCGTAGTCGTTTCGGCCCCAGCATTTCGCGCCACCGTTGACGACCGCACACGTGTGATTCACACCTGCAGAGATCGACGTCACACCAGATTCGAGGCCGAGCACCGACACCGGAGTAATTGAGAACGATCCGAGTGGAAAGGTTGGGTCGCCCAGTCGCTGGTCGTCGTTCTTACCCCAACACTTGACTCCGCCCGAAATGGTGAGCGCGCACGCGTGGGCTTCACCAACAACGACCTGAGTTACCGCTTCGGTCAGGCCGACCACTGTTACCGGGATTGACTGATCGTCTCTCGTGCCGTCACCCAACTGACCTGAAGAGTTCAACCCCCAACACTTGACCGCTCCTCCAGTCACAATTGCGCATGTTGACGCACCTCCCGCTGACACCGCCTTTGCATCGTTAATGGTGAGAACGTCAACAGGAATGGAGCTTGCACCTACGGTCGGTCCCGCTCCCAACAATGCAGGTGGTCCATTCCCCCAGCATTTGATGCCACCAGTGCTAATGAGCGCGCAGGAGTGATAGTCGCCCGAGGTCACCGCTGTGGCCACTACGGGCACTGACGCTGGTGAATACGAAGACGTTCGAAGTGCTGCTGACATCGTCGCCACAAAGCCGCTCGAGGCCGCGACGAGGCAAATAACGATGACCACAACAACGATCAAGTTGGGAAATCGAACTCGCGACATGAGCTGATGGGGTCCTAATGGCCGACAACAGCACGGACTGTAGGAAACTCAAGTGAACACACAGTGAACGCAACAAAACGCAAACGGCCGGCCCCGAAGGGCCGACCGTACACGAATCAACTTCGAACAACCCGTAAGGGTTGACTCACATCATTCCGCCCATGCCACCCATACCGCCCATGGCAGCAGCAGCAGCTGCGGCACCGCCACCATCGTCCGGCTTGTCGGCGATGAGTGCTTCGGTGGTGAGGAGCAGTGCAGCGATGGATGCTGCGTTCTGCAGTGCGGCGCGGGTGACCTTGGCCGGGTCGATGACGCCAGCCTTGAGGAGGTCAACCATCTCGCCAGTTGCAGCGTTGAATCCGGTCGAGCCCTTTGCGGCTTCGACCTGCTGAACGATGACGGCACCTTCGTGGCCAGCGTTGTCAGCGATGAGTCGGGCCGGAGCCTCGAGCGCACGGTAGACAGCGCGAGCGCCAGTGGCTTCGTCGCCTTCAAGTGATTCGATGGTCTTGTTCAGCGATGCACGTGCACGGAGAAGTGCGGTACCGCCACCGGCGACAACACCTTCTTCGATAGCTGCACGAGTTGCGCTGAGCGCGTCTTCGATGCGGTGCTTCTTTTCCTTGAGTTCAACCTCGGTGGCTGCGCCAACCTTGATGACCGCAACGCCGCCCGAAAGCTTCGCAAGACGCTCCTGGAGCTTCTCGCGATCCCAATCGGAATCGGTGTCTTCGATCTCGCGCTTGATCTGCGAGACACGACCGTTGACGTCGGCGGATTCGCCAGCGCCTTCAACGATGGTGGTCTCGTCCTTTGTCACAACAACCTTGCGGGCGGTGCCGAGAAGGTCGAGCGTGGCCGAGTCGAGCTTGAGGCCAATCTCTTCGCTGATGACCTGGCCGCCGGTGAGGATGGCCATGTCCGCGAGCA
>Ga0136641_1001075_pt1 | contig 11417 bp, 11 predicted proteins | sample EliLak1302023Y_FD_115312 | JGI IMG/M metagenome (GOLD analysis project Ga0136641, IMG submission 115312) | Freshwater microbial communities from Elizabeth Lake, Yosemite National Park, California, USA - 13020-23Y | ecosystem: Environmental > Aquatic > Freshwater > Lake ...
CAGGCGGGTGGTGCGGCGGCGGCCGCCCGGCTGCTTCAGCGCTGCCCCCGCAGCATCAGCAGCACGCTGGCGGTGACCAGGCCGGCCGAGAGCCATTCTCCCAGGTGCAGCGTCTCGCCGCCCAGCGTCACGCCGAGCACCAGGCCGATCAGCGGGTTGACGTAGGCGTAGCTCGACGACACCGCCGCCGGCGTTCGCTGCAGCAACACCATGAAGGCCGAAAAGGCCATCAGCGACCCGGCGACGACGAGATAGGCCCAACTGGCCAGCGCCAGTGGCTGTATCGGCCAGCCCGGGCGTTCGGCGGCCAGCGCCGACATCACCATCAACACCACGCCGCCGGCCAGCATCTGGCTGGCGTAGCCCATGGCGCCGGGTGCCAGATTCAATTTGCGCCCGCCGAGGGCGCGCGGCAGGCCGTGCACGCTCCACACCGCGCCCAGTTTCCAGGCCAGGGACGACAGCAGAACGGCCGCCAGACCCATGGGCGACGCCGCAAAGCCCTGGCCCGCCGCCAGCCCCAGCACGCCCAGCAGACCCAGTGCGATGCCGGCTGCCGCTGACCGTGTCGGTTTGACGCCGAAGGGCCATTCCAGGGCCGCCTGCAGCGCCGGACCGATCGCCACGAAGGCCACCACCAGGCCCGAACTGACCGTCACCTCGGCGACCGCTGTGAAGCCGTAGCCCAAGCCCAGCATCAAGGCGCCCAGCCAGGCGGCATGGACCCATTCGGCGCGCTGGGGCCAGGGCGCGCCACGCAGCCGAACCCAGCCCGCCAGCAAGGCACCCGCCACCAGGAAACGGGTGCCCATCTGGTAGAAGGGCGGAAAGCTGACCAGGGCCCACTTGATGGCCAGGTAGGTCGAGCCCCAAATCAGCCAGGTGGCGGCCAGGCAGGCGACGATCAACGGCGGCATGCGCGGCCGGGCTTGCGGCGGCTGATTCAAGAGGTGTTCCATGCGCTGCATGTTAGAGAAGTCCCTGCCGCGCGTTCCGTGGCAAATTCAAGGCCTGCGGCGGCCCGCCCATCGGTGGTGCCACCGCATTTTTTGGAGGGCAGAACATGAATGCAGCCGTGCGGGATGCCGAGTGGGACGTGGTGCCCGGCGAGGGTGACGACCTGCAGGCCATCGCCCGACGGTGTCGCCAGCGGGTGGGGCGGCGTGCCCTGTTTGCAGCCGGTGTTGCCATGGTGCCGTTGCCCGGGCTGGACTGGCTCACCGACATCGGCTTGCTGATGAAACTGCTGCCCGAAATCAGTACCGCTTTCGGCCTGTCGCCGGGGCAGGTCGAGCGCCTGGCACCCGACCGCCGCATCGTCGTCTACAAGGCCATCAGCGCCGGCGGCGGTCTGCTGGTGGGCAAGGTGGTCACCCGCGAACTGGTGCTGCGCGTGGTCAGCCTGGTGGGTGTGCGGCTGAGCACGCAGCAGGCTGCCAAGTTCGTGCCCATCGCGGGGCAGGCGGTGTCGGCCGCACTGACCTACTCGGCGCTGCGTTTCGTCTGCGAGCAGCACATCCGGCAGTGCCTGGACGTCGCCCGCCAACTGCAATTGCCGGAACCGGATTGGGGATGACCCAGCCACCGGCTACAATCCGGCCCTTAGTCGGGGCGTAGCGCAGCCTGGTAGCGCATCTGGTTTGGGACCAGAGGGTCGCGAGTTCGAATCCCGCCGCCCCGACCATTTCTGATGGGCCCCTGTTTCTGGCATGAAACAGGGGCCTTTTTGCTGAGCCAGAAAGAGACAGGGCGGCGACCCTTGCGGATCGTCGCCCTGGATGGCATCAACCCGCGCAGGCGGGCCGTTGCGCCAGCGTTTACTTCTTGACGGGCGTGGACGGCGCAGTCACGGGCATCGTCGCGCCTTCGCCATTGGGCATCGTGCCCTTCTTGATGGCGTCCTTGGTCTCGGCCTTCACCTCAGCGCGGGTCTTGGTGGGCTTGGTGGATGCCTTGGTGGCGCCTTCACCCTCGGTGCCCTTGGGCAACTCGCCCTTCTTGGCGGCAGCGGCGGTCTCGGCCTTCACTTCAGCGCGGGGCTTGGTGGCTGTGGTCGACGCCTTGGTCTTGCCTTCGCCGTTGTCGGCCTTGGCCATTTCGCCCGACTTCTTGGCGGTGGCGGTTTCGGCCTTGACCTCGGCGCGCGTCTTGGTATCAGCAGCGGGGGTTTGTGCATGGGCGCCCTGCGCCAGCAGTGCAGCCGCGGCGGCCATCACGAATCCGGTGTGCTTGAAATTCATGTCATCTCCTGAAAGTCTGGTTGGCGGTTGAGAAAAGTGCTTTGCATCCCGACTGGCGCGTGGCCGTTCGATCGGTTCTGGGGCTGAACGAACTGCAGGCGCCAGCCGAAGCCGTGCCCCCAGGTCCTTTGAACCCACACCACCTGATTCTAGATCGGCTCTTTGCGTAACCCAATGGCAGGCCCAAGTTGTTGCTTTGCCACGAATTCCCAGACCAAAGGCTGTTCCGAGCCGCCCGTCATGCCGCCGAGTTGGCCATGCGACGGGCCAGCGTGGCGTCGTGCGCTTCCAGGCTGGCCTTGTCGGCAGACGCCCGGCGGGTCGGCATGGCGCTGTCGTCGAGTTCCGAACTCAGCTTGTTGGCCAGCCCGTTCGCGGTGGCCACCAGCCACGAGCCGGTTTCCCGGTCTTCACCACTGTCCTGGTCCAGAAAGTGGTCGGCCGCGCGGGTGGACGCATAGAGTTGGTGCGAGCGCACACGCAGTGCCGTCACCGTCTGCTGCAGCGCCGCATCGGTCGGCCTTTCCTTCAGTTGGCGCGCCAGGCTGTCGATGTCGGCCACCAGGTCTTGCGCAAGGTCCAGTGCCGAGGAAATCAGCCACGAGCCGGTGTCGCGTTCGTCGGTATCGCCCTGGCTGTTGAAGTGGTCGGCCGCGCGCAGGGCGGCGCGCAATTGGTGGGCACGGGCGCCCAGCGTCCGCAGCGATCCATGAGGGTCATCGGCATCGACGGCGGCGCTGAGGTTGCGGGTGGTGTTGCGGTTGTCGGACATGGAGGGCCTCGTCGGCAGAGTCGTGCTGATCAACCCGGATTCTGCCCAGGATCGGCGGCGCCGGGGGCCTTGTGCGACCCCTCGCTTGAGGGCCAGCTGCCGCGCAATGCCGCACCCAGGTCGAACTGCGCCTCTGCCTGACCGCTGTCGGACGCGGCCTGCGGCGCGGCCTGCGCCGCCGGGACCCCCTGCTCGAAGTGCAGCAGCGACTCGGGCGGCAGGTAGCGCGAGCGCAAGGCGTCGAGATGGCGGTCGCCCCAGGCGCGCTGCTGCGCGACGTGGAAGCGCTGTGGCACCCACAGGTTCAGCTCGTCTCTGGCGCGCGTCATGGCCACGTCGAGCAAGCGGCGTTCTTCCTCGATTTCGGCGGCGCTGCCGGTAGCCCTGTTGGCCGGCATGCAGCCGTCGGCCACGTTGAGGACATGCACGGCGGTCCATTCCTGGCCTTTGGCCGGGTGGATGGTGGACAGGATGAGGTAGTCCTCGTTGCGGTGCGTGGGGCAAGTACCACGCCACGACGCGGCTGAGGTCGTCGGGCCAGCGCGCAGCGTCGCTGCGCAGGTGGGCCATCAAGTCGACCAGCGCCGCCCAAGGCACAGCCGCAGCGGCTGCGGGCTTGAAGACCGCCAGCGGCTCAGCCTGGTCCAGCACGCGCCACCACGAGACCAGCAGGTCGTCGAAATCCAGCGACTGCTGCTGCAGCTTGGCCGCCGCAAATGCGGCGAACAGGCGCTGCAGGTCGGCTTCGTACTCGGCGCACCAGGGGTATTGCTGTCGCAGCAGGCTGGCCAGCGCCAGCGTCTTGCCGCTGCCGGCGCCCGCGATGACCAGCAGCGCGCCGTCCAGCGGCGGGTGCACCGCTGCCAGTCGCTGTTCAGGATTCAGTTCGGCAAGGGCCAGCACCTGCGGGGTGTACAGCAGATCAAGGGGCCGACTGTATGCGCATACAGCGCGCGTGGCCTGCCCGGCAGGACTCGAACCTGCGACCCCCAGCTTAGAAGGCTGGTGCTCTATCCAGTTGAGCTACGGGCAGTCGCCAGGCTGGATTCTCGGTGCAATTGCCCTGATTGCGCGCAATCGGTGCGGCCGATTCGAGCGGCAAGACGGGTGGCGCCGAATACACTGTGCTCCTCGCGCTCAAACGCCTGGGTGGCGCCGTCCCGGTGCCCCGACCCTGCGGGATCCCCATCATGCTCGAAGGCCTCAAGCGGCTGTTTTCCGGCGCCCCCGTGGCGCCGTCGCCCGAATGGGTCGGCATCGCTCCCTGGGCCGAATCGCGCCAGTATGCTTTTCGCGCCGTGCCCAACGCAGGCTTCGTCATCGACGGCAGCATCGGCGCGACGCCCTGGCGGATGGAGTGGGGCCCTTCGCAGCGGCCCTACATCACGGGCATGGAACTGCGTCTGCGCGCCGAGATGGGCCTGCCCGCAGACCTGCAGGTGGTGCTCATGAACCGCGTTCTGCAGGACGCGATGGAGACATCCGTCTTCGAGCAGTTCGTCGAAGGCGTTCAGACGCGCATCGACAACCAGACGCCGCCCGAAATGCGCTGGCTGGTGATGTACCCCAAGCTGCCTGGTAGCGACATGCCGCGGCTGCGGGAGCGCTACGTCGCCATATCCAGCGTGAAGGGCTGGCTGCAGCACTGGCTGGAAGGGCCGCTGACGACCTCGTTGACCGGGGTCATTGTGGCGGCCGACGTGCCGGTGGTGCTGATGATCGGTCGCGGCCGGCTGATGCTGCGCACCGCCGTGCCTGACGCACAGATCGGCGCCGTGCAGGGCTGGCTGCGGGTCTTCGAGACCGCCATCCGCGAAGCGCGGCGCGTCGTGGAGGAAGGCGCAACGACCGACACCCCGGCCACTGCGCCCAGCCTGTGGCCGCCCAGCGCGCTGCCGGGCGACGAGCGCCAGCCGTAGTCCCCGTCGGCTGAGGCCCGTCGGGCCGGTCTGGCCTGACGGATGCCTGGCCTCAGGCCGGCATCAACTTGCCGAGTTCCAATTTCGCAATCGCGTTGCGGTGCACTTCGTCGGGGCCGTCGGCGAAGCGCAGGGTGCGGCTGAGCGTGTAGAAGTAGGCCAGCGGGGTGTCCTGGCACATGCCGGCGCCACCGTAGACCTGCATCGCCCAGTCGATGATCTGGCAGGTCATCTGCGGCGCCACCACCTTGATCATCGCGATCTCGGCCCTGGCGCTCTTGTTGCCGGCGGCGTCCATCTTCCAGGCCGCGTGCAGCGTCAGCAGACGCGCCTGGTCGATCAGGCAGCGGGCCTCGGCGATACGCTCCTGGGTCACCGTCTGCTGCGCGATGGTCTTGCCGAAGGCGGTGCGGCTGACGGCGCGTTCGCACATCAGCTTCAGCGCGCGTTCGGCGATGCCGATCAGGCGCATGCAGTGGTGGATGCGCCCCGGCCCGAGGCGGCCCTGTGCGATCTCGAAGCCGCGTCCTTCGCCCAGCAGCATGTTGCTGGCCGGCACGCGCACGTTGTTGAAGTCGACCTCCATGTGGCCATGCGGTGCGTCGTCGTAGCCGAAGACCGACAGCGGGCGCATCACGGTGATGCCCGGGGTGTCGCGCGGCACCAGGATCATCGACTGCTGCGAGTGCCGGGGCGCCGTCTTGTCGGTCTTGCCCATGAAGATGAAGATGGCGCAGCGCGGGTCGCCGGCGCCGCTGGTCCACCACTTGCGGCCGTTGATGACGTAGTCGTCACCGTCGCGGCGGATGTCGGATTCGATGTTGGTGGCGTCCGATGAAGCGACGGCCGGTTCGGTCATCGCAAAGGCGCTGCGGATCTCGCCGGCCAGCAGCGGCGCCAGCCAGCGCTGCTTGTGTTCGGCCGTGCCATAGCGCGCGATGGTCTCCATGTTGCCGGTGTCGGGTGCCGAACAGTTGAAGACTTCGCTGGACCAGGGCACAGCGCCCATGATCTCGGCCAGCGGGGCGTAGTCCTGGTTGCTCAGGCCGAAGGTGAATTCAGCATCGCTCTGGCCGTGCGCACCATCGGCATGCGGGGGCAGGAAGAGGTTCCACAAACCGGCGGCGCGGGCCTTGGGCTTGAGGCTTTCGATGACCTGCAGCGGCGTCCAGCGCTTGCCGGCGGCGGTGTTGGCCTCGATCTCGGCGAAGTAACGCGCTTCGGCGGGGTAGACGTGCTCGGCCATGAAAGCGATGAGGCGCGCCTGCAGATCTTGCGTGCGCGGTGAGTAGCTGAAGTCCATGCGGTGTCTCCTGGTGGTGTGGTGTTGGGGTTCAGGCTTCAGGCGGGCGCGTGCTGGCGCGCAAAGGCCCAGCCCATTTCGGCCAGCGTGCGCGCCGCGGCGCCGCTGTTGCGGGCCTGCGCGCTGGCCGCCGTGCCGTCGACCACGCGCTTGGCGATGCCTTGCATGATCGAAGCCAGCCTGAACAGGTTGTAGGCGAGGTAGAAGTTCCAGTCGGCGGCCAGCGCTACGCCGTCCTTGCGGCCGGTGCGTTCGCAGTAGCGGCGCACGTACTCGGCCTCGCTGGGGATGCCCAGCGCAACCAGGTCCAGGCCGCCGATGCCCCGGAAGGCACCGGGCGGGATGTGCCAGGACATGCAGTGGTAGCTGAAGTCGGCCAGCGGGTGGCCCAGCGTGGAGAGTTCCCAGTCGAGCACGGCGATGATGCGTGGCTCGGTCTTGTGGAAAACCACGTTGTCCAGGCGGTAGTCGCCGTGCACGACGGTCGGGGCCTGTGCGCCATCCAGCGCGCCGGCCGGCAGGTGGCCCGGCAGCCAGGCGATCAGGCTGTCCATCTCGGGGATGACCTCGGTGACGGATGCCAGGTACTGCTTGCTCCAGCGTGCGATCTGGCGTTCGAAGTAATTGCCCGGCCGTCCGTAGTCGGCCAGGCCCGCCGCGGCCACATCCACGCTGTGCAGCGCCGCCATCACGCGGTTCATCTCGTCGTAGATGGCGCCGCGTTCGGCGGGCGTCATGCCGGGCAGCGACTGGTCCCACATCACGCGGCCGTCCATGAATTCCATGACGTAGAAGGCGCGGCCGATGACCGTCTCGTCTTCGCACAGCACGTGCATCCGGGCCACCGGAAAGCCCTGCGTGCCCAGGCCCTGCATGACGTGGAATTCGCGGTCCACGGCGTGGGCCGACGGCAGCAACTTGGCCGCCGGGCCGGGCTTGGTGCGCATTACATAGGCACAGGCCGGCGTGATGAGCTTGTAGGTCGGGTTGGACTGTCCGCCCTTGAATTGCTCGACGGTCAGCGGGCCGGCAAAGCCGGGCATCTCGCGGGTGAGGAAGGCTTGCAGGGCGGCCACGTCGAAGCTGTGGCTCTCTGCGACGGGCTTGGTGCCGGTGAAATGGTCCATGGGGTGTGATCTGCCTTGTGCGTTCAGTTCATCGTTCGGATATCGCCAGCAGTTTTTCGCGCGACAGCACGACCAGCCGGGTCGGCTCGACGCGCACCGCACCTTCGCGTTCGAAGCCTTTCAGTTCCTGGTTGACGCGCTGACGCGAGGCCCCCAGCAGCTGCGCCAGGTCTTCCTGCGCCAGCGCCAGGCCGATGCGGATCTCCTCGCCCTGTGCCACGCCGTAGCTGCGCGCCAGCAGCAAGATCTGCTTGGCCAGCCGGGCCTGCAGCGGCCGCGTGTTCAGGTCTTCGAAGTGGTCGAACATCAGGCGCAGGCGACGGCAGTTCAGCCGCAGCAGGGCTTCGTAGAGCTCGACGTGCTGGGCCAGCAACTCCTTGAAGTCGGCCTTGCGCACCGCCAGCAGCGTGGTCGCACCATGGGCGTCGGCATCGTGGGTGCGCGGCAGCCCGTCGAACAGGGCGATGTCGCCAAACCAGGTGCCGGGTTCGGCATAGGTCAGCGTGACCTGCTTGCCCGACAGCGACACCGAACTGATGCGCACAGCGCCCTTGGCCACGCCGCACCATTCCTCGGCCGTTGAACCGCGCGTGGCCAGCGCCTTGCCGTCGCTCAGGCGACGCACCGCGGCGCGGGACAGGATGGCTTGCCGCAATGACAGGGAGAGCTTGCTGAACCACGCGCCCGATTCGATGTTCTGGAGCTCTTCGATTGTAGGAACGGGGGTATTCATGGCTTGTCTCTGAAGCGACAGGAGAGGGAGCATCGGATTCTCTATCGTCGCTTGCCCGACTTAACCTTGCCATCCGGAGCCACCCACATGCGCGCACCCCAGTTGCACATCCCTGAACGCCGCCATCAGGTCAGCGAAGCCGAATGGCAGACGCGCGTCAACCTCGCTGCCGCCTACCGGCTGGTGGCCTTGTTCGGTTGGGACGACCTGGTCTTCACCCACATCAGCGCCTGCGCGCCCGGCCCTGATGGTGAACACACCGGGCACTTCCTGATCAACCCCTACGGTTTCATGTTCGAGGAGATCACGGCGTCCAGCCTGGTCAAGGTCGACGCCCAGGGCAACAAGCTCGACGACACGCCCTTCGACGTCAATCCGGCGGGCTTCGTCATCCACAGTGCCGTGCATGGCGCGCGCCACGACATCGGCTGCGTGCTGCATGTGCACAGCCTGAACGGCATCGCGGTGTCGGCGCAGCAGGGTGGGGTGCTGCCCTTGTCGCAGCAATCGATCTTCGTGCTGTCGTCGCTGGGCTATCACGACTACGAAGGCGTGGCCCTGCGCGACGACGAGAAGCCGCGGCTGGTCGCCGACCTGGGTGACAAGAACTTCCTGATGCTGCGCAACCACGGCCTGCTGACCGTGGGCCAGACCGTGGCCGATGCCTTCCAGGCGATGTACCTCTTCGAGACGGTCTGCACCATCCAGGTTCGTGCGCAGGCGGGCGGTGGACCCCTGGTGGCTGTCGATCCGGCCATCATGGCCACCGCACGCCAGCAGTCTGCGGTGGTCAGCCGCGGCCTGGGCTCACAACTGATCTGGCCGGGGCTGCTGCGCCGCTTGGAGCGCCGCTCGCCGGGCTACGACACATGATGACCTGCTGACGGCGCGGTGGGTGGAAGGGGGCCTGACCCAGTGCGGCCCGGCGCACGGGCCGCGCTGCGCCCCCCCCCCCCAGGGGGCTCGTGTAGAGTCATCGGGCGCTACAACCTCCCGAATGTCACCAACCCGTCGCACGCTGAACAGGCGGCCCTGCCCGCCCTTGGCTGTAGCCACGGCCAGCTGGGCGTTGTTGTGCGCCCTGCCTGCGGTAGGCATGGGTCTGGGGTCAGGTTCCGGCACGGCGGTCTGGGGCCAAGGCTTGGACTTCAGCGTGGCCCTGCGCCCCGATGCCGAAGAAGCACTGACCGACGATTGCGTGTCGGCAGAGGTGCAGATCGGCGAGCGCATCGTGACGCCCTCGCGGTTGCGCGTGCAACTCGAGCGCCTGAACCCGCATGTCGTGCGCCTGCGTGTACAGACCCAGGTCGCGCTCGATGAGCCTGTGGTGGTGGTGCACCTGACGGCCACTTGCGGCCATGCGGTGGTCAGACGCTATGTGCTTTTCGTCGATCCGCCCGCGCCTGCGGCGGTCGGCGGCGTGCCGGCGGCGGCCAGCGGGTCATCGCCGCCGGATGTCGATGCCACTCAAGCGCCACCGAGGCCGCCGCTGCCTAGCGGCTCTGCCGCTGTGCGAGCGGCATCCAAACCGGCCGAGGACGACGCCGTTGCCGTGCCGGCGAGCAGTTGGCGCAAGGTCGCACTGCGGCAACCCGGGGCCGTTGCGCGCCGGGCCTTCCTGCCTGAATGGCCAGCCAGCACCCAGGTACAGCAGCGGGCTTGGGCCGATCCCCGAGTGGTACCGGGCCGACTGCGCCCCATCGCATCGGGTTCGTCACGCCTGCGTCTGGATGTGCTGGCGCCGCAAATCAGGACGGACGGTGCCGTTGAACAGGCGTTGCAAGCCGTTGCCCAGGCCGCCGCTGCGGCCCGCCAGTCGGCATCGGCGGCATCGACAGCGGCTGATCGCATCGCCAGGCTGGAGCGAACGGTTGAACAACTGCGCGCCGAGGCTGGTCATAACCGCGCCCAAGCCGAGTCGCTGAGCGCTCAGCTGGCCCAAGCCGGATCTTTATCGTCGAGCCTGAGCTGGCTGTTGGGCGCCGTCGCTGCCGGCTTCGCCGGGCTGGCGCTCTGGTTGTGGCGTCGACCGGGGCGTGCAGGCCTGCCTGCTCGCGCTGCTTCGCGCGCTGATCGGGAGCCGCAGGGTCGGACATCGGGGGGCCTCGATGCGGCCGGCCGAATTCCGACGCAGGCTGTTGCGGTGCAGCCATCCGAGGGCGAAGTGCCGCAGACTACGGCCGCGCGCCTGCGGCCGGCACCGGCGTGGCCGCCCGCCGCGCCATCTGACGGTTGGGTGCCCTCGCAGTCACCCACCGAGCCTGGCGAACAGCCCGCGGCCGACCCCGAACCGCCGACGGTGATTACGGCGGTTCAGCCGGCGCCGGCCAGCGAAACGGATCTGGCCGGCCGTGAGGTGTCCATCGACGAGCTGCTCGACCTCGAGCAGCAAGCCGAGTTTTTCGTCGTGCTGGGCCAGGACGATGCAGCCATCGACCTGCTGACCGAGCACCTGCAGCACACCGGGGGTAGCAGCCCCTTGCCTTACTTGAAGCTGCTTGAGATCCACCGCCGGCGCGGTGACCTCAACGGCTACGAGCGCATGCGCGTGCGCTTCAACCACCGCTTCAATGCCTACGCCCCCGAGTGGAATGTTGACCTGCAAAGTGGCCGTCTGCTGACCGACTACCCGGCCGTGCTGACACGCTTGCAAAAGGTCTGGTCGAGACCACTGGAGAGCATGGCCGAGCTGGAAAAATTGACGTTCAGAACGGCTGGAGGCGACATGTTCGACTTGCCGGCTTACCGCGAAGTGCTCTTGTTGTATGCATTGGCCCGCGACCTTCAGGACCATGAGTCGAGCTACAGCGGCAGTGTCGATCTGCTGCTGCCCCTGACGGACACGGGTGAATTCAGCAACACCGCGCCAGCCGCCTTGCAAGGCGACCCGTCAGATGGACACACCGGGTCCGGTCACTTCCAGGATCAGCCCACCGCGCCGATCGACCTCGACCTGACCTTCGACAACCACCGACCAGCCAGCATCTTCGATCAGATGGATGGGCTGCCGTCACCCACCAAGGGACCCTGAGGCCCAGCCCGCATACAACGCCCGGGCCGCAAGCAGCCGCTGAGATGGCTCAAACCTGTGCTACAGTCGAAGGCTGCGCTCAAGAAGTGCGGTCTTCCAGAAAAGTGCTGGGGGCCGAAACGGAAAGAGAGTCAGCCGGGAATTGAGTTGTTGACAGGGTCTTGAAGGCCATGTCACACTCACAGGCTGCGCTGAGAAGGCTGAAAGATCTGCGGCAAGTTTCGCAGAGCGATCGGAATTCGAAGAAAGCGGAAAGTAAGTAAACCGAGAGGTTGACAAGCTTGTAAAAAGC
>Ga0136641_1001076_pt1 | contig 11411 bp, 23 predicted proteins | sample EliLak1302023Y_FD_115312 | JGI IMG/M metagenome (GOLD analysis project Ga0136641, IMG submission 115312) | Freshwater microbial communities from Elizabeth Lake, Yosemite National Park, California, USA - 13020-23Y | ecosystem: Environmental > Aquatic > Freshwater > Lake ...
AACCGTTCCGCCCAGTTCAAACCATCCAAACCATTTACCACCCCATAGGCGCTAAAGCGTCCTAACCCAAGGAGAAAACAAATGACCGTACTTACAGGCTCACAGATCGAAGCGGCGCGTATCTTGACGCTGCGTGCCATGCTCAAGCTGGAGATGAAGGGGCTGTCCAAGTCCCGAGGCCCAACGGCCTACTCCACGCTCAAGATGATGGGCTTTGCAGGCACCCGCCAAGCGGTGCTCGACCAGCTCGACATTATCCGCAACCAACTCGTAGGAGAGAAAGCATGAAAACAAATGAACTGACAGGAACAGCCCTTGATTGGGCGGTGGCAAAGTGTGAGGGCGCCACAGATTTTTGGTTTGATACGGTAGCTACGCACTGGGTCAAATTAAACGACGTTGACCGTGCACTTTCTAATGGCTGGGCGCAATCATATCTACCGTCAACCGACTGGGCACAAGGTGGGCCGATCATAGAGCGTGAATGGTTACTGCTGCGACCTTACGGTTTATCGTGGGAATGTAGCATGGGTGGAGACAACTGGTTTAAAGGCCCAACCCCACTCATCGCCGCTATGCGGTGCTACGTAGCATCCAAGCTGGGTGATGAAGTAGACGTGCCTAAGGAGTTGACATGAACTACGACCTCGACACAAAAGAAGGCATGGCTCACGCTGTGCAGTGGACGACCGAGCACTTCGCCAATCTCAAAGACGGCGGCGTATGGATAGTGCCCCGATCAGGAACGCTGGTGCGGGTGCGCCACGCAGACAAGACAGCAACGATACACAGCGCTACGCCAGACCCATCCATCAAGCGCGTCATCAGGGCGATGGGCTGGACAGTAGTAGAGAAGTAAGTGGGCGCAACCGTTCCGCCCAGTTCAAACCGTGGGGGCTACGGCCTAGCCCCAAACCAAACCCAAGGAAATAAAAAGTGAAATACTCATACGACCCCGCTGCCATGATGACTATCTGGCGCACTACCGTGAACATCGTGCGGAGGAACGCAACCGGCGAGCGCAAGAACGACTGGTTTTGCCGTGAGGTCAACCGCTACACTTGCCACCCCGCTGTGCTTGCGGCGCTCAAGACCGAGCGTCCCTATGACTGGCAACAACTCTTGCTTGAGTGGCCGCACGCTAGCGTTGCCGATGCCGGACGGGTTGCCTATACTAGAGACGAGCGTGCTGGTGAGAGCGACAAGCAGACCGTCACATCCATCGGCAAGTATCTGCGCCGTCACTGGCCACGCATGGCTGACCACGACATACGCGACTTGGTTGCACGCTACGGCACCAACGCCGAGTACAAGCTGGTGTCCACCAGCGCCGAGATGATCCACCACCTGCACCAAGGCCCGGGCAGTTGCATGGTGTGGTACGCACGAGCAGGTGTGCGTTGCAGTGATGGGCAGACCCGTCACCCATACGAGACATACAACCCCAAGTATGGATGGAAGCTGGCGGTCGGCATACTGAACGGCGAGACGATCAGTCGTGCGCTGGTCGTTGACACCGAGGACAACAAGTACTTCGTGCGTACCTATCTCAAGCCAACTACTGAGGGTGCGTACAGTCAGGTCGATGGCGGCATGGAGAACTGGTTGCAAGAGCAAGGGTTCGAGAAAGCGCACTCGTGGCGCGAGGGTCAGCGCATGTCGTGGTTCAGTACCTCAGAGCATTTCCTTGCACCGTATCTGGACGGCAACCGCAAGACGGTGAGCGAGACGATTGGTGCGGACGGGCACACTGTGCTGGTCATAGATGACGGCGGGGATTACGAGCTTAACCAGACAAGCGGCGAGCCAAACTACCAAGGCGATGACGAGGACTATTTTAGTTGTGAGCACTGCGGTGACCGCACCGAGAACGATGACGGCTACTGGGTAACACGCGGTGAGGACGAGCACGTATGTAGCTCATGCCTTGAGAACAACTACACCCGTGTGTATGGACGTAGGGGTTACGAGTACTATGTCAACAGCGACTACGCTGTGTACTGCAACGACGAGTACTACGACGAGGACTACCTTGGGGACAACCAGATCGTGGGCCTTGAGAACGGTGAGTACGAGCACCTCGACAACGCGGTCGAGGTCAATGGCGCCTGGTATCACGTTGACGACGAGCGCACCTGCCTCGCCGAGGACACCGATGAGTACGCCATGCGTGAGGACTGCTGGCAGTGCGCTGAGTCTTGCAACTGGTACACGGACGACTGCACTGACTATACCGAGTACGAGGGCGAGCGTTACCACGACGACTACATCCCTGCACACATAGCCGATGCAACGGCTGACAAAGAAGAGACTAGCGTAGAGATTGAGTGCATCTGGACTCCCTACCTGCGCGATGCCAATGGCGTCAACCAACCCGTAACTGAAACCCAAGGTGAATGAACATGAACTACAAATCTATCCTGATCGCTACGCTCCAACGTGCCCTATCCGTCAAGCGTCCCAATGAATCCCAGACCACCGCTGTGTTCACGCAGTGGTTGCAAGACCGCCTGCCCGAGGGCCTGCCAGCATCGTATGATGGCGCGGGTAACCTGCACGTTGACGCCCGGTTAATTGCCGAGCACAAGACGCTGTTCGTTGCGCACGTTGACACTGTGCACCACGTTGAGGGCAAGAACAAGATCACCAAGACAGCCGAGCGCTGGTCTGCCAACGGCGCGGCGCTGGGTGCCGATGATGGCGCGGGTTGTGCGATGATCATGCACCTGCTGCACGCCGGTGTGCCGGGGTACTACATCTTCACGCAAGGCGAGGAGTGCGGGGGTATCGGTGCCAAGTTCGTGGCCAAGAATATGCCCGGCCTGCTGTCTGAGTTCGACCGCGCCATTGCGTTCGACCGCAAGGGTATCGACAGCGTTATCTCACACCAAGGGTATGGCCGCTGCTGCTCCGATGTATTTGCCGAGGCGCTGTCCGGTGCGCTTAACCGCGATGACCGCATGATGTACCTGCCTGACGACACGGGGGTGTATACCGATACTGCCGAGTTCACTGACATCATCCCCGAGTGCACCAACATCAGTGTCGGTTACTACCACGAGCATGGCGACCGCGAGTACATCGACGTCCTCCACTTCCAAGCGCTGGCCGATGCAGTGACGGGCTTCGACTGGGACGAGCTGCCCACTAGCCGTGACCCATCCGTGATCGAGCACAAGTTCGACAACTGGGGCAAGGCCGCATACCTGCACGACAGCCGTTGGTACACAGGCAGCTACCTGCCAGACGCATACGAGCTTGACCTCGACCTCGAAACTGAGATGCTGCAAGACGCCATCTATGACGCAATGGCGGGGCTGTACGCTGACCTGCTGGAGATGATCGCAACAGAGGCATACCCCGAAGACCCAGAGATGGCGCTCAAGTTCCTCAACCGCAGGATGCTCAGCGACGAGGTGCTGGAGGAGGCCATGCGCATGAGCCACACCCACGATGCAGGCAGTGTGCTGCTTACCCTGTTCGATGCTTGCCATACGAACGCATAAGTTTTTTAACCAAGGAGAAATGAAATGAACAACTTACCTGCACCTGACCGCAAAGGTTTATACACCGCCGGATCGTGGCGCTACCACGAAGGTAATCACGGAGAGTACCTAGTCTCGTGCGAATCTTATGGGTTTGCCCCGCTTGCGCGGGTCAAGGGAGACAAGCGCTCTACCCTCAAGGATGCCAAGGCAAACGCCCGTCTGATGGCTGCTGCGCCTGCGCTACTGGCTGCACTGTACGCCATGATGGACAACTGCTACGACCCAGACCGGGACGACGCGATCGTCAAGGCATTTGATGCAGCGCGGGATGCGATCGCCAAAGCGGAGGGCTTCTGAATGAAACTGACTACATGGCAGCGCATCGAGCGCGTGGTTTTCCTGCTGGCCCTGATCGTGGCAGCGCTTGATATTCTTTACTGGAGGCCGTAAAAATAAATGTAAAAACCTATTGACTTCTGTCCAAAGCTGGACAAATAATATCTTTCCAAGGAGCATCTAATAATGAACACAGTCCGTCTAGCACAGGCACGCCGCCTGTATAACTCCGACCTCGCCCCGCGTGAGGTCAACCGCGCCAACCAACTCAAGTGGGCGCGAAGCATCCGCATACTGGGGGACAAGTGGCTCTTCGCCCACACCCTCACCGTTGAGCACCTTGCCTATTCCCTCACCTCAAACAAAACCCACTAAGGAGTCACCATGCCTGATATTAAAACCGCTATGAGCGCCGCCCTGTTGCGTGCCCCTACACACGTTCAATCCGTTGTACAAAAAACCCTAGCCGAGTGGGACGACGAGGGCGCGGGGGCGCCCGTGGTAGCCACAGAACCAAAAGGAACATTCATGCCTTCTGCAAAACCTGCCTCCAAACGTGGCGGCGTGATTAAAAACAACGTCATGCGCGAGACGTTTAACTTTATCGTGCAAAACCCCGGCCTAACGTGCAAAACAATCTCACTGTCGATGGAGAGAAAAGGCTTCAAACCCGGCTCGGTTACGTCCGTGGTCAGTCAGTTGTGGCGCAGTAACCAGCTCATCAAGGACGGCAACAATAGTTACCGCGCAAAGACATCCGCGTATCAACCATTGGGCGAGTCACCCGCATCCAAGATCAACAAGCTCAAGAAGCGCGTAGAGGCGCTCAAAGAAGAGGCCAAGTCCAAGGGCATCAAAGACATAGCTGTACAAGAAGACGTACAAGCGGCGCAAGGTATTGCCTCCCTAGCCGCTCTCCCCGCACCTGAGTTGCCTAAGTCTCGCCCACGCCCACTTGACAGTTACGCCACTACGTTCGATCCGAAAGCCATCCTTGACCCGTTGACCGTGTATCAAGCGCGTGCCCTGTACAACGAACTCAAGTCCATGTTCGGGGGCTGATATGGACGACCTACTTGATACGGTAGTGATGGCTTGCATGGTGATGATGTTCCTGTCCGTAGTGTTCCTGTGCGCTTGGATGTATCCCCCACTGCATGAAGCCAAGAAAGCCGACTGCGCCTTGGTGGAGTTTAGCCCGGATTATTCAGCAGAAATTAAACAACTGTGCCGCGAGGCGAGGAAAAACAAATGAAAAAACTTATCGCAACAATGGCTATCGCAATTCTTGCTGGCTGCTCATCTGATGCAGATGTGGCCTCAGAAAATATGTCCAAAGCCGCAGACAACTTCGAAGTGGCACGGCGCATCATCTTCTACAACGGCGTCACTGGCGAGTACATGTTGACCATTGAAGGCTACTGCTCATTGGGCAACAACGACAATAAGGGTAAGCTGTCTGTGACCTGCAAGACTGGCCCCGGCGCATACAAGAAGCACTACCTTGGCCTGTCCGACAACGTGACGTTTTTCCTTGAGCAGCTTGATGCCAAGAATGTCGGCGTAAACTTCTATCGTGTGGTGTTTAAACCATCCGTGATTATTCCTGATGTGATGGTGAAGCCATGATGATTAACGCACTGATCTGTTCAAAGGCAATCAGAAGTTCATTGCCGACAAGCTAGAGGGGTGGAAACACATGAACGGACTGCGGTGGGATGACCAAATTGCCAAACTAAGGAGCAAAAATGAACACTGAAGACGACGAATTCAACCGCATCGAGAGTCAGGCCATAGCCCGGATGATGGCTGTGCGTTATGCAATGGAGCAAGGGGGCGTGAGTCAGCAGCAGATTCACAATGTCATGCGACAAATGCCAAAGGTTGTATGGGAGACAAGCCCTATCCCGCTTATCACCGACGAAGAATGGGCGGCTTTAAACAAGGAGCAAAAGTAATACGGCTCTTAGGACAAAAAGACGGTAAACCATGGTGGCACAAACGCGACGCAATTGCAGCCAATATTTTCAACGACGCATTTAACAAGGATCAATCATGACACCCGATCAATTAAAAGAATTTCACATCAAAGAAAGCCACATGGCCGAAGGCATCAGCGCCGACTTTGTTTGGTACGAAGCAGCCATCATCCGCGAGGCTTTAAACGGCGCATTTGCCACCAACATGCACCGCTTTGACAAAGTGGTTCGCGTCATGGAGGCGCGGCACAAAGAACACATCAAGATGCTGCAAGACTTGATGGCTCAGAACAGCGCATTGGTAAATGAAGTTCGCACACTGAAGCAAAAAGATGCGACCAAGTAGACACAACGACATACGAGCTGCCCTGCTACGCTCCCCGGACGGACTCACGGCCAAGGAGATTGGCATCAAGCTGGACGCTGAGCAGGGCGCTATTAAGAGCGCCATACCGTTGATCTACGGGGTGTACATTGACCGCTGGATAACCACAGGCGCAAGAGGCGCACCATCTGCTGTTTACATTTGTATATCTGTACCTGAAGACACACCACCACCAAGGAAAAAGAAATGAGACCGATCACACCAATCGAAGCCTACGCAACAACTGACGGCAAGCTGCACCACGACCCTCTGGATGCGCAAGCACACCAATATGGGTTGGACATTGAGCCGGAGGTAGAAGCGTTTGTTGGATACCGCAACGACTACCGCATAGGCGCATTTGAAAAAATTGGCATCCTTGAATGGGAAGTTGCAAAGAAACTGAAAGAGCTTAAGGAGCAATCATGACTGACATACCCATCATGGATATGATTAAATACGACCCCCTGAAAGGATGCTTTGTAATGAAACCAGACACGCCGCGCCCACCCCTGTCCCCGTTCCGATGGGCCGAAGAAGATCGACTGAGTATCTTTGCCACTGACCCACACTTTAGGAGCCGCCATAAGGCAGGGCTGATCGACGACAACGATGGCCTCAAGTACAAGCAGTTTGGCACAGGCCACCTGTCCCTCACGCCGCTGGCCAACATCCACACAGGCACACTTAACAAAGGAGAATGCAATGATTAAACCGATACCCACAGACGCACAAATGGATTTGTTCAATGGCGCAGCCGCTGGTGACATACAGGTTAGCGGCACACACTACAAGGACATGGCCGTGCAGCCGTGGGATGTGATGGAGAACGTGCTCTCTGAAGAAGAGTTCATTGGCTTTCTCAAAGGCAACGTCATCAAATACAGCATGCGCCAAGGCAAGAAGGCTGGCAGCGATGACGCAGGCAAGGCCAAGCACTACCTGATGAAGCTCAAAGAAGTGCGGGGCTACTGATGGCACAAACTCCTGAAGGCCGGGTCAAGGACGCAGTACGCAAAATACTGAATCATCTGGATGTGTACCACTTCATGCCCCCGGGCAACGGCTTTGGCCGTGCCGGGATACCGGACATCATCGGCTGCATGAACGGCAAGTTCATCGCCATCGAGTGCAAGGCAGGCAAGGGCAAGACCACCGCACTACAAGAGCGTGAGCTGGAATGGATTGGGGATGCTGGCGGCTTTGCCTTCGTGGCCCGGGAAGATAATTTAGATGAACTGAAACAACTACTACAGGAGAAGAAAGATGCACGATGAAATGAACCGACTGTCACGCGAAGCGTTGGCACGACTTGAGACGATTGATGAGGAGGAGCGTCGTCAGTTGGGGATGATCCTCACGATACTGGCTGACTGCTATGGCGAGGGCGCAAAGGGTATGGCAGTGCTGACGTTTCGCCGCACTGAGGACACGTTGGGGATCATGGGCGTGAACACCAGCGACATGGATGCGGCGGACATGGTACGCGAGGCGTCAGAGGTTATGAACCTTGCAGTGACCCGTGACGCGCCAGCCAAGGAGATGTTCAATTGAGCGCACCATACGACCGGATACTGACGATCGACTTCGAGACCTATTGGGACACCAAGATTGGTTTCACCTTAAGCAAGATGACAACCGAGGAGTATGTTCGTGATGAGAGTTTCAAATCATTCGGAGCCTGCGTACATGAATATGGAAGTGATGAACCTATTCGATGGTACAGAGACGCTGAGCTACGTGAGTACCTTAATGGGATCGACTGGGAACGAACCGCAGTGCTTGCGCACAACGCACAGTTCGATGTATCAATTATGGAATGGGTCTACGGAGTACGTCCCACCTTCATCTTCGATACGCTATCAATGGCGCGAGCTTTACGCGGGGTGGAGGTTGGCAATTCCCTCGCACGATTGGCAAGCGCTTTTGGACTTCCAGAAAAAGGGAAAGCCCTCGCTTCGACTAATGGACTTTCCGAGCTTACGCAAGAGATCGAAGAAGAGTTGGCCACGTATTGCCAGCACGACGTATTTCTCTGCGAAGAAATTTTCAAACGCTTGGTTGTTGGATACCCCGCCAAAGAGCTGCGCCTCATCGACATGACGCTCAAGATGTACACCCGTGCATGCCTTGTGCTCGACCCCAACATGTTGTCCGATGCCATCCTTGATGAGAAAGAAAAACGTGAAGCACTATTACAAAAGCTCGGCGTGGAAGAGACTGCACTTGCGTCGAACCCTCAGTTTGCAGCAATACTGGAAACCCTCGGCGTGGTTCCCCCAACAAAAATCAGTAAAACTACCGGGAAAGAAACACTTGCGTTTGCTAAGAATGATGCACTCTTTCAAGCGCTTCTCAATGGTGAACGTGAAGACGTTGCCCTTCTTTGTGAAGCGCGTCTACGGGTTAAGTCAACCACTGAGCGCACCCGTGCGCAGCGGTTCTTGGACATCTCAGGGCGCGGCGCGTTACCCGTCCCGCTCTCGTACTATGGTGCGCTCTCGGGCAGGTGGACTGCAAGCAAAGGCAGCGCCATCAACATGCAAAACCTCAAGCGAGGCAGCTTCTTACGCAAAGCAATTATGGCTCCCAAGGAGCAGCAGCTCGTCGTGGGGGATTTATCGCAGATTGAGCCGCGAGTACTCGCGTGGCTTTCAGATTACGAGGACATGCTTGACATCTTCCGCGCTGGAGGTGACCCATACGCCGCGTTCGGCTCTCAGATGTTTAACATCCCCGGACTCTCAAAAGAGTCTCATCCTGACCTACGCCAATCTGCTAAGTCAGCTCTTCTCGGGTGCGGCTATGGTCTTGGCTGGGCAAAGTTTGCAGCGCAGTTACTTGTCGGCTTTCTCGGTGCGCCTCCACAGCGATATGACTTGGCCTTTGCAAAAAAGCTCGGGGTCACGCAAGACATGGCACAGAGATTCCTCGACTGGGATGTGAACGTAGAAAAGCTCGAAGCCATCCCCCATACGTGCACTACCAAAGAGCTGGTGATCCACTGCCTTGCAACCAAAGCCATTATCGACAAGTACCGCTCAACGGCTACGCCTGTCGTAAACTTCTGGAACATGTGCTCTGAGCTGATCGAGACCAGCCTGTACAAGGGCAAGGAGTACAAGCACAAGTGCCTGACCTTTCGCAAGGGGGAGATCATCCTTCCGTCCGGCATGAGCGTACTGTACCCTGACTTGAACGTGCGCCGTGTCAAGGATGAGAAGACAGGCAAGGAACAAAAAGAGTGGACGTACGGTGAAAACCGTACTAAGATATACGCAGGAAAGATTACCAACAACGTCACGCAGGGCGTAGCGAGATGCGTGATGACGGATGGTATGCTAAGAACTGCAAAGAGATACTTTGTGGCGGGAACAGTGCATGACGAGCAGATCGTTGTGGTTCCTGACGCAGAAGTAGCGGACGCTAAAACATGGGTTTTGGCGCAGATGACTATGGAGCCAGCATATATGCCGGGCATCCCATTGGACGCTGACGGTGGCGCACACCGTAGGTACGGGTTAGCAAAAAACTAAGGAGAAGTATGATGCTAGTAACAGGTCACGCTGTGTACATCGAAGAAGCACAGACTCTGGAAAATGCAGATGACTTTGTAGAAATCGTTGATGAGCACGGCGCATGTATTTACCTAAGCAAAGACATTGTGCGTAACGCCTACGCATTACTAACAACTATAGGAGAAGTATGAAGATACCAACAAGAATCAGGGTAGGTAAGAAGCAGTATTCGGTCGAGGTTGTCGAGGCCATGCTGCGCAAACGTGAGATGGGTCGTGTGCACTACGACCGCAAGACAATTGAGATCGGGCGTATGAGCAATACAACAGGCAAGCGCTACAGCAACACCGAGGTAGCCGACACGTTCTGGCATGAGGTCACTCACGCCATCCTTGAGGAAATGGGTGCGCACGAGTTAAACCACAATGAGAAGTTCGTGACCGAGTTTGCCAACCGCTTAACCCAAGTCATCAAGACTGCGAAGTTCAAATGAAGCAAGTCACATGGAGCCACAGTGCGCTCAAGGATTACGAGGGCTGTGCCCGGCGCTATCACGAGGTCAAGGTCTTAAAGAAGTACCCCTTCCAAGAGACTACGGCTACGCGCTACGGCACGGATGTGCATGCAGCCATTGAGCACTACATCGTGAACGGCACACCCATCCCTGAGAAGTACGCGCAGTTCCAGCCTGTGGTGGACGCCTTGCTGGCCAAACCCGGGCGTGTGCTGGCTGAGTACGAGATGGGCGTCACGGCTGACCTACGCCCTACTGGGTTCAAGGCCAAGGATGTGTGGGTGCGCGGCATTGCCGACATCCTCATCATCGACGACGACAACCTGACAGCGTGGGTGGGTGACTGGAAAACAGGTAACAACAAGTACCCTGACCGTGACCAGCTCGTGCTCATGTCCATCATGGTGTTCGTGCACTTTCCGCACATCCGCAAAGTCAACTCTGCCTTGCTGTTCATCGTCAAGGATGATATGGTCAAGATGCAGATGCAGCGCAGCCAAGCCGAAGCGATCTGGTGGAAATACCGTGAGCGTGTGGCTCGGCTCGAAGGCAGCTTCTCAAACGATGTGTGGAACCCCACATCAACGCCCCTATGCGGCTGGTGCCAAGTCACTGGCTGCGAATTCAATCCTAAACACTAAGGAACATTCATGCCTTATAAAAACCCCAAAGACCGCGACACGTATCCTGCGTATGCGCAAAAACCAGCCGTCATCAAAAAGCGTGCTGAGCGAAACAAGGCCCGGGCCATGCTCATGAAGGAAGGCGTTGTGCACAAGGGTGACGGCATGGATGTGGATCACATCAAGCCCGTAGACAAAGGTGGCAAGACGGTGCGCAGTAACCTTAGAGCCAAGCCTGCATCCGCTAACCGCACGTTCAACAGAACCAAAAACCACTCGGTCGCATAACTAAAACAACCGGAGAAGCATGTGGAAATTGTTGACGACAAGGCCTTAATACTACGAACCCGCAACCCTCACAAGTACAGCATCATTCCCAAGCACAAAATCGTGGAGACACACGATGATGGCTCGTCGTCTGTTGCTGTGTATTGGGGGCTGGATGAGGCACGGGTGCTGCGCAATCTGGGGGTGAAGAACGTCCCCTCGCCAATCACACGGCGCTACAACTGGCCGGGCAGGTACATACCTATGGCGCATCAGGTTGAGACAGGTGCGTTCCTTACCATGTACCGCAGAGCATTTGTGT
>Ga0136641_1001077_pt1 | contig 11409 bp, 12 predicted proteins | sample EliLak1302023Y_FD_115312 | JGI IMG/M metagenome (GOLD analysis project Ga0136641, IMG submission 115312) | Freshwater microbial communities from Elizabeth Lake, Yosemite National Park, California, USA - 13020-23Y | ecosystem: Environmental > Aquatic > Freshwater > Lake ...
CAAATGGATCTTCCTCCCTATTTTGCTGATAACTGGTGGACGACGCAGTACAAGTCCTAAGGCAGGGGCGTAAATAACATACTTTCTTCTTATTCAAGTCTAACAAGAGGAAAGGATGACAGGCGGTGGTCTATTAGCCTTAATTGCTTACGGATCGCAAAATGTGCTTTTAAGTGGCAACCCTCAGATGACGTATTTCTATAAGGCCTTTCGCCGTTATAGTCATTTCAGTCAAGAAAATGTGACGATTCCTCTGGAGGGTCCGAATGAGCTCTTTTTCGATCAGCCGATTCGTCTGCGCGCCAAGATTCAGCGTGTGGCCGATCTTCTCTCGGATATGTACTTTTCATTCCGTCTTCCTGATATCTTTAGCAAGTATCTGACGCCGACCTCGCATCGCGCCGCCCAGTTTCAGTTCGAGTGGGTGCGTTATGTGGGCGCGGCGGTGATACAAAATGCGGCCTTCTTTGTGGGCGGCCAGAAGATTCAGGAATTCGATGGCGCCTATCTTATGGCGCGGGCTCTTGCAGATTATGACGCGGATACTTACGAAAAGTGGCGGATTCTGGTGGGTGATATTCCTGATCTCACCGATCCGAGCAAGAGTCTTTTTGCTGGTGGTACAAATATCACGGGGTATCCATCTGTCTTCCGTGATCCGTCCACGGCCACGCAGACTAACCGTCCCAGTATCTTCGGTCAGAATATCCATGTTCCGCTGGGATTCTGGTTCAGCGAGGCATCCAGCCAGGCTCTGCCCTTAGTGGGTCTGCAATACCATGAGTGTGAGGTACAGATCACGCTCAATCCTATCCAGCAGCTGTATACCTTCTTGGATGTGTCTGGATATCGCGTGGCTCCGAATTATCGGATGAATGCGGCAACTTCTGATATCCGTATGAATATCCCGCAATACGGACAGACCACTGATGTAAGCGGTCAGATAAAGTACTTCTTGACGGATTGGGATGTCTCAACACCCCCTATGAATAGCTGGTTTCTGAATGCACGTTTGCAGACCACCTATGTATATCTTCCTGCGGAAGAGCAAAAACTATTTGCCACAACGCCTCTCTCATATATCATGCAACAGATCACGCCCTATGCCTTCCAAGGAATCTACAATCGACAGATTCTAGATCTAGAGACGCATAATCCAATTACAAGACTGATGTTTCTTACTCGGCGATCGGATGCGGCTGCGCGGAATGATTTTGCGAATCTGACGAATTGGTGGAACTTTCCTTATCCGCCCCACAATCCGACGCCAGGACAAACGGACATGAATACACGTGGATTTTCTACGGGTCGACTTGTTCCGCAGGGTCAGATGTCTTGTATTCGAGCTCTGCGTGTCCTGGCCGATGGCAATGAGATTCAGGAGGAAAAATCAATAGATTTTTTCACCAAGATCAATCCATGGAAATATGTTTCAGGACAACCAAAGACTCTCATCCCCATCTATAGTTTTGCTTTGCATTCTCCTGGAACCCAACCCTCAGGCTCAATTAATGCTTCTCGCATACGGAATTTTCAAGTGGAGGTGGATGTATATCCTCTCCCTGCTGGAACGACTTATACGTATGATATGACAATTTACGTGGAAAACATAAACTTTTTCGAAGTCGCCTCTGGCATGGGCGGTCTCAAGTATGCCTTGTAAGTTTTATCGTAAAGAAATAAAATTAAACTCATTAGGATGTCTCCTTAGAGCGATCCTTCAGCTTAGGATGTCTCTTTAGAGCGATCCTTCAGCTCAGGATGTCTCCTTAGAGCGATCCTTCAAACGGAGTTCAGGATGTCCGCTCTTCTTTGTCAGATTTAAGGTACAATACTCTGGAAAGTGTTTCACCATCCATTCAGCTCCGTCCAGAATTGTTTTCTTCGTGCGAAATTCCTGCAAACCTCCTTTTTCAGTGTAATAGGCGGTTTTCGGTGCAACGAAGCGCATACGAATCACGGCTCCATCGGCGATATACGAACGGACACTGCGCTCATAGTCTTCCTTATCTCCCTCCAGTTCCAGAGGAATACGAGGATTCAACATTCCATAGAAGCATCCAATAATATACCGCAGATCCGAGTCCACCTTATTTGCCATAAAAAATCCATTGGGGGTCGGATAAATGCCCCATAAATGGCAGGAGTGCTTACGACATTCGGCAAAGCCACGCTGGATAATCTTTTCAAGCGAGACCAACGGTTTCTCGTGTCTGCGGACGGCCTCATCAAATTCAATAAAGCCCGTGATATCATCATCCATATATACAATGGCCTTGCCGAGAGGATAGAACTTTCCCATGAAGTTGCGTTGGGGTCCGAGTTTGGGAACGCCTACAATGAGACGTCCATACGTACCCTTGGGAAGAATATCTCGGTAAATTGCCTCCTCGTCCTTGTCGGCTACGAAGACATCAATCTTCTTGGGATCGATCTTGTAATCGGCTAAGATGCGGAGTGTCTTATCGCGCAGGGTTTCTGCACGCTTATATGAGGGTATGGCTATTACATAGTCGACTTTTTTAGACGCCTTCCGTGTCTTCGTCGCCATGTCTAATTAGCCAAAAGAAAAAGAGCTGATACAACAGTGGATGGAACAGATCAAATCCTTATTAGGAGGATATAATCCTGCCAGCGATCAGCTCGCTGCAGAATTTCGTTCCAGAGTTGCGAGTAATCTCACGGCATTTACTGATACTTCCAAGTTAGGCGACCAAACAAAAGATATACTCTCGAAGATTCCCGGAGTCAGCGATGAAACCAAGGGCAAGCTCGATGAGGTCTTATCAAAGGCAAAGGGGTTCTCTGAGGATGCTATGAATAAGACGCCTGGAGAGATCAGTGCTGCAAAAGATAAGCTGGATCTTGCGGTGAAGACTCTAGTGCAAAAGGCGCAGGATGAGGCGAAGTCTGTGAAGCAGCAGCAGGAGGCGGCGAAGGTGGAAGCGGCGAAGGAGGCCAAGGAAAATAAGGTCTTTTCTGTATCCCGTTTGGGAAAGCGGATGTGGGATACCAGCAAGTGGTATTTACTGGTATTGGGTGTCGTTCTAATAGCAGTGTTGGGTGGAAGTATGGCAAGTAATGCAGCCATCGATAAACCCTGGTATCTCCGTCTGTTTTATCTTGTTTATGGTAGCGTACTCTTTCCTATTTCCTTTATCTTCGCAATCTGGCGGAAGGTCACAGGCAAGGCGGGTCCTAACTATGCCATCCTGGCACCTTTGATTCCTTTACCCACCTCGAATGCCTATCTTCAGTATGGGCTCTTTCCCTTCACGTATCTTCCTCCCAATGTGGTAATGCCTCTCCCTGTAGAACCAGCTGCCGATCCTATTCATGTGCCTGAGTCTTATGTGGTACGCAACAACAACAATAATAATAACAATGCTGAGCTCGGGCAACAGGTCTAAACCATGAGAGCCTTATTTACAGAGATGTCCTTAGATGCGACCTTACCCTTTGTATCCGTCATAACACCGACCTACAATCGACGAAAGTTCATACCAAGTTTGATTACCTGTTTTCTTTCTCAAACCTATCGTCAGGATCGCATAGAATGGATTATTTACGATGATGGGGATGACAAGGTGGAGGATATTTTCTTGAAATTCAAGGCGAAGATTCCCAATTTGCGCTATATCTATGAGCCTGAGAAGAAGCTCATTGGGGCTAAGAGAAATCGTCTAAACCAGGAGGCCAAGGGTCAGATTATTGTGGCGATGGATGATGATGATTATTATCCTCCTGAGCGGGTGGCGCACGTGGTCGCTCGTTTTCGCCAGCAACCCAAGTTCGAGTTAGCGGGGTCTTCTGAGATTTATATGTTTTACAGTGATAATAAGGAGATTTGGAAACTGGGTCCCTATAATGACAAGCACGCGACGAATGGAACTATGGCCTGGCGCAGATCATATGCGGAGACGCATCTATACGATGAGACGGTGACGCATGCGGAAGAGAAGAGTTTCTTGGAGTCATATATTCATCCTATGATTCAGTTGGATCCGTTCAAGGTCATGTTAGTCATGAGCCATAGTGAGAATACCTTTGACAAGCGGAAAATGCGTGAGACACCCAATCCGTTTGTTAAAAAGACAACGATGAAGTTGAAGGACTTTATTCGCGATAAGGGTTTGCGTGATTTTTTCTCGAATGCGTAGATCCGCGCGACCACATTTTTATTAGAAGGCGCGTTTTACTTAGTGCTCTCTGGTCTAATACACATTTGCACCGACAGTGTAGGGGTACGTGCCACGCGTGCCCTTGCCTGTGAAGACAAAGAGATTTCCTAAGAATAAGGTGGGCTGCATATTGTTATGGGCGTTAGAACCACCAGTGTCATTCGTAGTGAAATCGTGGTTGTGTCCTGGATCTGAGATTGACAAATTAGCATTGTCTCCAGAATCTACAGAAACATTAGTTAAAGCTGGTCCAAGGGCATCACTCTTATTTGTATTAGCTACATTTTCACCATTATTCAAGGTGATTCCTGTTGAGGCATTGCTTGTTGTACCTGTGTGATTGTGTGTCGGCATTTCCCCAATGTTAAGAGTATGCGTCTCCTCACCTACCGCAGCCCCCTTGATACGCGGGGTGAGGTTTGAACCTGTACCAATCACACCGAGCACGCGCCCCGCAGGATTGGGTAACTTGAATGTGGTCGAGCCATTGCTACCGTAGGAGGTTCCAAGGACATTATAAAGAATCTGGTAATCGCTAATTTGCAGAGTGCGTCCATCGCAGAGAAACCAGCCCATATGATCGTAGTTCACCATGGATAACTTGGTATCGCCAACGGTGGGCCGCTGGCTGGCGCTCAAATTAAAGAAATTTTTCGTAACGGACGTCATTCTACCAGAGACTAATATAAAAAGGTCTAAACCAGAGAGACATGCTCTGATAGATCGATGGCCCAAACCACTGCGCTTGAATTCTTCCGCGTAGGCAATATGGCCTACAAGCATGAATTAACAGAGGAATCACCACAGGTGCCTCTAGAATCTCCTCATCTGAAGGTGCCTCTTCGCGCCCACCAAGCGGCGGCCGTTCACCGTATGGCATTCAATGAGCGGAGTCTTCTTCAGGGCCTGCCTCTCGATAGGCATACTTTATATTCACGATGGGGCATTTTAGGCGATGGGGTAGGAGTGGGAAAGAGTCTCACAGTTCTCGCGCACATTGCGTATTTGAAGAATGCACCCTCACTGAAAACCATGCCGCAGCTCAGTCTGCATGCCTCCTCCTATATTTTCAGTACTTCCACACCGAAGATCAATGATCTCTCATCTTGTTCGGCCTCTGTCATTATTGTTCCACACACCTTGTTTCGTCAATGGTCGGATTATGCCAAGACTCAAACAAATCTGAAGGTCTTTCAAATTAGCTCAAAACGCGCCTTAGATATAGGATTTACAGAGAATCTTTTTTCTTCGGATGTTATTTTGATTTCCAATACCCTCTATTCGCAGTTTTTTCATCAGACCATAAATATAAAATTCAAGAGAGTCTATATAGACGAGGCCGATAGTATCCGCATCACAGGCCAGAGCCACTATCCGAATTGTGAGTTTATCTGGCTTATTAGTGCCTCTTGGCACAATATTCTGTTTGCGAATAATAATTTGTGGTTTAGTTGGGAGACTCTCAACTATATATTTACAAACTCCTCAGATTTCCATCCTGATTTTATTGAAAGTTATCGTGAGCGTCACGCGCAACATCTCCAATTCTATACGACGCGATTTCATGTCCTATCGAATAATTTTTTTCGTGAGCTCACGTCCACCCGTCATCCTCTGCGTGGCTATTTGGTGATTCGTTCCTCGGCGGCCTTTATTCAAAACTCGATCAGTCTTCCGCAGATGTTCCGTCATACGATTCTTTGCCGTGCCCCTATCAATTACAATATTGTGAGTGGTAGCATCTCTGCAGAGGTTCGTGATTTTCTGCATGCGGGAGATGTGGAGAGTGCCATGCAGGCTCTGGGCGTGCAAACGGAGGGGACAATCAATCTCATTCAGGCGGTCACGGATAATCGGAATAAGGAGCTGGATCGTTTGCGGAAGACCTATGATTTCAAGGCCTCCTTGGACTATAGTACTCCACAGGCTAAGGATACAGCGCTTCTCACACTCAAGCAAAAGATAACACATTTAGAGGATCAGATAAAGAATATTCAGGAGCGTATTACAAATTACGAGACAGAGGCCTGTCCCATTTGTTTCGATGAGCTATCTGAGGCTCTCCTCACACCGTGCTGTCAGCGTGTGTTTTGCGCGGCCTGCATTCTTACAAGCCTTACACGTCGCGCCGAGTGTCCTCTCTGTCGGGCCAAGACGGATCCTAGTGATTTGCGAAAGATTGGGGATGACTCGACACCGGTTCAGGTGAAGGTGGATGAGGCACCTGCGGAACCCCGTAAGAAGGAGGCCATTCTTAATCTTCTTCGTGACAATCCGAATGGGAAGTTTCTGATTTTCAGTCGGTATGACAATCCCTTTACTCAGATTCAGGAGGAGATCACGCAAATGAATATTACCGTGCGCGAAGTCAAGGGCAATAAGGATGTGATTCAGTCGACCTTGAATGCCTTTCAGGCGGGCAAGGTCCGTTGTCTTCTCTTAAATTCCATGCATGCGGGTGCGGGTTTGACGATCACTGCGGCGACCCATGTCATTCTTTTGCATTCCATGGTGCTTGAAGAAGAAAAACAGATTCTGGGTCGGGCGTATCGGATGGGGCGGAAGGAGCCTCTGCATGTCTACAAGCTCTTGCATCATGACGAAATAGAGGTATCTGCGTAAGCTTCGCTATATAAGAGTATAAGTTCAGCACGTCCAAGACTATTTTGACGTGCTGTGTTTTCACTCAGAGAATAATCAAGTATTTCAAAGCGTGCTTTCAAGATGTGTGGGGGAATCCGTGCCTGTATCCAATGCCAGCTCTTGGGTCGGCAAGCCTGCATGCCATTCGAGACGATCTCTCCACACTGTCCTCCATAGGCGCGGAGTGCAAAATCCGCTCCCTGGGGTGGGGTGGGTTGCCCCTTGGTATCCACGGGTCCCAGTGGCAGAAAGTTCCAGTGCGGATGTTGTAAGGGGAGCACAGGGCAGACTCTCGCCTCCGTTTTCCGTATCCAGATCTGGAAACAGCATTTCACTTGCATGGGCGGTTCAAAAGCACAGGGTTCTGTGGGTATCTCAAGGTCCTGCAAAAGATGAAACTGAAGATCAAGGCGGCCTTGTAAGCTTATACGACGGAAGGTGCGAGGAACGATGAAGGCAATGACGGTAGCCCAGCGTGCGGCGTGATTGAAGAATTTCACGGCGAGAGAACTTACACGACCAAAAGGCGGATTTCCCACAACGAGCACTCGAGTGGCTTCAGAGGGTGGTGTGTAGGTAAAGAAGTCTTGTTTCTGTATGTCTGGATGTTCTGGTTCAAGGTCAAGACCTATCCGCTTTCCCAGGGGCAACTGCAGAAAGAAACGCCCATTGCCTGCACTGGGTTCTACGCACAGATCCCATGATTCCCAGGGAAACCGAGCGTCTACTGCCTCTATACAGGAGGTCGCAATGGGAGCTCGTGTGTAGAATTTATCCAGTCCCTGTTTGCGGGTGGCGGCTGTTGTGTTCTGCATACCTATATTCCACATACACAATCTCTCAATTTTCAACCTAAGCTATCATAGAGCTTTTGGAGCGAGATGGCTTCCAGACGGCGAATCCGATCAGGACGCAGACCCAACTTACCAAGTTCAGAATATGCATGCATGGGTGACATACGAACAGGGACCTTGTATGTGTCGGATATCTCGCAGAGCAGTTTCCAGGCATTAAACATGGCTGACTGTTTAGTGAGAACAGGAGTATACCGCATCTTTTCGATCGGCATTGGCTCTCCTGTGAAGGGGGCTTCGTCTGTGAGCCGCATACTGATGTGCTTGAGTTTGAGACGAAGACTGAGGGGCAGAATATTCCAGCACTGATAAAAAAAGGCCCAGAAGTCTCCTTGATCGCTTGTCTTATAAGCTTCAAACAGACTCAAGTACAGAGTCCAGGCCTCTCTACCTGAACCGCAGCTGGCCTCGATCCGTTCGGGCAGATTTTCTAATCCAATGAGGCTACTGAGATTACCCTCATTATTTTCGATATCTAAATCCATGAGTGGATCTGTATCTTGCCAGAGGCTCCACCAGGCAATGGGTGTCACACCTTCTGGGACTTCGATTTCTTCCTCTGCTCTCTCATAGCCCGCGAGCTGTCGTTGCAGAGCGCGCAAGTCTGTTGTCATACCTTCGGGAATATTACGACCCAACCATTGTTCGAGGATGGTCTTTTGTGCGCCTTCTACGCGAAAGGTGAGACAGTGTTTGGCAATCTGTTGGAGAGCCCGTGTATCGAGTGTATTTGAAATAAGAATCAAAGGACGACCTTGTAAGCACTCAGGCGATTTGAGATAGGTTAGAAGTTCCTGCAGTCCACCCTTTTCTCCATTGCTGAGACCATCAATCTCGTCGAGCAAGACGCCAATGCCACCTTTTTTGCCTGAATCGACCATCGACATGATGCCTCCCTCACGCAGGAGCGGCACAATGACCTTACGAAAGGAGGTGCCTGAGCGTGTGTGGCTGGCGTTAAATTCGATAGTTTTGAGACCACTCTTTTCAAAGACGCGATGTGCGACCGTTGTCTTTCCAACTCCAGGGCTTCCAAGAAGTAGAACAGCGGGAACATCGCGTTTTTGAATCCATTCGAGCAGCTTAGATTCCATTTCGGGATATAGACAGTGTGTCTCTGACAGGGTTGTCATCTTTGTCATTACGGATAAATCTCTTTATGCTGGGGGTAGAGGAGGCTGGCCTCCGAGGCAGGTCGTGCCATCCCAGACACCTTCCCAGGTTACCATCTTTGTGCGTGCCTGATCGCAGAGTTTCTTGGTTCGCTCCGCGCCCGTAGAATCGGCGAAGAGGTTGAAAACGAAGCGGTCATCCGTTTGCGTAGGTCCCGTCCAGACGGATAAACCACCCGAGCTCACACCAATTGTGTCGACGCAGACGGACTTGCCTCCGATCTTGTAGAGGCTCAAGAAGTCAGGGCAGATATTGATGGCTGGCGGCCAGGGTCCAAACTCTGCCTTTGTCGTAGCGCCAGAGGGCTTGAACCAGCGCAGGCCGAAGAGAATTTCCAGGGTGAGGAGGCCGACAAAGTAAATCATGGCAGAAATCGTACGGCCGCTCATGAGAAGCACGTAGGAGCCTCCCGTTGTGAGAACGAAGGACAGAAAAATGTAAAATAGATAGTTGTAATCCATCTCTACTACTACAGTGCTATAAACTATAAAAATAGCTTGTAACAGTGTTTTTTAAAAAGAAGGCAGAGCCATTTAGCGGCCCCACTTCGCCACGGGCGTAGGGCCCGTGCCGGTCGTCGCATCGAAGCCGATCTCGATGTAGCCCGTGAGGTAATCCTCGACGGGGGACGTCGCGGCGTAACCACCGACACCGAAGGTGGAGACCGTGCCCGTCTGGGGGATGACCAGCTGGACCTTGCGGAACGTGCGGCCACCCGAGATATACGTCTTGCCAACATCCTTCAGCAGACCCGCGCCCGCTGTGGAGATAGAGGAGGTGTACTTAGAGCCGAGGCTCGCCCAGGACGCGGGCGAGAGCATACCCGAGGTCGCATCCTTGGCAACGATGCGGCCAACCAGCGAGGCGATAGGGATGTAGTACTCGTTGTCGGAAGAAACTTGGCGGAAGGTGGCGGGCATTTTATATTCAGTGCATAGAAAATTATACGCGGCTGCCCGGAAATTACGGGCCTTTTTGTCGCATACGTATGTAGATGAGTCTTCCTCCGTACAATTTACCGTATACGTACAAGCCGCGTGGGCGGGTGAATTTGGCCGAGGTTCCTTCTGCCGGTGGAGTAGTAGATCAAATTCCAGGGTACGGATATCAGCAAAAAGTGGACTCCGATTTCGAGCACGATATGTTGCGTGGAAATATCGAATCAAGTGCCTTAACTCGTGCCTTTTTCTCTCAAGCCAATATTCAGATTATCCAGAATGGGATACGCAAGACCGTCTTTGAGACCTCCAAGCCGAAGGGTGGATATGTGATTGACGATCAAAGTGTGGATGAGTTGAAGATTATTATGCGCGGTATGTTTTATCAGTTCAGTCGCAATCTTCCGAATGATGTTGAGGGGCAGGTGGCAGATCTCAATCAGAAGGTCATTGACTGGTCTGCACCTCACATTCTCAGTGCTGTCGACCATTATTATTACTATTTGGATGATATCAGCCACATGCCTCTTCCCTTATCCATGCCAAAGAGCATGAGTAGTGCGGGCACGAAGACGCTCCCACTCAATCCGTATATGTAAACTGTTTTTGATTATACGCGAACATTACATGACAGGTTCCTGTGGGACGTACCTCATCATATAAATGAATAGACATGTCACCTTCCTTGAAGGTATGTCCGTCCATGAGCTGTTTGAGGGGAAGTGTTGAACTCCGCGTGGGTAAACTGGTTTCAGTGAGAGTATCAGAATCTGTATCGTTATTTGGTATGCAGATGCCTTGTGAAAAGAAGCCGTCGCTGGTGTATAAATCAGACCAATACAGATCGTATGAACCACGACGTTTGGCAATGTAAGTTCCTTCGAGATGAAAGAGGTCAATATGGTTCTTCCAGACTGTGGTTAACAGTGTCTTAATAGCCCGTGTATGAACGGCATAGGCCATGAGACTGAAGGTTAGATGACGAGCCTTGAGCCAGTGGGTTGTGGCTGGTTCTGAGAAAAGTGCAGTGTCATCTTTATATCCATTAGAAGAGTGGAGCTTTGCGAAGACAGCATCTGCAGGAAGGTCGGACCAGATTTCCTGCAAGGTATCTGGCTGGATAGATGGATGGAAGCGGCAGTCGTCCTCCAGGATTAGATACCAGCTATCCTGGGGGCTGGATAGATAGATCTGCAACCACAGAAAATAGTGGGAGGCCAGACAACCCAGATGTCCTGGGCTGAAGAAGGGTAGAGATTCTTTTTCAATGAGACCTAGACGACGGATAAGATCTTGCTTATCTGGATCGCGTCCATTCACTGCGTTAAAGAAGCTGTAGTCTTTCAGACCTACGCGTGTGAGTTCCATTTGGACCATGGCTTGTCTGGCTTTTTTTTCTGCGAGTGAGATGATATAGACCTTCTCAAACATTCTGGTAGACCAGACAGCGGGACTTTATATGATGTTCTTTGAGGCTAAAAAGAGGTTAAAGCGACGACATCTTGTTTGCCTAGGTTAAAATTGACGGCCTCCACGCCTGTGTTCGTTGTGGCGTGAAGATGGTCTATTAGTCTAGTGGTTAGGACATTGGACTTTGAATCCAAGAACCCCAGTTCGATC
>Ga0136641_1001079_pt1 | contig 11403 bp, 7 predicted proteins | sample EliLak1302023Y_FD_115312 | JGI IMG/M metagenome (GOLD analysis project Ga0136641, IMG submission 115312) | Freshwater microbial communities from Elizabeth Lake, Yosemite National Park, California, USA - 13020-23Y | ecosystem: Environmental > Aquatic > Freshwater > Lake ...
CCTGTCGACCGCGGTCGATGCCCACCTGCTGGCCTTCACGCACGCGATAGTCGATGACCGCCTGTGGGTCCACGAGCATGCCGCCCACCACGCACGACGCCAGGCTCCACCACCGGTCGTGCAACCACCCGAGTGGCGGCACGAGCGCCGGCGCCAGGCGCGAGACTCGAATGGCACTCGCACCACCGGTGGCCACCGAATGCCCCAACGCATAGGCGAACTGCTCCTCGGCCGGCCACGTGGCAAATGCCGGGTCGACGGGGAACGCCTCACGAAGACGCGCTGGCGCGCCCGCGCCCCCACCATCGACATACGTCAGCACGCCGTCGCCGGCCACCATTGCCAGCGCCTGATCACGCTCGAGCACGGCCGCCTGGTGTGCGATGCGGCCGTGATGCCACACGTCATCGTGGTCGCCGAGCACCACGATGTCGTAGCCCAGCGTGCGCGCATGCGTCGCGCCCTGCACGAAGTTGTGCGCAGTGCGAGTGAGTGCATCGCCAGCAACGGAGCGTGACTCCAGCAGCACCGCCGACGGCGCCATCGCCATCACGACGTCGCGTGTGCCGTCGGTCGAGCGGTCGTCCACCACAATGATCGTGTCGGCTGGTCGCTCCTGTGCCACCACACTCGCGAGCGTCTGCTCCAGCCATGTGTGAGCGTTATGCGTGACGATAAGCGCGGCTACACCCGTCATGCTTTAGTCACAAGACGTTGGAGCAGCGCCTCGTAGTCCGACGTCACCGCATCCCATTGGTACGCGTGACGAATACGGTCGCGCCCCAGTTCTGGAAGTTCCGCTAAGCGTGCCTCGAACTCCCCTGAAGCAACGCTGTTGAACCGTGTCGTCAGCTGCTGCGCGTCGGACCAGAAGTAGGCATTGCCGGCCGTGACCTCGTGGCTGAACTCCACGTCGTACGCGAGCACGGGTGCACCCGCGCCCATGGCGCGCAGCAAAGAAGGATTCGTGCCGCCTACCGAGTGTCCATGGATGTAGGTGCGGCAATGCCCGTAGAGCTGATCGAGGAGCTCTTGGTCGTAGATGCCTCCGGTGAACCGAATGCGTGCGTCACCCTGTCCGGCTTCGTGAACGCGATCGACGTACCACTGCGAATACGGCGCGCTGCCCACCACGAGCAGCGGGCGTTGCTCAGAACTTGCCCGGAATCCATGCACCGCCTCCAAGACATGGTTCTCCGGCTCGAATCTCGCCACCACGAGATGGAAGTCGCGCGAGGTCACACCGAGTTCGCTGAGACGAGTGGCCTGCGGATGAATCACATCGGCGCCGTAGGGGATGACGACGCATTCGCGCCCATACTGAGAATGCACGTGGTCGGCGATTGCCTGGGCGTCGGCGATGACGGCATCACCCCACTGCACCGCGGCCTTCTCGGCCCAGCGGTAGTACTTGGCGCCCGCGCCCCGCCACTTCTCTCGCCGGGACTCAAGTCCGTCGAGGTGAATCGCGGTGGGGATGCCGGCGAGAGCGAGCGGCTTGAGGAGCGGCGCATTGCCCGCGTTGAGCAGTAGCACTGCATCTGGTCGGTCGCGCACGATGGCGTGCGCGGTGGACACCGCTGTGTGTGAGAGCGTCTCGGCCATGCGATGACGGATGGCGGGGGCATTCACCAAACGCATCCCACGAAATTCACGCATGGACTGTCCCGGATTGCGGCAGTAGACCGTGATGTCGTAGCCGCGCTCAACGAGCCGAGCGCCGATCTCCTCGACAGCCGTCTCGAAGCCGCCATAGAGCGCGGGCACGCCGCGCGTTCCCATGAGGGCAACCTTCACCCGACCACCGTACTGCGCTGCACGCGCGCACCTGTCACACGCGTGGTCGAGCATCATGCGCTGATAGCCTCGCCGCGTGCAGGTGCGACCGCTTTCCATCGATGGCGTGTGGGAATTCACCCCGTTGCTTCGCCCCGATGACCGCGGTGTTTTCCTCGAGTCATTCAAGGCAAGTGAGTTCGCCCCGGCCGTCGGGCATGACTTCACCCTCAAGCAGATGAACATCTCGGCATCTCGACGCGGCGCCGTCCGTGGCGTGCACTTCGCCGATGTTCCCCCGGGGCAGGCCAAGTACGTGCAGTGCTTCGCCGGTCGCATCCTTGACGTGGTCGTGGATATCCGCGTGGGGTCACCCACCTTCGGGCAGTGGGACGCCGTCGAACTTGATGATCAGGATCGCCGTGGGCTCTACATCTCCGAGGGGCTGGGTCACGCCTTCTGCGCGTTGAGTGAGCACGTCACTGTTGGCTATCTCTGCAGTGAGCCGTACGCCCCGTCGCACGAGCATGGCATCCATCCGCTTGACCCAGAGCTCGCATTGCCCTGGCCTGAAGGCGAACGCGTGCTGTCACCCAAGGACGATGCCGCACCAACCTTGGCCCAGGCTCTCGGGCAGGGCTTGCTACCCACCTGGGATGCCTGCCAGCAGTGGCGCACGCACCTGCTCGGCTGACGCAGTCCCGAGCACGTGACCAACTACGGAGCGCACTCCGGGCAGTATGCGTTCTGCCCCACACTGAATTGCACGGGAACGATCCTCGGATCAGTGAGCCCTGCAAGCATCGCCCCGGTCGACGGTCGGAACCACAGTGTCGCGAACGTCCACGTGGGTTGGAAACGCTCAGCCAACTGCATGTAGGCAATCGTCTTGGCGTCGTAGGGGAATGGCGGCAGATCGCGGTAGTACGCGTTCTGTGACTTGCTCATCACGCCGTGCAGCGACGCCACCCACAGATTGGGAAGCGTGCCCGAGCCGTCGAACAGCATCGTGACGTCTTGCGGGTACGGCTCAGCAGCACTGGCAGCGCCCACGATCGACGTACCGATCAGTTCATCATTGATGCCTCGCATGCGATCGACACCGGCCTGCACGGCTGGCGCAGAAGTAAACCCGTTGCCAAGTCCGTCAGGGGAGGATCCGATGAAGCCGAACATCGACACCGCAATGGCACCGGCGAGCAGCACCACAACCACCCCGGTAGATCTCTTGACGCGGCTCAGCACCCAGGTGACCGCAACGCCCGCTAACGCGGCAACGACGGTCACGACCGCGAGCAGGGCACCATCAAGTGGCTTGAGCACGTAATAGGCGTGCAGTCGGGTGATGCCGGCTGCATCGGCGGAGAAGCAGAAGTACAACGCCAGCAGACAGGCGCCGATGACCGGGCCCACCAATGTGACACCGAGCATCCAGCGCCCCGAGCGCGCCAGCATGACCAGCACCAGCAACACGATCAGCGGCGAGGCAAGCGCCAACGCGATGTTGAACGGCACCATTCCACTGCTGACTGCCCCAAGGTTCTTGGAGAAATCTGCCGAGGTGGTGCCGGGTTCCACTCCTAGGATCGCCGCGCTCTGCGTAACCGCCACCACGGCCCCCAGCACTGCGGTGCCGATGAGCCACGCGATCCCCACCGCGCGTCGCCAACGAATCAGCGCCACCGCGACCACTACGCCTGCCGGCACGAGGCCCAGCACGAGCGGGGTCCACAGACCGATCGCGACCAGTGCGCCCAACGGAACCAAGAACCAGCCAAGCACGCGCGCGGACCGCATGCTGCGTGCTGACAGGTAGGACACCAGGACGACAACCGTCATGCCCATGACGAAGTTGGTGAATCCACCATTGAAGAGAAATGTCGGAGATCCCAACAGTGCGAACACTCCGAACGCCGCGGCGCCGAGCACGCGCGACAACCGACGATGGTCAGGTCCGGCAATGCGTCCGGCAAGGTCGCCGGCAACCCACGTCAGCGCAGCCATGCACAGTGCAAATGACAGGGCCTGCCAGTGCGTGAACTGGATGACGAGTTCCTGTCGAGACAGAGTTTCTGCTCGCACCGCGAGCTCACCCAGCGCCCATGATGTGGTGTGCAGCGAGGGGTACCACTGATTCCAGGCGATTGAGCCGTCGGAGGTGGGCCAGGTCGTGCTGCCTACTTCATAGGTGTTGGCGAACGTGGTGAAGTGCCCCTGGTTGTCCCACCCCGCAAAGAACAGGCTGGCGATGACCTGCTGCACCGTGCGACCGGCGTAGGTGGACAGCAACCACACGACGGTTAACGCTGCGACAGCACCGGAGACAAGGTCCACAGGATCCAGCCGCGGCAGCCCCACCGACCGCAGTCGTGGTACGGCCCGGAGCGCGAGGAACGCCACGAGTAGAAGGCTGAGAAGCAGATGAGCGCTGGTGTGCGTTACTGGCGTGCTTCCCGCGCGCGGAAACACCACGGCAATGACGCCCAGCAGCACGATGAACGAGACTGACGCGCGCTCCGCAACGGAGCGCCCCCACGGAGGCAGAAGGGCCAGCATGATCAGCCCGGCGGTCAGGCCCACCGGGGGAAGCAGCCACATGGCCGCGATCACGACCGCGGTGACGGCTGCCAGGACGACCCAGAATCTGTTCATCGCGACCATTGTGAAGGGTCGAGCGGATTCCACGGTCATGACCCGGTGAATGTCATCGCAACGTCGACGGGAGCCGACTGCACTGCACTGACCACCGCTGTGGAGCCCTGTGTCTTCATACCGTCCTGTGCTTGCGGCACAAATCCGGTGGGTGCCTCCACCTGCACGGTCAGGGTGGATGGATTCCACAGAGACTGCGGAAGAGCGCGGAGCGTGTAGTACAGCTCGCCACCGGGACCACTGAACGCGCCAGCAGGCATGTCGTAGTCGATGGACAACGCGGCCTGGCCGGCCGGCTTCGTCCACCCCACCACGCGAACGAATCGGTGACCGAATCCGTCATCGGCCCAGCCACCGCCGAGCTGAGAGTGGTTCTTGAACGGACGTACGGCGAAGCCCTGCGGATAGGTCACGCGATAGTTCGTCGCGGCATCTGGCGCGTACATGATGTAAGCCGCTTTGAGCCACGACGTCTCGTACCCGATGCGCTCCGGTGGACCCTCCGGGCGATCGGCCGGCGTGGCATTGGTGACGGTCATCTGCTGAGTCACGTGCGCGGATCCGTCGGCATTGAGGTGCACGTTCACCAGCACATTGCGCTGCTGGAACACATCGACCTTGCTCTGGTTGCCGTTCTGCGTGTACATCGCCGACCAGTCCCCCGTCGGCGGATCATTGACCTCGCCGGCCGTGCCGCTGTCGAGGGCAAGTTGCTCAAGGGCCGCATCACGCATCCAGAACTGCACGTGCCGCCCCGGAGCCGTGCTGAGCATCGCCTGCGCGGCCGCCACAAGGTCGTCGCCGCCGAGAATGCGATTGAGGAGATCATCGAGCAGATGTTGATTTGCCTCCTGCCGCGCGACCGCGTCCTGCTGTCCGAACGTCTGGTACGCATCGATCAAGAGAATCTTTCCCAGTTGAGCGCCGTCGACCTGTCCGTAGGCATCGGACGCGATGGGGCCGGTGGCGTTCAAGACCGCCGCGATTGCACTGAGGTCAAGGGTGATGACTCCGTCGACGTGCGGGAAGCCACCACCGGCCCAGCCGCCGGCCATCTCCTGCCCCGAGAACAGCAGGTTGGGGTGGGTGTTGGTGACGACGAACGGACTGTTGCGCGGATTGGTGTCGAAGAACGGGTTCGCGCCCGGTCCCCACCACGTCACCGGTGCATTGAGTGGAGGAAAGAGTTGCGTGCTGGTCTGTCCCTTGATGGGAATGGAGATGCGGCCATTGTCGAACTCGACCATCAGCAACGACAGGGGAGCGCCACCAGAGGCGCGCATCTCCGCTTGATTCTCGATCGCGACGAGGTATCGACGTGCGCCGTTGGCCCCCAGTGCATCGGGCAGCGTTGGTGCGATTCCGCGCAACGCCCCCACCGCCTGGCGCACCGGCTTCATTTCGCGAAGCGCTTTCGTGCGCACCTTGTCCAGCAGTGTCGCCAGACGGCCAGACGTCTGCATCGCCACGAGGTCGGCCTGAGCTGAAGCGAGCCTGGCGTCGGCGTCCGCGACCTTCGCAGGGAGGTCGGTGAGGCGCTGCAGATTGATGGCGCCGTCTTTGAAGATGCGTGGTCCACCGCTCTTGCCGGACAGGTCCCCGTAGAGCTGCAGAAGGCTTCCGGTGCTTGCCGCGATCTTGGTTGACGCCGACGCGAGCAACTGCCAGTTCGTCACGGCCGCACCTGCCAAGGGCAGGTGACCGACGAGCTCGATCTGCGGCGTGTGCGCTGATCGTTCAAGCCACTGAGCGGACTGTCCGGCTTCATTCGCCTCGGCAAGCGCTTCTGTGTAACTGCCGGACGTGAGTCCGTTCGCGGCGGCCGACAGGTGGCTCTGCAGGCCATTGCCACCGAAGGCCAATGCCCCGACGGAGTACAGGATTCCCAGTTGGAGCCAGAGGAAGAACACCCCGACGATCGCGGCCAGCACGATCCCGACCAGCGTGAGGAGTCGACGGCCGGTCACTTGGCGAGTATAGGTTTGCCGGCGCCCTCATCAGGGGCCGCTCATATGCCGATCAGTGACCCTCGTCGACAGGCGGGGCGTGGACCTGCGTTGCCGGGCATTCACCGCGCCAGAAGGTGCTGGTGGGCGCCGGTACCGGTGCTCCCGGATGACCATCGAGCCACTCGTGAACCTGCGTGAGCCGGTCCTGATTCGCCCGAGCACCCTCGGGTGACGACAGGTCCCAGCCGCATGCTTGCGGGGTGTGGCTGCAGCCTGGCAATGAAGCAACCACGGCCGCAACGCCGATCGCGATCAGCGCCTGACGGCTAGTAAGCACCGCGTCCGAGCAGGACGGCCTTGACAGTCTTGGCCACGATGATGAGATCGAGCGCAGGGGACCAGTGCTCGACGTAGTCCAGGTCCAAGCGCATGCGCTCGTTCCAATCAACGTTCTTGCGGCCTGATACCTGCCACAACCCGGTGAGTCCGGGCTTGGTGAGGTGGCGGCGGTGGTCGGCATCGCCCAGCAGTGGCATCTCGTCGACGAGCACGGGTCGGGGCCCGACCAGAGACATCGTTCCGCTGATGACACTGACCACCTGCGGCATCTCGTCAATCGACCAGCGGCGCAGGAAGCGACCGAACGGTGTGATGCGTGGATCGTGGCGATAGCGGTCGGTGATGTCGTCGTCGGGTTCGCCGATCACCTGATCGCGGATCTGATCGGAACCCACATACATCGTGCGGAACTTGGGGATGCGGATCAGCTGTCCACCCCGGCCGACCCGCTGCTGCCAGTAGAACATCGATCCCGAGCTCGTGAGCTTGGTGCCGATCGCGGCGACGAGCATGAACGGCAGGAACACACAGAACAGCACGCCACCGAACACCAGATCGAGCACGCGCTTGATCGCACGCTTCGGGCCGGTCAGGTGTGGCTCGTCCAGGTGGAGCAGCGGCAGATCGGCGGCCATGCGCATCGTGACGCGAGGGCCTGCGATGTCTCCAACTGTCGGTGCAACAAGAAGGTCGACTCGCGGGCCTTCCAAACGCCAGGCCAGGCGTTGGATGATCGTCTGTCCCATCGCAGGCGAGCCAGCGACGGCAACAGTGTCGGCCTCTTCAAGAGAAATGCATGCCATCACTTCATCTAGCCAGGCATCCAGCGCATCGGGAGTGGCGTTGACCGGAGGTTCTTCCAGCATGTCCACGACCGTGAAGCCTGCAACAGGATCACGATCCAGCATGTCCACCACGGTGCTGCGAATCGGCTCGCTGCCGATCACGACCGTGCGGTGCAGGAAGTGGCCGTAGCGACGTTCGTTACGAAGCCATGCACGAAGGCTCCAGCGCACCGCGAGAAGCAGCGTTAGCCCCACCGCAAACGTGATGAGTACGAACCCGCGCGACAGATCGATCTTGAAGGCAAATGCTGCGATGGCGGTGCCGGCGAGCACCGTGACCGAGACGGAGACCACCCGCTTGAATTCCTCCGAGCCCACACCAAGGATGCGGGTGTCGTAGGCGCCGCGAAGGATCATGGCAAGCACCCAGGCAAGGGCGATGACCAGAGTGATCGACAGGTAGGCGGGGTCATTGAGCTCCACCGAGTAGGGGATCGACCATCGCAGGACGAATCCCGCCAGGCAGGCAACCAGGATCGCGACGACGTCAAGGATGACCGCGCGAGTGACGTACACCTTCAAGGGGTCGCGGCGCAGATGCGGCCGGTCGCGATGCGTGTGCGCCTCCGCCCAGCCGATGCGACTGGGCATGCGCAGGCGAATGGTGTGCTGAAGGTCTTCGGAGGCATCCACCGAAGGCGTGGTTGACGGTGCTGCTCCGGGGGACGCAGCGGCGTCAACCCCGGGCTCGTGCTTATCCAGCGACATGTCTCACCTCGACCCCGAGGCTAGCAGCGCCCACATGAATCGGGCCCCTCCGCGGAGGGGCCCGACATCACGATTGCGCGTGAACCGCTATTGGTAGAACAGTCGCACCGGTACCTCGGTGAGGGTGATCGTGCTGCCACCCGAGGCCTCCTTGCAGTTCTGCAGCGGGTCACACACCAGCTGGACACCGTCGGGAACGGTGTACTGGGCGTCGCCCGTCTCGGCCCACGCCACCGTGGACTTGCCGCCCGCGAGGGAGAAGTTGCAGGTCACCACGCCGCTGGCGTCGGTGCAGCCGTCGAACTTCTGGCCGATGACCCAGTTCTGCAGTGCGAAGAAGCCCTGCTCGGCATCCGAGCCCGGGTACGCCTGGATACCCAGGAGGTCATAGGGCTTCTGCGTCCAGATGTACCAGTACGAGCGACCCACGTTGTAGCGCAGATCGTCGATGTAGGTGCGTACGACCCAGCCGGCCGCCTTGGCACCGGTGATGTCGACCTTGGGCTTGCCCGGGCCGGGGCCGGCGAGCCCGTAGTTGAGCTCGGTGTCCCACAACGGGATGTCCGCCGGGGCCTTGGCGGCTGTCAGGAACTCCTGCGCCGCCTTGATCGCTGCACCGCGCTCAACCGGATCACCGGTGGACGTCGGATAGGTATGGATCGCCATCACATCGATGGGCCAGTTCTTCGCCGCCAGTGCCGCGAGGTAGGCGGGGTAGAACTTGGTGAACGAACTCGCCAGCCGCACTGTCGGCGAGGCGGACACGACCAGTGCCGCCGGGTCGATCTTCTTGATGATGTCGTAGGCGCGCTTGGTGAGGTCGGCCATCTCCTCGGGCGTTCCGTTCCAGAACGTCTTGAGGTTTGCCTCGTTCCAGATCTCGTACGCGCTGATGCGTCCCTTGTAGCGAGTCACGACCTGCGTGACGTAGTTGTCCCACGCGTTGAGGTCCTTGGGTGCGCTCGCCGCGTCGGGCTGCGGGTAGTCGTTCGGGCCCTTGGTCTTGGCATTCCATGCCGGAGTTGTGCCGAGCACCAGCAGGATGTCGGACATGCCCTTGGACTTCGCATTGGCGAGGGCACCTTCGAGGTTGTCCCACTTGAAGACACCCGGTGAGGTCTCTATCTGCGACCACGCGGTGCCGTTGTCCCACAGCCGCAGAGCGCCGAACGGAGCCGACGGCCACGCCTCGACTTCCTCGCCCTCGACGTGCATGCCGACAAGACCCGGCTTCACGCCATTGGGGTCGGCCGCGGTTGCGGCAGGACTGCCGCCGGCCGCCGCCGTGGACGAGTCCGAACTACTTCCCGACGAACATCCGGCCAGCAGCAGGGCACCTGCGACGAGCGCGGAGACGAGGGTTACTTGGGCGCTACGGTTCCGAACCATTGAGGCATGCTTCCAATCGTCATTTTGGCGCCAGGGGTTACTGGCGAACACTGGTTAAGCGCATTACAGGTAATCACGGCGCGCTGCGGAACCACAAACGGACCGGGCTTGCCTGACGCCCAGGCCATCAACTCAGGGGTGTTGTTGTCACCTGTCTGGCAGGTGTTGACCTGTGCGGTCGTGCACGAGTAGAACGCACCCTTCAGCCATGTCGCCACGGTGGTGTAGGCGGTAGCAGCGGTGCTGCCTGGTTGCATCGGAATGCCCAGCAGCGTGGGGCTGCCGTTCCATGAGTACCAGTACGCGCGACCGACACCCAAGCGAATGTCATCGAGGTAGGTCTGGGCAACGTACGCCGCGGCGGTGGTTCCGTCGATGTTCTTGTGCTTGTCGCTCTTGGCCGGCCCGGCGATGCCGTAGTTGATCTCGGTGTCCCACAGTCCCACGGTGGCCGGCACGCCCGCCTTGCGCATGTCTGCCTGCACCTGGCCGATGAACTGTGCGCGGGTGGCCGGTGTGCCCGGGCCCGCGGGGTAGAAGTGCGCGGACACATCGGTGATGGGCCAGCCGAGCTTCGCGAGTTCCTTCAGGTAGGCCGGGAAGAACTTCTTGTACGCGCTCTGCATGCGCACTGTCGTGCTGGCCGCAACGATGCGGGCAGTCGGGTCGTTCGCCTTGATGATCTGCGCTGCAGCAGCAGTCAACTGGGCCATCTGGGCGGGCGTACCCTGCCAGAACGTCTGCAGGTTGGCCTCATTCCAGATTTGGTACGACTCGATTGAGTTGGCGTAGCGCTTGGAGACTGCGGTGACCCAGTCGGTCCAGTCCTGCATGTTGGGCATGGATGCTGCACCGGGATTGGGGTAGGTGCCCTGCTTGGGATTCGTGGCCGCCCATGTCGGGGTGGAGCCGAGGACGTAGAGGGTGCCGACGCGCTGCGCGTTCGCACCCTGGATCGCGTGATCCAGGCCGTCCCACCAGAACTGGCCGCGGGACTGCTCAACCTGACCCCAGGCCACGCCGGCATCCCATAGGCGCACAGAGCCGTAGGTGGCTGACGGGTCCACGCCGTTGGCGATGCCAGGAACCTGCATGCCGAAGGCATAGGGGCTCAACGGTCCACCGGTAGCGGCCTGGGCGCCGGGTGCCGCGAGCGCGATTCCTGTGAAGGCGATGGCTGCTGCGGCAAGGCTGGCGAGGGCACGACGCATGAATGGGCCTTTCTCTATGGGAGTCCCACGACCCTAACCCAGAAATACGCCCATGTCGGTCAGCGGCGCCGCAGAACGTAGAGGCTCTGACCATCTGTTTCCCTGCCGTACTCATAGCGGTCGACCGCGAGGCCGGCCGCATGGACATGGTCCTCAAAGTGCCGGCGGGAGAAGCGAGTGCAGTGCAGGCGTCCCTTCCAGGTCAGGGGGCCGTAGCCCTCCGGGTTCTCGACCCAGTCCGGCACGTCCTCCTCCACGAAGCACGTCACGAATGCCTTGCCGGCCGGCACGAGCGCCTCCGCGATCAAACTGAGGTACGCCTGCGTGTCCTCATCGTTCATGTGCGAGAAGACCGAGTACGCGTACAGCACATCGACGGTTCCCGTGCTCACGGCAAGCGTGCGCTCCGGAGTGCCATCGGGGTTGTAGCACTCATTGCTGACATCCACGCAGGTGAATCGGTAGCCCGGGCTCGCGAGATTGGCGTTGGCCCACTCGATGAGTTCGGGCTGCACGTCGACACCGTGATATTCC
>Ga0136641_1001081_pt1 | contig 11391 bp, 9 predicted proteins | sample EliLak1302023Y_FD_115312 | JGI IMG/M metagenome (GOLD analysis project Ga0136641, IMG submission 115312) | Freshwater microbial communities from Elizabeth Lake, Yosemite National Park, California, USA - 13020-23Y | ecosystem: Environmental > Aquatic > Freshwater > Lake ...
GAACAGGTAACAAATGGTGTCAGTGTTCGAATGGCAATTTTGTACGTTCTGCTTGCTGGTGGAGCCTTAGAAGTTGGGAGCAATTAGATGACTACAGCTGATTTCCTGATCAAAGGTGCTTTGTTGCCTGATGGAAAGAAAGCAGATATTTCTCTGTCTAATGGTTTCATCGCATCAGTTGGTCCTGACTTTACAGGTGAAGCTCTTACCGTGATTGACGCAAAAGATTGCGTTGTGTTACCTGGACTTGTTGACCTTCATACCCATCTTCGTGAACCGGGAAGAGAAGACGCAGAGACTGTTTTAAGCGGAAGCAGCGCTGGAGTTAAAGGTGGCTTTACCGCTGTCTCTGCGATGGCAAATACATCACCAGTTGCCGATACTGCAGGTGTTGTTGAGCAGGTATACAGATTGGGCCAAGAAGCAGGATTGTTGGATGTGTTTCCTATTGGCGCAGTTACTCAGGGATTGAAAGGCGAAGCGCTCTCTGAAATTGGTGCGATGGCCGACTCAGTTGCTCGCGTGCGCGTTTTCAGTGATGATGGAAATTGTGTTTCAGATCCATTAGTAATGCGACGAGCTCTTGAATATATTAAGAAGTTCGGGGGAGTGATCGCCCAGCACGCACAAGATCCTCGAATGACCGTTGGATCGCAGATGAATGAGGGCGAAATCTCTGCTCGCTTGGGCCTGAAAGGTTGGCCGGCGGTAGCAGAAGAAGCAATTATCGCTCGAGATGTCTTGCTAGCCGATCATGTGAAATCACGACTTCATATATGTCACTTAACAACTGCGGGTGGCGTTGAAATCATTCGTTGGGCTAAGGCACGAGGAATCGATGTGACGGCAGAGGTAACACCGCATCATCTGCTTCTAACTGATGATCTAGCAGTTTCTTATGATCCGGTGTACAAAGTTAATCCACCTTTGCGTACAGAATCTGATGTTCACGTACTGCGGGAAGCTTTGGCCGATGGCACGATCGATATTGTTGCGACAGATCATGCACCGCACCCGACTGAGTCTAAAGAGTGCGAGTGGCAAGAAGCAGCCTTTGGAATGTTGGGTTTAGAAACCGCACTTTCAATAGTCCAAAAGACCATGGTCGACACAGGTTTGTTGAGTTGGCTTCAAGTTGCAGATCGTATGTCGATTGCACCTGCCCGAATTGGTGGATATGAAAACCACGGACAACCACTTGTCGTTGGCACTGTCGCTAATCTTGTTGTGATCAATCCAACCAAGAAATGGACCGTAGATCGCGATTTAGTTCTATCAAAGTCAACTAATACTCCATACCATGGCCACGAATTACCTGGTGTTATCACTCACACCTTCTTCAAAGGGAAAGCAACATTTAGTAATGGAATCGTTTCTTCGATGGGAGTTAAGTAATGACAAGTGCATTCCTTGTCCTTGATGATGGTCGAATCTTTGAAGGTACTTCATGGGCAGATACCGGAAAGAGTTTTGGTGAAGCTGTATTCCAAACTGGTATGACTGGATATCAAGAAACTTTGACGGATCCCTCGTATCACAAGCAAATTGTCATCATGACGGCCCCACATATTGGAAATACTGGAGTAAATGATGCTGACAACGAATCGGCACAAATTTGGGTTGCTGGATTTGTCGTGCGCAATCCATCATCATTTACTTCAAATTGGCGTGCACAGAATGATCTAGAGGCTGAGCTAATTGCCCAAGGAATAGTTGGCATTCAAGGTGTTGATACTCGAGCAATCACTCGACACTTGCGCGATCGTGGTTCTATGCGAGTTGGCATCTTCTCTGGCTTAGAGCTTTCTCGTGAAGAGATGGTGGTTGAGGTTCGTAAGGCAGAAGCGATGGCGGGTGCGTTTTTGGTGCGGGATGTTTCAACCCCCAAAACTGTCGTCATCCCAGCAGTTGGACCCAAGAGATTTACAGTTGCCGCGTTAGATCTTGGTATTAAAGGTGCTACACCGCGCGCACTAGCTGAACGTGGCGTGGAAGTACATGTCATGCCATTTGATTCTTCAGCGGCAGAGATAATGGCAGTTAAGCCAGACGGAGTGTTTTTATCAAATGGTCCTGGAGATCCTTCAACGATGACTGATGTGATAGAGGTTGTTCGTGAACTGCTCTTGGCCGAGGTTCCTCTTTTTGGAATTTGTTTTGGGCACCAAATTCTTGGGCGGGCATTAGGTTTTGAAACATATAAGTTGCAGTTTGGCCATCGTGGAATAAATCAGCCGGTAATGGACAAGATTACTGGCAAGGTAGAAATCACAGCGCATAATCATGGCTTTGCAGTGAAAGCACCAACGGATGCAGAGTTCTCGACAGTTTATGGTCGGGGAGAAGTCACTCATGTGTCTCTCAATGATGGAGTGGTTGAAGGTTTACAGCTTCTTGATAGACCTGCATTTTCTGTTCAGTATCACCCAGAGGCGGCAGCTGGTCCACATGATGCCGCCTATCTTTTCGACCGGTTCGTTGATCTAATGTCAAAGAAGGTACACGCGTAATGGGTCTTGATACAACAATCAAAAGTGTTTTAGTAATCGGTAGCGGACCAATTGTTATTGGCCAAGCTTGCGAGTTCGATTACTCAGGGACGCAAGCCTGTCGAGTGCTTCGTGCCGAAGGTATTCGAGTAATTCTTATTAACTCAAATCCAGCAACGATCATGACAGATCCTGAATTCGCCGACGCTACATATATCGAACCGATCACACCAGAGATTATTGAGCGAATCATCGCTCACGAAAAGCCAGATGCAGTTCTCGCTACTTTAGGTGGTCAAACAGCCTTGAATGCAGCGATTGGCTTATATGAGCGAGGAACACTGAAGAAGTACGGGGTCCGGCTCATTGGTGCAGACGTTGATGCAATTCATCGCGGTGAGAACCGCGAATTATTTCGGGGAATTGTCGAAAAGGTCGGTGGAGAATCGGCTAAATCCAAGATTTGCCACACTATGGAAGAAATCATGGAAGCTGTAGTTGTGCTTAATTATCCCGTAGTGGTTCGTCCATCTTTCACAATGGGCGGCCTTGGTTCTGGAATCGCTTTCAATGAGGCTGAGCTTCGACAAATTGCCGGCGCCGGCTTACGACATAGTCCAACCTCGGAAGTTCTGCTTGAAGAGTCAATAATTGGTTGGAAAGAGTATGAACTTGAAGTGATGCGTGATCGTAAGGACAACGTTGTTATTGTTTGTTCAATCGAGAACCTTGACCCTATGGGTGTGCACACTGGAGATTCAATAACAGTAGCCCCTGCAATGACATTGACGGATGTTGAATATCAGAAATTGCGTGATCTCTCGATGGACATTATTCGAGAGGTAGGCGTTGATACTGGAGGTTGCAATATTCAATTTGCAGTAAATCCTGATAATGGCCGCATTATTGTTATTGAAATGAATCCACGCGTTTCCCGCTCGAGTGCGCTTGCATCAAAGGCAACTGGTTTCCCGATTGCAAAGATAGCGACGAAGCTAGCTATCGGTTACACACTTGATGAAATTCAAAATGATATAACCAAAGTGACGCCTGCCTCGTTTGAACCGACACTAGATTACGTTGTTGTTAAGGTGCCACGTTTTGCATTCGAAAAATTTGCAGATGCTGATCCTCGCCTTACGACAACTATGAAGAGCGTGGGCGAAGCAATGGCTATTGGACGCTCCTTCTCTGAAGCACTAATGAAGTCGCTTAGATCCCTAGAGCGCAAAGAAGCAATCTTTTCTTGGCCATCAATTTCCGATACTGAGCTTTCATCTCTTGTGCAGTCAATGAAGATCCCGACCGAATACAGGTTGCAGCAGGTTCAAAAAGCTATGTGGGCTGGTGCAAGCGTCGAGCAGGTATATGAAGCGACCAAGATTGATCGATGGTATTTGCGCCAGATTGAAGTTATCAATGAGCAGGCAGCGGTGATCGCCCAACCTGGTGAGTTGTCGAAGGAGTTACTTCGCACGGCAAAGATGCAAGGTTTTTCGGATGCACAGATTGCAATTTTGCGTGGAGTGGCAGAAGAAGAAATACGCAAAGCACGTCACCATCTTGGATTAAGGCCGGTATACAAAACCGTTGATACATGTGCGGCGGAATTCGAAGCGTTCACGCCTTATCACTATTCGAGTTACGAGGAAGAGACTGAGGTGCGTCCGCGAACTACACCAGCGGTAATCATTTTAGGTAGCGGACCCAATCGCATTGGCCAGGGTATTGAATTTGATTACTCATGTGTGCATGCCTCATTTAGCTTGCGCGAAGCAGGGTTTGAAACAATTATGATCAATTGCAATCCAGAGACTGTATCGACAGATTACGACACTAGTAATCGACTGTACTTCGAGCCTCTCACTCTTGAAGATGTTTTGGAAGTTGTCCATGCTGAAACGCAGGCTGGACCAGTGCTGGGAGTAATTACTCAATTGGGTGGACAAACTCCACTCGGTTTAGCCGCAGGATTAAAAGCCAACGGGGTAACAATTCTAGGTACTTCACCAGAGGCGATTAATTTGGCCGAGGAACGCGGTGCCTTTGGAAATATTTTGGCAGAACAAGGACTGACGGCGCCGCAGTTTGGTATGGCGTCTTCTCAATTAGAGGCAACGACAATTGCTCATGAAATTGGTTATCCAGTGTTGGTTCGGCCTTCCTTTGTACTTGGTGGTCGAGGTATGGAGATTGTTTATGATGATGTCGCACTCGGTGGTTTCATAACTCGCGCAACTGACATAACGCCAGATCATCCCGTCCTGGTTGATAGATTTCTAGACAATGCAATCGAAATTGATGTAGACGCTCTCTTTGATGGCCATGAACTTTTCCTTGGTGGAGTAATGGAACACATCGAAGAAGCGGGAATTCATAGTGGCGACAGTGCTTGTGTGCTGCCATCTTTGACTGTTACGGAAGAACAGCGCAGTGAAATTCGAACTGCAACTGAAAAGATTGCTCGTGGAGTTGATGTTCGAGGATTAATAAATATTCAATTCGCGATAGCAGGTAACTCACTCTATGTCCTCGAGGCTAATCCACGAGCTTCTAGAACTGTTCCTTTCGTCAGTAAAGCAACAGGAGTTCCACTAGCAAAAGCTGCAGCCAGGATTTCAGTGGGTGCAACCATCGCAGAGCTACGTGTTGAAGGTTTACTACCTTCCAGTGGAGATGGAATCGCCAAGGGAATTTCAGTCAAAGAGGCGGTACTTCCCTGGAACCGATTCCGCCGTACCGATGGGAGAGGCGTCGACGCTGTGCTTGGACCTGAGATGCGTTCTACTGGTGAGGTGATGGGAATTTCTCCTACCTTTGGTGAGAGCTACGCAAAAAGTCAGATTGCAGCCTTTGGTCCATTACCGAAATCAGGAACTTTGTTTATTTCATTAGCTGATAAGGATAAGAGCACCGGAATAGAACCGGCAAAGGGGTTTTCTGATCTCGGTTTCCACATAATGGCAACAGACGGTACAGCTGATTTCCTACGTCAACACGGCATAGAGTGCACTACAGTTCGTAAAAACTCTGAAGGAACTGGCGCAATGGGTGAGAAGACAATCGTTGACATCATTAACGCTGGCGAGATTGACTTGGTAATCAACACACCGGTCGGACGTGGAACACGCGCAGATGGTTGGGCCATCAGAACAGCGGCGGTGCAGCGATCTATCCCGTGCATCACCACTACTGCAGGATTTAGCGCAGCAGTAGATGCCATCACCTTCCTTCAAAGTAGCCCACTGAGTATCAAGTCATTGCAAGAATGGTTGGCATAGATGTCGCAGATAAACAAAAGTGCGGCGCAGCTACTTGTCCCTATCGTCAGCAATAAAAAAGTTGGTCAATACCATCAAATAATTATCAATGTTGGTGATCTGGCTGGCTTGTGCAAGCCTGGTAATTTCGTCGCCATTAACGTTGGTGGAGATACGTCCAGCATGATTTTACGTCGTGCATTTGCGATTTCACGCGTTGCTGTAAATTCCACATTAGGTGGAACGATGGAGCTCATTGTCGCTCCACATGGTCAAGGCAGTAGATGGTTATGCGCACAAGGTGAAGGTGTAATTCTGGACATTGTTGCTCCGCTTGGAACAGCGTTTGGTATTCCGACAGAACCTGTTTCGGTGCTATTAGTTGGTGGCGGTTATGGCTCAGCACCCTTGTTCGGATTAGCCGAAGTGCTCAATGCGCGCGGTTGCAGAGTAGATATGTTGCTCGGGGCAAGTACCGCTTCAAAGATCTATGCACCGATGGAGGGAAAGCGCGCAGTTAATTCGATGCGAATTTATACCGAAGATGGTTCTATGGGACAGGCGGGGAGAGTTACTGACCCGATCCCAGAAATCATCAGAGATTTAGATGTAGCAGTCGTATATTCGTGCGGCCCTATGGCAATGCTCTCTGCGATAACAATGATCACGAATTCTCTTTCAGTTGTTCATCAGTGCGCCGTCGAAGAAGCAATGGCGTGTGGTATCGGAGTGTGCATGACCTGCGTTCTGCCAGTTGAGAATGAAGACGGAACTGTGTCCATGTTGCGATCATGTATAGATGGCCCTGTGATGGATGGCTCTAAAGTTCAATGGAGTTTGGTTGGTAAACAACTATGAGCAATTTGGATTTCTCAACGACAATCGGCAACACATGGTTCCCTGCACCTACCTTCACCGCAAGCGGATGTGCTAGTTCAGGGCGTGAATTAGCTCAGTTTTTTCCACTTCGCGAAATGGGCGGAGTAGTTACGAAATCGGTGATGTCCAAGGCACGCACTGGACGAGCTACTCCTCGTATGGCAGAAACACCTAGTGGAATGCTCAATTCAATTGGCCTACAGGGTCCTGGAATAGACGCCTTTATAGCTAAAGACATTCCATACTTAGTTGAGCAGAAAGCACGCATAATTGTTTCAATCGCCGGTGAAACCGTTGAAGAGTATTCAACCCTTGCAAGAAAACTTCGTTCAGTATCGGGCATCAGCGCAATCGAAGTAAATATCTCATGTCCAAACGTTGAAAATCGGGGTTTAGTGTTCGCATGCGATCCAGAAGCTTCTAGACGTGTGATTGATGGAGTGAGACGAACAATTGGGGGAGAGCTACCAATAATTGCAAAGCTGTCTCCTGACGTCACAGATTTGGTGTCCATTGCACGAGGCGTTGTTGATGCAGGTGCAGATGGTTTGGCATTAATTAACACTGTTCTTGGAATGGTGATCAATGTTGACACTATGCGTCCGCATTTAGGTGGTAAAACAGGCGGCCTATCAGGACCAGCGATTCGTCCAATAGCGGTTCGCGCGGTTTACCAAGTACATGCAGCTCTCCCACAGGTGCCAATTCTAGGAATGGGCGGGGTTGCATCTGGCAAAGATGCTTTAGAAATGATTCTTGCAGGAGCAAGTGGCGTATCAATCGGAACCGCAAGTTTTGGCAATCCAACTGCGATTATGAAGATTCAAAATGAGCTGAAGCAATTATTGATAGATCGTGGTTTCACTTCTCTTAAGCAAGCCATCGGTTTCGCGCATAGACCAGAAACGGATGCATCCAATGTCTAAAGCACCAATTGTCCTAGCCGTAGATACTCCAGAATTGGCAACAGCGATCGAATGGGTAAAGGCGACGCAGGATTACATTTCAGTCTACAAACTTGGGTTAGAGTTTTTTCTTACCTTTGGTAGCGATGGTGTTAATGCGATCAAGGATGTTACAGATTCGGACATCTTCCTAGACCTTAAACTTCATGATATTCCACATACTGTAAGTGGTGCGGCAAAGGCTGTTTCTCATTTGGCGCCAAGTTATTTAACTGTCCATGCATCAGGTGGCGCAGCAATGGTCAAGGCCGCTGTTGATGCTTCACCAAAGACCCATGTAACCGGAGTTACGATTCTGACCTCTCTGTCGGAAAAGGATGTTTCTGAAATAGGATTTGAGAGTAACGCTCTTGATTCAGCGGTCGGATTAGCAAAGATTGCCGTTTCAGCGGGTGCCGGCGCAATTGTCTGTTCACCTTTGGAGATCGCTGCAATTCGAGCGGCCGTAGGCACTGGTCCCATCATCATCACACCTGGGGTTCGTCCGGCAGATACGGCCGGTACTGATGATCAAGTGCGCACCATGACTCCAAAATCTGCTCTTGAAACAGGAGCCAATTTGGTTGTTATCGGACGCCCAATAACTCAAAGTTGGAACCTTGGTTCGGCGGCCATGCACGATCGAGCCGCTCAAATCGCATCCGAACTACATTAGATTAAACGGTAGATTTGTCGTATGGGATTACCTCCGCAGTTAACACCCGAGCAGCGTCAACAAGCATTGCTCAAAGCTGCAATTTCTAGAAAACGTCGGGCCGAGGTGAAGATTAAGATCAAGAATGGTGAATTTTCCGTCGACACTATTTTGGAGATAGCAAAAACTGAGGATGCGGTTGCAAAGATGCGGGTTAAGGAGTTACTGGAATCCTTGTCTGGTGTTGGAAAAGTTCGAGCCCAGTCACTTATGGAGCGGTTAGAAATCTCGCCAACCCGTAGAATTCAAGGGCTGGGTCGAATTCAAATTAAGCAGTTGCGTGAGGAGTTTATGAAGTCGGAACATGCAATGAAACCAGGGAAATTGTTGGTTCTTTCAGGTCCGGGCGGCGTTGGAAAAAGTACAGTCGCCAAAAAACTTCGCGAAGCTGGCGATTTTTGGGTAAGTGTCAGTGCGACAACTCGAAGCCCTCGTAGCAATGAAGTCGATGGCAGAGATTATTTTTTCGTAAGTAACGACGAATTCACTCGTATGATTAATGCAGATGAGTTTCTGGAGTGGGCGGAATTCGCTGGAAATCGTTATGGCACCCCGCAGGAGCAAGTAGAGCAGGCTTTACTGCAGGGCAGGAATGTTTTATTGGAGATTGAAATTGCTGGGGCCAGGCAGGTGAAGGCACATTTGCCGCAATCGATTCTTGTTTTTCTTGAGCCCCCCACGTGGGAGGAGTTAGTCGCTCGGCTGGAAGGCCGAGGTACTGACAGCCCTGAAAGAAGGGCTGAGCGTCTGGAATTAGCTCAAGAAGAGCTGGCAGCAGCATCCTTTTTTGACGTCGTCCTGATAAATGACCAGGTGGAGAGCGTGGTCGCGAGACTGATAGGGTTAACCCATAATTAATAGGTTGTTATTAATTCAGTATTGATTAAAGAAGCGGGGAAAACTATGGATGGAATTACGAATCCACCAATTGACGAACTTCTAGACAAGAGCGGCTCTAAGTACAGCCTTGTTTTGTATGCTGCAAAGCGAGCTCGTCAGATCAACGCTTACTATTCACAACTTGGAGAAGGCCTGCTTGAATACGTAGGGCCGCTAGTCGAGACACATGTGCACGAGAAGCCTCTTTCTATCGCACTTCGCGAAATCAACGAAGGTCTTCTAACAATCGAAAACCTCGAGCCAACAGCTTAAAACCTTTCATATGTCACTAGTCGGCCGTGAAGTTGTCCTCGGCGTTGGTGGTGGCATTGCAGCTTACAAATCCTGCGAATTGCTTCGTCGTCTCCAAGATCGAGGCTACGTTTTTACCGTTGTACCGACCCCATCTTCGCTTAACTTTGTAGGTAAGGCGACGTGGGAAGCGTTATCTGGTCGCCCCGTCAACACACAGGTGTGGGAAAACGTTCACACAGTTCCGCATATCGCTCTGGCTGAGTCAGCAAACTTCTTTCTAATTGCGCCAGCGACAGCCGACCTGATTGCTCGACTGGCAGCAGGTCGTGCTGATGATTTATTAACAAATCTGGTGTTAGCTTCTGATGTTCCTAAGATGTTAGTACCAGCGATGCACCCTTCGATGTGGTTGAATCCTGCAACGGTTGCAAATGTAAAAACTTTGCGTGCGCGCGGTTTCAAGGTGATGGATCCGGATAATGGAAGACTGACTGGGAAAGATAGCGGTCCAGGACGTTTTCCTGAAGTTCCAGCAATCATCCAAGAGTTTGATGAAGTAACTGGCAATGTGCAGGACCTTAAAGGTAAGCGCATCCTTGTGACTGCGGGTGGAACACGTGAAGCAATTGATCCAGTCCGTTTTATCGGTAATAAGTCTTCAGGCAAACAGGGGGTTGCTATCGCTTTAGCGGCTCGAAATCGAGGCGCCCAAGTTCATTTGATAGCGGCAAATTTTGATACATCTGGTTTAGAGGGAATAGCAGTATCTAAGGTCGAAAGTGCCGCAGAGATGAACAAGGTGTTGCAAGAGCAATTCCCATTGTGTGACCTTTTAATAATGAGCGCTGCAGTTGCTGACGCAAAACCTAAGAATTTCTCATTGGACAAGATTAAGAAGGCGCTCTTAGGCAGCATCGAGTTGGAAGAGAATCCCGATCTATTGGCTTCACTTGTACCTTTAAAGAAGGATCAATTGATAATTGGATTTGCGGCTGAAACAACTGACCATCTGCAAGAGGCTCGCAGAAAGCTTGAGTCAAAAGGGTTAGATCTAATTTATGTAAATGATGTCACTGGCGGGGCGATATTTGGTCAGGACCAGACTATGGGTACCATTCTCCTACGCAATGATGCGGATATAGCGGTCAAGGAAGTCTCCAAAGACGCTCTCGGTAATTTACTTCTTGATCAAGCCATCCGGCAGTTAGGTTAAAAATGTCAAAGCGACTTTTCACTTCAGAATCAGTAACCGAAGGACATCCCGACAAGATTGCGGATGCGATTTCAGATGCAGTCTTGGATTCATTGCTATCGCAGGACAAGAAGAGTCGAGTAGCGGTTGAAACACTCATCACAACAGGTCAGGTTCATGTTGCTGGTGAAGTTACCACTGATGGATATGCAGATGTAATGGGGATTGTCCGAGACACAGTGTTGAACATCGGTTATGACTCATCTAATAAAGGTTTTGATGGAAATAGTTGTGGAGTTTCGATTTCTATCGGACAACAATCTCAAGACATTGCCCAGGGCGTCGATGACGCATACGAGCATCGGGTCACGTCGGCTGTTGATCCATTAGATCTGCAAGGTGCTGGTGATCAAGGATTAATGTTTGGTTATGCCTGCGACGACACTAAAGAACTTATGCCGTTACCGATTTGGTTGGCCCACGCGCTAGCCCAGCAGTTAACAAAGGTACGTAAATCAGGTGCTTTGCCATATCTGCGCCCAGATGGAAAAACTCAAGTCACTATTGAGTACGACGGCGATCGAGCTATTGCCCTAAATACAGTTGTTATCTCAAGCCAACATGCAGAAGAAGTAGATGTTGTTAAAAAGTTGACGCCCGAGGTAATTGAAAATGTTATCAATCCAATCCTAGCGACAATCGATCTTCCAAAATCTGATCTTCGCACGTTAATTAATCCAACGGGCCGCTTTGTTATTGGTGGACCAATGGGAGATGC
>Ga0136641_1001082_pt1 | contig 11388 bp, 10 predicted proteins | sample EliLak1302023Y_FD_115312 | JGI IMG/M metagenome (GOLD analysis project Ga0136641, IMG submission 115312) | Freshwater microbial communities from Elizabeth Lake, Yosemite National Park, California, USA - 13020-23Y | ecosystem: Environmental > Aquatic > Freshwater > Lake ...
GGTGCAGTCAGATTAATATTACACGCTTGATTGAGGGTTCCCTTCATGTCACCCCGAACAGTCACATTCTGGAGACAGATGTTGATGTTGTCAGTACATGTCTGAGTGGAGCCAGTTCGCAAATTGACGTTGGCCGAGCTCGAAGCACACGCCTTGCACTCCGCTGCAAAGCACACTGGCTTGATTGCGTTCTCAATGGGTGTAATCACGCTCGCAAGACTGGGACTTGAGGCAAGTGCGGTCTTGAATGTATTTGAGAGATCGTACAGACCACCACACCCCGGAAGATCCTTGTTCGCGTCCTGTCTACACCCTGCGTATTGTTGAAGCTGTGCAGCATTCCAGCACCCACAGTGCGGACTCGCGGGGTTTGCTCGACAAAATGCTTGACTGTACCCGACGGCTGCGCTGCGTAAATTCGCATTTGACTTTGCCGGGTCCAAAGGGTCGATCAACTCGTTAATGAATGTTCGTAAAGAATCATTGTCTGGCCATGTAGTGTTCGTGGGGAGGCATGCATTTGTAAGCATAGTCAATGCGTCGCGAGATGAGCCTGATGCACTTCCCGTTATCAGAATACTAAGCATCGTTGCAAGCATCGCAGTATCAGTCCACCAACTATTCACTTTTTCCTGATTGATGAGTGCTAAATACCTGACATTTAGACCATCTGTATTCGTCTGATTATAAAAGTTCTTACAGTTCGTGTGTGTTGATAACGCTGCAAATGTTTTCGCATTGCAAAAATTCGTCTTTATAGTACTTACGGTACCAGCTGGAAATACAGCAATACGAGTCGTATTGAACATATCAGTTTCATTTACAGTGGAGTACGTGCACATTATACGACCGTTGTCTCTCGGAGCACCACCTTCACCTCTGACCACATTACCTCCACTCGGATCCGTGTATTTGACACTTGTGATTGTACCTACCGTAGGACACTCTGCATTCGTAGGTGTGTTGGGCAAACACCACGGTGCCCAATCGTGCCCCCCATTATTATCACAATCATAATGCTTACCTACACTACTTAAACCACCTGGGCACCCTTTACACCCACCGGTAATCGACCCGGCAAATGTCCCCCCCGACCCGGCTGCCTGTGCGGCTGTTAGAGGTGATGTCACATAAGACATATTCTACTAAATGGTCAACATAAAAAAATCATCTATACCCAGCTCCTTTATACCGTGTATACCTGTCCTGTAACCAACCGACAACCTGTCACCATCTATCGATCCAATTGAATGCCATAAGAAATCAGGTCCCGGCCTTAAATAAAAAATGTTCACCGTCGAATCTATGTCATGAACCGCGTGAATCTTCTTAGAAACAGGATGACGATAAAAAAAGAATGTGCCACCAGTTGTCTTGACCAAATAACATCTAAAATTCAAATTAGGCTGCTTGAAAATCTGCGACGCATTGGTATGCCACCCCATGCCTCGCCCCTTTGGGTACCAATAGAACCACCCTGACATGGTGAATAAATTTGAATTGTGAAATATATTTGAGCTCATGATATCCTTTACATCCTGTGGTGTTGAAGGATTGTCATCCAACCTGAACTTTTCAAGATTTTTACAGTAAGGTTCCAAGTCATTCATATTCTCAAACACGGGATTAAGAAACATATCGATAGTCGGTGCCGAATCCACCTTGTTCAATTTCAAAAAGGAATCAATCGCATCCTCCTTAAACTGAATATTCTCAATCTTTTTATAGATTGTCTCAATCGGCTCGATGAAATCTCTAAAAAACGGCAAACTCCGAGCAGGCTTGGTGCGTATGTATGATCGTCTCGATGGAGAACTCACATTATTGAAATCATTCCCATCTATACGAGTCATAAATGTGGCCGAGTTCAAGAAATTCACCGTCCATTGCTGGCTTTTGCTGAATATCCCACACCATCCGTCGTACTTTGTAGATGTTATCATCTCACCGTCACTCGATATGGAAAGTCCTCTGCACAAGCTCCGTAGGTTAGAAGGCGAGTTTTCTATGCGGTAAATCTGGTGAACCTTTCTAGTCACCAGATTGAGTTTACATATGGAGTTTATAGCGTCATTAAAATAAACCTCATGTCCAACCGGCACGATATCATGACAAAACCAGCGACCGAGCTCGTACTCGTCTATCATTTTCCATGTCACCGGGTCATACACCTGGATACGAGATGTGACATTTGAATATCTATTCTTCAAAACTGGACACATCACCAGAAAACGCCCATCATGTACTGTAATCGCATTGACATGAAGATAATCTTCATCATCTCGCGTGTTTCCCGCTAAATCTTGATTCAACGCCTTTTTCCATGGATAAATGCGCTCAATACTAGACTGAATCAAATCACCATCAGGGTCAATTGCAATTTTTGCTATGCGCTGATAACACGTCTCAACGATATAGAGACTGTCTTCAAATAGAGTCATTTGATGACACCCGCTATCCAAACCCGTTATCTCGAGTTTCCAATTAAAAGGTTTGCCTTTAATCATGAAAAATGACCATATAGATCCCTCCATCGGTTTAATCTTTTTGTCACCCTCATACCCAAAAATATACCAACGTTGACCCCTTTGAACAATTCCAAAAAACTGTCCATTGACAACTTTCATCATATTCGCAGTTATTGTATCAAATATGAATAATCCATCTCGGCTACTCACGAGATGAGTCATTAATTATTATATCACATACAATTCTTTAAGTCCGACTGTACCGCGCCATGACTGGCTGAACCATCCTCTTTAAGACACGGCTTTCCGATCTCATCAGATGTAAAGAGACGCATAGTTCTATCACAATTTTTGGTATTGTCTGAACATCTCTTATGAGCTAATCCATCATCACCCATGTAGAATGATTTGTTTTTGAGGACAAGTATGAAAAGGGCTGCTAAAATAAACAGGAATAACAGTTTCATTTATTACATACATATAAAAAAATATCAACTCAATTTAGGATGGAAATTCATGCGGAGATTGTCAATCCGTACTACGATCACGGTGGTCGAAAATATCTTGACCTGAGATGGGACGGGCGTGTCACTCGGGTCAAGGTACCGTTCCGGTACAACAAAGTGATGTGTCGTGTCGAGGGTATAGTTCCAATTCAAGAACTGAAAGCAGGACAGCATATTCGTGCGCTCGTCGATAAGAAGTTGTGGGAGGGTGATATTCATCTCGTGGTGCACTCTATTTCCGTAAAAGATACACCCCTATGATGAAACATGCGCACAATACAACCAGAACCCATACCCACCCAGTGGACGTCGCACCTGGAATTGTACCTGGAATTGGGGCTACCAACTGAACTCCACTCGGTACCAATTTACTATAGTTAGAAGGATCAACTTTCACTATATAACTAGCGGTCCCTGCTGAGTTTACATATACAAGAATCTTTGTTACTACAGGGCTTTCAATAGTTACGAGTATCACGGCTGGAAGCTTCGTTGTATCAGTAACTATAATGTTTATTGTAGATGGTTGACTAGCATTTGGAGCTGTTGTAAAACTTTTTAGATTCATCGTGTTTATGGTTTTTGGAAAGTTGGTGGGATTTGTCTGAGTTGCAGCTGAGATCAAATTAGAATAATTCATATCAAGATTTGAACCGTCCGTGAGGGGCGTGATGGTTGTCGTCCCGACAGTTACTGCACCAGTGGTTGGGTTAAAGCTTGCCATCTCATATCTATTAATAATTAAAATAAAATGGGATCACTGTGTCACACGGGCCTCCGTGTCCCGTCCGAACTTGAGATAAAAAAGGAACTCACTGTTCGACCAGTGGAAAATGTTATGGGTATTCGTCCGCCCGCTTTCAAGGTTTTTCGGGTGGACAAGGATTCCCTTCTTGTTCCAAGGTATTTCGGTAGCGAACGCTTCGGGGCGCCCACCGACACCCGGGCTCCTCCTGCTCCTGCTCGCATCACTTTCAATGGAACTCTCCGGACAGAAACACACCAAGACAGAGCCTTTGCTGCTGGAATCAAAGCCTTTGAAGAAGTTGGAGGGGGCGTCCTCTCGCTCCCACCGGGCTACGGCAAGACTGCACTCGCCCTGGCTTTTTCGGCACAACTAAAGGTGCGGACAATCATCATCGTCCACAAAGAGTTTTTGGCGAATCAGTGGCGAGACCGGATTCAGCAGTTTTGCCCCGGTTCTACAATCGGTCGAATCCAGCAAGATGTCTTTGATATCGAGAAGGATTTCGTCATTGCGATGATCCAGACGATGTGCATGCGCGAACTCGCATCTCTCGCGTCATTTGGCCTTCTCATCGTCGACGAGGCGCATCACATTGGCGCTGCCGCATTTTCACAATCCATGTTCAAACTATGCCCGCGTTACACACTGGGCCTGACTGCCACACCCGAACGCAAGGATGGTCTGACCCGCCTTCTGTACTGGTTCATGGGCCCTGAGTTCTACGCCACCCAACGCGACAATCAGAAAAATACCCGGGTCGTGACGGTCAAGTACAGCGACCCTCTATACACGGAAGCTCCACCGACAACAAAGTTTGGCAAGGTGAACATGGCTGGCATGGTGACTCAAATTTCAGAACTAAATTCAAGAAACGAATTGATCATAGATATTATCAAGAATTGCCTGGGAGATAACCGGAGGGTACTTGTTCTGAGTGATCGACGTGAACACTGTTTCTGGATTCTTTCTCAATTTGAAACTAAAATTGGTGGATTATATTTGGGAGGTATGAATGAGAAGGACTTGGATGAGACGTCAAAGAAGCCTTTGATCGTAGCCACTTTTGCCATGGCACAAGAGGGTCTGGACATTCCCGTCCTGGATACGTGTATCCTTGCGTCGCCACACTCTGACGTGACGCAAGCTGTTGGTCGGATCATGCGTGAAACGGCCGGAAAGACCAATTCACCCCTGATTTATGACATTGCAGATCAGTGGTCTCTCTTCCACTCGATGTACCGGAAGAGAACTGTGTTTTACGCCAAGGCGGGATTTGATTTCGAGCGAGACGAGCCTGTCGTTAGCAAAAAGAGGCCCCTGGACGAAGGGAAGTGTGCATTTCTCTAATGCTGCTTGGGGGCGGGGGCCTCGCCACCTGCAGCTGCTGATGCGTTGGTATTGGTGTTCACGAGCTCAGGCACATGAGTCCCACCGGTGTTGCCGTTTGCATTGCCCTGTGCCTTGTACGTAGTGTAAATACCATAGAAGATTGGACCCATGCCGGCAATGATCAGCCAGCCTGAATAGACAGTCTTCATATTGGGGGTAGTCTTTTGGTCACGCAGCTTGATCACTGGGAAAACCCAGCATGCGGCAAACCACACGAATAGCCCGATGATGAGGACGACTGGGTTGGGTCCAGAATTTCCGTTCGCCATCTATACACTATTCAACTATTTTTTTAGGACCCGGGAGGTCCGGGACAGGGGCGGCTGGGGTGGCGGTTGAAGGATATGGCAAGTAGACAACCTGTGGGTTGACAATCTTCTCCCTGAGAACATCCAACTTGGATTCAAATTCTCCAAAATCGAACGCCTTCTCGACTGGAGGTGGTGGAGGTTGATGTGACGCCTTGTACCAGTTGTATCCTACGAGGACAAGCGGGATGAGACCAACGAGCAACTGAAGAAACCAGCGAGATCGTGACTGGTTCAGTCCTCGGTCCTTATTCGGGTCATACGTAGAGAGCTTCATAAAGGGCCCTATAACCATGAACCAAGTATAGACTGCGATAAAAGCAATTGCTGCCCACTTTGCTTGAGGGTTTGACGAAAAATATTCGTCAATCATCCTTCCTGAAATAAGTGAGGAAAATTATGCGAAGCATCTCTCACTCAAGAAGCGCCATGAGAAAGACACCGGCAATGAAAAATAGAACGAGATAGTTACACTCTGTATTTCCAGGATTTTGTATCACCGCTCTTGCTGGAACCTTGACGACCCTTGGAGGCCCAAGGGGGCCTGGGTCTGCTTCATCAAATGGCGCGTAAGCGATCGCCATTTACTTTTACCTAAGAAATTAGATCGACACCTCCTTCTTCTTTGGACGGCCCCCCTTCTTCTTCTCCGTGACTCGCACCTCCTTCATGTCGGACTGTATATCCATGCTTACGATGTCAGATACAGACTCGTCGTCACGCACAACGGGTCGAGTATTCTGGGGCATACCTGGACCCATCATGTTCATCAGGGAGCCAAAGTCCATACCCGGGCCCCGCATCTGCAATCCACCGGCAGGACGATCAGCTGCACCCGGGCCAGCACCCTGCTCAAACGCCCCGTTGTTCGTGCGCTGAACAGCATCCATCATGTTGCGCATCAGATCGGGGTTTTGCTTCATCACCTGACCCATATTGGGCACCGCCGCCTTGAACATGCTGTTCGTCAGGTGGAACATCAATCCAGATCCACCAACCATCATGATCAGCTTCACCTCTGGTGCCACGTTCACCTTGGCCTTGTACTTGTTGTACAGCTCCTCAAACACCCCGTCATAGTCGTCAATGTTCTCCATCGTGTTCTGCGACCATCCATTCAGCTCCAAATCAAAGGGATCAAACTTCTCGTTCAGGAACTCGAGGCCAGTCACTGCAGCCACCAGCATGCGACGCTGAAACTTGATCGAACGCTCACACTCGATGGCATAAATCATACGCTTGTACTCGGTGCGAATCTCCTCAATGTCCGAGTAGATGGACAGGCGTGCACCCGAGTTGACACCCTTCTTCACCAGGCGACTAATCTTGTTCAACAGGTCGGCTTTCTCATCCTCGATCGTCTTGTACCCGTCGCTCGGCACGGAAGAGCCTCCTCCCTGTGGCTCGTAATCAGGCGGGCCCTGCTCGTCATCCTCCGGCTCCTCGCCACCGTCAAACACCTCCTCGGGGGGAGGGGGTGGAGGAGCGGTTCTCTTGCCTGGGTTCATAAAGATGTCAAGACCCTCGTCGGGCTCAGGAGCCTGAACTGGAGCCTTGCGGGCAAACACAGATGGACGAGTTGGCTTCGCCTTCAGAGGAACGCGACGCTCAGCAGGTTGAATCGAAATCTCATCAAGCAGAGCAGCTTCGTCAGCGTCAAGATTCAGATTGTGGGCACCGTCGGTAATACTAATGTCCATACTGACAACTTTATAGAAAAGAACATCTTACCTTTAACGCAATTTAGGTTCAGTCGAAAAAAAATATAGTTCTATTTCAAATGTCTGTGTACAAGGTTTCCAAGATTGCGACCAACGCCCTGATCATCGGTTTTCTGATTGCTATTATCGTCATGCTGACACGTCAGGGTCGTGCCACCACATCCGGCTTTTCCATCGCCCCTCTGATGACCGAGGCAACCGGCAAGGCGGCATCTGGTCCCCAGAGCATTTTTGACATTCGCCCCAATCTCGAGTGCACTCCAGGCCCCGGTGAGAATGCTTCATGGTACAGCAACGGCCTGACCCCAGGTGGTCTGTGCGGTGACGCCGACTTTGTCCGTGGTCAGCTGCGTGACTATTCAATTGCTGATGGCATCGGTGGTTCTCTTCTGGAGAAGTAAAGTAAAATCTCATATATAATCAGAGATGAGTGAGACCATCGATAATGGGGGGTTATTTTTCCCAATTGTCGTGTTTCCTCCGGCGAATGTAACAATCGCATCAAACGTCCTAAGCACAACTGGGAACGTCATCGCTGGAAATCTAATCAGCGTCGACGGTACCTTTACAGGGAATCTTTACGTCGCGGGCGCCATCACTGGAAATGTATCTTTTTCGCTCCTAAATCTGACAACCCTCAACTCGACCACAGTCATTTCCCAAGCATTCTTTGGAAATGGAGCTGGAATTTCAAACTTAAATTCAGCAAATATTATTGGTACGGTTGGAACAGCCTTGAGTGTAACCACCCCCGCACAGACAAACATCACCTCCGTAGGCACATTGACTGGTCTCAATGTTCAAGGTCTTTTGGTAGCCTCGAATGGGTCTGCAATTTCAAACTTAAATTCGGCAAATATTGTGGGATCGATTGGTACAGCCTTGAGTGTGATCAACCCTGTACAAACAAACATCACCTCCGTAGGCACCTTGACTGGTCTCAATGTTCAAGGTCTTTTGGTAGCCTCAAATGGGTCTGCAATTTCAAACTTAAATTCAGCAAATATTATTGGTACGGTTGGGACGGCACAATCGGTAACCACCCCCGCACAAACAAACATCACCTCGGTGGGGACCCTAACCGGACTTAATGTTCAAGGTTTGGTTATAATCTCAAATGGTTCTGCAATTTCAAACTTAAATTCAGCAAATATTATTGGTACGGTTGGGACGGCACAATCGGTAACCACCCCCGCACAGACAAACATCACCTCGGTGGGGACCCTAACCGGACTTAATGTTCAAGGTTTGGTTATAATCTCAAATGGTTCTGCAATTTCAAATTTAAATTCAGCAAATATTATTGGTACGGTTGGGACAGCCTTGAGTGTAACCACCCCTGCACAAACAAACATCACCTCGGTAGGAACCCTGACCGGACTTAATGTTCAAGGTTTGGTTATAATCTCAAATGGATCTGCAATTTCAAACTTAAATTCGGCAAATATTATTGGTACGGTTGGGACGGCCTTGAGTGTGACTGTCGCAAGTCAACCCAATATCACATCGGTAGGTACTCTGACTGGTCTCAATGTTCAAGGTCTTTTGGTAGTCTCAAATGGATCTGCAATTTCAAACTTAAATTCATCAAATTTAGTGGGAACAATTTCAACTTTAATTCTGCCAGCAAGTGGGGCAACTGCGGGTACTTACGGGTCAAGTTCCAACGTGGCACAGGTGACTGTTGATCAATACGGACGAGTGACCACCGCCTCAAACGTCGCCATCGTATCTTCACAGTGGACTGGTGCAGTTGGTTCGCCAATTTACTATCTAAATCAGGTGGGTATTGGATCAAGTGCAACTCCGGGTGCAAACCTCCAAGTGACTGGAAATTTGTTCGTGTCGAACGCAGTCACTACGAACAATGTGTTTTTCAACAACGCAATTTTAGCTACAAATTTACCCACAGTTGCAGGTGTCACTGGTGGGTACGGTTCGGGGTCGAATGTGCCTCAACTGACAGTTGATCAGTACGGTCGTATCACAGTAGCCAGCAACGTCGCCATCGCCGCATCTTCACAATGGACCAGTGTCGCTGCAAATGTCGCGTACGCCAACGGAGTCTCGGTAGGAACGCTCGCGAGTCCACCAGTCGGGACCAACCTGTACGTGCTTGGCCTTGCGACCATGAGTAACATTGCAGGGAACGGTTACGGAATTTCAAGTCTCAATTCATTAAATCTTAATGGTCTCATCTCAAACTCAGTCCTGTCGACGACGGCCGTCACTCCGGGAGTGTATGGCAACGGTGCAGCCGTGTCTCAATTTAGTGTTGACCAGTACGGACGAATCAATGCAGCAAGTAACGTCGTCATCTCGAGTGTCAACGCGACTGCCCTATTTGGCACGCTCGCAGTGGGTGTTTTGCCAACCAGCGGAGTCACGGCTGGCCCCTATGGTTCTTCGGCAAACATTTCACAAGTGACGGTGGATCAGTACGGTCGTGTCACCGCAGCCAGTAACGTAGCCCTGCCGACGTCGTACACAAATTTGACAATCACAACAGCCAATATCACAAGTGCAAATGTCACGACCGAGAATGTCCAGACACTCAATTCAACCCTTTTGGCAACCATGAGTAACTTGGTCGTGTCTGGCCAGGCGAACCTGTTTTCGGCCAATGTCACAACACTCAACGTAGCGACTGCTAACATCCAGAGCTTCTTCATCACAACAATCAATGTCCAGACAGCCAATCTCACGAATGCGGTGGGTACATTCTATGGCAATCTGTTTGGATCCAACTTGATTTCCGCCCTGAACATCTTCGCATCCAATTCAGTCACTGCGCAGAATATCATCGCTGTTGGTGGTTTGTACGGCAACGTCGTCGGTTCGAACCTTGTCTCGGCTCTTAATGTGATTTCGACAAATTCCGTCACAACAACCAACGTGTTTGCGAATACGGTGACGGTCGTTGGAAAGGGAGCGAATGTGTTTTCATTCGCAAATGCAGCTAGAGCCTCGAATGTTTTTGTCATGGATTCGCTCGGGAATCTGGGTGTGGGTACCGGAGCTCCCGCGTTCAAGCTTGACATGATTGGGAGCATCAACCTGGGGAACACGCCACTCGACAATTACACTCTCAACTTTAGCGGGGGTGAATATTACGTCGGTAAATCTGGGCAGCTCTTGTCTGTCGTCACGAACAACGTCGGTGGGTACGTCCTGCTCAGTACCATCTACGGACAAGCCTCTTTGAATCCATCTGGAATTTTTGCTGTAAATTCGTCAAACATCTTCCTGAATGGCCCCGGAAGTAACATCTGGGCGGCAAATGCGGTGACAACCACGAACGTCTTTGCAGTGACAGCAACCGTACCGGGTTTCACGTCCCAATTCACAGTGAATGGAGGCGGAACCGTGACGTTCTCTGCGACTGGTAACCTCTTGTGGGGAACACGTGTTATAGTTATTCCTGTCTGGAAAAACGCTGCATATGCTACAGAGGGTTATTGGGATATTACATGTCCAACATCTGGAACTATAACATATAACGGGTCAACAGTAACATGTACTGCAGCTGGAATACCTATTGGTAATTTTCAAGCACTTTATTATAGGGTTGTTCCTGGGACCAATCACGGATCTGTCCAGGCAAATTTCTTGCAAAAAGATTACACTGACACGACATACTCACCAGATTCCAACTGGATCCTTCTCGCGATACGCAACGGTGACAGTTCCGAAATCAAGTGGATGCCTGGAAACACGACTATTCCACTCGGCGGAATCTTTTACACACCCTCTGCGTCGTACGACAAGGTTCAGGTTGCCGGAACCGTGGTTGTTGATTCGGCACGAACAGGAATATTCAACAACCTTTACTCGGCAAACGCTCTGACAACCACAAACGTGTTTGTGACGACGGCCAATATTCAATCTCTGAACGTGTCAACCGGGGCAAACATCACCCAGTTGTCAGTCACAACCTTAGCAAACATCTCAAGTGCAAATTTGGTGACTGCGAATATTCAATCCCTGAACGCGGTCTTCTCCAACCTCCTCAATCTGAATGTCACTCAACTTTCAGTGACAACCCTTGCAAACATCTCAAGTGCAAATTTGGTGACTGCCAATGTTCAATTTCTCAACACCGCATCTGCAAACATTCAGACACTCAACGTGGCTACTGGGGCGAATATCACCCAACTCTCAGTCACAACCCTTGCAAACATCTCAAGTGCAAATTTGGTGACTGCCAATGTTCAATTTCTCAACACCGCATCTGCAAACATTCAGACA
>Ga0136641_1001083_pt1 | contig 11387 bp, 10 predicted proteins | sample EliLak1302023Y_FD_115312 | JGI IMG/M metagenome (GOLD analysis project Ga0136641, IMG submission 115312) | Freshwater microbial communities from Elizabeth Lake, Yosemite National Park, California, USA - 13020-23Y | ecosystem: Environmental > Aquatic > Freshwater > Lake ...
AACCAGCCGCAGCTGAACCTGCCGCGCACCACTTTGTCCATCGGATTTCACCAGTTGCAAGTCCAGGTGGCCGCCACGCCCGAGCAGCAGGCCACCGGGCTGATGTTTCGCACGGACATGCCGGCCCACGAGGGCATGCTGTTTGTATTCCCGACCGCCAGTCAGCAGTGTTTTTGGATGAAAAACACCCTGATCCCGCTAACGGCAGCCTTCGTGGCAGACGACGGCACCATCATTAACCTAGAAGACATGCAGCCGCAGACCACGCAGTCGCACTGCTCAAGCAAACCGGTGCGCTTTGTTTTGGAAATGAACCAGGGCTGGTTTGTCAAAAAAGGGCTGAAAGCGGGCGGCAAGCTCGCTGGCGTGCCGTTTAAAGCCGCTAATTAGTATTTGTTTCTCAATTGCAGCATCAGCTCCACGCGCGCTTTCACCGCCGGTAGCGGCCAGGCCGCCAAGCCAGCACCCTGGCCGTCGGCACGCGCCAACACCTGACCTAAGGCACACCGGGTGGTACGCACCACCGCGATCCCTTGGCTTTGCGCCTGATGCAAAGCGGCTTCCAGGGCATGGTGCAAAGTCCCGTTGCCTGTGCCCGCTACGACCAAGCCCGCCAGAGCTGCGTCGCCTGCCGGCGGCGCAGCGCATAGGGCACGAACCATCGCGCCATCGGCCCCGGCGTGGCTCCAAATGATCTCCACCCGTGGCCAGCCGGTCTCGCTATGCGGCCAGGCCGGCAATGCGGCCAAGTCGGCCAAAGCCGGAAAATCCAGGGCCAGCGACCACGGCGACAGCGTGCGCACCGCGCCCTCTTCCACCAGCGCAACGGGTCCCCGTTCCCCGGAATCAAAAGCCTTCAGGCGGTAGGGGTGCACTTTGCGCAGCGGCAAGGCCGCATGCACCTCGCCTTGACAAACCAACACGACGCCACAGGCGCCCCGATGCAATGCCACCGAGACCGCATCGCGCACGTTTTGCGGGCCGTCCGGCGCCAAGGACGTGGCAGGCCGCATGGCGCAGGTAAAAACAACGGGTTTGCGCGCTAGCAGCGCCGGCTCCAAGGTGCGCGCCAGGAAATACGCGCTTTCTTCGAGTGTGTCTGTTCCATGGGTGATTACGACGGCTGCCACTTGCGGCTGCGTCAAAAAATGGGCGACCCGCTCTGACAGGAGCGCCCAATGGCCCGCGTCCAAATCTTTGCTGTCGCGCTGGAAAACCTGCTCGCAAACCATCGCGTGGTAGCCCAACAAGGGGGACAGGCCGGGCATGTCGCGCAGTAAATCGGCCAAAGCCAGCGTTCCCGAAGCGTAGGACAGGTTATCGCCGGCCTGCTTTGCCACGCCGGCAATCGTGCCGCCGGTACCCAAAAAAACGATGGAATTAGCCATGAAATCAAATAATCCTTGCTAAAAAGATATAAACTGGATAAAAATACAGTTACTGTGTAATAAAACAGTCTGTTTGCAAACCCAGCTGATACTGCCCACTTCCCAAGGAGCCCGTATGCTTGAAGCACCCAAACTCACCGCCCGCCAGCAAGAGATTCTCTCTCTGATTGAAAACGCGATCGCCCAAACCGGTGCGCCGCCCACGCGGGCCGAAATTGCAGCCGAATTGGGCTTTAAATCCGCCAATGCCGCCGAGGAGCATCTCCAAGCCTTGGCACGCAAGGGAATGATAGAGCTGGTCAGCGGCACGTCGCGGGGTATCCGGCTGCGCGCGCCTTCGCTGCGGGACATTCAGAGTTCGCGCGCCAAGCAGTTTTCACTGTCCATGCCCGGCTTGGCCCAATTGTGCTTGCCTCTGATCGGGCGCGTCGCAGCGGGTTCGCCCATCTTGGCCCAGGAGCATGTAGACCAAACCTATTACGTGGAAAACAGCCTGTTTCAGCGCCAGCCCGATTACCTGCTTAAGGTGCGCGGCATGTCCATGCGGGACGCCGGCATCATGGACGGTGACTTGTTGGCGGTGCAAACCACGCAGGAGGCCAAAAACGGCCAAATCATCGTAGCGCGCATTGGCGAGGAAGTCACTGTCAAGCGCTTTAGGCGCAATAAAAACCTGATTGAACTGCACCCGGAAAACCCCGACTTCCAAATCATCGTCGTCCAGCCGGGCGAGCCCTTTGCCATCGAGGGGCTCGCCGTGGGGCTGATCCGTAACACCATGCTCATGTAGGCGCTCAAAGACGCCCCTCGGTGCGCTTTGACACCCTGGCGACAAAATCGGCGTCTTTGCTGGGTACTTGCGGTCACAATGCGCCCATGTGCCACCTGCCCTTTTTCGCCTAGAGTCCAGCCATGGACGAGCCTATTCTCTCGGTTGACGAGCGCAACGCCATCAACGCCGGGCGTTGGTTTTCGACGCTCTCCCCCTCGCTCAAGCACGACATCCTGCGCTGCGCCTATGTGCGCCGCTACCGCGATGGCGAACTGATCGCCGCACGCGGCGAGCCCCCTGAGGAATGGATCGCCTGCGCCAAAGGCGCCGTGCGGGTCAGCTCTACCTCGATTTCGGGCAAGCAAATCACGCTGACCTATGTGGAGCCCGGCATCTGGTTTGGCGATGTGTCCATATTTGACGGTGACCGCCGCACCCACGATGCCTATGCGCACGGTGAAACCACTGCGCTGTGCGTAGCCAAAGCTGATTTCAAAAAAATACTCTCCAACCATGTCGAGTTGTACGAGGCACTTTTGCGGCTGCACGCACGGCGCATCCGCCAGCTCTATGGCCTGGTGGAAGACCTCAACACCCTGCCCCTGCGCGCACGTCTGGCCAAGCAGTTGCTGCACCTGGTGCGCAGCTATGGCATTCCTTCTTTGAGCGACGGCAGCGAAACACGGATCGGCCTGCAGCTGGCGCAAGAGGAATTGGCACAGCTGCTGGGCGCCTCGCGCCAGCGGGTGAACCAGGAACTCAAGTCCATGGAGCGCGACAACATCATCCGCATTGAGCCGGGCGGCTTGGTGGTACGCGACCGTTCGGCTGTCATGCGAATTGCCGAGGCCGATGTCGGCTAAACGGCCCCACACCTACCCACGAGACTTCCCCATGAGCGACTTTGACCATTTCATCGGCACGCAAGCGGTATCGGCCAAACACGCCTTTGACACCGAAGCCTTAGCCGCCTGGCTGGCGCAGCATTTGCCTGGATTTAGCGGGCCAATGCGCGTCGAATCTTTCAAGGGTGGGCAAAGCAACCCAACCTATAAACTCATCACACCCCAGCGCAGCTTCGTCATGCGCGCCAAACCCGGCCCCGTGGCCAAGCTGTTGCCCTCGGCGCACGCCATCGAGCGCGAGTTTGCCGTCATGCGCGGCCTGGCCGGTACGCCAGTACCCGTGCCGCAGATGCACTGCCTGTGCGAGGACGAGTCGGTGATCAGGCGCGCCTTCTACATCATGGAGTTCATCGAAGGGCGCATCCTGTGGGACCAGACCCTGCCAGGCATGACAGCGACAGAGCGCGGCGCTATTTATGCCGAGATGAACCGCGTCATTGCCGCCCTGCACCAGGTTGATTTCGCAGCCCAGGGCTTGGCCGGCTACGGCAAGCCCGGCAACTATTTTGAGCGGCAGATCGGTCGTTGGAGCAAGCAGTACCTAGCCTCGATCACGCAGCCTATTGCTGAGATGGACCAGCTCATCGTCTGGCTGCCGCTCAACATCCCGGTGATGGCGAAAAACGAATCCATGGTCAGCATCGTGCATGGCGACTACCGGCTTGACAACCTGATTTTTCACCCTACCGAGCCGCGCATATTGGCGGTGTTGGACTGGGAGTTGTCCACGCTGGGCCACCCGCTGGCCGACTTCAGCTACCACGCCATGGCCTGGAATATTCCGCCAGGCAGCTTTAGGGGCATTGCCGGCAGCGACTTTGCCGGCTTGGGCATCCCCACGCAAGAGGCCTATATCGCCATGTACTGCGCCCAGGGCGGCGGCCTGCAACCGCAGGATGTGCAGGCGGACTGGAACTTTTACATGGCCTACAACATGTTTCGCATCGCTGCGATTTTGCAAGGCATTGCCAAGCGGGTCGAGGCGGGAACGGCCTCCAGCGCCCAGGCCGTCAACTCGGCCTCAGGGGCCCGCCCCCTAGCGCAGCTGGCATGGAGCTTTGCGCAGACATACCGGCCGGCCTAAAAACACATGGCCCCCTTTCTCACCGATTTCACCCCAAACTGGAGCACCTATGGACTTCGAATATTCAGACAAAACCAAGGCCTTGCAGGCCAAGCTCATCAGTTTCATGGACGCGCACATCTACCCGGCCGAAAAGGCCTACCATGATGAAATCCGTGCCCATGTTGAAGCGGGCAAACGCTGGACGCCGCTGCAGTTGATCGAGTCGCTCAAGCTCAAGGCGCAAGCGCAAGGCCTGTGGAACCTGTTTTTGCCGGTCGATAGCGCCGAGGCCTCGGGCTACCACGGCGCCGGCCTGACCAACCAGGAATACGCGCCGCTGGCCGAAATCATGGGCCGTGTGATGTGGTCCAGCGAGGTGTTTAACTGCTCGGCGCCCGATACCGGCAACATGGAAACCATCGCCCGCTACGGCTCGGACGCCAACAAGGCGCGCTGGCTCAAACCTCTGCTTGAGGGCAAGATCCGCTCCGCCTTTGCCATGACCGAGCCCGCCGTGGCCTCAAGCGATGCCACCAATATCGCCACCCGCATCGAGCGCGACGGCGACGACTACGTAATCAACGGCCGCAAGTGGTGGACATCAGGCGCGGGCGATCCGCGCTGCGCCATTTACATCGTCATGGGCAAAACCGACCCTGACGCGCCGCGCCACTCGCAGCAAAGCATGGTGCTGGTGCCCGCGGACACCAAGGGCATCACCATCGTGCGGCCGCTCTCGATTTTTGGCTATGACGACGCGCCGCATGGGCATATGGAAGTGCTGTTCGAAAACGTGCGCGTCCCCGCCAGCAATATCTTGCTCGGTGAGGGACGTGGCTTCGAAATCGCCCAAGGCCGACTCGGGCCTGGACGGATTCACCACTGCATGCGCCTGATCGGCTTGGCAGAACGGGCATTGGAGTTGATGTGCAAGCGCGCCTCCTCGCGCGTGGCCTTTGGCAAGACCGTAGCTGCCCAGACGGTCACGCAGGAGCGCATCGCCGAGGCACGCTGCCGTATCGACATGGCGCGCCTGCTGACGCTCAAAGCCGCATGGATGATGGACATGGGTGGCAATAAATTTGCCAAAAACGAGATTGCCATGATCAAAGTGGTGGCGCCAAATATGGCCTGTCAGGTCATCGACTGGGCTATGCAGGTGCATGGCGGCGCAGGCATGTCGGACGATTTTCCGCTGGCCTATGCCTACACCAGCGCCCGTACCCTGCGCTTTGCCGACGGACCGGACGAGGTACACCGCAATGCGATCGCCAAAATGGAGTTAGGCAAATACGCCGCCCATGCCGCGCCGGTGGAGATGCCGGTGACCCGCGGCTTCTAACTCGGACCAGCAGCCGCCCGTCCGGTAGTGCGGCGCGGGCTTAGTGGAGGTGGCGCGGTTTGCGCCCGCCGCCATGCCCGCTGCCAAAGCCGCCGCCCCCCGAGCCACGCGGGGGCTTGCCAATCTCCAAAGAGCTTACTAGCGCATCAAAGCGCTGGGCAAAGAGCTTGTCGACCTCGGCGACAACGCCCACCAACTCGGCGCCGTCAAAGTGGCGCTCCATCATATGCACCAGATCTTGCACCAGCAAGTCGCGCTGCACTTGCATGATGGCTGCCGGCGTGGGGCCGACAAACAGCATCACAAAATCGTCGCGTGAGTCGTCCTGCTCGGAGGAGTCCTCTTCTTCGTAGTCGGTGTCATAAAAGGTGACCTCCAGGGCGGCGCCCGCAGCGGCCAGCTCATTGAGATTCATGCACACCTCGTCGAGCACCTGGCGAAAATCGTCGCCACCAGCGACCGTCCAGCATATTTGCAACTTGGACTCCAGGGGGAAAAACTCGATTCCGGGCTCGTCCTCGTAAGCGCTTGGGGCAGCATCCGGGAAGGATCGGGCGCCAACATAGCGCGACAGCGGCTTGAGCGCCTCATGGATTTCCGGCAGTTTGACCTCCGGGCGGACCAAGACCTGGCCATGGACGTGAATTTCAAAAGGTGTGTGGTAGCGTGACATGGGCACTGGGGTTGAGGATTCGAAGCTGGTGCCAGTTTAGAGGAATTAGCAAACGTCGAGCCATTATGACTGCCTGCCCCCTCGTGGAGCGGTCATCGCAAACAGCGGCCGCGCTGTTGGGGCGCTGACAAAGCGCATCGGCTGATGGACTTAGTTTCTACGATTTTGCAAACTGCATCCATTATTCAAAGGGTTTATTGAATTTTCCAAACAACTTATAAAGTGTTATTCTGAGAGGGATACTAAAACATATTGCTGTAGCTTTTTGAATTACCTGAAGAAACAGTTGGTCCCAGCTCTAATTTGGCTTCAATATTGCGGGCTATTTTTTTCATAACTGCGCGTCTCCAAACATTTGATTTGAGGGTTAAGCGATGACCAAAATGGAAGAACTTCTGCTCGAGCAAGAAAGAATTGCTGCCGCCATAGAAGCCGAATTTATTCGGGCGCGCGACGAAGCCGCAAAAGGTGCGGCCCAATCGCAGTATGAACTCGCGGTATTACTTCATTTCGGTCAGGGCGTGTCCAAGAATTATCCCGAAGCCATACGTCTGTACAAATTGGCAGCAGCTCAGGGGATTACCGACGCGCAACATAACCTCGGTTTGATGTTTGAAAATGGGCAGGGAACGCAAGAAGATTTTGTGCAGGCTTTGCAATGGTACAAGGAAGGCGCCACCCACGGAAATGTCAGCGCGCAAATGCGTCTGGGCAAGATGTGCGAACAGGGCAAGGGCACCAAACAAGATTATCAGGCGGCCATGCAATGTTACAAAATGGCGGCCTCCAAAGGTAATGCCGACGCGCAATTTGCCATTGGCGCCTTGTATGAAAATCACCGTGGCGTGGAACGCGACTATGCCAAAGCAGCCGAGTGGTACAAGCAGGCTGCCGCGCACGGCCATTTAGATGCGCATGTCAATTTGGGCCAAATCTATGAGCGCGGGGTGGACCTTAAGCAAGATTTTGCGCAAGCCATGCAGTTTTTCAAAGCCGCAGCCGATAAAGGCTACCCGCCGGCGATGCTGCATGTGGGCACATTATTTGAGCTAGGAAACGGCGTGAAGGAAGATTATCATGAAGCGCTGCGCTGGTACAAAGCCGCGGCATCCAAGGGATTTGCGGATGCGCAGGTCAAAATGGGTTTCATGTATTGCAATGCACGCGGCGTCAAGCTGGACTATGCCGAAGGGATGAGGTGGTATCGACTCGCCGCTGATCAGGAACACGCCGGAGCCTTATCCAATTTGGGCTTTATGTATGAGCACGGCCAAGGCGTTGAAGAGGACGAGGCCCGCGCGCTTAGCTATTACATCCGAGCCGCAAAAAAGGGGGATGCCTACGCCGCCAAAAACCGTGACGTGATATTGGCACACAGGCACGAATAATGATCGCAATTCCTGCGTCTTGATTCTGCTTATTTATTTAAGCCCTGAGAACAGTAGTAAAGCGCGCAACCTCCAGCTTTAAGCGACTGGGAAACGTATATTTTCTGAAAAATATTACTTGGTGCCCGAGACCGGAATCGAACCGGTACGCACGTTATTCACGTTGCGGCGGATTTTAAGTCCGATGTGTCTACCTATTTCACCACTCGGGCCCTTGGGGCGCCTGCCAAGGCATGGCAAGCACGGGCGCATTTAAAGCTCAGGCGGCGATTCTACCTAGGGAGCGGTTTCGGTTCAACCAGCCGTCGATTCGGGCAACGGTCTGATCCACCGCCTCCGAATGCAGTCCGTGCTGAGCCGCCACAAGTTGAATCAACAAGTCGATCCGCTCGATGTGCGTTGCCCCGCCCGCCAGTGAGCGTGCGGCCGATGAGGGCTTGAGAAGGCCCTGGGCGGCGGCGGCGTACTTCTCAAAGGGCACCATGTCCTCTGGCGCGGCGCCGAGCAACTCGCACAATGCGGTCACCCAGGTGTAAACCTCCCATGACTGCGCCACGTCCCCGTGGACCGCACGCTCGATAGGCTGGACGCTTTCCTCCAGAACACAGCGGTAATTGCCGGTCATCAGCATGCTCCATTTTGCTAGCGGAACAAACAAAGATTCGTGAAACTTGAGTTTTACCGGTAAATCAAGCGACTCGCCATCGACTACGAAACGCGCCGCCCCGATGTCGTCCTGCAGACGCTGCAGCAGCGCGTTGTGCGCCGCGTCATCAAAACGGGCGACCTTAAAGTTAGTCGGCAAACCCACTTGCAGCACATTGGCGGGCTCCTCCGGAGGCCGAAAAGCCTGGGGATCGGGGCTGCAAAGCGTCATCAGGCCAGGCACAAAGGCGTCCCACAAGTCCGGATCGAGGAAGCTAGGGCGGCAGGCGTGGGGGTCGATTCCTGCAATTCGCGCCAAATACGGCAATGGCGGCATATTCATGATGGACATGCAAGGAATCTTGGCCTTGGCAATGGACTGCATCAATTGACGCACCTCAGGGTCACTGTATTGCGGCTCCTGCATGGCCAGGCAAACCAAATCGTAGTCCGCCACCTCCACCTGCGCCGGACTTTTTGCGTCCAGGGTCCCTGCGAGTTGACGTGAGTCAATCTCCACCATCGCAGCGCGCCCTTTGACGGGCATGCGCACACGCGTCCCTTCTTGATTGATCAGTGCAGCTGTTTTATCACGACAAACCAAGGTCACATGGTGCCCGGCCATTAATAACTTGCTGCCCAATAGCGACCCATAAGAGGCGCCCAAAATCAGTACCTTGTAATTCGTAGCCACAAATATCCCCTTGAAGTTGAAATCATTGCTTTTGCACGAAAAGTGGCCGCATCAAGTGCGTAGGCGTCACGCAAAACCCAAAATTTTAGCTTTTTAAGCGAAGATAGTTGGGTAAACTGCTTTATCCGTACTTTTTAGTAGACCAATCACGATGCAAAGTATTCAACACACAGGGTTTTGGGACCAATGGCAGTTGCTTTTTGTACTGGCTCTGATCGCTGCGGTTGCATCTAATTTTGCATTTCAGTTTGTACGCGCAGGGCTTGAACTTCGAATCACCTTGGACGAAGCCATCGACGGCCTGCGTCGTCTCAAAGCGCAAGCGATTGACGGTGCCATTGCGCTGGAGGAGGTGCAATCGCAGGTCATGCACAGTCCGCGCATGGCCCACCTGTGGTCGCAATACACCCATTGCCTGCATGTGCCTTGGGACCAAACGGCCTTAGCGAGCAATGGTGCGCGCAGCGCAAGTCGCGTGCAGGTGCTTTCCGAAATGTTTTTCGCAGCCATGAAGGCCAAGTCCGGCGGGACCGTGGTAGACATGAGCAACATCGAGCAGCAGGTGGCCAACGATCCACATTTGTCTGACCTGTGGGCCCAATATTCCCAGGCCCTGGACACCTTGGGCCAAGAACCCGAGCCCACGCCCACCCGCGCGCGGCGCTGGCGCGCGTCGGCGCTGTCAGAGACTTTCTTTTCGGAGCATGCGCTGGTAGATTCGCCCCTGCGCTCCGATTTTTACAAACACCTGCCAGGCATATTGACGGGCTTGGGCATCATCGGAACCTTTTCAGGCCTGATCATGGGACTGGTGCATTTCGATGTGTCCAACCCGGAAAGCACCCAAGCTCAACTGAGCGTGCTGGTGCAAACCGTGGGACAGGCTTTTTTTGTATCTGCCTTGGCCATTTCTTTGGCCATGCTATTTACTTGGATTGAAAAAGCACTACTGACCGCCCGCTACGCGCAAGTCGAAATACTGCAAAACCTGCTCGACAGCATGTTTGAGGCCGGCTCTGGCCAGGAAAACCTAGAGCGTTTGGTCGTGGCCACCGAAGCCCAGGTGACGCTGCTCAGCGACCTGCTCGATGCCATGCGCAGCGCAGCACTGCCCCTCAAGCGCTGAAATCCGGGTCCATGTTTAACCTGCAAACGCCCCGCAACAGACGCGCCAAGGACGAGGCAGAAAAACCGTTTTGGATCTCCTTCTCCGACCTGATGACGGCTTTGATGGTTCTGTTCTTGATTGCCATGGCAGTGGCCCTGATGGTACTGACACAAGGCCTGCGCACCATCGAGGACAAGCGGCGCGACCGGGAGGAGACCATCAAAGCGTGCATCGCCGACATGGAAGGTCTGGCCCGGCGCAGCGAATTTGCGGGCGTCAAGATTAGCGGCCACACCATCGACTTTGGGCCATTGGCCGAATTTCGTAAAAATGGCAACCAACTTTCCGAAGAACGCATGGCGTTTTTGCGCGCTTTTGTGCCCAAAGTCTTAGAGGTATCGCGAAAGCCCAATTGCCAGCAGTGGCTGCGCCGCTTTGTGGTGGAGGGTTTTGCCAGCCAGGAGGGTTCGTACCTGCACAACCTTAACCTCAGCCTGGAGCGTTCTGAACGCGTCTTGTGCGTCCTGCTCGATGCCAGCGCGCCCAACGCACCCAGCCGGGCAGACCGCAAAACGATCCGCCAACAGTTTCTGGTGGGCGGGTCCTCGTTTAACGCCGCCATTCTCGACAAACCCGAAAAAAGCCGCCGCGTTGCCCTGCGTCTGGAGTTTAAGGACTTGCGCACCGTCTGCGAAAAAGGCGATGTCGACTGCGAAGATGCCGAAACACCGCCCATCCCCTGGGATGATGACTCAAAATGCCCGGTGCTAAGCCGGTAAGTCGTCGCGCAAACTCATTGCCTCTCCTCTTGCGTGCACCACTTGCGGGCTTTCGCTTCGTAGTCGCTTCGGGTTTGTCCGGTGGCCTCTGAAATGCGCCAAGGCGTCTTCTCGGAATTGGAATCCCATACCTTGAGGCGAGACTGTACGCAACGGTCGACGGGACTTTCGCCACATGCAGCGACTGCAACCGACAAAAATACAACCATGCAATAGAAAGCAGGCCATTGCCGGATTCCTAGGCTGGATTTGAGATCGTAAATCTTTCGATAGATCACCTAATTTGCGGCTCCAAATTGCAGCACTTGCCGCCTCAAACGCGGCCATAGCCTGGTTGATAGGAAGTCGGACGGCGCAATGGTACGCCAAGCTTTTAAATACAGGGAGATTGTTGGAGGCGCGGTCCGGAGTCGAACCGGACTAACCGGATTTGCAATCCGGGGCATAACCGCTTTGCTACCGCGCCGTATCCAGGGCAAGCCTTGCGAAGAATTTCAAGGCTATGAAAAAAGGGAAGCACCTGGCTTCCCTTTAGGAATGTGGAGCGGGAAAAGAGTCTCGAACTCTCGACCTCAACCTTGGCAAGGTTGCGCTCTACCAACTGAGCTATTCCCGCGAAACGTCTTG
>Ga0136641_1001084_pt1 | contig 11383 bp, 11 predicted proteins | sample EliLak1302023Y_FD_115312 | JGI IMG/M metagenome (GOLD analysis project Ga0136641, IMG submission 115312) | Freshwater microbial communities from Elizabeth Lake, Yosemite National Park, California, USA - 13020-23Y | ecosystem: Environmental > Aquatic > Freshwater > Lake ...
CACCACGCTGGCCACCAAGGAGTTTCTGCCGCCACGTGACCAGGTGTGGTCGGCCCTGGCATTGACGCCATTATCTACGGTCAAGGTGGTGATTCTGGGTCAAGACCCTTACCCGACGGTAGGAAATGCTCATGGATTGGCATTCTCGGTACTACCGACAGTTAACCCGATACCTGCCTCCCTTAAAAACATCTACAAAGAATTGGCGGCGGATTTGGGGTGGCCCGTGGATAAGACGGGGCTGCCTTTACATAAGAAAACGGGCCATCTGGTATCCTGGGCCGAACAAGGGGTCTTACTGCTGAATACGGTGCTGACAGTGGAAGCAGGTGCGCCCCAGTCGCATGCCAAGCTGGGATGGGAACCAGTGACGGACCACTTGTTACGCACCATTGCGGCGACACGGCAGCACGTGGTCTTTGTACTATGGGGGAAATCGGCACAAGCCAAACGGGGCGCAATTGCACTGTATGAGGAAAAGAATGGGCATCTGGTACTGGAGGCCGCGCATCCATCGCCGTTGAGTGCGTCAAAAGGGTTCTTGGGGTCGCGACCGTTTAGCACGGTAAACGCATGGTTGGAGAAGAAAGGGCTGGCGGGGGTGGAATGGTAAAGCGGCCATAGGCCGCGACACGCCCTTTGGGTGTTTAAAGCGGCCATAGGCCGCGACACGCCCTTTGGGTGTTTAAAGCGGCCAAAGGCCGCGACGCTGCTTTGCAGCTCAAAGCCCCCTGCGGGGAGACACGCCCTTCAGGCATCATAAAAAGAATCAAAGGCCATCGCCTATTTTTTATTACGCTTAGTAGAATATGACTTCTGTTCTGCGAACAAATGCAGCCTTCAACGCGCGTACCAAGCCGACTACGGGCGACACCAAAACCTCCTTCGTCATTGATGACCACATGGGCTGGCTCAAGTGCGATGGCCGCGGTCTAGATACAACGTCCTATAATCTACTCTTTCAAGTCATTGGCTACTCCTTCGGTGGCTCGGGTGCCTCTTTTAACTTGCCCGATGCACAGGGTCGTGCTCTTGGCTCTGTCGGTACGGTGGTGGATGTGGATGAACGCAGTCGTAGCTACATGCCAGGTGACAGTGTCGGCGAACTAGACCATCAATTGGTGTTGAGTGAAATTCCTTCTCACAATCATGACGACAATGCGCCCACGCAGGCGCCCCCGCTTGCGGGTAATACCAGCACAGCCAGCACAGGCATTACCCATAATGGTACGGGCCCAATTGGTACAGGCAATGGCTATGGTCTCGTATATCAGGATGGTCATAGCACCATGAATGGTTCCGTGAACGATGGCAATGAGCCGAACTTGTTTACTTCCAGTCGTGCTCTTACCCTGACCGATCCTGGACACAAGCACGCCATTGCCGCCAACGGTGGTAACCAGTACCACAACAATGTGCCGCCCACCCTGTTTTATGGTAACTTGTTCGTGTATTCGGGTGTGCCTCTTGTTGGTAAATTCCCATTTACACTGGGTACAAATCCTATGATTATATAGGGGGTTCCAATGGGATACACTTGTAAAGCAAGCCCCCCCAAGCGGCGTCACCCTCTGTTTGGATGTAGTTGCACCCTTGGTTGATTCTCTCTATCTAGTAGATGACCGATTTCTTTGAAGTTACCTGCCCTCACTGTCACGGCACGGTTATTATTCAGAAAAATGAGGTTAACTGTCGCATCTTTCGACATGGGGTGTATAAAGTGAACAATGAACCTGTGCCACCGCATGCACCCAAGGTGGAGTGTGATAGGTTGGTAGAGCAATCGCTGATTTTTGGATGTGGTCGACCCTTTCAGGTACAGGATTCGACGGATGCTTCAGGCAATTTGATAGTGGTGGCGATACAATGTGATTATATTTAATTTGTGATTGCAATTGATGCATATTTTTCCTATCTTTGGTATACTTCCGATATCCCAAAAATAGGATGACCTAGTAGCAATATGGGGTGCTGTATGGTGAAAATTATGATGGACCCTACCCTAGTAACAGCTGATACGGATGTAGATTCGAATATCATTCGAATTATGACAAAGACGGGGACAGTGACTACCGATGGTGTGATAGTCGATGGAGTGATTACTGATGGAGTGACTACAGATGGAGTGATAGTCGATGATATCCACCTTCAACGGGAAATGGATACAATGGTACGATGGAGAGATCAGGATTCACAGATAGAATCTAGGGATTCACAGATAGAATCTAGGGATTCACAGATAGAATCTAGGGATTCACAGATAGAATCTCGCGCCGAGTCACCCGATTCACAGGTATACAGTGATACCGCGAGTCATACGAATGAATTGTTCAAAGAATATAAAGAGAATATTAACACAAATATCCCTTACCACTTTATTGATATTATGGATGACAAGCACACCAAATACATGCGCCATTACAGTGATGGAGGCAAACCGTATTCCATCTTCTGGGGTATTGGTGTTGAGAATGAATCCTATCTGAGGCTGCGTCACACACAGCCTTTTTCAACACTTCGACAGAAACGTGAACGATATAGTGTCGATTACTTTAAGAACTTCAAATCAGAGCCTTTACAGCTGGCTCTTGCTCATATCAGTAGCCAGAAGGCGGCCTGTCCCGTCTACATTAATGCCCATACCTTTCAGGCCACGGATGCCAATAACGAACATCGCACTCTGTACGATGAATTCTCCACTCCTAATCCCAAATTCACACAGTCCATCCATGATGTACTCATGGCCAAGTCTGCCTTCTACAAGAAAGTCTATGACCATTCCGTTGTCTTTGATGGCGACACCATCGAATTCATTACCCAGAACTTCTACAATGCCACGGCGGAGAACTGTGTGGCTGAACTATGCACCTTGAAAGAGCGCTTTTTAAAGGAAATCTCGCCTTATTTTACACAATGGGGTGAGATTACCTTTCCAGATCACAACTATGGCCTGGTTACGTTTTTCAGTACGCATCGACGAAACCTAGGACTGTGTAACAATGGCACCCTGCATCTAAACCTTACACTACCGACCATGTTGGAGAATGGTGTCATTGCCAACAAACACAAATTTGCAGAAGACCATCTGCGGTTCATCTCGTATATCCAGATGCTGGAACCGCTACTGGTAGCATGCTATGGGACGCCTGATGTGTTCTCGGTACTAAAGACTGAACAAGAGGGCCTAAAGGCTGAACAAGAGGGCCTAAAGGCTGAACAAGAGGGCCTAAAGGCTGAACAAGAGGGCCTAAAGGCCGCATATTCTATCGGCAGTCTCCGCGTGTCTCTTAGTCGCTACATTTCATTACAGACCTTCGACACAACCCGACCTGTTAACGGCAAACTCTTATTACAGTTAAAACCAGTCGACCCCGCCTTTTGGTATAATCAGATGCAAGATTCACCCTATGTGTGCAACAAAGAGATTGGCTTTGACATAAACTTTAACAAATTTAAGAATCACGGGGTAGAGCTGCGATTCTTCGATTGGTTTCCCGAAGTATACTTAGTAGAGGTCCTGAATCTATTGATTCTTTTGGCACAGCATAGCCATGATATATACCATTGTCACAGTCCAGTTGTTGATAAAGCTCAGTATAACAGTATTATTCTGGGATGCGTGAAGGAAGGGTTTCGTCATACCCTGTCAGCTACAGAGTGTACTATGATTCTGCGGGATTTGCACTTGCCACAGGCCACTATGCCACAGGCCACTATGCCACAGGCAACCGCCGAAGGCAGGGACAGGCCGCTCCTGAATATGCCCATGTCGCCCCATTACCTCCTCTCTTACATCTGCAACACCCTATACGATACCTACCACCATGGCGACATTGTTCAGCGTATGTCACCCCATATGCAGCGACCCTGTCTCCATAATTACAACCAAGAGGCCTATGAACGCCTACAATCAGATGTGTATGGTTCTGTCATCTAACGCTATTTCACACAATCCTCTCTCTACTGTAAAATTGACACACTTTCCTATTTAAAACATGATAGCAATACAACAGTGTATACTACGCTGTACAAATGGACCCATCTTCTTTCTCCGGTTTTAATATCGACATGTCAGCTTCCATCGCTTCTCCTGGTCTGCGTGCGAAATCGGCTACACTGGAAAGTGTGGAGGATCTACCTGTGCTAACACCTGCCACAGCATCAGTAAGCAATGATGGCTTTGTCGAGCCCATCCTTCGTGAAAACCCCACCCGTTTCACCCTCTTTCCTATTATGAAACCCAAGCTCTTCCAGAAATACAAGGACCACCTGGCTGTCTTCTGGACACCCGAGGAGATTGACCTAGCCAAAGACATGAAAGATTGGGTTAAACTGAGCAACAATGAGCGATTCTTCATTAAAAATGTACTCGCTTTCTTTGCAGGGTCAGATGGGATTATTCAGGAGAACCTGGCGGCACGGTTTATGAATGAGATTCAGTTGGCCGAAGCGAGACAGTTCTACTCAGTACAGTTGATGATGGAAGCGATTCATTCTCAGACCTATTCCCTACTCATTGATACTTACATTGAAGATAAAGAAGAGAAGCTACATTTGTTCCAGGCCATCCAGACCATTCCCTGTGTCAAATTAAAGGCCGACTGGGCCAAGAAATGGATTGAAACGAAAGAAGAGAACTTTGCTACCCGCTTGGTGGCTTTTGCGGTGGTCGAAGGCATCTTCTTCAGCGGCTCCTTCTGCGCCATCTATTGGCTCAAGGAGCGCGGACTCATGCCTGGGCTTACCGTGTCCAACGAGTTCATTGCGCGCGACGAGGGGCTCCACACTGATTTTGCCTGTGCGTTGTATGAGGAAATCGAGCATAAGCCGCCGAAGGCCAAGGTCCACAAAATCATTCGTGAGGCGGTCAAGATTGAGAAACAGTTTATTACCGAGTCACTCCCATGTAACCTCGTCGGCATGAATCACAAGCTGATGACCCAGTACATCGAGTTCGTGGCGTCACGACTGAGCAAACAGTTGGGGTGCGGGGAGCTGTATGCGACCGCCAATCCTTTCGATTTTATGGAGCGGATTTCACTAGAAGGTAAAGATAATTTCTTTGAGAAGCGGGTGACAACATATGCGAAGGCGAACATTAATGCGACAGCGCATGAGAAGAGCTTTTCGCTGAATGAGGACTTCTAAGCGCTTTTCACAAAAGCGCCCAAAACCCTATCATAGACGCTTTTCACAAAAGTGCGCAAAACCCTATCATAGACACTTTTTGTAAAAGCTCCCAAAACTCTATCGAGGGATGATTCGATATACTAAATATTATAAAAAATAGTTGATATTTTTTATAGCATTATAATGGTTCTGTTATAAGGGGGACAGTTATAGCAATCGTGCATTCGTCCCCCACATCTCTTCATAGCAGTCTTTGTACAGACTGGCATCTTTTCCCGTCGCCCAGACATCTGTCCGATTTACCAGTCGCAAGAGTGAGAATAATCCATAGGGTGATGCATATACGGTGCCGTTGATGACCGAGACAATCACTCGGCTACCTATCAGGTCCGTCGGTGGTTTAATCGTGGCTGTGTACTGACGATAGGCACCATACGTGAACATGGGGACGGCCCAGTACATATATCGTCGAAGTATCATGGCTTCCATTGGAAGTCCTCATTACTTCATTCACCGTAGCAATCTTTATGTGGTGTAATTACTAGAAGTCCCCACATGACATCTTCACAGTTTCTACAAATCATCTACGGAGTTGCCATTGTCCTCCTACTGTACGCGATGGCACGCGAATACTATTTGGTCTATTATGTGGGCGGCACCGCCGTCTATGGGTCTCCCGTTATACAGCGACTGTTTCCTGGCAACAAGATGGCTCCTACCTGGGGCTATAATACCATTGGACGGATGCCCGCGGATGCCACCCATCATGGTCAAGGTACCTACTGGCCCGAGGCAGGGACGGGCTATGTACCCAAGAAGAACGGGAGTGGCGGTCTGTCTCCTTCGGGTGGAGAGAGAGGTGCAGGGGAGGTGCCCCTTACGGAAGTGGAGGTGGGGTGGTGGAATGTGGCGGCGGAGTATCCCGTGCGGACCATTCAGAATGTGTATGAGGCGCGGGAGGGAATTCCCGAGGCGAAGGTGTCTGAGGTGGGTCACTGGTCTGGTTAAAAACAGATGATACTAGAGAATGACAGGTACTGTCTTGATTGCTGGTCTACTTTTGTGTTTGATTGCAGCACTGCTGTATCGACAACAGTATATGGTACGTGGCGTGATAGAAGTCCCTGTAGAAAAAGTGGCATGGCCTTGGACACTGACTACCTATTCGTATTGGCCATATTGGTTTGGTAGTTCAAGCGGCTCAAGCGATGCAAATCGCAGTTCTTACGAAATACATGGTCATCGTCAGATCTATGCACCTCCATGGGGTGGAGCAGGACGCGGTGCAAATGGAGGACACAGTGGCGGTCACGGAGGACATAGTGGCGGTCACGGAGGACATAGTGGCGGTCACGGAAGTAAGTAAGATTTAGGTGCGAAATAAGCGAGCTACGATGGATTTCTTGACGGGCGTCTTTAAGTCCTCCGTTTGGTCATTCTTTAGGTCCATTCTTTAGGCCCTCTGTTGGTACATGATTTTCTACCATGCTCGGATGTGGTACTGTGGTAGAGCAATACCGATATGCACGATACGCAGGTCCGTATTTGTCTGAGCGACTAGCCTCTTCGAATGCATCGAGGTCTTTTTCCAGCTCTTCCATGCGCTTACATTTGCTGAGTTCTTCCGCGATACTGTCAATGGTCATGGGATGAATGGTCGCAGGAGAGACATCATGTACTTTTGAAGAGCTGGAGCCCATTTTCTAGAGGGTTTGATTTTATTTCCTCTTCAGTCCCCGTTCATATATCGCCCTCTCCGCATAATACGCCGCCAATTTTCGTTCATACTCTTCTTGCTCTACACGATGCTTCTCTTTTAGTTGCTCAATGACGCTCTGTTTTTGGACCTCTGCAGCCTTCAAGGCTTCCTGTTGCTTGTACTCCTCCATTTTCCGATGGTACTTTGCCAGTTCTAATGCGTACTGTTTAGCTTCATACTCCGCCCTCGCGGCCTGATAGACCTCCATTTCTTTCTGGTATGTCTCCATTCGTCGCCGCTCTTCATCATGATAAGCATCATAGACACTGCTACAACAGGAGCTGGCCATGGCCTGATAGTCATACCTATTACGTATGTCCTCTATGGCTGCTATTTTAGAGCGTATTTCTGCATCTTTTGCATACGTTGCGTGTATTGCTTTGGAACGCTGCATCTCCGCATGCACTTGCAAAAGACTGATGCCTGAATCGAGACGGACATCTTCTTCCAGTTGGTCGAGCTCTTCTGCACTAAAGGCATGGTCTAGTTGCTTCGCCTCTGGTTGCTGCGCTTCTGGTTGTTCTAGTTGCTTTGCTTCTAGTTGTTCTAGTTGTTCTAGTTGTTCTAGTTGTGCTGGGTCCATCTAAACGTATTCTACTATATCTAGATAAATGAGCAATGAAGTGGTCATTCCTGTGGATTCCTCTCCAGCTTCTCGCACTGCTGATTCTGTTCATCATGTACCTGCTACTGCTGATTCTACTGTATCTTGTTCTTCAACAGCTGACACACGTAGAAACATCACAGTCCATCACCAACCTATTGATTCTACTGTATCTATTGTTGCTACTCATCCACCTCTGGCGTCGACTGTGCCTCTGGCTACAGTAGGTCAACTCGGTCCACCCATACCACCGCTCAAACCCGAGTCTCTCAAAGAACTCGAGGCAGAGATTGCTGCACTACAGCGTTCGACTGGCCCTTTGACTACTGCTAGTCCTTCGACTACTGCGAATCCTTCTGGTATCACTGGAACAACAACTGCAACTGACATGATGCAACCTCTAAAGCCTATCGAGCCTGTCCTCCATCTCGATCATATGTTCACCCAGACGCAACGGAACGCCATGGCCATCCTCTGTCCCATCGAATTCAAATACGAACAAATCGACGCCATGCTGAACAGCTCATTCAACAGTCGCGAATCCAATGCCTCCATGATTCTTGACATCATTGCCATTTTCCTCAAAGGCCAGAAGATTCTCTACACCGAAGCCAAGTCGCTCTGCGAATACCGTCTTAATTTTCTCATGATTCCCACCATCTGCATTACTGCGGTCTGCTCTGTCATTAGTATCGCACTCAAAGAATACACCTATGGGGCCTTACTGGTTAGCTGTTTAAATGCCTTGAACTTCTTCTTTCTCAACTTGATTAACTACATGAAACTGGATGCCAAGTCGGAGGCACATCGTGTCGCGGCCTACAAGTTTGACAAACTGCAATCTAAGATTGAATTCAATTCAGGCAAGGCCATGTTCCTCAAATCGGCCAGTGAGAAACTACCAAAACTTATCGAGGATACCGAGAAGGATGTGCAGGAGATTCGTGAGACCAACCAGTTCATTCTGCCCGAGGAGATTCGTTACAGCTACATGGAACTCGACAATACCAATGTCTTTACAGAAGTGAAGTCAGTACAGGCCCTGGAGATAGATTGCACCAATCGACTAAAAGACGTGATGAACGAGGAGATTAACTTTTACATACGCGTCAAAGATACGGCAACTGACATGGACCGTATGCGGTTGGCCGTGTACGATGTGCACAAGAAGGCCCTTATCAGTCAGATGATTTCCATTCGCAAGGAATACACTCGCATCGATGTGAAGTTTACCGAAGAGATTAATCGGAATCTGCGGAGCTGTGGGCGACGGTGGCAGTTATGCTCGTTCATGAAAACCTGAAGCGAAGCTTCAGGTTTGAATACATTCTTGCGCTTCGCACAGCACCTTCGGCTAACCATTCAAATTCGATATCGAATTATAAAATTTGAAGGATACATTGCCATATCAATGACCAACACAATTGCCTGATACGAATGGCAGCAGTCATATCGCAATCGCAAGTGAACAACTATGAACTCAAACAAATTCGCGGCATCCCCTACTATCTCCGTGAAACTACCCTCTACACCTTCGAGCTCGACCAAGGTGTCCCCTCTGCCCACTCCATCGCCATCGGTACCTACGATGAAAAAACAGACAGCATCACCTATGACGAGCAATGGGTCGCCCTCTGTCAGCCTCGACTCGACGCCTATCGCCAGTCCCTCATCGCTCTTGAGCGCGACAAGCTCCGCGACAATATCGTCAAACCCGTTAAAAAGTCGCGTAAAGGTACGCGAAATCCTCGAAAATCCGCCAAAGATACGCCTACTGCGAGTAAATAGAGGGGACCTGGGAGCCGTGACCGAGATGATGCGCGAGTGGTTCACGGATGCACAGTATGCGGCTCTTCCTAAGAAATAAACGAATCTGATACACAGTATCACTACTATCACACAAAAATCACCATACACACAAAAAGATAAATAATATCTTATTTTTTATAAGCTCGGTGGCCTTTGGCCACTTTTTGGAGCTCGGTGGCCTTTGGCCACTTTTTGGAGCTCGGTGGCCTTTGGCCACTTTTTGGAGCTCGGTGGCCTTTGGCCACTTTTTGGAGCTCGGTGGCCTTTGGCCACTTTTTGCGCACTTTTTCTTAAAAAGTGCTAAGTGCCTATGAATGAATAATCTGATAATTCGTCGACAACGGCACCCCCATCGGTCCCGTTGGATTTCTACCCGAAATGGCCACGCGTGCCGCCGTGGTAACCAGTCCCTGGCGGTACATCAGGCGCTCGCCTTCCGATTTGAACTGCGGATAAGGCATGTGGTGGGCCAGAGATTGGTTTGTCGAACGAATGGCTGCCGTTTGCTGGTTGATGTAGTTGAAATACGTCACATTCGCCGTATTACGATAGACCTGGTTGGCATCTGACCCCACGGGTAAGGGGTATTGCGGCTGCGACCCTGCATAGCTTTGGAGCGTACTGAAGATGACAGGGCTGTCGGCATTGAAATTGGTGGCATTGTAGGGCGGTTGGGGGCATGCGTTTCGTGTTTCGGGTACACCTGAGTTGTAATAGGCCATCTGTGATAGCGTGCGGTTTAAAAATGCTTAGTGCCAAGCACTTTGTAACAGTGCCAATATAAAGTGAGGGTATCTACTTTTTAGTAATATGTCACTGCCTATGATTCCGAATGCAACGCCGAATGCAACGCCACATGCAACACTGGCTCAACCCAAACTCCTCACCCTGAATCGCTCCGCGGTCCGCAATCAGAAAACGCTGATATGGTTGCAGCATCAAACCGCCACCACTACTTGGTCCAAGTGGGATGCTGTCGTGACCAGTGTGGCAGATTACAAGTATTGGGCTAAACCTTCGGTCAAGATGGTAGGGCTAATCGTCACCCATGTACCTTTCACGGAAGAACATATAACAAAAGACAGTACCCAGGAATTCCTCGCCGACCTCTTCGCCATTTCTAAAGAAGTCTCCACCGTGCTTCTTTCTCAAGCCGTCCTCTCCCTCAAATCGGAAGCCTACTGGACCGACAACTACGATAACCTGATTCTACTAGATACAGTGCATGAATCCTATCCTTTCGTGTCTGTACCCTGGGATGGTAGTCAGAAGGATGCCGTGGCCCTTTTTGCCCATCTCTGTCGCTACCATCGTCTGGTGGACTGCCCGTTGAGCGCGGAGCGCGGTGCCGTCTATCGTCAGGTCGGTATTACCGTGGCGACCAATGTGCAGCCCGAGCAAATCTGGCTCATTGGACAATACTTCAGGCACAAGAATAAGGAGCGCGCACAAGAAATCAAAGAGTGTCTCGCCCTTAACTGTGCCAATCCCCACATTGATAAGATTATACAGCTGACGGAACAAGATTGGTCAAAAGACTGGCGTGGACTGACGGGGGCCACCAAGATTCAACAGTGTGTCACAGGACAGCGGTTGACATATGCCCACTTTTTACAGTTTGTTCACGACGAAGTTCCCGCGAATACCTATGTGATTCTGGCCAATTCGGACATCTATCTGGGGGATTCTTTGACAAATCTGTGGTCGATGAACCTACGGGGACTGATGCTGGCGCTACTGCGATGGGATGACACGGTGACCTCCTGGCTTGGTAGTAAAGAACTCCGTGGTGCTGCCGAGCGGCAACAGGCCGTGCTATTTGGCCCCCGCGCTGATTCCCAAGACACCTGGATTCTCTTCTCTGATTCTATTAAAGACGTAACCTGGAAGTACGCGGCTTTCCAGTTTCAACTCGGGCAAGCGGGCTGCGACAATGCCTTTGCAGGGCTCATGCTCCAAAATGGGTTCGCCCTCTCCAATCCCGCCCTCACCTTTAGAACATATCATCTGCACAACACGGGTATTCGCGACTATTCCACAGCCAATACTATCCGCCGCCCCTTGTATATCAACCTCGTACC
>Ga0136641_1001085_pt1 | contig 11379 bp, 10 predicted proteins | sample EliLak1302023Y_FD_115312 | JGI IMG/M metagenome (GOLD analysis project Ga0136641, IMG submission 115312) | Freshwater microbial communities from Elizabeth Lake, Yosemite National Park, California, USA - 13020-23Y | ecosystem: Environmental > Aquatic > Freshwater > Lake ...
AAAAACGGTTTGTTCGAAGACCGTTGGGCGCCACTGTGGGTGGTTGATTTCCCTATGTTCGAATTCGACGAAGAATCAGAGCGCTACACCGCAGTGCACCACCCCTTCACCGCACCCAAAGACGGGCACGAAGACTGGATGGTCACAGCGCCAGAGAAATGCATCTCCAAAGGTTACGACATGGTTCTCAATGGCTGGGAGATGGGTGGCGGATCTGTGCGTATCCACCGTGCTGATGTGCAACAAAAAGTGTTTGACGCTTTAAAAATAACACCAGAAGAAGCGCAGCTGAAATTTGGCTTCTTGCTAGACGCGCTGCAATACGGCGCGCCGCCGCACGGTGGTTTAGCATTTGGGCTTGACCGCATCGTGACCTTGATGACCGGAGCCGAATCAATACGCGACGTTATTGCTTTCCCTAAAACGCAAAGGGCCCAGTGTTTGCTTACGCAAGCACCGAGCCCTGTTGATGAGAAACAATTACGCGAGTTACATATTCGCTTGCGAAATGTAGAGACTGCTAAAGCTTCTTAGTTTTTAGTCCTAATAGAAGATTCGTCTATTGGAGTAGAGGACTCATAAACCTTTGCCCTAAGTCATTGACCAATTTAATAAGCACGAATACTGATTAGTGTCTTCATTCTGCAGGGGTCGCAAGTTCGAAACTTACATCGCCCACCAAAAATTTTTTGTAAATCAAGCACTTAGCGAAAACGCTCGGTGCTTTTTTTATGCCGGTGTCTAACAAGGCGAACTTAGAGTGGGTTTGTTCATATGGGTGAATTTAATGTGATTAAAACGTCACAAAAACTCAAGAAAAAACTGGATTCATTTTTGCTACTAACTCATCTATCGTTGGTTGATAGTAATTTAGCAGTATATGTAAATCTTTATGACCAATGATCTTTGCTAAGTCCAATACTTCATATATTTGGGCAAGGCGAGCCGTTGCCTCATGTCGGCTATCGTGAAAGTGCAAGTCTTTTATTTCTAATTTCCTGCAGGCATTCCGAAAAATCGATTCAAGCAGATTTTGCTTAATAGAAAAAATAAAGTCGCTATCCCAGTCAAAAGATAATGACTCTAGTAAAAGTGACTGTGCCATAGGAGTGAGTGGCACGCTACGAATTGTTGACCTTGTTTTATTTGCATTTGCCTGAGTGCCTGAAACTTTCAAGTAGCGTTCATTCAAGAAAACTTCATTTTTTTTAAGCGCAAGTATTTCAGACATACGCAAACCTGTCTCGATTGCTAGTTGAAAAATGACTGCAGTTTGAAAGTATTTTTGCCCGTTAGTTTTTTGCATAACTTCAGCGTTAAGTAGGAAGTTGGGAATTGCAATTTCCTCTTCAGGCGAAATTCTGCGATTGCGATGCACTGGTTCTTTAGGTATACGAATACCTTTCATGATATTTCGGTGAATCCATCCCCACTCTCCTGCAGCAATTTGCATTGCGCTGTGAAAACGACTCCAATCGCGTCTAAAAGTTCCTTCGCCAACTTCTGTAAGTCTTACATCTCTAAAGTGTACGAAGTCTTTTTTACAAAGGTTTTGGAGTTTCACTTTCATAATTGGATACTTTATTTCGTTACTATCTTTAATGAGTGCATTTGTAAAAAACCTAATCATTTGCACATTCTTTGGGTGCTTGACCAATTTGATCGAAACTTCTTGCAAATATCGAAGTAGTAAATCTAGAAAAGTTAAATCGTGAAAATCGCTACCAGCCTTACTGTTCACTTCTCTAGCAAAGTTTGCAGCCCAAGAGACTGCAGCAGTCTCAGTCTCAAATCGTTTTTTTTCAACTGCGTTTTCTTCATATATTTGAACGACCCAAACACTATCTTCAGTATTTCGGATTTTTTTCTGCATCAAATATTCCTAAAAAATTAAAATGTAATCTTAATAAGTTCAAGAAATACGTAACTACTGCGCATCTAGAAATTTGCCCTCTCAAGAGTGATTTTCTGCAAAGTGCTAGTCTCATAAGCCATGGATGAGTCGGTCAAAAAAGATGATGAAAGCAATGACTCTTCTAACGCCGGCCATGCGCAGTCAGGACAGATGCGCATTGGATCCAATAAGCAAAATGTTTATCTGCCAAGTCCTGAGCTCACACAAAAAAAGGAATCACCTGCATTTCTAAGCTGAAACCTCGGGATGAATTGACTTGCAGGTTATGCCGTAACGATCCAGCCCTCAATCGAATCAAACACCGGTAGTCCATAGCAAGGATGGTCGTTATTGTGTTGTAGTTCTGCCCATGCCGCCTGCACCATACATAACACTGCATCTAGGGTGTCTCCACTTGAATCTGCGACTAAAGCATCATGTTGTGCATGGGTGAGTTTGAGTCTTAAGTCCAAACGCGTTTGCCCCATTTCCAAGGCTTGCAAAATCTGCTTTCGTGCGATAAGCCGCTCGGGGGTTTGTTTAGCCTTGTTATCACTCTTGTAACTTCGGTTGCCCACTAATTCACGAGCTAGTAAACCTGGGTAGGCCTCAAGAGCAATTCGTTTAGAAGCTATTTGCTCTTGGTTAGGTGTATGTAAGCCGGGTAATGTGATGCCAGCATCAAGCAGGCGAGGTACACCTGCATGCAGCATAAACGCCACTGGCGGGTTGACCCACTTCATAGAAGGGCTGGAGCCAGCTAGACCATCGGTTTTGCGATGGGCAAACTTCTTCCCCACGGGTCGCGCATCGCAGAAAGCTTTAAAGTACTGCCGAATCGTATCCCTTGACATGGCAGAGAAATGCTTTGTACATGCAAGCCAGTTGTTGGGCCAATGAAGTGACTCTACCAACTCACGAGGTAAGCCAAAAGGCAAATCAAATCCACCTATCCAAGCCTGAGGCAGTTTCAGCCACTGTGACCATGCGTCTAAGGTGTCGAAACTTAAAATTTCCTTAAGATGTACACGGCCTTGATTAGAAGAGCCGAGTGCAATAACGATTGGTTTTCGTTTCGATGGACTGCTGCTGAAGTCACAACCGACCAACATAGCTTGGGCGATTAGAAGATATTAAGCGCGGCCAATAATGGAGGCGGTCGCCATCAACTCTTCTAGCAGTGCAAATGACACAACGCCTGAGACTGAGTAGGGGTCAAGATCAGCTGTCTCTGAGTACTTCAACACGATGGAGGGGTTGAGTTTGTCCAATCGCACTTGACCCATGGTCCAACCGCCAAAGCGCCGCTCTGAGATTTCTTGGTAGTCAAGCATGACTACGTCTTTGTGGCGTGGGTCTTTGACGATGATGCTGTAAAGCGTGTTGACCTGGTTGCGTCCGCCCTCTATAGCCTGCAAATAGATACCGCCACCGTAGCAAAGTACACCAGTAATTCCATTTTGTTGGTTGTGCTCGCGCGCACTACTCAAAATAGATTCAGTGGCCTCATTCGACTCCGGGTTGACTGAACGGCTCACATATAACAAACGTACCAGCATGGCATCAATCCTTTTTAGGAATCAGAGACAAGAACTCACGGCGCAAGTTCGGGTCTTTTAAGAAAGCGCCGCGCATGACCGAGTTGATCATTTTGCTGTCCATGTCCTTGACACCCCGCCAAGACATGCAAAAGTGGCTGGCCTCCATCACGATGGCAAGGCCATCGGGTTGGGTCTTTTCTTGAATTAGGTCAGCGAGTTGCACCACTGCCTCTTCTTGAATCTGTGGACGCCCCATGACCCACTCTGCCAAGCGGGCGTATTTAGATAGACCAATTACGTTCGTGCGCTCGTTGGGCAAAACGCCAATCCAAATTTTTCCGATAACCGGACAAAAGTGGTGACTGCAAGCGCTGCGCACAGTGATGGGGCCCACGATCATTAGTTCGTTTAAGTGTTCGGCGTTTGGAAACTCTGTTATTGCTGGGGCTTTGAGGTAGCGACCTTTAAAGACCTCGGTGAGGTACATCTTGGCGACTCTGCGTGCAGTGTCCCCCGTGTTGTGATCGTGTTCAGTGTCTATGACCAGGCTCTCTAGCACGCCCTTCATTTTTATTTCAACTTCGTCTAACAAAGCCTCTAATTCACCTGGTTGGATGAAGTCTGCAATGTTGTCGTTAGAGTGGAAACGCTTGCGTGCCGCAGCAATTCGCTCACGTATCTTTACCGAAACTGGCGTCCCATGAAAATCTTCTTTTGCATTCATAAACACAATCCTATCAGCGAAATAACAACCGTATTGAATTGGCCGACTTTAGGTGCAGCCCAAACTATGATGGCTGATGGAATTTCTAACCGACTTACCCCTGTGGCGCAGCGAAAGCGGGTTGCCAGTGCCGCATAAAGTTGTCTTTGGGGACGACACCGTAGCGGCAGATGTTGCCTACCGGATGATGTCCGAAGGTACCGGCATGTTGTGGCAAGGTGATTTTCATAATGCACGTCAATTGCTTCAGGCTCTGTCACGTAGGACTCAGAAACGATCTTCCAAAAGACCTGTGAAAAATCAATCTGCTGATTTCTCTAACGTATTTCACTTGCACCGACAGGCGCTTGGACAACGCGCTAGGGTGCTCGGCTTGTTACTCATCCCTTTGGATGAGGAGTATCGTATTGCGTTGCGTCGCGCACCTGAGGTGCGAGAGGCTTGTTACCAAGCTTGGGGTCCCCCATCAGGTAAGTCCAGCATGGTCTCTTTACGCGAGTTGCTTGGTTTAGTGGGTGCTTATGAGTGGCGAAAAAATGGCGTGGAGATTAATGCATTGGGTGCTGCGCCAAACAATCGTATCTATCCCCACTACGGTGTCTTCTCCCCCTTGCGTGGTGAGTACATTGACCTCGTAGCAACAGTCCCCATTCGTGATCACACACTAGCCTTTGAGGTTGGTGTTGGCACTGGCATACTTTCCGCCTTGTTGGTAAGGCGAGGGGTCGAGCGTGTCGTTGCCACAGACTGTGACCACCGAGCGCTAGCCTGTGCCCAGGACAACCTTCAGCGTCTCGGATTTTTGGATAGGGTCGAGCTAGTCAACGCTGATCTGTACCCAGCTGGCTTGGCCCCGTTAATAGTTTGCAACCCGCCATGGGTCCCCGCGCGCGCAACGTCGCCAATCGAGCGAGCGGTCTATGACGAGAACAGCAGCATGTTACGTGGCTTTTTGGCAGGCTTGCGTGAGCACCTCACGCAAGAGGGCGAGGGCTGGTTGATTTTGTCTGACTTAGCCGAACACCTATGTCTTCGTACTCGCGAAGAGTTAATGCGCTGGATTGACGAGGGGGGGCTCCAAGTCCTTGGTCGAAAGGACATACGCCCGCGCCATGGCAAGGCCGAGTTAAGCGGTGACCCGTTGCACAAGGCCCGCGCTTCAGAGGTTACTTCTTTATGGCGGCTTGGACCTAAAAGTACTTAACGTAAGCTAACCCACAAAGTTTAAGTAAGTGTTCTCACTTTGAGCGTAAAAACCAACTGAAAAATTTACCGCGCCAATTACTACTTCGCTCAACTTGCACATCGGTCGAGTTCGCAACCTCTTGAGTATTCAAGTGCGCCTGATCTGTAGCCTCTGCTTGAGCCAATATAGTGTTGGGCAGTGATGTGTCTTGCGCGTGTAAAGGGGTTACGGCTGGTTGCAAGACAACTTCCAAAGGCAAAGGCTCTTGAACATGGATTGTTTTTGTTGTTGTTGGTTCGGTAATTTTGTTGATGGGAAGTTCTAGGTGTAGCGCTTGCAAAACAAATTCGCATACGGCATCTGTAAATGGAACAGGGTGTGAGGCACTCTCAGCTCGCAACAAATTAGTGTCTTGGTACTTTTGCGCAAAGTCATGCACTTGCTGGGGCAAGCACACCGCAGACTGGCTTCCATATATCAGGCGCACCTGTCCCCCGAAGTCGCTGAGTATGTGCCCAAAACTCATACCCTTCCAGTCCTTGCGGTGGGGCAGGTCGAAGTGGTGTGGGGACTGAACGTCCCGAACAACTCCTTCAGTTACACCCAGGATTGATGCCAAGTGGTTGGCATCAGGGACTCGCCCGGAAACCTTCATACCCTCATATAGGCCAAAGATCGACATCCAGGTGAGACTCAAGCCTATGTCGTTTAAGAACAAGCCAGTCATGCCGTTGTTCTGGTTTGATGCCAAATACATCCCCAATATGCCGCCCATGCTTGTACCTATTACATCTAATTTTGGTTTAGGTAGGCCAGGTTGAAATACTTCGTGTCCAATAAATTCCTCGATATCAGCCAAGTACAAAGACATTGTGTAACCGCTGTCCATTGGAAGTGCGTCTGACCCACCGCGACCACAATAATCAACTGCGATGACACGCAGTCCTGGTGAATGGTTTGCAGCAAGAAGCAATTGCTCGAAGCTGCTCCTTGTCTCCAATAGCCCTGGCAAGCACAACAGTACCTGCGCGCTGTCCTTATCTCCAACTTCGGTGTAAGCCAAGCGCCCCCCCCGCTTTAGGGGGCTGGTCAAGTGACGTTGTAAAGAGTTCACCGTGAGCCTTAAAAATTACGATTATTGATTCAAATTTAAAAATATTAATGTAGCAAATAAAACAATGGTTTTAATTTTTCTTATAAAAGCATAAGTATGCTTTTTTGTATTTTCAAGAGATCTTGTGTCAGTTGCGTTTCAGTCATTGGATCTCGAACTTATGGTTGAAAGTTAATCAAGTGGCTAGTGTCGTCAAGTCTTTGAGCCCAACAAGCATTCGTGCTCGTTTTTTTGGTGTGGTTGAAGTCTTCAAGTCACATGGCGAATTGAAATTTTTATGTGTGATTTGACAAAAGCAAACTACCTAGCTGACAATTACAACCGAATGCAAAAAAACGGTAACCGTAGGTGTGCGCCGGACCCGAATAACTGCTTACCAGCGGTGAAAGTTAAGAGGTGCCCGAAGCGGTTGCAGCAAAAGCTGACCAAGCTTTTCGTGTTCTTGCTTCTCCGCCCCAACTAGGAACTGTACCAGTGGAAGTTGCGGCCCTCCCTTATATCGGCTGGAAGTTAAACATGCGCTTTACTGAAGCGGCTGCCCTTCAATTAGGAACTGTAAAAGTGGAAATTGAGGCGCTCCCTGATACTGTCTGGGGGTAATGCGCGCTTTATAAAAGCGACCGTAATGTAGGGACAATCCTGCACGCGGGGTTGTCCTTTTCCAAACTAATTGTGAAGGACTGAAATGGAATATTTAAATCAACAAAGTGTTGCGGGCTCGCCTGTCATCCATCAAGAAAGATTAGCTGCAAAGCCTAAAAGGCTAAGGTTAAATAAGGAAGGTAAGAAATTGCAGGGCCCAATTTCTAAACGAAGTGGTGGACCAAAGACGCCTGATGGTAAGAGCAAGTCAGCACAGAACTCGACCAAGCACGGGGGGTATGTGATTCCGTCGCGTGGTAGCGAGGAGTTCTGTAAATTTGAGCAGGGGGTACACGGATACCTTGAACCCGATGGAGTAATTGAAGTTCATCTGGCAAGTCGTATCGCTTCCACGTTGTGGCAATCCAAGTTGATTCAACGCTATGTTCACGAGGGCCTTGATGCCGCTGAGTTTGATGACGTAAGTTTGCGACAACTTGCTTTACTAACTAATTTCCCCTTCCTCGATAGGTACCGTTACCTGCTAAACGTGAATGAAAACGATGGCGAACGTTTGCAGCGGCTTGCTAAATTTTGGGATACAAGCTGCGATTGGCTGATCGAGCCTGGTGAAGCTGACGCAGTCACTGCGGCAGGCGACGGGCGAATTAGAGAAATTTATGCAGAAGGGGTAAGAGTCCTGGGGCAAAATTTTGTACAACAGGTAATGCATGAAAAGTTCTTCGACGCACTAGACCGAGTTATGTTAGAAGCACGGATGGGTAAGAGTAGCTTGGGTATAAAGCTAAATGACTTGGACGACTTGACTGATCTTGTTAACTACTGGATCTATCGAAACAACTCAAGAATCTCATCAGCTAGAAAAATGATTCGCGAACAAAAAGCTTTAAAAATTTTGTGTGATACAGGAATCGAGCGCGCCCAAAGTAGCGCTGAACGCGCGTTTAATCGACTACTAGATACTTATTGGTTAATGAAGAACACGGAGATTACGACGGGTAGGGATCTTCATCCGACTACCCCTAAGCAGACGACCTCTCATATGACTCTAGTTCCAAAGCGCTTGCTTTTGTAAAAATCACTTGCCGCTCACCCCAAAAAATACTTCTTTGGGGTGAGTGATCAGGCAAATAATTCGTGCATCATTAATCGATCCTTTTATTTGATCCTTCGGTATCATGTGTGATGCTCAGCCAGAGGTTAAAACAACTTCGTCAATCTAAGGGTATGACCCTCCAGCAAGTTGCCGACCAACTTGCAGTTACCCGCGCCTCCGTTTCAAAGTGGGAGTCTGCAAAAAACCAACCCGACATTTCGCGAATACAGGCAATAGCAGAATTGTTTGGTGTGTCTAGCCAGTACTTGCTAGGGCTTTCCACTTCACCGACCCTGAAGGATTACCCCGTAATAGAGCTTAAATTTGGTGTGTCATTAGATTTCTTAATCGACTACTACTCCGACCTGGAGCGCTACCCCAGCAATTTACCTGTCGCAGACGCGGCATTCTTTGTGCGGCTAAATGACGAAACCCTAAGCGACCTTGGGCCCATGGGGGTGGTGCCTGGGTCGTTGCTGCTTGTTGACCCTGTTCAAGAGGCGCAAAACGGTGACATAGTCCTTGTCAGTCGACCTAATGGCTCGATGCTCTTTATGCGCCTGAGCATCGTAGGTGGCGTAAGTATGTTTACATTTGTAAATCAAAAATACGCAATAAAAAATAATCCGGTAACTGATTTGAATATCTTAGGAGTAGCGCTTCAGGCAGTCTTGGTTACTGGCTTGCGAGAACTTTTCTGGAGGCCTGTTGCGGCATAATTATGTTTCCTAATGGTTGACAAAGTTTCTTAAATGAGAAACAATGGCCCCTCTGCTAACTTAAGGGGGTGTAAATGGAGCAACTTAAACGGGCTGACAGTCTGCGTGTTTGTGGGGAGACTTTTGATCGATCGTCGGGCCTTGGCGGCTCAGACATCGCTGCGATAGTTGGACTGTCGCCATACCGTAGCGCCTTTGATGTTTGGGCTGAGAAGGTGGGGCACCCCAGCGCAAATACTAAAGACAGTCTGCACTTGCGCTTTGGGACACATTTGGAGCCGTTTGTCGCTTCTGAGTATGAACGTTTGACTGGCAACCAAACGCACGTCTTCGATGAACTGCTGCGCCACCCAATTCATCCACATCTGTTCGGGCACGTCGACAGACTGGTAACAGACGAGGGGCAGCCGTGCGTTGACTCCCGTGGTGTTATCACGGCTAACACCGTACTTGAATGTAAAACCGCAAGCGCTTTCATGCAGGCCGAGTGGGGAGAGCGTTGGAGCGACCAAGTACCTGCCGCGTACCTTGCGCAATGTATCTGGTACATGTCTCTATCGGGGTGTGAGCAGTCACACATAGCTGTACTGATAGGCAACTCTGACCTGCGAATCTATTGCATTAGAAGAGATGTGGAGCTTGAGCAGACCCTTGTTGAGGCCGCACTAAAGTTTTGGGATGAGCACGTCATCACTGGCGTGCCACCAAGTCCAAAAAGCAGGCACGAAGCCTTAAGACTTTTTCCTGTCGCATCTACTACCAAAGAAATTTTGGCGGACGCAGGGATGTTAGATAAGTTGCGTCAACTCAAGCGACTTCAAAATGGCTTGACAAAAATTACTGAGGAATCTGAGCAGCTTAAGGACGAAGTTACATGCGCCATGGGTGATGCGGAGCGAATAACGTACGGCGGTGAAACTGTTGCCACTTGGAGGAACGTCAAGCCGTCGGTCCGAATGGATGTTGCCCGAATCCGTAGGGAGCGGCCGGACCTAATTGACGATTACACATTGAAGACCGCACCCACTAGGCGTTTTGTTTTGGAGGACCTTTGAAATGACAAAGCCGAACAAGAGAAATGACGACCAGTGCAAGGATATGTCGCCTGAAGTTATTGAGCAAAGCGCCCACCAAAGAGCAATGCAGTTACCTGTCTTTAAAAGATCTGCTGAGCGCTCTGGAATGAGCGAAGAGAGTTTCGTTAATGCGCTAGTTCAAACGTCCTTGGCAGCACTGGTATCGTGGTCGCAACTGGACCTAGAACGTTTGCTGCTAGCTGCAGAGGCTAGCGGTCTCAGTCCAACGGGACGAGAAATATTCTTGGTACCAAGTGGCGGTGTTCTTGACCCCGCAACTGTTGTTGTGGGGGTGGACGGTTGGAGTCGCATCATCAATACGCATAAACAATTTGCGGGGATGCGATTCAAAGAATCCAGCGAGCTTGTAGACGGGGTTCCGTCCTGGATAGAGTGCACTATGTACAGATGGGATCGTCGCGTGCCAACCAGCGTCAGGGAGTATCTATTAGAAGTACGTGGACTCAGTGCTGGGTGGATTACTCACCCCAGACGAATGCTGCGACACAAGTCGATGGTCCAGTGCGCCAGGTTGTCATTCGGACTCGTTGGCATCTATGACGCTGATGAGGCGGAGTCAAAAGCGGCCGCAATTGAACAACAGGAAATGAATTTAGATCATGGTCGGAGCCCTGCTCGTGGTCTCCACAAGGCTGGGAAAAGGTCTCCAATAGGCGTAGCGGAATTAAAGCAATCTTTAAGCAGTATTTGTTAACCAAAAAATAATTACAGTCAATTTGCAAAACGGACAAGTTCTCATTTGACTGTGTTAAAAATTGCGAGGTTAAGAAAGCTTGGTAATTTGCAAGCAACAAAAACTTAAGGCCAACACCTTACAGGGGCAAATGGGCAGACGAGCAAACAGGACAACTAGCGTGTCTCGTTAAGTGCATCTCCCGCCAAGCCATGTCCCGCCCATCCAGCATGAGCAGCTTGCCAACAAGCCGGGACCCCATGCCTAAGAGCAACTTCACTGTCTCCATCGCCTGCATGGTGCCAATCACACCTACTAAGGGCGCCAACACGCCCATGGTCGAGCACAGGGTCTCTGGTGGCGCGGGTGTCGGCGGAAAGACGCAGGCGTAGCAGGGCGAGAGTTCATCGCGCGCGTCGAACACCGCAACCTGCCCGTCCATCCGCAACGCAGCACCTGAGACCAGCGGCACGCGGTGCTTAACGCACGCAGTGTTAACGGCTTGTCGGGTGGCGAAGTTGTCGCAGCAGTCGACCACTACGTCGATGTCTGGCAGCAGTTGGTCTAGCTCGTTGGACTGAAGTTGCTTCTCTAATAGAGTGAGACGCACTTCGGGATTGATAGCGTGCAGGGCTTTTGCGGCAGAGCCTACTTTGGTTTGCCCAACGCGATCGGTTGTGTGGGCGATTTGTCGTTGCAGGTTGGTGAGGTCTACCTTGTCTGGGTCTGCCA
>Ga0136641_1001086_pt1 | contig 11370 bp, 12 predicted proteins | sample EliLak1302023Y_FD_115312 | JGI IMG/M metagenome (GOLD analysis project Ga0136641, IMG submission 115312) | Freshwater microbial communities from Elizabeth Lake, Yosemite National Park, California, USA - 13020-23Y | ecosystem: Environmental > Aquatic > Freshwater > Lake ...
AACAGTCACAACGCCCTCTTTGCCAACCTTTTCGATTGCTTCGGCGATGATTGCACCGATCGCTGGGTCACCAGCAGAGATCGAAGCGGTGGCAGCGATCTGCTCGTTGGTTTCTACTGGCTTAGCCTGTGCGAACAGCTGCTCAATAACGGCGGCAACGGCCTTGTCGATGCCGCGGCGAAGACTGATTGGGTCGGCGCCGGCTGCAACGTTGCGCAAGCCTTCTTTTACAAGAGCCTGAGCCAACACGGTTGCGGTGGTGGTGCCGTCACCGGCGACTTCATCGGTCTTCTTGGCAACTTCTTTAACGAGCTCTGCGCCAATTCTTTCGAATGGGTCTTCTAGCTCGATCTCTTTAGCGATCGAAACGCCATCGTTGGTGATAGTCGGTGCACCGTATTTGCGCTCGAGCACAACGTTGCGACCGCGTGGGCCGAGGGTTACTTTGACTGTGTCGGCCAGAATGTTCAGACCGCGCTCAAGACCGCGACGGGCCTCTTCATCAAACGTGATGATTTTTGCCATGGTGGATTACGCCCTCCTGGACGGGTAAAGAATCGATTGATTAGCACTCTACGATTGCGAGTGCTAACTCTTTTTTAGCACTCTCTGCCTTAGTTTGCAAGTTGCCAGATCGGGCTGTTTAGACAGGTGAACGGCTTAGCCCCGGTTAAACACAAAGGCCACCCCGTAGGGCGGCCGATGCGGTGAAAGCTTATTAGTTAGATGACGTGAACTGCGTCGGCCTGTGGGCCTTTGTCGCCGTTCTTGACTTCAAACTCAACACGCTGGTTCTCTTTGAGTTCCTTGTAACCATCGCTCTGAATAGCTGAGAAGTGTACGAATACATCTGCTCCACCATCCTGAGTAATGAAGCCGAAACCTTTTTCGGCGTTGAACCACTTGACGGTTCCTTGAGCCATTTACTTCTCCTGTTGCTTTATTGTGAAACGGATTCGGAGTCCCGACCGCCAGTCGCTCTGAAAACTAACGCTTCCAGATCGGGCTCCCGATAAATCGGGTGAATCCTTTTTTCGACCAAGTTCAGTCTATTCGCGCTTTATGCGCAAAACCTAACCTTTTTTTCGGCGAATAACAGATTAGTTATAGACGGCATCAGGCTAGTTTTAGCCCATCACCTGCTGGCAAGAGGGTCAATATCCCAGGATTAGTTGGGCAGCTTGTAGTTTCTGCCCAGAATCACCGTGATCAGGTACTTAGATTTAGGGTTCACCTTGATCTTGTAGTTGCCGATAACTGGCAAAAGCTTCTTGGCCAGAGGAATGTATTTGGCGTCGGTGATTCGAATATACGTGAAAGACACTGGGATGTGCCCTGTGGCAGACACCGGCACGATGAACTGGGCGTCTAAGAGCAACTGACCGACAGGCGAAGCGAACTTGCGTGTGCCAGAAGCGTCATAAACCGTTATCGGTGTCGACAGGTCTACCCCGTCGCTCGAGGTGACCTTAGGCGTTGAAGCGACCAGAACCGTACCGTTGTTGACGTATTGCAAACCTTCGAAGACCACGCCACCAAGCACCAGCGAAATAACAAGAAGCCAAGCAAACTCAATCAGGCGCGCTTTGCCCTGCTTGCGCGACCGGTGCCGACCAACATGTTGATAGTCGGGGCTAAGCAGGTCGAGCTCATCCTGGCTTTTTTTAGAGCTCATGGGGTGCGGCCTTCTGCTTGCTATCGGGAATAACTTGTTGTGGAACTTCTTTATATTAGTTACAAAGACTGAAAGAGGGCTGGGATGACTGAGCGCAAGGTTGAGAAGACCGACGAGCAGTGGCGTGAAGAGCTAACCGAATTTGAATATCTCGTTTTGCGTGAAGCTGGAACAGAGCGCGCTTTCACCGGCGAGCTTCTAGAAGAAGACCGTCAAGGCACCTTCAACTGTCGAGGTTGCGGTGCCGAGTTGTTCAAGTCGGTTGCCAAATTTGATTCGCACTGCGGTTGGCCAAGTTTTTATGAGCCGCAAGAAGACCACGCTGTTGAGCTTCGCGAAGACAACTCGCACGGCATGACTCGAGTCGAAGTTTTGTGTCGAGCCTGCGGTAGCCACCTCGGGCACGTGTTTGAAGATGCTCCGCAGACGCCAACCGGTGATCGTTACTGCATCAATTCAGTGAGCATTACTTTTACCGAGGGCTAGGATTTTTATCATGACGAATTTCGATCAAGAAAAATTCAAAAAGAACCTGAAGAAGTCGATCAAAAAGAGCCTTGGTAAAAAAGGTAAAAAAGACAAAAAGAGCGGCGGCTTTAACTTCAACATCAAAAGCAACCGTGGCCCACTTTATTTCTTGGGATTCATCGGCGCAGCAACCTATTACATCTCGACCGCCTCAGATTTTTGGACAGGTGTTCTGGGCCTATTGAAGGCTGCCGTCTGGCCAGCATTCTTGGTCTATGCAGCGCTAAACGGTTTGCACGCATAATACTTTTCTAAATAAAAATGCCTCCCAAGTTATCGGGAGGCATTTTCTTTGAGCCGACCAGCGAGCGCCCAGCGCGTCGCCAGACGCGGTGCGCGAAACTTGCACGAAAAACATCAGGAATGAGAAATTTAGTTTGCGAGCGCAAACTCACCTTGAGCCGACCAGGGGACTCGAACCCCTAACCCTCGCATTACAAGTGCGATGCGCTACCAATTGCGCCAGGTCGGCTTGGCATTTAAGCCATTGGCAAGTTTAGCCGTTTGTGACGAACTTTGCTTAAATGCAAAGCGCCGGGACCCGTTAGGAATCCCAGCGCTTTGAAAAAACTAAATTACTTGGTGACCTTCAATGGCAACTCAGCCGAGGTGAACGGTCCATAGCCAGTGCCCGAAAGGGTTGCGCGGAACTTGTAGTCGCCTGCGGTGGTTGGCAGGGTTGCAAAACCGATCATCGAGACACCCTTGTGAGCAACGATCTTCTTGATCTGGGTCCAGGCGCCGCCCGAGATTGACTCTTCGACTACGACGTCATAGCTCTTTAGCTTGCTGGTGCCAACTGCAAGGTTAGCGCTGAAGTCAACGCGCTTGTTCACCTTGACGGTGGTTAGCTTCGAGTTGTTGAAGTGCAGGTTGATTTCTTTTGCACCGGTCGTTGATGAGCCCGAGCATGCTGCAAGGGTGATTACGATTGCGGTTGCGATTACGCCAGCGAATACACGCTTCATAGTTGATTCCACCTTATGGATGAGTTTTAGAGGCTTACTTGCCCTCATAAAACTTTAGCGCAGTTTTGCACAGCTAAGCGTGCTTTAGCGGGCCCAGACTTGGTCGAGGGTGACCGATTTGAGGCCGCGACGGCCAAGAATTTGCTCGAGCACCGGCAGCGCGGCTACCCCATTGGTTGAGTTGGCATGGCCGATGACAATTCGGTTCTTGGTGAAGCAGGTCTGAGCTAACGCTTCAATCTTGGATGCGCTCACGCTCGAATAGTCACCAATTGATCCTGCCCACATGACCGGAGTGCTGTATCCGAGGTTTGCAGCGATTTTGGTCACTCGGGCGTCAATGAAGCCGTATGGTGGGCGAAAATAGGGTCTCGAATCGACTCCAAAATGGGTCTGCAAAAAATAGTGGCAGCCCATAATTTCGTCATGCACCGCCTGATCAGAGATTTTGGTTAGCGGTAGGTGATGCATCGTGTGGTTTGCTAGCTGAACAGTTCCCTTTTTGATTAGACGCATGATTTGCGGGCGTAGAGCCAGCCAACTTGACATTGCTGAATAAACGAAAAGTGTGATGCCGTGGCCGTTGGCTTCAGCCCAGGCCATATATTTCGAGAGCATCGCCACGCTTGTGCCGTCGTCGAGGGTAAGTGCGATGCGTTGTTGCCCACCAGCTGCAACAGCCGGCAGCATCGAAATTTGTCTGGCTGGCACTTTCGGCAGCACCAACTTGTTCGGCAGAAAAAGCGGGCCAGCCTCTGCAGGCGGCGCAAAACCAGTCTGGCTTAAAGCTGAGGTCAGAATTAGCGATGCGCCGCCTAGAAATTCTCGACGGCGCATCAGCTAGTTATTTCTTCGAACTTGAATATCAGATCGCCGAATTAGTTTTTCGCAAGAAGAGCTGTAATTGTCTGTGCAAATCGTGGCGCTGGGTTTGAATAGTCAGCGTCTGATTGTGGCCAGGCATAAACGGCACCGTTAACCAAAATGGTTGGAGTGTGATCTGGTGTTGTGATGCCGTCAATCGCCTTGTGAGTCATTTCATAGGCAGTCATCTTGCTCAGGTAGTTGCCGTATGTCTTCTTGGTGACGCAGTCGCGAATCGCCTGAGTAACCTGAACACCAGCGTTCGCCATGAAATTAATCAGTGCGGTGTCGTCAGGTCCTGCGGTCTGTTCGGCTGGTTGGTATTGATACAGAATGTTGTTATAGGCAAAGGTTTGATCTGGCGCAAAGTTGCCAACACACATCAAAGCATTGCCAGCGCGCGAAGAATAGGCATTCTGCGAGTTGCCATCTAGAAAAGAAAGTGGATGGTATTCAACAGTGACCTGACCCTTTGAAACCCAACTCTGCATCTGTGCTGAGTTAGCAATTTCGAACTGGTGACAAACCGGGCATTGCAGGTCTTCATAAATAATGACGCTAACCGACTTTGTTGATGACGGGGTCGGTGTGAAGTCTTTGGTGTAAGCCTTCAGACCGGTGCCGATCTTGATACCACCGGTTGAGTTGTAATTAGCAGGCTCGGCCTTTGAGTTGTTGCCGTTATTGCCGTTAGAGCTGATGTTGATTGCCAGAACGCCAATCAGGCTGACCACCGCAAGAGCGCCAACAATCAATAGCGCACTTTTAGTCGCGCGCTTGCGCTTGTCGCCCTTGGCACGTTCGACGCGCAGGCTAGCTGCTTTGGCACGGGCCTCTTCACGCTGCTGCGAGCGAGTTGGTTTTGGTTGCTGTGACATTTGAACCTCTTTTATCTGCGGCTGTGCTGCATCGATATTTGCATGTCGTCAAGCCCGCCAAGGCATCCTTGTTTAGACGCCTGTGGGCAGGTTTTCTAGTCTAATCGCAAGGCCCAAGGTGCCATAATAGAAGCACCCAAGCGCCTGCTTGGGGTCTATTCACTAAGGATCGTTCGGCACGTACCGCCGATGAAGGAGCAACAAAAATGGCATCAGTAACATTCAAAGACGCCACCCGACTGTACCCAGGTGGTACTCGTCCGGCCGTCGACAAAATGAACTTGACCGTTAAAGACGGCGAGTTTCTAGTGCTTGTAGGCCCATCGGGCTGCGGCAAGTCAACAACCCTGCGAATGCTCGCCGGCCTAGAAGAGGTCAACGAAGGCAGCATCATGATCGGTGACCGCGAAGTTACCGACGTGCCGCCTAAAGACCGCGACATCGCTATGGTCTTTCAGAACTATGCCCTTTACCCACACATGACCGTTGCCGAGAACATGGGCTTCGCTCTAAAGATTGCCGGCGTTCACAAGGATGAGCGTGCAGAGCGCGTGCTCGAAGCTGCCAAGTTGCTTGACCTCGAGCCTTACCTAGCTCGCAAGCCAAAGGCCCTTTCGGGTGGTCAGCGTCAGCGTGTTGCCATGGGCCGTGCCATCGTGCGTCAGCCGCAGGTGTTCCTGATGGACGAGCCGCTGTCAAACCTTGACGCCAAGCTTCGCGTTCAGACCCGCACCCAGATTGCTTCGCTTCAGCGTCGCCTCGGAGTCACCACCGTTTATGTGACGCACGACCAGATCGAAGCCATGACGATGGGCGACCGTGTTGCAGTTCTGAAGGACGGAGTTCTTCAGCAGGTAGACACTCCTCGCAACCTTTACGAGAAGCCAAAGAACGTCTTCGTTGCCGGCTTCATCGGTTCGCCAGCCATGAACCTGCTTCAGCTCAACATTGTTGATGGTGGAGTTCAGTTTGGAAGTGCGGTTCTGCCAGTTGCCAAGGACATCCTTGCAAAGACTAAGGCAAGCACCATCACCGTAGGTCTTCGGCCCGAAGACCTAGTGATTTCTGCAAAGGGACTCGAAGTCGAAATCGACGTTGTCGAAGAGCTCGGTGCCGATGCTTACCTCTACACCCACGGCCAGGTTCAGAACGCAGACGCAGAAATCGTCGCGCGTGTCGACTCGGTCAACCACCCACGTCCGGGCGCAAAGGTTACTTTGGCCCCTCAGGGCGGAGTTACTCACTTGTTCGACGTTGAGTCGGGCGAGCGCCTTAACTAGTAAGTGGTTTCAGCACTAGAAATTACGGCTGCCACGGTAGATCCAGCGCTCCTGGATTTGCCGTGGCATTTGCCTTTGGAGGAGTGGCCCGACGAAAACATCGTGGCCCTGCCCAAAGGCCTGTCTCGTCACACCGTGCGCTTCGCTCACCTAAGTGGTCATGTCATCGCCATCAAAGAGACGTTGCCCGAACTTGCCAGGCGCGAATACGACATGCTTCGCAACTTGACCAAGCTTGATGTGCCCAGTGTCGAGGCTTTTGCGATCATCAACAATCGCATCGACGACTTAGGCAACGAACTGCCTTCGGTTTTGATCACGAGGCATCTCAAGTTCTCGCTGCCTTATCGCGCCATGTGGTCGCAGGGTCTGCGTGCCGAAACCGCCACCCGCCTGGTCGATGCCCTGGCCCTGCTGCTCGTTCGACTTCACATAGTCGGCTTCTTTTGGGGAGATGTCTCGCTGTCGAACACGCTGTTTCGTCGCGATGCCGGGTCTTTCGCCGCTTATCTGGTCGATGCCGAAACCGGCCACCTTTATGACTCTGGCCTGTCCAATGGCCAGCGAGAGAACGACCTAGAAATCGCCCGAGTGAACATCGCCGGCGAACTCATGGATCTAATCGCCAGTGGCAACGCGGCACCTGGCATCGATGCCGTTGCGACATCTGAGCGCATCATGAGCAAGTACCGAGAGTTGTGGGCCGAACTAACCGGCGCGGAATCTTTCAACGCCGAAGAAAAGTGGAAGATCAACCTCCGCATCGAGCGTTTGAACAAACTCGGTTTCGACATCGACGAAATGTCGATTCGCCAAGATGCCTCCGGCTCGCGCATCAAGATTCAACCAAAGGTGGTCGACGCCGGCCACCACGCTCGACGCCTGATTCGGCTCACCGGGCTAGACGTTGAAGAAAACCAGGCTCGCCGCCTGCTCAACGATTTGGATGAGTACTCGCGCGATCACAATCGCAACGGCGCGGACGAAGAAGTTTTGGCTCACGAATGGTTGAGCAACGTTTATGAGCCGGTGATGCTATCAGTGCCTAGAGACCTATCCGGCAAGCTCGAGCCTGCAGAGGTCTTTCACCAGGTGCTCGAACATCGCTGGTACATCTCAGAGAATGCCGGTCAAGATATTTCGCTATCGGAGGCAGTCGACTCTTATGTCAAAAACGTGCTTTCCAAGAGGCGTGACGAGGAGTCATTGATTGAGCCAGCGACCGGCACGATTGAGTTGCCCAAGGGAATCCCTTCGGGAACCATCACGGTTGAAGACGACGACGAAGATGCCGACTGGCGGGACCTCGTATAACTTTTTGTCTTCGACAAATGTTTTTCGTCTCAGACAAATGTTTGGGTCACTAGAGGCGGTCGCGGCGCTTAGAGACTTCGTAGAGAGCAACCGATGCTGCGATTCCGGCGTTTAAAGACTCGGTGTGACCGGTGATGGGAATCGAAAGAATCGCGTCGCAGTTTTCAGTGACCAAGCGGCTCAGACCCTTGCCCTCCGAACCAATAACCAAACAGACCGGCTCGGAGCCAAGCTCAAAGTTGGGCAGCGAGATGTCGCCGCCACCGTCGAGACCCACCACGAAAACGCCGCGCTTCTTCAACTCTTTTAGTGTGTTGGTTAGGTTGGCGGCGAGCGCCACAGGAATGCGCGCTGCTGCTCCGGCCGAGGTCTTCCAAGCTGACGCCGTCACACCGGTTGATCGACGCTGCGGAACGATTACTCCCTGACCACCGAAGGCAGCGACCGAACGTATGATTGCGCCTAGGTTGCGAGGGTCGGTGATGCCATCGAGTGCCACCAGCAGCGGCTTTTGACCGCGCGAAATGATCTTGTCTAGCAGTTCCATTGGGTGTGCGTAGTTGTATGGCGGCACAGCGAGCGCGATGCCCTGGTGAACCGCGTCGTTGCCGGTCATGCGATCGATTTCGGGGCGGGTGACTTCGGCTACTGGAATGCCTCGCGAGTTTGCCAAGCTGATTGCCTCTTTGACGCGGTCATCCATCTCGATGCGATTGGCGATGTACAAAGTGGTTGCCGGCACCTTGGCGCGCAACGCCTCGACAACCGAGTTGCGACCCGAAAGAGTCTCGTTTGCGTCGGCAGCCTTCGAAACGCGCTGCCCATTGCTTCGGGCGGCACCGGCAGTACCGGCGGTGCGTGCCGACGGAGCGAGGTACTCACCCTTGCGCTGGGTTGCTCCAGCAGCGCGACCACCAGATGTGGCTGCGCGTGACTTCTCGGCCTTTGCCTTGAACTTATAGGCCTTGTGACCCGGGCGCTCTTCTGCCTTTGGGGTTGGGCCCTTGCCCTCTAGCCCCTGACGACCGTGGCCACCGGTGCCAACCTTTGCGCCCTTCTTGCCTTTTGATACTCCTGGGCGTGCTGCCTTAGCCATTTAGACTCCATGTCGTTGCGTTAGCGGTGTCTTCGATGGTGACACCTAGTTTGGTTAGCTCATCACGAAGCTCGTCGGCTCGTGAGAAGTTCTTTTCGGCGCGCGCGTGGCGACGCTGTTCAATAAGCGACTCTACCTGCGCAGCGAACTCCGCGTCGATTTCTTGGTGCTCGAGCAAGTTGAAGCCCAGCACCTCGGCCATGGCCAAGACGGCCTGCGCAAGCGCGGAGGCATCTTGGTTGGCATCTAGAGCGGCATTGCCGGCTCGAACGGTGTCGTGCAGCACTCCGAGCGCTTCCGACACATTGAAGTCGTTGTTCATGGCAGCGGCAAATTCAACTGGGATGCCCCCCGGGGCCACCTCACCCGAACGCTTCAAAAAGTTTTGCACTCGCGCTACGGCAGCGGCTGCGTCTTGCAGGGCTGAGGGAAAATAGTCGAGTGTCGATCGGTAGTGCGCTGAACCTAACCAATAGCGCACGGCTGCGGGCGACCCAGCGGCAAAGAGTTCGTCGACCGAAACTCCGTTGCCCAAGCTCTTCGACATTTTCTGGCCGCCAACAGTGACCAGCCCGTTGTGCATCCAGTAAGTCGCAAAGTCATGGCCGGCGGCTGACGATTGAGCGAGTTCGTTTTCGTGATGCGGAAATCTCAAGTCAAGGCCTCCGCCGTGAATGTCAAAAGCCTGACCGAAGATGGCGTGGGTCATGGCAGAGCACTCGATGTGCCAGCCTGGGCGACCCTTGCCCCACGGCGAATCAAATGCTGCGCTGGCCGGCTCGTCTTGCTTGGCGGCCTTCCAGAGCGCAAAGTCGTGCGGATTGCGGCGACCGTGGCTGGCGGCATCTTCGCCTTCCATGTTTTCGAGCTTCTGATTGGTGAGCTCGCCATAGTTGGCCCAAGATGCCGAGTCGAAAAAGACGTTTGCGCTGTCGTCTGCCTGATAGGCGTGACCTAGTCCAATCAAGCGCTCGATTAGAGAAATCATGTCGTTGATGTGCGCGGTTGCGTGAGGGGCCAGGTCTACCCCAGTTCCAAGCGATTCATAAACCGCGTTGAATGTCGCTTCAACCGAAAGCGCAAGCTCGCGCCAGTCGTTGCCTTGAGCCTTAGCGTTGACGAGAATCTTGTCGTCGATGTCGGTCACGTTGCGAGCGACGGTGACACTCAGCCCCTGCCCGATGCGCAACCAGTTGGCAACGATGTCAAACGCCACGGCCGAGCGCAAGTGCCCAACGTGCGGAGCGGACTGAACGGTTGGGCCACAGACATAAATCGTGACAGCGCCAGGCTTTAGCGGTGCAAAGGCGCGCAGACTCTGGGTCTTTGAGTCGAACAGATTCAGGCTCATGCGGTCAGCCTATCTTTGACGCGGCTGATTAGCGCGGTGGCGACCGCGGCCACGCCCTCGGATTGACCCAAGAAACCAAGGCCATCGGTTGTGGTTGCGCCGATTGTTACCGGTGCACCGATGAGCGCGCTCAACGCAGCCTGCACTCGCTCGCGCTGTGGCCCCACCTTCGGTCGATTGCCAATAATTTGAGTTGCCACGTTTTCGATAGCCCAACCGTGCTCGGCAAGAAGTCGCTTGGACTCGAGCAAGAACACCGAGCCACCAGCACCCGCGAACTCGGGTCGGTCGACACCAAAGTTAGAACCGATGTCGCCTAGCCCAGCCGCCGACAGCAATGCGTCGACCATTGCGTGACTCAGTGCGTCGCCATCTGAGTGGCCTTCAAGGCCTGGTTCGCCGGCCCAGGCAACGGTTCCTAGAAATAAAACCTTCGATGGGTCTTCAGAAAACTTGTGAGTGTCGGTGCCGATTCCGCTGCGATATTCTCGTTCGAACAGCGCTTCGGCACGTGATAGATCTTCGGGGTTAGTCACTTTGAAGGCAATCGGGTCGCCCAGAACACGGATTATCTCGCCGCCGGTGCTCTGATAGAGAGCAGCATCGTCGGTGAAATCCGCTGCCGGGTTGGCATAGGCAGCCCGAAGCTTGACTAAGTCGAAACCCTGCGGAGTTTGTGCGGCACCGAGAGTGGTGCGGTCGACGGTTTCAGAAACCTGATCGCCATCAATACGTTTGATGGTGTCGACCAGCGGCTGAATCGGCACCACTCCAACACCGGTGTCGGCAACGGCCAATGCGACACGGTCGAACAAAGATGCCGGCGCAAGCGCCCTGGCAACATCGTGAATCAAAACCACGCCGGTGTCGGCCGAGATTGCATCGAGCCCATTTGAGATCGAGAGTTGGCGAGTGTCGCCGCCAGCCACAAGCTTTATCTCAATATCGACTGCTGCAGAATTCGCGGTGTCCATCACGATCTGCGCAAACTCGTCGAGTTGGTCTGCTGGAGCGGCAACCACAAGTTCGGTCAGGTTACTAACCTTCAAGACATTTCGCACGGCGTGCACCAGAAGGGTTTCGCCTGCGATGATGGCAAGCGCTTTGGGCACTCCGGCACCCAGTCGCTCTCCACGCCCGGCTGCCACCAGCACCAACGCTAAATCGCGTTTAGGCATGGAGGCCCCGTTCTTTAGGAAGCTAGAACCTCGTCGAGAGTGGCGGAGGCCTTCTCTTCGTCGGTCTTTCGCGCTAGGGCAAGTTCAGAAACGAGAATCTGGCGGGCCTTGACCAACATGCGCTTTTCGCCAGCTGATAGTCCGCGGTCTTGGTCGCGACGCCAGAGGTCGCGAACAACCTCGGAAACCTTGACCACGTCGCCAGAAGCTAACTTCTCGACGTTGGCCTTGTAGCGAC
>Ga0136641_1001087_pt1 | contig 11368 bp, 10 predicted proteins | sample EliLak1302023Y_FD_115312 | JGI IMG/M metagenome (GOLD analysis project Ga0136641, IMG submission 115312) | Freshwater microbial communities from Elizabeth Lake, Yosemite National Park, California, USA - 13020-23Y | ecosystem: Environmental > Aquatic > Freshwater > Lake ...
CCGACAAAGCGATGTTTCATGCCTTACGTCAACTACCCGACGTGATCTTGGCCGGGGCCGGAACAGTTCGGGCCGAGAACTACGGGCCCGTACAACTTGATGCCGACGCGCAAGCACGCCGCGTAGAGCGCGGACAACGCGCGCTTCCGCGCCTTGCTGTCGTAAGCGGTCGCGCACACCTTGACCCCGCATCGCGACTGTTCAGTGATCCAATGCAACGACCACTCATCATCACGACGTCGTCTGCGCCTTCTGATCACGTTGACAAACTTCGCGACGTCGCCGACATCATCGTCGCTGGTTCCGGCAGCGTTGACATGCACGAGGCATTCGCTCAACTTCGCTCCCAAGAGTTGAAAACGCTGTTATGCGAAGGCGGTCCAACACTCAACAATCAACTACTTGCTGAAAATCTTGTCGACGAGTGGTGTCAAACAATCGCTCCAGTTCTCACTGGCGGTGACGCGACACGAGGAGCGAGCGGGCCAACCTCTGGCGTTTCGCGCAGCCTGCAACTCGCGCGCATCATCGTTGAAGACGACGTGATGTTGTTGCGCTACGCGCGCGAATCGTGACGCTTTGGTTCCGTTGCTTTTGTTAGCAACGTGATCTCGCGCTGGAAATCTGCAGCGTCATCGAAACCTTTATACACACTGGCAAAGCGCATGTACGCGACATGATCGATTTCACGAAGGTGTTCAAGAACAGCGAAACCAACTTGTTCGCTTGTCAGTTCCGATCCGAGGAGTCGAAGTTCCTCAGCAATTGATGCAGCAGCTTGCTCGATGACATCGTCTTCGATCGGTCGCCCTTTGGCCGCCGCAGAAATACCTTCGGTGATCTTCTTCTGATCAAAAGGCACGCGATCTCCGGACCGCTTCAGCACAAGCATCGGCACGAGTTCGAGCCGTTCAAAGGTTGTGAACCGTGCGCCGCAGGCCAAGCATTCGCGGCGTCGCCGGACGGCCTCGCCGTCGTCGGACTGTCGAGAATCGACAACTTTGTCGTCGAGGTGGGCACAAGCGGGGCAACGCACGAGTCGAAACTACTGCGAACACCACGATTTTTTGTGTCACGTCAGATGCGGATGTTTGTCACACATTGAATGACGCGCAAGAACACCAACGACATCTCAGTCGGCAAGACCACTCACGTTGATGTGCTGCCCGCGAGTAACGCTGGTGCTTCCAGTGCGCTCGATGAGGCGATCGACCAAGTGACGAAGATCGCCACGCGGTTGCAAGCGACGAGCAACCGTCCAGAGCGAATCACCCGCTTGCACGACGACCTCGACCGGAGCAGCTGCGGCGACTGGGGCCGCAACCGGTGCTGACGCAACCTGGGCGTCGGCACCGGTCGGGCTCGAGGTATCGGCGGACGACGCCGGCGTGGAGGCAGCAGCGTCGGCACCGAGAAAGGGAACAATGCCCATGGCCGCAAAGGCAACAAGGACAGCGAGGCTCAGCCCTGCCAGCAGCACTCGCACCGGGCTGCGGCGAGCAACTGGTGCAGCAGCTGCTGGCTCGGTCACCAGTTGCAGATGACGGACTGGACGCCGTGGCTCGAAGGCCTCGGCACGGTTCCAGGGAGCGATCAGTGAGGAACCCTCGAGGAGGGACTCGGCCAGGTCGGCACTGCCGTTGGGAGCAGCGGGGGCGGAAAGGGCGGTGGGGTTCAAGATTGCAGCCATGAGGGAAGTCTCCACAAGGGGTGTGACAGTCGGGAAAGCCAAGGGGGTGCTGGGGTGAGAGAAAACGGATCGAACGCCCGTTCGTGTGACACTATAGAAACACGAACACCCGTTCGATGTCAAGACTCAATCGAACGGGTGTTTGCCTCAGCCCTCTCGAGCCGATACTGTCGTACAGAGGTTCGACGGCTCCACCGGCCTTCTTCCCTTCCGTTCTCCCCAACAGTCCCCAAGATCCGGAGTCCTTCATGAGCACCGACCGTCTCACTCCCCGCCAACAACAGATCCTCGACGTCATCGATCAGCACCTCAATGAGCGGGGCTATCCGCCGTCCGTGCGTGAGATCGGCACGGCCGTCGGCCTCACCTCGCCATCGAGCGTGCAGAACCACCTCAATCGCCTCAACGAGCTCGGCTACCTGCGCCGTGACCCAACCAAGCCCCGTGCCATGGAAGTCCGTTACGACCCCAACTCCGGCGCTTCAGGCGAACGCCGTCCGTTCCGTCACGTGCCGTTGGTCGGTGATGTTGCTGCCGGTACCGACGTGCTTGCCGAACAGAACGTCGAAGAAATTATGCCGGTGCCTACTGATCTCTGTGGCGACGGCGAACTGTTCATGCTTCGTGTTCGCGGCGATTCCATGATCGAAGCCGGCATTTTCGATGGCGACTACATCGTGGCCAAGGCTGGCACCAACGTGTCAAAGGGCGACATTGTCGTTGTTGGTATCCCGGACGATGAAGCCACTGTCAAGACCTGGACTCGCGACGGCGACACCGTCACGTTGCTTCCGGCCAACTCGCGCCTTTCACCGATGGAGTTTCACTCCTCGGAAGTCACCGTGTACGGCAAAGTCGTCACGGTCATGCGCAAACTCTGAACCACAACCTCCTCGGTTCGAATGTGGCGTGTGCATCAGCACGCGCCACATTCGCGTTCAGGCCTCGGTCAACAATCCGACGAGCACGGAATACACTCGCTCAAGCGGCGCACGGTCGAGATACTCCCCCGCCGTATGCGCAATGGTGCTGTCGCCCGGACCAAAGTTCACCGCAGGCACCCCGTGGGCGGCGAAGCGAGCCACATCGGTCCAGCCCAACTTTGCAAGGACCTCTGAACCACTGCGCGCAACGAGCGATGCAAGCAGCGGATGATTCAGCCCTGGTGCTGCAGCGTTTGCAACATCGAGAACCTCGACAACATCGCCATCTTCAAGAAATGGCGCAAAGAGTTCGCGGACATGAGTTTCCGCGTCGAATGCTGAGCGATCGGGAGCGAAGCGAAAGTTAACCGTGACGCTCGCGGAATCGGGCACGACGTTTCCTGAAACGCCGCCGTCGATCGCAACAGCTTGCAGCGCTTCACGGAACTGACAACCGTCGATGATCGGCGAACGCGCTTCATGCGAATCGAGCACACCAAGTACGCCAGACATTCGATGCACGGCGTTACGTCCCATCCACGGACGAGCGGTGTGGGCGCGAACACCTTGTAATTGCAAGCGCATTCGTAATGTTCCCTGACATCCGGCTTCGATGCGAGCATCGGTTGGTTCACCAAGAATTGCGATGTCGCCGACAAGGAGATCGGGTCGGGCCTCGAACAGTTCGCCTAAGCCGCTTTCCGCACTGGCGATTTCTTCACGGGCGTAGAACACGAAGGTGAGATCAACGACAGGTTCGGTGAGCGCCGATGCGAGTTCAAGCATCACCGCGAGCCCACCCTTCATGTCGGCGGAGCCCACACCAAAGAGTCGGCCACTTTCGATGCGAGCAGTCGCATTGTCGGCAGCAGGAACAGTGTCGGTATGGCCGGCAAGCACAACACGGTGAAGCCGCCCAAGTGACGTGCGAGCAACAAGGTTGTCGCCAACCCGAGTCACCTCGAGATGCGCATGCGCGCGCAGTTCCGCCTCGATCGAATCGACCAGTGGACCTTCGGCGCGACTCGGCGACGCAACGTCGACAAGCGCGGCCGTGCGGGCCAACAGATCGGTGCGATCGTCCGTAGCCATGATCAGGTTGCTGCGCCGTGATCGCGAAGCACGTCGTTAAGCGCCGCCTTGTCGTGACGCTCGCCTTCCTTCAGGCGCTTGAGTACAAGCACGCAAGGAAGTCCGAACTCTCCGCCGGCAAAGGTGCGGGGACGAGTGGCCGAAACGGCGACGCTCCATGAAGGAACGACGCCACGACTGAGTTCTTCGCCGGTCTCTGCGTCGATCACGGGGATTGACGCCGTGAGGATGCAACCGGCCCCGAGCACCGCACCGTCGCCCACACGGGCGCCTTCGGCCACGATGCAACGACTACCGATAAGCGCATCGTCGCCGATGATGACGGGAGCAGCCTGCGGTGGTTCAAGTACGCCACCGATGCCAACACCACCCGAAAGATGCACATTGGCGCCGATTTGCGCACAACTGCCGACCGTGGCCCATGTATCGACCATGGTGTTGGCGCCGACGCGAGCGCCGATGTTCACGTAACTCGGCATCATGACGACGCCGCGATCGAGGAACGATCCGTACCGAGCCGACGCACCGGGAACGACGCGCACACCAGCGGCGGCAAAGTCATTCTTGAGCGGGATCTTGTCGGCGAACTCGAAGGGGGCCATTTCGATCGTGGCCATTTGCGAAAGTCGGAAGTAAAGCAGGATTGCGTGCTTCAGCCACTGGTGAACGATGGGCTCGCCATCGGCACCAAGTTCCGCCACACGGGCCTCGCCGGAGTCGAGCAGCGCGATTGCTTGCCCAACCGATGCGACCGCATCGGTGTCGGCGGCGCTCAGTGAGTCGCGGTTGTTCCAGAGTTCATCAATTGTCGAAGCGAGATCAGCCATAGAGGGGCAGGTTACCGCCCTCGAGCCAAGCCCCCAATGCTCAGTTCCTGCGTCGACGCGGCGGCATCGGTAAAAATGCCCAGATTTCACGCCAGCTGGTCACCGCTCTGTAGCAAACGGGTTCAGAGAACTCCGAGACGTCGTCCCACAAGTTCGAGACGCTCCATTGATTGAACGACAGCGACGCGAATGAAGTCGCTTCCTTCGGGACCGTAAAACTCTCCTGCCGACACCAACGCTCCGCCATCTGACGCGAGTCGCTCAACTAACGCCCACGCGTCACCATCAGGTGCTGCAGCCCAGAGATAGAACGCACCGCCCGGCATCGGCGCGTCGACACCGATTCCTGCGAGCACTGTGCGGAAAAGTTCAAGTCGCTCGAGGTAACGCTGCCGCTGACTATCGACATGTGCTTGATCGTTCCACGCTGCAACTGCTGCGGCTTGAACGGGACCAGGAACCATGAAGCCGGCGTGCTTGCGAAGTTCTGACAAGTAATGAACAAGGTCACCATCGCCGGCATAGAAACCGGCGCGCACACCTGCGAGATTCGAACGCTTCGACAACGAATGCACTGCCAATACGCCGTCGAGGCCGTGTTGAAGAATCGTTCGACCGGGACCTTCCCATGTGAATTCGACGTAACACTCGTCGGAGATCACTGGGACGTTGTGGGTCCGTCCCCATTCCGCTGCGGCTTCGAGATCGTCGAGGTGCCCAGTGGGATTGCCAGGTGAGTTCACCCAGAGGCACAACGCACGCGCTGCGTCGTCGGGATCGATGGCATCGAGATCGCTCCGACCGTCGTCCGTTAGCGGAACTGGCACTGCTCGTGCTCCCGCAAGTTCTGCTCCCATTGCATAGGACGGGTAACTGATTGCTGGATACAAAACGGTGTCGCGTTCGGGGGTACGCAGTCGAAGCCAATGCGGAAGTCCGGCCACAAATTCTTTGGTGCCGATGCACGCTGCGATGTCTTTCAGACCAACGGTGACGCCAAGTTCGCGTTCCATCCAACCGATCGCCGCTTGGCGATAGGCAGGGAAACCGATCGACGCAGGATAACTGCGTTCACTCGCCGATGAGGCAAGTGCTTCGACCACAACCGACGGCGGCGGATCGAAGGGATCGCCGATGGAAAGGTCAACCATCCCGCCTTCGTGCGCGGCGGCCATCGACTTGAACGCATCGAGACGATCGTAGGGATACGGAGGTGGCGTGAATCCTGAACTCATGACCGCAGAGTCTGACCGTTCACGACGTACTCGTGGAGACGACTCACCGAAACCTCGTCAAGGCGGGCCCGAACCAGCATTCCCACGTCGGCAGCACTTTCAACAAGCACTTCACCTTCTCGATGCAATGCAGCCAGAAGGTCGCCACGATCGAAGGGGATGAGCAATTCCGTGATCGTAGAAAGGCCACGCAGTCGGTCGGCGAGTTTCCGCAGCATGTCGGCCACACCTTCGCCCGTTTTTGCCGACAGCGCCACGCATCCGGGATGGTCTTCAAGCAGTTCTTTGGCGCCGTCCGGGTCGATATCGATCTTGTTCACCACAAGCATCTGCGGAACGTCGGCAGCGCCGATTTCGTTGAGGACTCGATCGACTGCCTCAATGTTTGATTCTGGGTCGGCCGCCGAGCCATCAACGACGTGAACCAAAAGATCTGCATCGACAACAACTTCGAGAGTGGACTTAAACGCTTCAACGAGTTGCGTTGGAAGCTTGGTGATAAATCCAACAGTGTCGGTGAGCAGGACCGATTCACCGCCGGGCAACTGCAGGCGCCGGGTGGTTGCATCAAGAGTGGCGAAAAGTCGGTCTTCGACCAGCACACCTGCATCGGTGAGATGGTTCAGAAGCGTGGACTTTCCTGCGTTTGTGTAGCCAACAATTGCCACTCGGTGCAGACGAGAACGTTGACGCGCTTTTGCTTGCGTGTCTCGCACTCGCGAAATCTCGCGAAGATCAGCTTCGAGTTTGTGCATGCGTCGCTGGAGTCGTCGGCGGTCGACTTCAAGCTGCGTTTCGCCACCACCCTGCCGAGCGCCAATGCCACCGCCCTGACGCGAAAGTTGATTGCCCTTTCCGCGAAGTCGCGGAAGTCGATAGCGGATCTGCGCCAATTCGACCTGGGCCTTGCCTTCCAGACTGTGCGCGTTCTGTCCAAAGATGTCGAGAATGACTGCCGTGCGATCAATCGCCGAACGTCCCAACAACTTTTCGAGGTTTCGCTGCTGTGCCGGCGAAAGCTCGTTGTCGAACACCACAGTGTCGGCATCGACCGACACACAGAGTTCTCGAAGCTCTTCGACCTTTCCGCTTCCTAAGTAGGTGGCAGGGTCGGGAGCGTGTCGACGTTGCACCACACGGGCGATGCTGTCGGCACCTGCGGTGTCAACCAGAAGGGCGAGTTCATCAAGGTGACGTTCGGTATCGAACTCGTCTTCAGTGGGAAATGTCACGCCGACAAGAACGATCCGCTCACGGAACGTTCTGTCGATTAGTCCTGAACTTTCACCAGCGAAGGCGCCGAACCCGCCGCGATGATCGCCGACGATCGGCGAGGTTGGTTCAGGCATCCGGGAGCTCAATAGTGGCGATGTGCTGCGAGGGTCCGATCAGGATCGGTTCGGCATCGGCTGTTGCCGCAACGATGACTTCCGCCGAGCCACCGGGCATGGTGACGAGGACCTCGCGGCCGACGAGCCCCCACTGGTGGGCCAGCGTTGCCGCCGCAGTAGCACCGGTGCCACAGGCTTCGGTCACGCCAGCGCCACGTTCCCAAACAAGCAGATCAAGTGAATCGGCAACCGAACCAGGCGAAATGAATTCGACATTGATGCCGGCATCGAACTGCGACTCGATCCAAGACCCGGTGGCGACAAGGTCCACTGACGACAAATCAGCGACAAGGACAACGATGTGTGGGTTGCCGAGGTCGGCGGTGGCATGGCGGTCAGACCCGAGTCGTTCTGAAACAACCTGAGGGATCGCCGGGCCATCGGCGACGAGGCCCATCGTGACACTGACATTCGCAAGACGATGTTCAGCATCGTCGTGCACGACGAGTTCCCGAAAACCGCCGTCGGTCGAAACGGCATAGGTGGCCTCGTGATCATCTCGGGCCATTGCGAGTGCTTGGCCGAGACAGCGAATGCCATTGCCGCTCATTTCGGCGCGACTTCCATCGGCATTCCAAAGATGCATCACGACATCGATTGGTCGCCCATCGGGAGCGGTCGCCCCATCAGTGGGACGAGAACCGATGATGAAACCATCAGCACCGATCCCCCGGCGACGATCACAGAGAGCACGCGCCAAGGTGGCATCGCCTTGAAGAGGTCTATTGACTTCTTCGAGAGCGATGATGAAATCGTTGCCCAGGCCGTGGTGCTTGGTGAGTCTCATGGTGTGATCAGTCAACCAGCCCAAGGGCGAGTTCGGCGAGCGCATTTGCCGAAACTTCACCATCGGTCGCAATCCAGTTGATGCGGGGGTCTCGGCCAAACCACCGTTGCTGGCGACGAGCGAATCGACGAGTACGCATCACTGCTGTTTCAAGCGCAGTTTCGAGCGGCGTTCCATTCTCGAGGTAATCAAGCAACTCGGCATAGCCAAGTGCCTGTCTCGCCGTGCGGCCGAGGCCAGCGGGACGGTCGACCAGCGCCTGAACCTCGGCCAAAAAGCCGTCATCCATTTGCTGCTCGTAGCGCTGAGTAATCCGCTGGTCGAGAACATCACGTGCAATCTCGAGGCCAACAATTGGGAAGGGCGCCTTCGGGTATTCCTCGAGACCGGGACCAAATGAGGAGAACGGCCGACCGCTGCCGACCGTGACTTCGAGAGCTCGCACAACGCGACGACGATTGGTGGGCTCCATACGCGATGCCGCCAATGGGTCGAGGCCCTCGAGGCGAGCGAACAGCAAAGCGGTGTCAGGTTCGGATTCAAGTTCGGCTCGCACATCGGCAAATCGGGCCGGGATTTCAAGATCATCCGTAATTGCCTGAAGGTAAAGACCGGTGCCGCCAACCAGAACTGCTCGCTTGCCGCGAGCTTCAATATCGGCAAGCGCGCTCAAACAGTCGCGTTGAAACCGCGCCACGGTGTAGTCGTCGTCGGGATCACACACATCGAGCAGGTGATGAACGATTTCGGATTGTTCGACAGGCGTTGGCTTCGCGGTTCCAATATCCATTCCGCGGTACACCTGCATCGAATCGACAGTGACGAGTTCGATATCGGCGTGGCTGCGCGCCAATGTCATTGCCAACGAGGACTTCCCCGATGCAGTCGGACCTACAAGCGCGAGGTGTCGACCGCTAGGACGAAACCGTGGCGACAAACTCACCCTGCAGTAACTGCGAAACGAGTGCGGTGACGCGAGACCGAAAGCACTTCAACCAGTTCACCGCGCAGGAAGTGCGTCGACGCATCGGTGATCAGCGCCGTCGCCAGGGTGCCCGAACGCAAGGGGCGGTCGCTCGTGAAGTGCACCAATTTGTTCTGCACCGTTCGGCCGGTGAAGACCTCGGGGTCTCGCTTCGATGGGCCTTCGACGATCATGTGTTCAGTGCGACCAATTCGAGCCATGTGCTTGGCGAGAGCAGATCGTTCAACGACAACACGTAAGCGCTCGAAGCGATCGCCAACTTCAATTGGGTCGCAGAACTGTTCAACCATGTCGGCCGCTTCGGTCCCTTCGCGTGGCGAAAAGATGAAGGTGTAGGCAGAGTCGTATTCCGCAGCAGCGGCGACTTCGAGTGTGCGCTCGAAATCGGCTTCGGTCTCACCTGGGTACCCAACGATAATGTCGGTCGTCACCGCAAGATCGGCGATTCCGGCACGGGCTGCAGCAAGCTTTTCGAGGTACCTCTCGGCGGTGTAGCCGCGATGCATGAGGGCCAGCACCCGATCGCTACCCGATTGCAGTGGGAAATGAAGGTGCGGACACACCGACGGGTTTGATGCCATTGCCGCAATGGTGTCTTCACGAAGGTCCTTGGGGTGCGGGCTCGTGAAGCGAACCCGATCGATGCCATCGATGTTGCTCACCGCGCTCAGAAGATCGGCAAACAACGGGCGAGCGCGGCGATCATCAAGCCACTGGTCCCCAACAATGGCCGCGTCGTCGGCCGAAGGATCGAGCGCACGGCGAGCGCTCGTGAGATCGCGGCCGTAGGAATTCACGTTTTGTCCGAGCAGGGTGATTTCCCGGACGCCATCACGGGCAAGACGCTCAACTTCGGTGAGCAATTCGCCGAACGGACGACTGATCTCGCGACCGCGAACGGCAGGAACAATGCAGTAGGCGCATGTGTTGTCGCAACCAACCTGAATGGTGACCCATGCCGACCAATCGACTTCGCGTCGCACCGCCAGCGCCGAGGGGAATGTTGCGGCGTCATCAAGCGCTTCGTCCCAGATTTCAGTGATGGGACCGGACTGTCGAGATTCGTGCAACAACTCCACCGCGCGGTGGACGTTGTGGGTGCCGACAACAACATCGACATGCCCTGCACGAGCGGCGATGGCGTCGCGATCTTTCTGCGCCAGGCACCCACTCACGATGATTTCCATATCGGGGCGTTCTTCTTTGATGTTCTTGAAGCGGCCCAGATGTCCGTAGAACTTGTTGTCGGCGTTCTCGCGGATGCAGCAGGTGTTGAACACCATGACATCGGCGGTTTCATCAGACTCGGCCAGGACCAGCCCATCGGCTTCGAGGAGCCCAGCGATACGTTCGGAATCGTGCTCGTTCATCTGACACCCGTAGGTGCGGATGGCGTAGCTACGGGGCTGATCAGTCACGACGACAGGCTACCGGGGATACGCGAACGGTCCCGAGGGCCAGTGGCGCCTCGGGACCGTTCGGGATGGCAGGAAGGACAGAAACTGCAGGAACGACGGGGAAATCAGTCGTCGAGCGAAATCGGCACGTCGTGCTCGGCGCTCATGACGTCCTCGGCTTCCTCGGGGACTTCGGCGTTCTCGCCGATACCCACACTGCTGAGGATGCGCTCAGTGATTTCCACCATGACCTCGGGGTTCTCAAGCAGGTAGGTCTTGGCGTTTTCACGGCCCTGACCGAGTTGTTCGCCCTCGTAGGTGTACCAAGCACCCGACTTCTTGACGAAGCCCAAGTCGACACCGATATCGATGGTCGAACCTTCACGGCTGACACCCTTGCCGTACATGATGTCGAACTCGGCCTGCTTGAACGGCGGGGCCACCTTGTTCTTGACGACCTTGACGCGAGTGCGGTTACCAACGACCTCGACGCCGTCCTTGATGGACTCGATGCGACGAATGTCGAGACGCACCGAGGAGTAGAACTTCAGCGCCCGGCCACCAGGGGTGGTTTCCGGGGAGCCGAACATGACGCCGATCTTCTCGCGCAGCTGGTTGATGAAGATGCAGACGGTGTTGGACTTGTTGAGGTTGGCGGTGAGCTTGCGCAATGCCTGGCTCATAAGACGGGCTTGCAGACCAACGTGGCTGTCGCCCATCTCGCCTTCGATTTCGGCACGAGGCGTAAGCGCCGCAACCGAGTCGATCACGATGACGTCGAGAGCACCGGAGCGTACGAGCATGTCGACGATCTCGAGTGCCTGTTCGCCAGTGTCGGGCTGTGAGATGAGCAGCTGGTCGGTGTCGACACCGATGGCGGATGCATAGATCGGGTCCATGGCGTGTTCGGCATCGACATAGGCGCAGATGCCGCCGTTGCGCTGTGCTTCGGCAACAACATGCATGGCGAGGGTGGACTTGCCTGAGGACTCTGGGCCGTAGATCTCGACGACACGACCGCGAGGCAGACCGCCAACGCCG
>Ga0136641_1001088_pt1 | contig 11366 bp, 15 predicted proteins | sample EliLak1302023Y_FD_115312 | JGI IMG/M metagenome (GOLD analysis project Ga0136641, IMG submission 115312) | Freshwater microbial communities from Elizabeth Lake, Yosemite National Park, California, USA - 13020-23Y | ecosystem: Environmental > Aquatic > Freshwater > Lake ...
AGTGGATATTAAGAGTGTGGGATCTACCCTCGTTCTGTCGTGCAAGGGCCAGTTTGCCAACCGCGAGACGGTCTTGGGGGATTCCGACTCGGAGTTCTCAATCAAGAAGGAGGAGACGAACGCCATTATTTCGGGATCGTTCTCTCTACCCCATCTCGTCCTGTTCACCAAGTGCACGAACCTGTCGAACAATCTGGAGCTCTACATGAAAAACGATTGGTTCATGATGATCAAGTACGTCATTGCGAATCTAGGGGAGATCAAGCTGTGTCTGATGCCCTGCTCCAATTCCTCTGCTTAAAGAATAAGAAGAATGAAGTGGGGATATCTCCTCATAGGAGTCTCTGTTCTTATCCTATTTGCTGTTCTCTACGGCCAGAACCGACGGAGAGAAGAGTTCACGAACATGAAAGGTAATTTCCCGAGCTATGCAGCCCTACTTGATCAAGTTCGTCTGATGTTAGATAAGGCGTACGATTACGACTTATCGGAACTGAAAAAGATGGCGGATGAACAGACAGAGATGTATAAAGCAGCCTTTGTTTCGTTTGCTACAGCATCACAATCACAAGGGGTTGAGCAGCCACTATACGGAATAGTGGCATACGTGGGGTCTCCTCCTACAGCACTAAGTATTAGCGCTATAACGTCTTCTTATGGAAAACATCTACCGAAAGGCGTTAAATTGAATGTGGATACTCCTTACGATACTAAGATGGCGGAATTCTATGCTGCTAATCAATTTGTGTTGGAAAGTATGAAAAAGCCCAATAATCAACCAAAGCCAGGTCAACTTTCCTATGATCAAGCAGTACAAACCTATTACAAAATTCAAGCTATGTCGTCGCTGTTGAAGAACTTAATGATGTCACACCTGTTTACGATTGCGCTTAATCGTACCAAGGCCAAACCAAAACCGTCGGATTACATATCGGTGATTTCCAAGTAAAGGTATTTAGAGATGAAACATTTGTTACATTAAACAATGCCATTATTTAGTGAATCTGATGTCCGAAAGCAATACGAAGAGTTTTCTCACGAGAAAAATGAGATACTAAACAATCTAAAAAATATTATTATTGATTCGAAGACACCTCTCGAGGGAAATTCTTTTTATGCTCACGAGACACTCAGTCTATATCCAGAACTTTACACAAAGCAGGTCAATCTTTTTTGGTGCGGAAAAAATGCCTCATCTCGTATTTGTGAAATAGGATTTAACGCAGGACATTCGGCGATGTTAATGCTACTTGGTCGCGATAAAACTCCAGTTGATTTTACTATTTTTGATATAGGGCACCATGCTTACACATCACCGTGCCTAAAATATATCGAGACGAAGTTTAGTAACGTAAACTTTGAATATATTGAGGGAAACTCAATTCTTACGATGTCCAAGTGGATTAGTGATAATCCCAGCCTTGTTGGGACCTATGATCTTATTCATGTGGATGGAGGGCATACAGAAGAGTGTATAATTAACGATATGAAACACGCAGACATCCTGGTAAAGAAGGGTGGTGTTATTGTTGTGGATGATACAGGTTGTAGTCATATAAACAGTACCACGAATGACTATATAAACACTGGTAAATACACAGAACTAGACGTTCTAACTACATATGGTTATGTACATCGAGTAATCCAGAAGATCCTGTGATAAAAGAACTTAAAAGAAGGTGGGTTGAAGAGAACAATGGATCCGAGCAAGCCTCATCAGCCGCCGCCGTATATGGAGCGTTCCTTCGAGGGCGGGCAGCGCATGATGGCCCGCAAGTCCGCAGAGGAAGCCCCTGAAGTCTCAAACTACGATTACAGCCAGGTGGGCGAAGTCGTAGGTCTAGAAAGTATGGCCACAGATTTCTGTCTTCTTGGACAGGATCAGGCTTCAACATCTCTGTATGGACATGTAGGTAAGGAGCGCAAGCCCACCTACGACCCATCTGTCCTCTTGAACGATGCGTGGTTCTGTGTGATGACGGATGATGGTGGTAAACTATATGGTATTCTGAACACTCTGCGCGAAATGGGTGTTAACTTCCCCGCAGATCATCCGTTTGAGACAATGTATGGTAAGACTACGCTGTGGGAGCGAGTCAATGATGAGGATTACAAGATTCCAGGTAGTAAGCGTCAGGAGGCTATTCAACTTCTTCAAAAGTTTAAGGCACCTACGCAGCCGAAAGCGGTAGATATGTATGACCGACGAGCATTCCTACGTTGAGATCGCCGACCTTATTCCACGACATATCCAAAATCCCCGCCTAATCTCGGCGTTTTGGTTGGCGTTTTGTATGTTTATTCTGTTTGTGCTTGCTATAAGCCTTTACATGTTTTTTGGTGTGCTTCTTCGGCCGCCCGCTTCCTCCTCCTGATTCTCCGCGCCGTTTCAATTTGATTGTTACCTTCTTCCCTGGACTTATAGCGTTTGCCACTGCGCGTGCAGCTGTCAGAACCTTGATCTTGATCGTTTTTTTCTTTGCCTCGTCCTCCAGTGATTTCCTTGCTGCCTTTTCTGCAATCGCACGATTCTCCTCTTCCTGCCGTGCCTCTAGCAGAATCTTGGGATGATCTACATCGTCAATATCCACTTCGTCTGCACTTGAATAATCCTCCGTATCGTATCCAGGCGTCACAGGCCGATCCGAAGGTTCATACTTCCCAACATAGGAAAAACGACGCTTTCGTCGTGTAAAATTGCCGCGACGAGGAACAGTAGCCATTTCGTATTATATCTATCGGCGAGATTTATGCGCAGTGAAGACGACATCCTCGGTAATTGTCATCTTCATATTGGAGTTCAGGTAGGTCTTGGCACTGCTGACTGCAGTCGTATTGGTCCACAACTTCACAATATTGAACTCACCTTTCGGTGATGTGGAGAAGCCAACATACGCTTCATGCTTTGAATTCATGATATTGTCGGCAGAAATCACGGAGTGGACAACGAGATCGATAGCGATGTCATAGAGATCGCATGTGGGAATCTTCTTGCTCCATGAACCTCCGTTCTCGTTCTCTGGAACCTCCCAGATGGGACGGAAACCCTTGCGCATGAAGAAGAAGTAGCCACATTCCCAAGCTTCGCGAGGAATAGCAGCAATGATGGTCCAGAGTTGTTGGGGGGTAGAGAGATCTGCGATTTTCTTGTAGTTCGTGAGGCTCCAGTCCTTATTGCGGGGATCAAAGTACCACAGCACCCACGTGTTCGTGAATGGTGTGGTATCGGTAATGGAGGAGATGGAAGGGGGGGTAGTGGGGGAAGAGGAAGTCATGTTGTAGCCGCTACTTATATTATCCGCAGATTCGTAAATCCGTTTTGGACGGAATACCAAACGCCCCAAAACGGATTGATAAAGACTGTCTATGGAGAAAACCATACATAAAATGACAGATATTGCGAACCCCGACACCTTTATGCAGAATTCAACAGTTGAGGCGTGGTATAACCGCCAACTGCTGAGTGCAGCGCGATCAAGAAAGTTTGAGATCGAACATTTCAAGACTCTGGACCAACTGAAGGCAATGACCGATCAGGAGTATCTGATGACTAGGTACTATGATCCCAAGGACACAAAGGGTGTTCATCATCTGCGCAACATGATCTCATCCATCATGCAAGGAGACAAGAGCTTCACGGGACGTTCATTTGAGGAATCTCTGGGTGAGCTCGTAACTCATAACAAAATTAATATGAAAACTCAAGTGAACATCGATGGCGATGGAAATATCAAGCCGAAGCGGGCGGCACATAAGGTTGATGGTATAGTATACAGGGAAGGTGATCCTCTCACCAACCTGCGAGAGATGTATGTTATATCTGCAAAAACAACTGCTCGTGAGCGCTGGACACAGGACAAGTGGTGTGTCCCGCTCTGTAAGAAATTGATCTATCTGACTCGCGAAGCTATGAACAAGACTACAATTGAAAATATGGTTCGCGCTGGTCTGATTGTTGTGTTTCCCAATGCACCAATTGCCGAGTCTACGTGGTCATACGCTGAGTTCATTCGGCAGATGATACTGTTTCAGAAGGGCGGTGCCTATCGCTCTAGCTAGTTTACACGCTACTGCATTTCCTATCTGCTTGTACGTTTGCACGCCAGAGACAGGGAACACAAATGTGTCTGGGAAGCTCTGGACCCGAGCAGCTTCTTTTTCGGTTAAGCGACGAATTTCAGTATCCGAATATCGTACAAGCGCGTCACTTCCATCCTTGTAATACCTTGCCGAAATGGTGTAGCACGGTTCATCATCTTTGATAAATTGCGCACCAAACCCCTTACCCATCGATTGGTTACTCAGCTTTCTCAACCGAAATCCTTCGATCATTTTTGCACTATGGTAATACTTAATAGGAACATCCTCTTTCGGAAGTAAGACATCCCGCATACATATGTATGTATCCTTTGTATGTGTTGGCTCTGGGTGAAATGGCTCGGAAACTCCATCTTTCCATCCTAGAAAGATTACACGTCTGCGCTTCTGTGGGACCCCGTAATCACACGCCAACAGAATCTTCCACTTCAAGTTATAGCCAATATTCTTGACTTCGTTCTGAATAATATTAACCACAAGATCTCCATCAGCTGTTTTCATTGTCAATATACCAGGGACGTTCTCCATTACAAAGTAATTGGGTTCAAACGCCTTTACAAATCGCAGGTAGTCCATGAATAAACTGTTTCTGGGATCCTTCGAATCACGTTTTCCTGCCATACTGAATCCTTGACACGGAGGTCCCCCAATGACAATATCAGCCCGACCATATTCAGCTCGCAATGCGTCTGCGTCAAGTTCACGAATATCCTTGTTGAGCATTGGATGTTGGAAATTAGCAGAATAGGTTTGGGCGGCATATTTATCATGTTCGACACCGAACAGAATCTTGAAATTATGTTCATGAAACCCTGTAGTAAGTCCACCAGCACCTGAGAACAGATCTACAACCTTGACTGTTGGACGTTCCGCTTCCCGTAATTCATGAATAATTTGCTGACGAATGACATCCTCGGATACACATGGAGTTTTACGATTTAGATGTGCAGTATAGTGACCCTTCTGCTTGAACTCGTGATGGCATCTCGGGCAATTATACACCATCTTTTAGTTTATTATACACCGGGTATATTTAAGTCCTTTTTAGGCGAACCGTTTCAAACGCCCCAAAACGGATTTGGATTCTCTCTGTTTAGAACAGAGCATCGACTTACTAAGATGAACTCCACCATGCTCTACGCCTTTCGCACGACGACCCATCTCCCTATCCCCGCCACTGTTCTGGACATGATCGCAGCTATGCAGATGGCCCCTGTGGCCCCAGTCTATATCAAGAAGCCGAACTACAAGAAGTTCGCACAGAATCGCAAGCCAACGGAGATGGAGTGGCGTCGCGATATCATTGCTGAACTCAAGGCGACCATTCGAACCAAGGACGATCCCGACTACGAGTCCATTCAGGGCATTGTCAACAAGGTTGTGGCATCTAATCTCAAAGATCGATCCAAGATGATTGCGGAGACGATCGCTAAGCGCGACGACGCCTTCCGCATGCGCATCGTCAACTACCTGTTTGATCGCGGCGTTTCGATGCCGTTCTACGCGAAACTTATGGCTGATATGTTCGCTCAACTGTGCGAGGCCATTCCCGCTGTCCACGAGGATCTTCAGATCTACTGCTCGATGGACACCTTTAACAAGATGTTTGATCAGACTAAGACCATTGCCTTCCCCGATCTCTCCACGCTATCCAAGACAGAGTTTGAGGACAGGGTGTGCACGTGGAACAAGCAAAAGGAGCTTCGCCGCGGCTTTGGCGTGTTTGCCGCCGAACTTCATGTCCGTGGCCTGATTTCCGAGGACCTGCTCCACGAGGCTCTGGAAACAGTTCTGTCCGATTTCACGGACAATATCAAGAAGCCTAAGAACGAGACGGTGTCTGAGTCGGTGGACCAGGTCGTCACCTTCCTCTCTGAAATGTCCAAGCTGTTCGGCAAGGAGGATACATTCATCTCCGAGAAGGCCAAGCTCATTCTGGCAATCCCTAAGACAGAGACGCACTGTCTTGGTATGCGGTCGCGCTTCAAGCTTGAGGACTGCGTTCGTAAGGTTTAAACGCAAAAAAGGACTCAATACAAATGGCTACTCCTGCCCCTGCCCCTGCGCCTTCGATTCTACCCTCTGCAGGAGTTCTTGTTCGTGCCGCCCAGATCGCTATTGATGAAGACCGACCAATTCTTCTAGATTATTGGCGCGATAGTTGCGAGAAGAAATGCTGCATCGGTGTTAAGGATAATACAAAGTATCTCGTGAAGTCCGAGAGCGAGTATACCTCAACAATCCAGCGTCTTTTTAAGACTGAGGGATGTTACATTGTGCTGACGGAGAACAGTCTATACGTTGTGACGGAGACGATCCCCGTGCGCAAGATAGTTTCAGAGCTGAAGGAGTAGTAATATAATGGAGTTAGCGTTTCCACCCCCACACATGTTATTTCACGAGCCAATGGATGATCGTGAAATGATTAGGGTATGGAAAGAGTATACCGACAAACACTCCTCCGAACTTGATACTCACGAAATTGATGCAGCCTCAGTATGCTCGGTCGATGAATTTGGAAAACTTTTTGAGATTTGGGTAACCTCCAAATCCGCAAAACGTGTGAAACTTTTGATGGTCTGGCATTCCCATTTTTTGTCTCTGGCCTGCCAACAATCTCTGCGACGATGGCTAGAGACTAAAAGTTATCGCTCGCGGGTGTGGTTTCATGTGGAATACATGAACAATGTTCAAACCGCTATTCAGAGTCGTTGTATTTCCAAGCACTTGAAAGCAGTGCCGCATATTGCTCCTGTAGCACATATTGGGAATACAAAAGAGGTGGTGGATCTGTGGAAAAGAATCAAAACGGACGCAGGATCTCGTAGTTTTACATAAATAAGCATATAGCAGATAGATGATTAGTATTTACACTGATGGCTCTTCGCGGAACAATGGCCGTAAGAACTCGCGAGGGGCGTTTGCGTGTGTATATCCGAGTATGCCTACCGAATCATTTGGTCGTCCTCTGCCCGCTGACGGTTCTCAGACCAACCAGACGGCAGAGCTTACTGGAATCTTGGAGGGCATCCGTACTCTCAAGGCAATCAGCGACGTTTCAGGCTCTGTGGTACGCATCTGCACCGATTCCGAGTATTCCATCAACTGTCTAACGAAGTGGATTACGGGTTGGCGAAAGCGTGATTGGAAGACGGCGGAGGGAAAGCCTGTAGTCCACAAACTCATTCTAGAAACTATTCTCAAGGAACTTGAGGGGCTTGGTGGACATCAGTTTGTCCATGTCAAAGCGCATACTGGTGGGGAGGATACAGATAGCAAGTGGAATGATTACGCTGATCAGTTGGCCACCAAAGCTGCTGAGCTGGGTCGGGCCGTGAAGTTTGAGGAACTTGTGGAAAGGGTTATACGCACAGGAACTACAGCCGATGAAGTTCTCACAGGCATTCCTCTAAAAATTATGGGTGCACCGATGTCGGAAACTGATCTCGTAAAAGCCATTATGGCAAATACAGCATCATTGGATGCAAAGTTTCTCGGGGCTGCACTCATCTCAGCACTCAAGAAAACCATGAATGCTCGGGCCTATGAATTGGAAAAGACCAAGATCCACGGAGCGGTCGCATATCGACTAATCGAGAAAACCCATTTAACCATAGAAAAGGTAGAAGAGTAATACAAGGTAGAATAGTATGGCGACGATGTATTTTTTCACCTCGCCCACGTGCAGTCCGTGCAAGGCCGTCAAGCCCGTTGTTGCTGAGCTGACGGAGGACTACTCCAAGATTACTTGGATTACAATTGATACGACGGTAGATCCAGAGCATCTGGCGACAACTTATAAGGTCACGCATGTCCCAACAATGGTAGCGGTCCACAATGGAACTGAGGTTGGTCGTCATTCTGGAACGCAGCTCATGGGTTACTTTGCTCTTGCCAAACGCCTCAGTGCAACCCTACCGAAGTAATGCGCTTACCGTCCTGGTAGGCTTCACATACCATCTGATCATCATCGTTTGGAGCTAAACATGACGGCTTATGTTCCGATGGAATGCTGGATCCACTTCCTGTAGCATCTCCCGTATCCAGAACCTGACCATCTAGTGGCAAGAAATCAATATACTTGGATTTGAGAACACTGTAACCAATTCCACCAACGGTGAATCCAGTCACTAGAGGGAATGCCGCAGATTTCAGAATTCCCATCATTGAAGGATCCTGGAAGCATCCGAACTCACGGTATGCATAAATATTGAATAGGAGAGCCAGGGTAGAGAAGCCAAGGTATCCTCCTACCTGATTAGTGGTTCGCTTCTTTCCAGCTGTCATGTCAAGAAAGTAAACAGTGAAAACAGCAGACAAGGCGGCAAGACCCATCGGTGATCCCTTGATATCAAACATTCCAAGACCGCGAATTGCACACGGGTTGAACTTATCAGCAATCATGCTGGGAAGTTGAGTTCCACCCACCAACTTGTTTGCCGCCATCTTGGACGTTGCCGCTGCAGATTTCTTGGCAGCACTGCGACTCTTGCGTGCTAAAGCGGCGTTGGGAGAATCATTGAGGTCTAGTGTTGATGGCGTTCCTACCGATGATGCCGCTACCGCCTTCCCGAGAGCATCTGCACGAGCCGTTGCAAACTCCGCATCGGTCTTTGCCTTCTCTGCCTTCTTTCCGAGAGCACTCAATACGGGAGGAGTTGTGGTTCCAACTCCCAGTAACTGGGATGATGAAGAAGAGTTTGTTGGGTTTCCAGGAGATATGGAGGGTGCTGAAGGTCCAGGGGCGATGGCAGCAGCAGCATTTGTGGCGGCTTGTGATACCTGTTGAATGATGGACGGGCCGCTAGAAGCAGATCCAAAAACTAGGCTTCCAATACCCCAGTGGACAATGACAGCAAGGATTCCAATAAGACTGGTGACGGAGAATCGGAATTTCATGTTCATCAAGTCGGAGATGAACCCGATCAGAAGAACAATATCTGGGGCCAGTGCACCTCCAAGAACGGCAAAGACCTTAATTCCATCCAAGACTCCGCCGCTAGATGATGACCCTGAAATATTACTGGTTGCCGTCTTGATTGTCTCCAGCCACCCTGGAAAGACGAGAAAGAGGAGTCCAATAACAATCGTAATAAAAGAGAGGACGCTGAACGTCAAAGACGCAGCGGCTAGACTCACTGTGGGGTCGTTACTCATTATTACAAAACCAGAAGAAAACGTCTGCCCGTGTAATAATAGAATAGGTCGGGATGAGCATTTTTGATAGTGCCCATGATTGGCCTGATAAATATAAGGCCTGTGGCGCTCCCCACCAATCTCCTATAAATTTATCTCAGTCTTTTGCCCTTCCATGTGACCGTCTTTGCGAATGGAAGGTCGATGAAGTCTCGGTTGGCCAAGCAGAATTATACCATTTTGATGCGGGGATGTTACTAAGCGGATTCACGAATGGCACACCCACTGCTACTTTTAACGGGGATGGATACACGTGTAAAGGAATAGAGCTTTTTTCGTCTGCTCAGCATTCTCTCGACAGTGTGTTTGGAGAAGCCGAACTGGTAGCAAAGTTCGACCACCCTTCTGGAAAAACCGTGCATATGTCTGTGATTATTAGGACATCTCCTGGTGATACTCCATCTGCCAAGTTTTTCAATGCATTCGTTCCTTATTTTGTGAGTGGAGGGACAACACAAGTGAATCTTGGAAATTCATGGTCGCTCACTGATATTGTTCCCGATACTCCTGCCTATTACATGTATACTGGAAGCAGCCTGACTCCCCCCTGCACTCCTGATATTACTTGGATCGTTTACTCCAACACAGTGACTATGGACCCATCTGATTATGCGACACTCGCAAAATACATAAAACCTGCTCGGCGTCCGCTCGAAGAGGTAGCAGATCGCGAAGTAACTTTCTATGATGCTCAGGGAGTCACCACACAGCGAGACGGAAAACTCTACCTCAAATGCCGTCGGCCAGGTGGAGCTGTAAAAAAGGAGCAGGAACCGATGATTCAGAAAGGAGGTCTTCAGGATGAACTGGATAAACAGGCTGATGAAACTACCACCCAAAAACGTAATAACTTCCGCCAGGCTGCAACGGATCAGTATATGGCTATGGGTGGAATCTGGGGTATTCTTGAAGTCCTGACTCTAATCACAATTGCGGGTCTCCTCTTCTTTACCGAAGCAGGGAAAAAGATTGGAGGTCTCTATTTCACTATTGTCTTTTTTATGCCGAATCTGATCCGTTCAATTATTGTTTGGTTAATTTGGGGTCGCAAGAAGGTGGCGGCTGTTCCAGTCTAATACTTAATACTTGCTCCACACAGTTCCGCTTAATACTTGCTCCACACACTCTCCTCCTGGTGTTCCTGCCAAAACGCTGCTGGTGCATCCTCCTCCTCATTATGCATCTCCATCGCCCGCTCAGCTGCTGTTTTTGGTGCACGACGAATCTTCCGTTCACATATCCTCCAATCATCCGACGTGTCTGCCGTGGGAGGAGGGACATAGTCATCCGCATACTCGTCCTCGTAGTAGGTATCCTCCTCACGAGAATGTGTCTGTCCAAAGTTGTAGTATCGACTGTTGCTATACTCTGAGAACTCCGAACGCTGTTTGAGTTCCATCGATAAACGCTCAGCCTCCATCGCCTTACGATTCTTCTCGCTCTCCTCCGCCTCTTTCCAGTCCGCTGCCATCTCCGCGAAACTCTTCTTCGGAATGTCCTTTGGCTTACCTGCACCTGCACTAACCCACGCGCTCTCGGTTGAGAGCGAGGGGAAACTAATATCGTTCACCTCTACCTTCTTTGCCATCTCGGCATCCTTCTGATCCTGCTGCTTCTTTTCAAACTTGGCTTTCCACGTGCTCATGATGTTTGTTGTTTATTGTTCTTGTAGGTTACTCAGTCTTCTCCCAACGAAACGCTGATCCGTTTTGGAGAGTTCAAAACCAATTACAAAGAGCATACGTCAAAGAAAGAGTAAGCGCGCAAATGGTTCTGGCAACATGTATTCAGGCTTCGGGTATTCTCCAAGAACTAACTGTCCCTGCCAAGTGTCTAGATGTCCTCGAATGGCTCCGAACCAAGACGAAGCAGCCTGGTCTTCAGTTTCAGGGCAAGATTCAGGATAAGGATAACTGGGTCACAATCTTCGCAGAGTCAGGGAGCGATGATGATGATAATGTGAACCAACATGTTCTCGGTGGAAACTTTCAGGACGAAATCTTCGTTGGATCCATGGCTGTGATGCTCTCTGCAAACTCCAATGCCGATAATTATGATAAGCCATCGTCTAC
>Ga0136641_1001089_pt1 | contig 11365 bp, 11 predicted proteins | sample EliLak1302023Y_FD_115312 | JGI IMG/M metagenome (GOLD analysis project Ga0136641, IMG submission 115312) | Freshwater microbial communities from Elizabeth Lake, Yosemite National Park, California, USA - 13020-23Y | ecosystem: Environmental > Aquatic > Freshwater > Lake ...
ACCGCACGGTGGATCAGATCGGCCTCAAGTTCGTGCAGGCGTTCGAAGAGGTGTGCGGCTGCGGCAACCGGATCAAGCGACTCAGAGAGCGCGACGCTTGCATGGACTGTGACCCCCGCAACTGCAGCGAGTGCCTCGAGGTGCATGAGCGTCGCGCTATCTGGGGCGAGCAGCGCGCATTCAGTAACCCCGGCAGGAAACACCATCGTTGCCAAGAGGAGCGGGACCATCGGGGCGTAGTGCGATTCAGTCATGCCGGGCGCCTGCAGCGGCACGCCAGGTCGTGCCGTTGGTGCAGCAGCAACGATTCCACCGTGATCGGCGAGCGCACGTGCGAGATCCTCAAGGGGGATGCCGCCATGGCGCAAGAGTCGTGCAGTCCCACCACCGTCAAGCGCGACAACGCTGGACTCGACGCCGATCTCTGTCGCTTCGCCGAGGAGCACGGCGTCAATGCGTCCATCGAGTTGCTCTAGTACATGGTCGGCGGTGGTGGGCGAGAGGCGACCGAAGCGGTTCGCACTCGGCGCAGCGATCGGCGTGCCAGCCGCGCGAATGAGCGCCAGCGCCGTCTCGTGCCGCGGCAGGCGCACGCCGACCGTCTCGAGCCCAGCGCGCACGAGACCAGGGACCTCAGACCGCGCCGCGGCAACGATGGTGAGAGCTCCTGGCCAGAAGGCATCCGCGAGGATCGCGATGCGTGGATCGGCCAGCGCGGCGTCGGTGAAGAGGTGGGTGAGGTCGGCGCGATCGGCGATGTGCACGATGAGTGGATCAAAAGTTGGACGACCCTTCGCCTCAAAGACGCGTGCGACTGCTGGCGCATCGAATGCGTTCGCTCCAAGGCCGTAGACCGTCTCGGTGGGGAAGGCCACGAGGCCACCCGCCCGAATGATCGCCGCGGCGCGCGGCATCGATTCAGTTACCGAGCGTGGCGTTCGTGCGCGCAGGCGTTCGGTGATCACGCCGGCCGTGCCACATCAATCATGAGCGCGGCGTGGTCCGATGGTGACTCGCCTTTGCGACCCTCGCGATCCACGCTGCTGCTGATGATTGCACCAGCACGAGGCTCCACGAGGAGGTGATCGATGCGCATCCCCCAGCCGCGGTGGAAGGCGCCGCCGCGGTAATCCCACCAGGTGAATGGCGCACGCTCGTCATGAGGCGCTACGGCTTGCGCCGCATCAAGTAGGCCAAGGTCAGCGAGGGCGTTCCAGGCGTTGCGCTCTCGTGGGGTGACATGGGTTGCGCCAGCGAGCGCTGCTGGATCCCACACGTCGGCATCGGTCGGCGCCACATTGAAGTCACCGCCCAGAAGTAGCGGTACGGTTTCAGTGATGCGCGCCGCTGACCAGGTGCGCAGTGCGCCGTACCAGTGCAGCTTGGCGTGAAAGTGCGGTGCGTCGACCTCGCGACCGTTTGGCGCGTAGACCGATGCAACGCGCAGACCGCCACAAATGGCGCTGATGAGTCGTGGCTCACTGAGAAGGTCGGGGAGTGTGGCGTCGCCTCCCTGCGGCGCATACTCGGCGATACTCTCCTGCACCTCACTGAGGCCGTGTCGCGATGCGATCAGCACCCCGTTGCGTCCGCCAGCTCCAAGGGCGGCAACTTCGTAGGAACGCGTCGAGAAGAGCCCGTCTGGAATCTGGGATGGGTCGCACTTCGTCTCTTGCAGCAGCACGATGTCTGGCTGTGCTGCATCGAGCCAGGCGGCCACACGCTCGGCACGGGCACGCAGGCCGTTGACATTCCAGGTGGCGATGCGCAGGGTGGGCGCGGTCATCGGCGAATCAGGCGTTAGGAGCGAGGCCCGCGCAGGATGGCGCCGATGATCCCGGCGTCGAGTGGCGCGCCCGCCTCGCCAGTGGGATCTGACTCTTCGGTGATGGGCTGCAGCCCGAGTGCGGTGAGCGCTGCGATCGCAGCTGGTAGCTGCGCGTCGGGGACGCCGAGATGGAGTGAGCCATCTGACTCTGGTTCTCCCATGATCCCGTCAACGGCGATGCCGGCCGCGGCAAGCGCGGAGGTAACAGCGGCAAGGCTGCCGACTTTCGGGGAGACCGCAACGGTAAACCAGGCGCTCATGCGCCAATCATAGGGGTGGAGCTGCGCCGACGGGTGCGATCCGGGCGCACCCCCAGAGGGGTACGCCCGGAGTCACTTACATTTCGGCTGGTGCGCCCCTGGTTCCGCCGCGGAGCGGGATCTCCTCGATCAGCGTTGCGGCGACAAACGCCACGAGGCTGGCCACAACGGAGAGCCAGAAGATCGAACCGATCGCATCGGCGATACCCGCCTTGATTGCCCCGAAGAAGGCGTCAAGGAACTGCACTGGGATCAGGCTGATCAGTGCTGGATCAAACTTCCCACCAACATTGGTGAGCTGCGAGAGGTTGCCACCGATCGCAGTAAAGAACGGGGTAAACGTTCCGACTGGAGCCGCTTTCGCCAACTCCGCTGGAATCGTGGTCGCCAGCTGCCCACCGAAGTAGGAGCCAACGAGCGCCAGGCCAACCGACCCGCCGACCTGGCGGAAGAAGGTGAGGTTCGACGTTGCGGCGCCAAGGAACTTGAACGGCACCGCGTTCTGCACCACGATCGTGAAGACCGACAGGGTTGGCCCAACGCCGAGACCGGCGAGGAACATCCAACCGCGTAGGACCCACGGATCTGTGTCCGCCTTGATATTCGTCAGCAGCAGGGAAGCTGCGGAGACAAGCAAGATCGCACCAAGGATCAACGACTTATATCGACCACGTCGTGCAACGAGCTGTCCAGCGGCAACCGAGCTAATGATCACGCCCAGCAGGAGTGGGAGCGTTGCGTAGCCCGAGTTCGTCGCCGTCTCACCTAGCACCGTCTGGAAGTAGCGCGGCAAGAAGATGATCGAGGCGAAGAATCCGAACGAGGCGAAGAACGAGGCCGCAGCGGCGGCCGCAAACGTGCGGTTACGGAAGAGCTCAAGCGGAATGATCGGCTCTTCGACCTTCGCCTCAATGAAGAGGAAGAGGCCAAGGAGTGCGAGTCCGAGCGAGATCAAGCCCGCAACCTCTGGGGTCGCGAACGCATTGCTCTGTACGTTGGTGAGGCCAATGAGCAACGGAATAATGCCGGCGGCAAAGACGAGCGCGCCCAAGAAGTCGATCTTCTGGTTTGCACGCCCCTTGATCGTTGGTAGCTCAATCAGAATGATTGCAATGCTGATTAGGCCAATTGGCAGGTTGACGTAGAAGATCAGGTGCCAGCTAAACGTGTCGGTTAGCCAACCGCCGAGGGCTGGGCCAACGAGGCTCGCCAATCCGAAGACGGCGCCGAAGAGTCCCTGATAACGACCACGCTCCTTAGCCGAGTAGAGGTCGCCGATCGTTGCGAGGGCAATTGGGAAGAGCGCACCGGCGCCGAGCCCTTGAATGCCGCGGAAGACGATCAACTGCTCAATATTCTGCGAGAGACCCGCAAGTACTGAGCCGATCAGGAAGAGGCTCACTCCGGTGAGGAGGAGCGGCTTGCGGCCGTACATATCGGAGAGCTTGCCGTAGATCGGCACCGTGACGGTGCTGGCAAGTAGGTAGATCGTCACGACCCAGGTGTAGAGATTTGCACCACTCAGATCGGTGATGATCTTTGGCAGTGCGGTACCAACGATCGTCTGGTCGAGGGCGCCCAAGAAGAGGGCGAGCATGATCGCGACGATAATCCCTTGCTTCGCGCGCTTCGAAAGGTCTGCCCCTGCAGGTGCAGGTGCTGCCTTTGCCGCTACGGGCTTCTTCGCCGCCGCGGTCTTCTTCGCCGCAACGGGGCGACGAGTCTTGGCTGTGGCCATAAGGTGAACCTCCAAATTCGCGCCGCCGGGTCTCCGACGATACTTCGCGTTGCAACTATCCTACCCCGCACCGCAGATGCCTGCTGAGCGCTAGGGTTCCCATATGAAGATCGCCGTGGTTATTGAAGGGCAGATGAACCTCTCCTACGCGCAGCAGCTGGCTGCGGCCCAGCGCGCCGAAGCGGTTGGCATCAGCGGCTTCTTCCGAACGGACCACTACGAGTCGTTTCCTGGCGCCGCAGATCAAGCGACGACCGACGCCTGGAGCGTGTTGGCCGGAATCGCACGCGAGACGAAAGCGATCACCCTCGGCACGCTGGTCAGCCCCGTCACCTTCCGAGCGCCCGGTGAGTTCGCCAAGGTGGTCGCCACGGTGCAAGAGATGGCGGGGCGACAGATCCATGCCGGCCTCGGCGCCGGCTGGCATGAGTCGGAACATCGTCGCTATGGCTTCCCGTTCCCCGAAATGGCCACGCGCGCAGAGATGCTGGAAGAGCAGCTCGAGATCGTGCGCGGCCTTTGGGTCGGACCCGACGGCTGGTCGTTCAGCGGCAAGCACTACAGCGTGAGTGACGCCCTCTTCCGCCCGAAGCCAACGCCCGTCCCGTGGATCATTACCGGCGGCGAAGGCTCACCGCGTGGCATGCGTATTGCCGTGAAGTACTCCGACGAGTTCAACCTCACCTCGTCTACGCCTGAGACCGCCCGCGAGAAATTTGCACAACTCGATGCCGCCTGTATCGCCGGCGGCCGAAAACCTGAGTCGCTGGCGCGATCTGCGATGACCGGGATGATGATTGGCCGAACCGAAGCTGAGTATTTTGAGAAGCTCCGCGGGTTCATGTCGCGCGTTGGGGCGGCAGGCGATCCTGAAGAGTACCTGGCACCACGACGTGCGCGTTGGCTTGTTGGCACACCCGATCAGGCGCTGGTGCAGATGCGTGCGTTCCGTGATGCGGGATCAAGTCGACTCATGGTGCAGCACATGGATCCCACCGAAACGGCATCGCTCGAACTACTTGCGGAGCTACACACTCAGCTTTAGCGCGCGCTTAACGCGCAGCGGCAACTCTCCCTCGTCGGCCCCGCGGCCCAATCCGATAGATCACCCTGCCACGGAGCAGACTGAGCGGCAGGGCGCCGTCGTGCCGCGAGTCGCGCGAGAGCGACGTGTTATCACCGAGGAGCCAGAGCCCTGAGACGCCAGGGGGTGGGGGAGCGACGCGCTTCACGTCGAAACGACCCTCGCGCGCAACGATCACCACACTCCCTATTGGCGGTACACCGCGGAGGCCAGGGAGACCCTTCGGCCCGGCTGGAAGCACAAGGAGCCGGTCCCCCGGACGGAGGGCCGGCTCCATTGAGCGTTCAGCTACATCGGCGACCCAGATCCGTCCGGGTCGGTCAATCACAGTGGCGCGTTACGCCTTCGACGCGACGAAGGTAGCAGCGAACGCCTCGGTTGCAGCAACAAGCTCTGCCGCCGCAGCCGCATCAACGTTCTGCTTATTCTTTGATGCCAGCTTCAGTAGCTTCCAGACCTGGTCGTGCAGGTCGGGGAACTTCGCCAAGTGCTCTGGCTTGAAGTAGTCGGACCAGATGACCTGGACCTCGTGCTTCACCTTCTCGGCATGCTCCTCTTTTGTAGTGATGCAGCGCACAAGCTTATTGCGCGAGGCGCTGTCGGTCACTTCGAGCTGGCCGATCAGTTCGACCATGCGCGCCACCGTCTTGGCGGCAACGACCGCCCCCGATGGATCGTAGATGCCGCACGGCACGTCGCAGTGCGCGTGGACGGTGACTGGTGTGAACTCTGCGAATAGGTTACGCATGTTGCTCTCCTCTCTACTTGACAAATACGGCAACGGCCACATTGAGTAGCGCCAGCACGCCAATTGCGTGATACGTGTTCGCTGCGATGGATACATCTTTACGACGCGGCCACGCGAGCAGCAAGATCACCGCCGCCACGGCAATCTTAATGCCGTACTTCGTATGGTTGACTGGGTCGGTGCCCATCTCGGCGATGCCAATGAGCAGTACGCCAGTCACGAACTGGAGAAGGGTGCCATGGGTAATTCCTGCTGAAAGGCGCTTCGGTGAGTTCGATAGGCCAGCGAAGTAGCCACCGACGATTGCGGCCATGCCGAGTAGGTGAATGAAGACGAGTACGAGCGTTGCGGACTCCATAGGTGCCCCTCTCTGCTGCGCGACCATGGTGGCCGCCTCTCCCTACGGTAGCGGACTGTGCGGCGTGCGGCGGCCCGGCGTCGGAGGGGGTGGGAGCGTGTAGGGTTTCACGATATGAGTGAACGAAAGGTCCGGGCGTACAGCTCGTACAGCCGCGATGCCTTGATCCCGCCCGCGGAGGGTGAGGGGGTCGCGTGGCTTGGGCGTCAGCCGTGGGCCAAGGCCACAATTGCCTATCGTGCACTGCGCTTCACCCTGCGCGTGGTGCTCGGTGCACTCGGCATGCGCGTGCACGGTGAGGGCCTAGCGCGGCTAGCCACATCCGGACCACGCATCCTCGTCGGCGCCCCACATCGTCGCTACTACGAGGCCTTTGCCCTCGGCATCGCCGCCCCAGCTGCACCGCGCATCTGGTGGCTCGGCCTCGGACCATTCATCGTCGGCCGCGGTCGCATTCGCTCCGGACTCCTGCGACGCCTCGGTGGACTTCTTCCAGTGTGGCGGGGGACGAGCGGTATTGAGACACACCTGAATGCGGCGAGCGCAGTCTTCGCAGCCGGTGCCCATTACGGCGTGATGCCCGAGGGTGGTACTGGCGGTCCGGCGGATCGCTTTGCCGAATTTCGCCCAGGCGCTGCGATCATCGCCATACGCACGGGGGTGCCCATCGTGCCCGTGGTTTTCCGATTCCGCAATCGCCGCTTCGGACTCCCGAGCGTTGAGGTGATCGCGCTTGACGACACGTCGCCATGCCCTAATCACACGGCCCCCCAGGCCGGGAGCCGAGAAGAGTTGACCCTTGCTGCAGCATGGAGCGAAGCCCTTGCCGATCGCATGGAGGTGATCTGGCACGAAGGGGTAGGATCGGCGTCATGAGTGCCAACGTTTGTCCGTTTATTGCTACGGGGGCTGACTCCTCAAAGCGATCGTCACAGCCGAGCGCAGCGCACTCCTGCTTTGCGACGCGTCCTGCGGAGCCGATTGACCAGCAGCGACAGAGCATCGTCTGCCTTACCCCAACATTTACCGCCTGCCCAAACTTCTTGGCATGGGCTGCGCGCGAAGCGGCACAACCGATTGATGCCTTCACCCCGCAGCCACTTCCACATGGCACCCCAGCAGCAAGCGCACCAGTTGATCTCGCCGCTGCAACGCTTGGTATCGACGAGATTGACGGCCAATACGTAGCGCTCCCCGACGGGAGCATCTGGTCAGCGGCACCAGGGCCCGGTGGGCCGCGCTACGAGCTGAGCCCGGAAGAAGAAGAGCGCGTGCGACTTCTCCCGCTACACAAGCGCCGGACCATGGATGACGAGGCTCCACGTGCGGCACTCCGACTCCCGAGGATTCCAGGTGGGACTCGCGGCGCCGTAGCACTACTCGTTCTCGCTGCCGTGCTCCTCTTCTCCCTTCCGACAATTTTGAAGGGGGTAAATGGCTTCATCGCTGGTGTTACGGCAACGCCGACGCCGAGCGCCTCGCCAACAATTGATGTCAGCCCATCACCAACGCCGACGCCAACCCCAGAGGCAGTCCTATATAGCGTGAAGTCGGGCGATACGTTGGGGAAGATCGCTGGGACCTATCAGGTCAGCATTGACGTGATCTTGAGTGCGAATCCGGCGATTGATCGGAAGAAGCTCACGATCTTTGTCGGTCAGCAGCTGATCATCCCGCAGGTCATCCCCGATGTGGTGACCTCGCCCAGCCCGTAACGGCCGATTTGCTAGCGGTCGCGCGGCGAGAAGTTGATCGCGGTGATCTTGCCAGCTTCAACTTTGAAGGTTGCATCGATCTTGCTGCTCTTGGAACCAGGGCGAACGACCAAGATGTCGCACTCCACCTGATGGCCGGTGTCCTTCACCTCGCCTGGGATCATGCGCAGCCCCTTGTCGGCGCGGAGGAACCAGCCGCCAACGCGCTCGTGGCCCTTCAGTAGTTGGACACTCTCGGCGACGTGCACGCGCATCTCCACTCGCTCATCCATGAGCTTGAGCGCGCCCGCGCGGTCGTCCGCGTTTAGCAGCTCGAAGAAAGCGTCGGTTGTGTCTTGTGCACCCATGTGCTGATGGTACCCTGCCGACGATGATTGATGCCCTCGACGCCGCCGGCCTCCTCGCCCGCTTCGCGGCGCTGCACCCCGTAGCCGCAACCGGGATGGGGATCCACGACTACGACGGTTCGTGGGGTGAGCCCGGCCCGGCCGGTCGCTCTGCACGGCTGGCGTGGTGTGATGGCGAGGAGGCTCGACTTGTCGGGATCTCGGCCGCGAGCCTGAGCCCCGACGATCTCTGTGATCGCGACCTGGCCCTCGGCACGATTCGCGCAATTCGATTTGACCTTCGCGAGGTACAACCTGAGACGTGGGATGCCCTCCATACCGTCTCGGTCATTGGCGGCGGACTCTTTCCGTTGATCGCTCGCGGCTTCGGTACGGCAGAGCGTCGCGCCAGCGACCTTGCGGGCCGGCTCACCCAGATTCCCGCCCTTCTCGACATCGCAGTTACTGATCTCACCGGTCTCCCGGAACTTCGTGTGCCCGCCGATGATGGCGCGCCGCGACGCGGGGGAGAGCTGCCACCTACGGGCACGATGACGCTGCCCGCGCGACTGGTGAGTCGCCTGCACACCGAAACGGCGATCGCTCAGGCACCTGGCATTGCCGAACTCGCCGAGCTAGCGGTAACCACGTATGGGGACGCGCTCCGCGGCCCAGCCGATGCGGCCATCGCCGCCACAACTCGGTTCATTGAGCGGCTCCAGAGCGAGGTTTTACCAAAGAGTTCCGGCGAGGGGCGCTACGGCGCAGCGCTCTACGACCGTGCCTTGCGCCACACCCTCTTCGGATCACATGACCGCGCTGCGATTGCCGCCAAGGGTGAACAGGAGTTCGCTGCGGTGCGCGCTCGCATGATCTCGATTGCCCAGCGCATTGCACCGGAGTGGCTCGGCGATGGAGCGACCACAGCACTCAGTGGCGATCGCTCAACGCTCGTCGCGGAGGTGTTGCATGCAATTGGCGGCGATCACTGTGCCCCTGAAGAGATGCTGGATCGATCCCGCGCCGAAACTGCGCGCTGCGAAGCCTTCATCCGAAAAACTGGGCTCGTCGACCTACCAAAGGAGCCGCTCGAGATCATGTGGACGCCACTCTTTTTGCGCGCCTATGCCGGAGCCTTCCTCGATGCTCCAGGCCCGCTTGATAGTGGTGAGAAAAGTTTCTTCTATGTGACCCCAGCCCCCGATGACGCCACCCCGAAGCAGATTGAGTCGAAGATGCGCGAAGACAACAACCGCATGTTGGCGCTCCTCGCGATCCACGAGGCGATCCCAGGCCACTATCTCCAACTCGCGGCCGCGAATCAGACGCCGCGCCCATTGCGTGCCGCGTTCGGATCTGGCGTGTTCGCTGAAGGGTGGGCGGTCTACGTTACGCAGGTGGTGCTCGACGAGGGGTTCGGCGCTGGTGATTTGGCGCTCGAGCTCGTGCATTGGAAGTTCTATCTCCGCTGCATTGCCAATGCGCTCCTTGATGCAGGTATTCATGCCGACGACCGAGATGAGGCGTGGGCGCTCAACCTGATGGTCGGCCAGAGCTGGCAAGAGGAGGCGGAGGCGAAGGCGAAGTATCTGCGCGCGCGCCTCACCTCGACGCAGCTACCGACCTACTTCGTCGGCTCAATGGGGTGCTGGGAGATTGAAGATCGCGCGCGACGTACTGCTGGAGGACCAGTTGCGCATGTTGACGGTGCAGATCTTCCAGGAAACCGAGTGGAGACGCCGGGCTTCTCGCGGCCAAAGCATCTACGTGCGGTGCTCTCGCACGGCACGCCACCGATCCCACTCCTTGAGCGACTCCTCGGCCTCGTTGAATAGAGGGTTTAGGAGGGGAGCCCCTCCTCAGCGGTGATGTCGCGACTCAGGCCACAAGCATGCTCTGTGCGCACTGTGACGGTGGCACCATGCTGGAGTTCGATCGTGCGCACCAGATGGAGCGAGCTGCCCTGATAGACGCGCTCGAATCCGCCCTCGGAGTTGGAGATTGTTTCAATTGGTTTCCATGTGGCGGCCGCCTGAGGCGATGTTGTTGTCGTCAACGCAATACCGAGATAGTCGTTCCCTGAGCTGAGTTGGGCGCCTGCTGATGCCTCGCCCGGTGAGTCGTGTGCGGTGCGCGCATCCGCTACGGTCCAATGTGCAGCAGGGTTGCCGCCGCCGCCGAGCAGCATTAGGTTCCACTCCTCATCGAGCACGGCGCTGAGGGCGGGGCCACTGGTGTGCGCCAGAGTCGTTTCAACTGCGAGGGTCGGATCCATGCGGCCGCCGGCCAGCCGAATCATTCGCGTTACCGCAATGGCCGTGCCACCAATCTGCTGCGTGGCGGTGAGCGTTACGCTGCGTTCGTCTTGCTCCACCAGCGCCCATGCAGTCGCCACAAAGCTGCCGATCGCCTTCGCGGTGCCGTCAGCGATTGCGCGGCCGCTCGTGCCAGCAGGGTAGAGGCGCAAGAGGGCGGAGCGCCGCTCGTAGTCGTCGTACTGCAATTTCGCCGCAAGGCCAGGCTCCTTCACGGAGACGATGTCGTGAATTGACGCTACGCCACCACTCTCGCTCGGAGCATTCGCCGTAGTCCCGGCCGCCTCGGCTGCCGCATGTGCGCGCACCTTCTCGTGATACGCCTCGGGGCGTCGGCGCATCACAGCGAGGAGCGCATGATGTGGTGCGCGGAGGTCGAACGCGGTGATCGCACCACCTTCGGCCGGGTCTATCTGCAGCCGCGCGCCGGAGTTGGCGAGCTGCAACTCAATGGCGCCGTCAAGGTCGAGATCGGCAACAACGGCTGGCAGCGCTGCCCCTGCCTTCGCTCGGCGGTAGGTGCCATCGGCGATGTCTTCGGCAGCGATGAGGTGCTCGAAGGTGGCGAGGCGCATGTGGGTGATGTATACCCCGCCGAAGAGTCCGTGCCAGTAGCAGTCATTTGATTGGCCGCGGTGCAAGTGGTCCTCGGCGGCGAGCTTCTCAGCCCCGGCCGGCATGGCGGCTACCTTGGCACTGGTGCGCAGCATCTGCTTATGCAGATCATTGATCTCGGAGTACTTCACCTGGAAGTTCCGCCAGAAGCCGCCACGCAGGTAGCGTGCCTCCGGGCTCTTTGCATCCTGTGCCGCATGCAGCATTGGGCCAAAGACCTGAGACTCTTCTGGTGGTAGCACCCAGTCGCCCATCTCGGCATATGACGAGGTCGGTAGGTAGACGCGGCCGATCGGTCCGCGCTCGTCGAGCCAGCGCGATGGTGTGGTGGTGGTGAGCCAGTCGGCGTTCGTCTCAAGGGCGGTGAAAAACTTCTCG
>Ga0136641_1001090_pt1 | contig 11363 bp, 10 predicted proteins | sample EliLak1302023Y_FD_115312 | JGI IMG/M metagenome (GOLD analysis project Ga0136641, IMG submission 115312) | Freshwater microbial communities from Elizabeth Lake, Yosemite National Park, California, USA - 13020-23Y | ecosystem: Environmental > Aquatic > Freshwater > Lake ...
AAAAAGACCCTCGTATCCCTCCCTTGCCCCATACCATATATGAGCCAAAAAAAAGAGCCCCGAGGCTGTGCTTACACACAATCACGAGGCTTTTTATGTCTATTGAAATACCACCCCAACCTGTTCTTTCTTACAAGATCGAGAGACAGCCGTATAAATCATACGCCAAATCTCCTCTTTGCTGAATGCTGTACGCTCCTCAATATGTACTGTGTAAGGCTCCTTGATTGTTAGTCCTTGCGACGAGTGAATAGTCATCGCATAGCCGGGAACAAAGGACTTATGGATACTATCCATTTCTACTTCCAGTTTAGTATCACTGCGAATCAGAGACTGCAGAAAGACTAAACCATCATTAATTTCTTCAATCCTCCAACGCTCACCATTCAACATAGATCCGTCTGTCTTTGTAATGGCTGAGCGTAGAGGCATACCCACATAGATACGTTTCAAATTCTCATTTGCTACAAGGTCAAAGTACCCCTTCTTTACCTTCATTATTTCTCTCTCATTAATCTTGTCTCTCATCGTCTTCGTAAAGCAGAAGTGCAGTCCTCCTTTCTCGCCTTCTTCAAATGGAACACACTTTCGCTCACGAACCTTTGTTAGAGCAGCTAATAGTTCAGCATCGCCACGCTTATACTTAGTAAGCACGATGCGATTCTCGCAAAGTATTTGTAGCATAGTAAGACCGTCCTTCTCTTCGCCGATGGGAAGGATTTGCTTGAGGTCTCCAAAGATAAGAACACGCTTTCCCATACGCTTAACATCCTCAATTAGTTTATACAACTTAGAAGGCACTTGGGAAATCTCATCGACAATTAGTACATCTCTATCCTTCATAATATCCTTAGCAGAAAATGCTGCTTTGTGGTCGTCCATATTAATTTTAAAGGTCTTGTGGAATGTATTGCCTCCAATATTATTAGCCGCAATATTGGTATAGCCGAGCACACAGCATTTATCTGCACCAACTGCCTCTATTACACGCTCAGCAATCCACGACTTACCATACCCTGCAGGAGCCTCAACAAAACAAGAATTTACTTTGAGAAAATCAACGATAGAACAACGCATAATAGCACCGCCTTCTACATAGTCCCCCTCTAACCCAAAATCTTCTTCTTTCATATCTTCAACGAATGAGTACTTAACACCAGTAAATATTACTTCCTTTTTTGTTGGCTTTACCTGATACTCAAACGGCTTAGAATCCTCAGTCTTCCATCCTCCCAACACACAGGTAGGTAAATCAATCTCAACTACAGATGAATGTTTAAAAGTTATACTGTCTGTGTTGTACGAACGGATTACAGCACCCTTTGCCTCGAGGTGTTTGATGCCCTCAGCAAGTAAAACGGCTGCAGTATCTAAAACTTGAGAATACATCGGCATATTGTTTTCTGAGATTACTTCGCTTACGATAGTAGCCGCACAAAAGATAGTCTCATCATCAACATCAAACTTATGCATTAGTGCCCCCTTGGAAAGGCACTTCTCAATAACTACAGATTTATCCACGGTGGATTGAACTGATGCGGATTTCTTATCGTGAGTATTCAAAGCACCACAAAAAGTATTTGTGATATACTTGAAACTATCAGGTACATCTGCGATCACCTTATCAACAAAGGGAGCAAAAAATCCAGGCTGTAATGTCTTGTAAGCCTTGATTTCATAAGTAATTATATGCTGTATTTCATTCTTGATTAGATACTCGGTGATGATACGAGAATACCATCCTGAACCCTTACACGGCATAGTATTCTCGGTCTCAATAAAATAGTAGCAGTCTCCAATAGTACCAGAGTAAGCTGCTGGTACAGAAAACATATCAAATAGAAGCCAGTTCATAGTGGAGTTCCGCAAGATACTGGTATATTGCTTATTCATATCCCAGGTCTGCTCTACGCCCTTTACTTTATTCCATTCTGCAGGAGTCGGCAAATGGGCGAAGTGCTGGCGTTGCTTCCATTTCAGAAAAATACTCATCACGGTATTATTCATAAAGGACTTGGGAACAACACCGATAGTTTTTAATGCGTACTCATCAGAAATAGAACGCATACTATCAATTGGAATATTCAACTTAGCAGAGACTGCCTTTACCGTATTAAAATGAGGATCAAAGGACAGTTTATTATTATCGCCGAACTCAAAGGATTTAAGATAGACTGAATATTCCCCACGCACGCCAAACTGCATCTTAGGGACAGAATGAAACTTACGCATATACTCAATAAGATAAGACTTTACATACGATGGGTGGCGAACGATTAAATGCTTGTTCTTTTGTTCCGCAAAATCAATTTCCTTGAGGTCTTCCTCCATAAAGATTTTAGCACGCTCGACCTTCTTCTTCTCATCCTTATTCGCCTTGATTGAGTTCGCTCGAGACTTTACAATTGATAGAGCCTTCTCTCTATCCATTACATAAAAATGATTGTCCTTCTGCACGAAGTACAGGGGCTTGTTGTTTTGGTTCCTGCTGTAATATTCAATCAAAACACCTGTCTCCTCGCCCTTGAGAATGTTGTACTTCTCATCGCAACCTAAGACAGTAATATCGCACCGTACCGCCCAATTGAAAATCCACTCGGCAAGACACGGTAAAGTATCATCAGCATTTGGAAATAATTTCTCTACGAAGTATTCATACGACCTCTTGGGATACAACTGAGTAAGAGACTTTGGGACACACTTACCCTCTTCTGCTATGCTGTAAAATCCCGAGTTCTCATACGCCCACGGCTTACTGCGTGTCATTCCCATACCACCACCTCCACCAGCAGAAAGAGTAGCACCACCTGCAGCCGAATGCTTAAAAATTGTATCCCCGCCTTCTCCCATATCAGTATCCATATCTATTAAGACATCACGACCTCTTTTATTCGCTCTCTTCTGAAATGCCGCCATACTTTCGTTCTTGTGCCTTACGAACCGCTCAGTATGCGTATGCGTACTTGTAGCATCAGGAACGACTCTATAATCACCCTCGCCGTGCCGAACTGTGTAAGCCAGTTTCTCACGCTTGTACTCCTGCGTTAGGACAAAGGTTCTCTTCTTCAGATCCTTGATCTCATTCTGTGTGTCGTGAATCCTATCAAGAAGTTTCTCCTTCTTCGCAGACAACTTCTTCTTCTCAGAAGCATACTTCACCTTACTAATAGCCTTGCTCCGCCTCAGATCTAACATTAAACCAAGTTGGATCTGCGTCGTTTCTGCATCTGTCTGCAGTTTCTCAAAGAGTTGTTGCAGCCGGGCTTCCATCGTTTCTAAATATACTTAACAAAATAATTTTAAGCCCCAACCGTTTCCGACTTTTCATTTTCCAGGGCTTCCTCTTTCAGTTTCGCATATCGCTCCCGTCGCTTCCGTAGAATCTCCTCCTTATTTTCAACATAGTACCGCTTCGCACACCGGAGGTTTATCTCCTTGCCCTTCTCGGTTTGGAAGTACGCCCGGAGGTATTCTTTGTTCGCTTCCTGAGTCTTCTTCTTTGCCTCGTATGCCTTAATCAATTTGCTTAGATCTGCATCACCGTATGCTGTCTTCACCTTAGTATCAGTCATTCTTCTTCTATATACACTTCCGAAAAGATTTAAGTCCTAACCATATAAAAACTTTCTGCAGTCTATTTAGAATGGACTATAGCAAGTTGTCAGAGGAGGAATTGCTCGCTGAGATAATGAAACTTGATGATTGGAAAAAACTGCCTTTACCTATTTCCTGGTACAAAAAATTCAATCTTCCGGCTCCTTCAGCCGTTAATGTACCGCAATACATCAAAGAGATGTCTTGGCTGAAAAGTCAATACAATCCCAATACAACTTGGGAAGTTAAGACTGAGGCGGCACCTGGTGGAGTCAGACCCGTTTTAGAGACAAATCAACCAACAGTAGAATTAACCGATAGTAAGTATGAGCCGATACACAATCTTATAAGTGAAATCGTTTCCGATAGTCAGCAATCGATGCAGAGAGAGAGGGAAGATTCCACAGAATGTAATAAGCCAAATACCCAGCCCGTGTTGGGTCATTAGTATCTAAATCCTTAGCGTGTCTTGCTCTATACCTATCACGCCTGTCTTCCTCTCCTGTTAATAAAAAATCAGGAGCCCCTTTCAATCCAAAAGAAGTAGTCTTCTTTCGTCCATCATCTTGCACGAAAGTAGCCTTTAATTTATGAACGCCATCCGTAGCCTTTACTACGCTCTCTAACTTCATCTACTTAGGAGCCGCTTCTTCTGCTACGGCTTGAACTGCCGCCCCTCGAGGTCTCCCCCCAGTAGGTCGCATAACTTCCCCAGCATTAAAGCGTGTTTCAATTTCAGGAAGTGTAAGAGTCGCCGCCGTCCCTGCAGTTTGTCTTACCGTATAAGCTGCTCTATATGCCGCCGCTCCTACTGCCTCTCCAGCGTGTGTTCCTCGTCTGTACCCTTCAGCAGCACCTATAGCCCTTACTTGCTGTGCTAAGGCGGAAGGAGCCACGACTTGATTTAACACGCCCATTATTCCACCTCGATACGGTCTTGTCCTTGCTTGTTCTGTCTGCGTTTCACCAACGATTGTAGCAGGCTGAGGTCTGCGTAAGACTTGCATTCCATAGGTCTGCGTTCCATAACTTAAAGCAGTAGGTCTTCTTTCTGTCTCAACTGCTGTTGTTGTTGTGCGAGGCATAACAGGAGCAAGAGGGGGAATACGAGTTGCCGCCTCAGGTAATCCTTGCGTAGTAGTTCCTAACATCGAGGGATAATTTGGAAAAACCGGCTGTGCTGCATTCCTAAATGGAGCAGCTTGTAAATTAGCCATTAGACTATTTACATACTGTTGCTCTGTTCCGCCCAATATAGTAAGTGTCTGCCCTTTCACTACTGCAGGGCGAGCAGGTCGTCGGGCTGTTGCCTTACGCTTCGTCTTTACTTTACTACAGCAAGCATCGGCACAAGACTTACCACACTTAGCCATTCTATTCTGTTCTGCGTAGAGATTTTATAATATCGTCTGTATGGTTGTAAGGAGCCTGTCTCTTAACAATTTCAATAGCCTTCTTGGCTCTAATGTATTTAATGGCTTCAATTGCTTCAGTCTCAGAGTATCCAGCCCTACGCATCATTTCTACTTTATTTTCTACCGAAGCCATCGTAAGAGTTTGCCCGTACTCCTCCATATATTTATCCATATCGCCGTGTTGCAAGTGGTCGATGCGATGGCTTGTGTTTGCCCTGCGGTCTAGTTCAGCCTTAGCACAGATTGCCTCGAGTTGCGGAGCCTTAGGTGTAGGTACGAACATATCGGCGATGTCAGTATCCTTAGAGGAGACCATATCAGACTGCAGAGTAGGCACAACTCCAGGAGGTAGTTTATTAACCAATAAACCTAAAATCCTTGATGTGATAAGCACATCAGGGCTTGTAATTACTTGCGGAGTCTCTACATAGTTCGTTGTGCGAGTCGTACCATAGACAAGAGCCATTTGTTCTATTACTTGTTAAAGAATATTCTATCCAGTAGTTCGTGTCCTGTTAGTTTTTGCTGAGGCACCGGAATAGGCTTTTGCTCTACCACAACCTTTTCCACAACAGGCATTACAGGTACAGGCGTAGGTTTTGTTTGTTCCACCACAGGCTGAGGTACAGGCACAACCTGCTGTTTATTAAGTGAGCCCAGAAGGTCATTCTTGAATCTGTCTAAGTCATTTGAAGTAATGTAAGAAGGCGGGGCGGGGAGTCGTTTCCTTTGCATCTTTGCCTTCTCGTATTTAATCTTGTCTAACTCAGCCCTCTTACCAGCATCTACTTCTGCTTCCTTTTCTGCTTTCTCTTCCTCTGCTTTGATTTTGTCCCTCCTCTCCTTGAGCGTAGCAAGGGCTTTTTGCTGTGCCGCAATTTGTGCCGGCGACCTTGCCTTTTTTTCTTTCGTCTTAGTATCATCTTTTGAGACGGATTTTTCTGCTACAGTCGGGGGTTCCATTTCTACCTATCGCTAATATTTTTTACTATGAACTACAAAGTATTAGCGACTGTATCATAAACATTAAGAAAATAGTATATAAAATCTTAATAAACTTAGTTTAGAAGTATATATTTATGCTACTTTTTGCAACCACATCCCCTCGCCATAAAATGATTTGCTTGCCGTCGCAATAGAAGATGTAATACTATACACAATAGTACTTGGAACACTCAGAGTAACCAATCCACACATAGTGCCTAAAACATTCCCTGTAGTGCCGAGAACTTGATTTACAAGAGCGAGATTATAATCAGGATAAACGGAACCACCGCCTGTAGTAGGAAAAATCCTAAAAAATACCCAGTCAGACGAAACAAATGTTCCTGAGCCTTCCACAGACATACCGACTAAATAAGTACCAGCAGGATATGTAGTAGTAGTAGTAAATAAATTAGTAGTACTGAGTCCAGAAGCAGGCGTTGCGGATATAGCGGGGAGATTTACAACAATAGGAACCGTATTTACAGATGTCGGAGAGCCTAACCAAGAAGCCATTTCTATTTATTAGCAAGTATCTTTTTCAAATCAGAATCGCTTACTAAATCTTTATCGACTGCTAAGGCTTTGCCTCCAGTTAATACCGATGCGAGTCTTGCATAAGCCCACGAATTAGGATTTTGCCCTGGTCTTGAACCAGAAGCATAAGCAGCTCGACCTTTTGATAGAATTTTATTTACATCTGTATGTGGAAATGCCGCCTTTACCTTTTGTAAATCAGTAATGGGAAAGCCAAATTCCTTTTCAAATTTTACAGTGTGTGGAGACTTATGGCTTGTACCGCTTACAGGTCTTTCTTTTACCTTGCCTGTCTCCTTGTAAATCCGCTTAGTCTTCTTAATTTCATCTGCTTGTTTCATCTTTTCAGAATGAGTTAGACCGGATACATACCTTTTAGGAAGACCAGTTTCTGCATCTTTGGGAGTTCTCATCGTAGCCATTTGTTTTAGAACTTCTCTTACTGCTTCCATTCTATTTAGTTGTGGGATTTGTCTCAATAATATTTGAAAGCATTGCAGCAATATCTTTTTTATGGGCTTCCATTTCGGAGATGTGAAGGGCTAAGATAGTTGTGTATGCCGATTTAATCTCAGGTGTGGTTGCTAACTCAATCGCTCGGGTGTATTCATCTATTTTATGCTGAGTACATTGAACCATATATGCCTTGCGTGCGAGATCCATTCTATAAAGACCAGATAATTTTTAAGCGATAAGAATACTATTCCAATATAAATGATTTGCAGCATCAACAGTTAAAACGCCACTGCCTCCTGTGGTGCTATCGGTAATATTAACGCCGCCATACCCATTTAAATCTACGGTATAGCCTGTACATTTCGCTGTGAATTGCGTGGCTGAATTCATAAAGATGCGGTCTCCGCTATCAAAGTTCATTCCATAGCCAGACGTACCATAGTTGTTAAAATACATTGCAGTATTAGCATACAGATAGGTTCTATTGGCTCCAAAATTGAAATTACCAGGAGCATTGCCGCCTATGTCGGTATGTGGGTCAAAATATATATCTTGTGTTCTTGATTGGACGTACATATAATTATCCGCAATTAAATTGAGAATAGCACCAGAGCCTGCTTTACATTGAAGCGTACAATCGCCAGCATTAGAAGAAGCGATATTAAGAGCACTACCAGTTATTGGGTATGTTCCCATATTTAGAGCAGAAGTTGCCGTCCCCACCCACGATCCGCCACCTCCACCACCTCCTACAGCCGCTCCATTCAGTGAGGACACTCTTACATCTCCACTGAAATAAGTAGCAGGACTTTTTACGATAGTGCTTAGTGATGTGTTGAGTGTAATGCTGCGGGTTGCAGTGAGTGTTAAATAGTTTGGATTTCCTGCTATACTTGAAGTGTAAATTTGCGTAAAAGAACTAACAACAGAAGCAGGAGGTGGATATGAAGCATTATTTATCGTCATTAGATTGATGTTGCCTACGTTGGTAATATTGTGATAAGCCATATTCAAAGAACCAGTAGTCATATTAACCGCACCAGTTATATTTACATTTGTAGCAATAGCATTAATATTTGTAGCATTTAATACAACAGTAGGGCTTGTTAGTCTTATTTCGTGATTTGCTGTTTCCTTGATGTCATTACCCGCACCAAGAGTAATATCCACATTCGCCATTAAATCAACATTTGTAGAAGCATTAATTGCTACTGTCCCATTTCCTAAAAAGGTAGGCACATTTAACCCTGCTATAATTCCTATATTTTCTGATGCCTTTAATGTAATAGTTGATCCAGTCATCGTTGAAAGCCCAGTAATTATAGGATAAGGTGTTCCAGTATTTATAGTTGAAAGTGTAGCAGTTATAGATGAAGGGAAGGGGAACGGTGGGTCATCTCCAATTGCATTGTATTGTCCTGAAATCATATAAATAAAAACATCAAAAGTATCACCTGCTCCATCTGTTCGGCTTGTGAAACGAACAAAACCAGGAGTGTATGCAAACCACCATTGCCCGTTGTAGTTGTCAAAACCACTCGCATTATTACAGAATAGAGATGTTCGGCTGTTGTAATAAAGTGTGGCTTCTAAAGTTTTAAGAGCATTATTCCTACAGACAGCACTACAAGTATAGACACCAGGCACGAATGGGTCGGTATTAATATCTACGCATTGAGAACCACCAGGAAAAACTACTGTCTGTGTAAATACAATAACATTACCAGGATTATTTATTAGTCTTGTATTGAATCCATTTATTACTTTAAGCGTTGAGATAGAAGGGGTTGTAATTCTTGTAGAAGCAATAAAATTTCCTGCTGTTATTAATGATGAACTAATATTAACAGTGCTTATTGATGGGACAGTAAGGGGAGCATTTGTTATTATAGAACCTGTGGTTATTGAGTTTGTGGTTATTGAGTTTGCCGCAATACTATTGATATTAAGAGCATTCGCATTTATCTGCCCTGTGTAAGTATTTAAACTACTCATCGTCGATACATTAAAATATTTGCCTATCAAATTATTCAAATAAGTATCGCCATAGATTTGCAGTAAAGAAGTGCTGAGGATTAGAGCATCTGTTGTTTGGATACTTGTTTGAGATATATTCTGATTGATTGTAAGGCTATTAAAATTATCTATACTTGTTGGCGTAAAAGTATTAGTAAAATACCAAGTTCCACCAGAAAAGTAGAAACGAACTTTCTGAGGTAGTCCAGAAGCAATATTCCCTATGTTAGTTGTATTTGTAGCGGAATATGCTATTTGAATATTTACAGCATAATCGCCGATGTAAAAATCTACTGTTGCTGAAGTATTTACTACTAAAGTTTCTATGCGGACAATCCAGTAAGGTTGATTACCTGCTACGAATCCGTTGTTGTTCCAATAGGAATAGTTTGCATCACTAAAAGTAAATAACTGTGTTAAATCGAGAAGAGGAACAGGTGAATATATAGACACAGACGCATTTAGAAGTTGTTGCGTTGCTCCAGCAATACCAGCCTTTGTAGCAACTGTGCTTACGAGACTATTATATAAGCATCCAGTAATTGAGGACGCATTTACCTGTGGAACATTTATTTGTATTGTTGATAAAGCAGGCATAGACACTAAACCGTTAAATTGAAAAGGAGCCGTGTTATTTCTGGTAGTATTGGAACCAAATGCGATTGTGCTTACATTCAAAGCAAGGTTGCCTAAATTATTTGTTGTTGTTCCAGAGTTTTTATAGATATTGCTTGTATTCAGAACGGTCTCAAATACATCAGTTATTAAATCTACTTTTGATGTAGTAATCGTTGATGTAGCAGAACCAGGTGTAGGCGTGTATAGATTTACTACTGTGTAAGTAGCATTCTGATAATATCCAGGTGTAAAGACATAATTGATACGAACATAATATCCAGGTTGTACTATGTATGGCGTAGCAGCTTGAAGTAGTCCGTCGCCCTGCTGTATAAAATAAACAAGGAAACCAGAAGAACCGATTGAATAAAATGTAATAGACCCAGTTGTAGGAGTACCAGCATAGCCAGGTTGTATATATACATTTTGCTGTAATAGATTGGTTGTTCCTACTGGTGAAATTGCAGGATAAACGAATACTCCATAAATGCTATTGATATACTGAATGCCTGAAGGAGGGGCAGGAGGAGCATTTGTTTCAAAGTTAAAAAAGCCAGATTGAACTAAGGAAATAGATGAAATATAAGATGAAAGATTCTGAGTAGGATAGATTGCGTTGAATGAATTACCAACAATATTTGATAGAGATAATCGTTCTATTCCAGTTATAAACGCAGTCTGAATAGTATTCGTTGTAATCTGTGATGCTATTAATGTGCTAAGATTGAGAATATCAAATTCTCCAGTTGTTGAGGAAATAAAGTTTGCAGTAATTGTACCTGTTGAAATCTTACCTGTCGAGATGCTATTGAATGTTGGGTCTAAACCTCCACCAGGTAAATACGCAACTCCATTAATGGAACTAACATAGATTCCACCTGTGCTTACTGTGAAACTTGATAAGCCTCCAACTGTGGCTATAGGTGCTGTAAGGCTTGTAAATGTTCCAGTAGGATTGATAGGGGCGTAAGGACTTCCGTTGAAAAAAATCCCACCAGACCCCCAGCCTATTGTTGTCTTTGTTGCATCTATGATGAACTCACCCGTTGTTGCGACTGCGGTGTTTCGGATGGTTGCACCAGTATTGATCTGTATCCCATTGTTAGTATTATCACCTATCTGGAGAGTTCCAACATACCCCGCACCTAATAAAGTGGCTGTCGAGACTGTATCAGCAGAAATAAGCCCTGCTCTGATTGTCCCTGTTGAAATCTTGCCCGACGAGATGCTGTTGAATGTTGGGTCTGAACTTGTGCCTGCTGTGGGAGCGTATGGACTTCCGTTGAAAGTAATAGACCCATAAGTAAGTGCTAATGAACCAGCCCCAGCGTTTATTTTTCCAGTATTTGTATTTGTAATATTTGCTGTTGGAATAGTCGCAGTTGTCAAATTAGCATTCGTATAGGTTAGATTTACACCATTTAGTGTATCAATATTTGTCGCACCATTAATAATAGCCCCACCACTTACAACGGTTAATCCAGTATTCACAGTCGCAGAACCAGACGCAGTTGTATTTGTAAAGCTGCCTACACCACCAGTTATAGCACCAGAACCTGTATTAAGACTTGTTCCAAAAATAGCACCAGATACTGCTAAACTCGCTCCTGCAATCGCACCCGCTGTATCGATAACTGCGACATTCGCACCTACACTATTTGTAATTCTAAAGAGACCAGTTCCTCTTATCGTTCCTGAAAGAATAGATCCTGCATTCATATTTCCATCTGTAGTAAGAGATGT
>Ga0136641_1001091_pt1 | contig 11344 bp, 12 predicted proteins | sample EliLak1302023Y_FD_115312 | JGI IMG/M metagenome (GOLD analysis project Ga0136641, IMG submission 115312) | Freshwater microbial communities from Elizabeth Lake, Yosemite National Park, California, USA - 13020-23Y | ecosystem: Environmental > Aquatic > Freshwater > Lake ...
ACTTCGATGTTCTTTATCAGCTTTGCGAAAAGTTTCCCACGCCGTGAGTCAATTACTGCTTTCTTATGTTTAGTTGTTGCCCATTTGGAATGCCCACTCATGCTGACCTCACCATGTCGACGAAATATTTGTGAATTCTTAAGTCATCTGTAATTTCGGGATGAAACGAAGTGGCCATGAGGTTATCTTGCCTTACTGCTACCACTTGATCAGTTCCAGTTAGAGATTTATCAGCTGGAATCGCCGCCAAAACTTCCACAGCTGCACTGGCGGCTTCAACGAGTGGTGCTCGAATAAAAACTGCATGATAGTCAGGCTCACCTATAGCAGGAATTGTTAAATCAATTTCAAACGAATCAACTTGTCGTCCAAATGCGTTGCGCTTGGCTGTAATGTTCAGTCCGCCAATGGTTTCTTGATCAGATCTGCCATCTGAAATTGAACTCGCAAGCATAATCAATCCAGCGCAAGACCCATACATAGGAATTTGACTTCGCAGTTCTCGCAATGGTCCAAACAGGTCGTTTTTTACCGCAAGAATGCTCATAGTTGTTGATTCACCACCAGGAATAACCAAACCGGCTATGCCTTTAAGTTGCCCAGCAGTTTTGACCAAGCGAACATCCACATCAAGCAGTTCCAGACACTGTGCATGTTCTCGCACGTCACCTTGAATTGCGAGAACCCCAATTACTGGGGACATAGAAATTACCAGCCGCGCTCAGCCAAGCGATGTGGCACGGGAATGTCTGCAACATTGATGCCGACCATTGCTTCACCCAAGCCACGTGATGCTTTTGCGATTTCATCTGGGTTATCAAAGTGAAGCGTTGCCTGCACAATTGCATTGGCACGTTTAACTGGATCGCCAGACTTGAAAATTCCAGAACCAACGAATACTCCGTCAGCACCAAGCTGCATCATCATTGCGGCATCTGCAGGTGTTGCAATACCGCCAGCAGTGAAAAGCACTACAGGTAATTTGCCAGTCTCTGCGACTTCGCAAACTAAATCATATGGCGCCTGCAACTCCTTGGCTGCAACATAAAGTTCATCTTTGGTCATAGAAGATAGCCGGCGAATTTCACCTTTGATAGTGCGGATGTGACCAGTTGCATTTGAAACGTCGCCAGTTCCGGCTTCGCCCTTAGAGCGAATCATTGCAGCGCCTTCGTTGATGCGTCGAAGTGCTTCGCCAAGATTGGTAGCTCCACAAACGAATGGAACGGTGAAGGCCCACTTATCGATGTGATTGATGTAATCAGCCGGTGTTAGAACTTCGGACTCATCGATGTAATCAACACCAAGACTTTGAATAACCTGCGCTTCAACAAAATGTCCAATGCGAGCTTTAGCCATAACCGGAATTGAAACTGCGTTGATAATTCCGTCAATCATGTCTGGATCTGACATGCGAGCAACGCCACCCTGGGCGCGGATGTCTGCTGGTACACGTTCCAGCGCCATTACTGCGATTGCACCAGAATCTTCAGCGATTTTTGCCTGCTCGACGTTGACGACGTCCATAATGACGCCACCTTTAAGCATGTCAGCCATCCCGCGCTTAACGCGCGTGGTTCCAGTTACGCCAGTATTTGTTACATCCGTTGCCATGTTTATCCTCAAGAAGTTATTAGGTTGCCCCAAGTCTAGCGAGCCGCGGGTGTTTTGCTAGTTAGACAAGGAGGGCGGGACCTGGACATCAAGATCCAATGGGCGCGGAGCCTTGGCCCGTCCGGCCAGCCGAAAGAACCTAACCAAGAATTGCTCTCGAATTTCAAGGCAATCACGTACCGCATCGGTGTGAAATTGTTGGCTCAACCTAACTCGATCACTTACCTGGATCAACTCGTCCAAAAGCGACGAGGCATATTGAATTCCCCGAATTTCGTTCACTTCTTCAGGTTCATCCAATGTCATTGCCAAAGTATTTGTTAGTTCGTTCTCCAATTGGGTTCGATGTGGAGCAGATAGATCTCGAAGGGCTAAAACATCATGAGCGGCTTGTCCCCATAGCACGGAAAGTGCAGGGTCAATTCCTGGAACCGCGGCAAGCTCTGCAACTATGCCGCCTCGTCTTACCAACTGAGCAAGTAAGGCAAGTTCAGTAACTTCAATTCGATGGTGCAGCCGATCTAAACGGCCGGCCTGGTATGACAAGTACCAAATTACAAATGCGGCACTTGCAATGAAAGCAATCCATTGATTACTCATGGTTCAATCCGTGCCTCGGGAGAAATTCGACCGCGGCCAAGTCGGCCGATCATTTGCCCAGTTAAATCAGGCTCTACTTTTACGCCTTGCACCCGAATGGATTCGTACACATCGACAATTCTCTTAGCAACCACGGCCCAATCAAATTCCGCCGCCCGCAATTTTCCTTGGGCACTCAGCTCGGCACAGCGTGTTGGATTAGCTAGCAAATCAGAAACAACTTGAGCTAAGTCATCTGAGTTTTCGTTTTCAAAAGTTATTCCACCTTTGCCGTCATTAAGGACGCGCTGAAACGCTTCAAGATCGCTGGCAACAACGGGAGTGCCACTCGCCATGGCCTCCAGTAAAACAATTCCGAAAGATTCACCACCAGTATTTGGTGCCACATAAACAGTGCCAGATGCCAGGACACTTGCCTTGTCTTGCGCGGCCACCATGCCAAGCACAGTGACACTTTCTCGATCTTCACGAGAAAGTGACTTCAAAGTGTCTTCAGGTTTTCCCGGTCCCGCGATGAGCATTCTTACTTTCGGATGACGGCGACGGATTTCTGGGTAGGCCGCAACTAAAACTGCCAAACCTTTTCTAGGTTCATCACCTCTACCTAAAAAAACAATTGACTGATTCTCGCCTGGCCAACCGAACATAGGTTTTGCGCTGCTAAATGAAGCAATGTCTACACCGTTAGGAATAACTACCGCATCTCCACCAACATGCTTGATGAGAGTTGTGCGCGCTGCTTCACTTACTGCAATTCGTGCGGAGATCTTTTCCATGGCAGTTTGGGCTAATTTCGAGAGCGTTAACATCATCCGAGATTTATCCATCGACGAATGCCAAGTGGCAACAATCGGTCCTTTAGCTGCCCAGCAAGCTAAAACTGACAAGCTCGGTGCCAGCGGCTCATGAACATGAAGTACGTCAAACTCACCTTCCTCAATCCATTTGGAAACTTTCCGCGCAGCGATCGGACCAAAACTTAGCCGTGCTACCGAACCGTTGTATTTAACCGCTCTAGGTTTCCCAGTGGAAACCACATAGGCCGGCAATAACTCATCAAATTCAGCAGGAGCTAGGACACCTACAAAATGCCCCATTCGAATCAAAGTTTCAGCTAAGTCCGCAACGTGGGCACTGACTCCTCCGGGGATGTCCCATGAATAAGGGCAGACGATTCCGATTCTCATTTTGCAGCGCCTTGCGTCGAATTCGGCACCACTAGGTCCGACCAAACTGGCTGGAGTTGATGCCAGTTATCTGGGTGACATCTGATGTGGTTTTCAAGATTGCTAGCAACCAGACTCGTGATTTCTTGTGCGCGTCGCATCCGTTCGCGACCGATCACTGGACTTCGATCAAAAATTATCTCGTTATCAAAAGTAATTACTAGGTTTTCTCCGTCATACCAAGGCGCGCAGGTGAACAGCGGTCGACCGGTATCAAGGGCAAGTAGCGCGGCACCAATCGGAAGCGAAGCCCGATGCCCGAAGAACGAATTTCCCATTCCGCTTTTAGCAACATCTCGATCACCCAGCAACGCAACTAACCGACCCTGATTTACATGTTCGCGCAAAAACTCATACGTGCCACCATCACCAGTTAACGGCATCAAAGTTAGGCCGCGGGCTTGTCTGGCCTTTAGAAATTTCTGAAACACTCCTTCTGGTCGAAGTCGTTCGGCAACTGTGCAAAGCGAGCCAAAACGTTGAGCGGCCCAAGCTGCCGCCCAATCCCAGTTTGCAAGGTGTGGAAGAGTTAAAACTGCTCCCCCGGTTTTCAGTGCTTCAAATACTGGTTCAGAATTTTCAGCCCGAACTCGTCCGATCAAATGTTCATCTGTCCAGCGAGGCAGGGTGAAAGTTTCGCAGTAGTAGCGCATATAACTTTTCATCGTTTGCAGGCTTAGCGGTCTGATGCGCGGATCATCCAACTCGTACGAGAGTACTCGTGACAAATTCATTTCTAGTTGCTGGATTGATTTCCCTCTTTTGCGCCAGGCAATTTCCGCCGACTTATCAAAAAGAAAGAAAGCCGCTCGTGTGGGTATCACCCAAAGCACATTCCAGCCCAACCAATATGCAAAGTCGACCAATCGCGATTTCAAGCCTGCGACACCAATTGCTTGCGAACAAAAATTATGCGCTGCACCACCGTTATCGACGAAACTATGGCAAGAAACGCAAGGGCGTAAGGCGTGACATCAGTGAATAATCCTGAAATCACCAATGCGATCCAAATGATTATGTTTCGCTCAGCACGTTCGGCTATACCGACAGTGCACTTAGCATCAAGTGACTCGGCTTTAGCCCGAGCATAAGAAGTTAGCAAGCTCATAACCAGAGAAATTATTCCAGCCACGACAGCTAGATCTGCATTATCGACATCTGTGTGACCGTAAAAATAAATCAAAGCGCAAATTACTGCCGAATCAGATATTCGGTCCAATGTTGAATCCAGAAAAGCACCCCAAGGTCCAGACGTGCCGAGCATTCGCGCCATAGTGCCATCTAAAAGGTCAATTAGTCCAAAAACACCAAAGAGTATGGCTCCGATTAGAAACCTGCCTTGCGCCAAAAAGCCAGCCGAAATCAAGATAGTTGCCCCACACCCAAACCAAGAAATACCATCTGGCGTTACCTTTAACCGCAGTAATGACCTAGCCATCGGATCAATAAATCGCGCAACTGAACGACGTGCGTTCGCATTATCAAGCACGATGAATTCCTCTACTGGCTAATTGGCCGCTACTATTCGTAGGGATATGTCGATGTTACCTAGTCAAGACTCACACATGGGGCATCCGCACGTATTGCTCTATGTAATTACCTCGGAAACTTCAGACCTAACGCAAGTTTTTGCCAACATGGGGGCTAAACCCTGGGCCAACTTCAGTTCTTTTGCAAGTTTTGAAAAGTTCCCAAATCTAGCAGCAATCGTGCATCGCCCAAGTCAGGCAGATCCGCGAATACTTGACTCCTGCGACGCTTTTATTGCCACATTGGATGGATCCGCTGGTGTTGATCCAAAGATTATTGAATTTTGGTCATCTGCTCGCGACGCCACATTACCTCGACATATTTTGGCATTTAACGTTGTTCGCGGCCAAGCCGACTTTGATGAATTGTGCGCTATTTCAAGCCGAGTGCTAGAGCCAGAATTACTTGTTCGATATTTGCCGATCGATTCTGATGACGAGCTTTCATTAACTGGTGTTTACGACATTCTAACCAGCGAGATTCATGCCTTAATCGATTCAAAATGGATAACTAAACCTGCCGACCCGGAACACATCGTGATAACAAGTTCGGCGCGGGAAGATCTATTCGATCAACTCGCCTATTTGGGATTAGATGATTCGACTTTAGAAAATCACACTGCGGGTCTACCGATAAGCGTGACAAAACTTGAAGCCGCTTGGTCTCATCCAGACGTTGTAACCATAACCCCGATCGATGACGGTATCGGCGTTACAACTTTTAGCCATTGGCTAGCCACGCTCGAGCCGGTTTGGGTGCCAGTGTTAACCGATGGTGAAATATCCTGCGACGCTTTCGATGCAACCGAGCGGATTGGCATTTCAATCACCGAAAACTTGGCTCGGATGTGGGGACCTCACAACGAGATAGATCTCTTTGAAAACTTGGCTGGTGAAATCACGCCGATTGACGTTGTCGAGTCAAATCAAGTGGTCGTGATTTCCGATGGCCTGACTCCAGGTAGCACAATCGCAGCCGAAACGTCAACTGCAGTACTAGTCGCTCCAACTTTCTGAGAGCAGCTTGCGAGTTTGCTCTATCAATTCTGGTAAAACTTTTGTCCCACCGATGATGGGCATGAAATTTAAGTCGCCTGCCCAGCGCGGAACAATGTGTTGATGAATGTGATCCGCAATCCCAGCGCCAGCAACACTACCTTGATTCAAGCCGATGTTAAACCCGGCAGCATTAGAAACAGTTCGTAATGTGCGCATTGCCTGCGCGGTAAGTTCGCCCATCTGCGCGACTTCTTCCGATGTAAGTTCGTCATAAAATGGCACGTGTCGATTTGTACAAACCAATAAGTGCCCACTGTTATACGGGTACTTATTCATAACAACGAAAGATGCACTACGGCGAACCACAATCAAGCCGTCAGAATCAGACAAACCCTGCGCAATGCAAAACGGACAAGAATCCGCGTCAAAATTTCCAACTTGATCAGCCAAGTATTCTTTGCGATGCGGCGCCCAAAGTCGGTCCCAAGCGCGAGGTCCACGCGGATCGGTTGACATCAAAAACTCAAATTTGAGCGCGCGAGGAAACGATCTCGACGATCTTTTTAATTGCGTCGGCTACCGGAACTGCATTCTCCTGAGTACCGTCACGGTATCGGAAAGACACAGCGCCAGCGGCGATGTCTTCATCGCCTGCGATAACCATGAATGGAACTTTTTGAGTTTGAGCCGTGCGAATCTTCTTTTGCATTCGCTCATCCGAGCCATCAACCTCAACCCGGATCCCTTTTGCCCGCAATTGGGTGGCCACGTCTTCTAAGTAATCAACATGAGCGCCAGCAATTGGAATGCCAGCCACCTGCACCGGAGCAAGCCATGGCGGGAAAGCACCTGCATAGTGTTCGAGCAAAACTCCAAAGAAGCGTTCGATCGAGCCAAATAACGCGCGGTGAATCATGATTGGACGGCTGCGCGTTCCATCAGATGCTTGGTACTCCAATTCAAAGCGCTGCGGCAATTGGAAGTCCACTTGAATTGTCGACATCTGCCAAGTACGACCAATCGCATCACGAGCCTGAACTGAAATTTTCGGACCATAGAACGCAGCTCCACCTGGATCTGGAACTAGCTCAAGTCCTGACTTTTGGGCTGCCTCAGCAAGTGCTGCGGTTGCCAAATCCCATTCGGCTTCAGTTCCAATTGATTTTTCTGGATTTCTAGTGGATAACTCGAGGTAGAAGTCATCAAGACCGTAATCGCGAAGTAGGTCCAACACGAAACCTAGGAGATTTTGTAGTTCGCCTCCCATTTGATCTGATGTGCAATAAATATGTGCATCATCTTGAGTCATGCCACGTACACGAGTTAGGCCGTGAATAACCCCAGAGCGTTCGTAACGATACACCGAACCAAATTCGAAAAGTCGAAGTGGCAACTCGCGATATGAACGTCCACGTGACTTGTAAATCAAATTATGGAACGGGCAGTTCATGGGCTTTAGATAGTAATCTTGGCCTTGGCGCTTAACTGTGCCATCTTCATGAAGTTCTTCATCAAGGTGCATCGCAGGGAACATTCCTTCGCGGTACCAATCCAAGTGACCTGACTGCTCAAATAGTGCACCCTTGGTTATGTGCGGAGTGTAAACAAACTGGTAACCGGCATTCTCATGACGAATTCTTGAATAATCTTCCATCTGTCGGCGGATGATTCCACCCTTTGGATGGAACACTGCCAAGCCTGATCCAATTTCATCTGGAAACGAAAACAAGTCCAGATCAATGCCAAGACGTCGATGATCACGCTTCTCGGCTTCTTCCAACATGTTTAAGTACTGCTTAAGGCCTTCTTTAGTTGGCCAAGCAGTGCCATAAACCCGTTGCATGGATTCATTTTTTTGATCGCCAAGCCAGTATGCAGCTGAAGTGCGCATCAATTTAATTGCGCGTGCATCTATGTAACGGGTATCGGGAACGTGTGGACCACGACAAAGATCGCACCAACGCAATTCGCCGCTACGCAAATCGATGTTGTCGTAAATCGTAAGTTCCCCGCCACCTACTTCCATTACATCCTCAGACATCACGGTCGCATCGTCGTCGGCACCTAACAGACGAATCTTAAAAGGCTCGTTGCTTAATTCCGTCCGCGCTGCATCTCGATTTGTGATTCGACGCGAAAATTTTTGACCTGAATTGATAATTTCTACGCACTTTTTCTCGATCGTTAGCAAGTCATCTGGCGTGAAAGTTCGCGTAGTACCAAAGTCATAGAAAAAGCCATCTTTAATCGGTGGACCGATGCCTAGTTTTACGTCATCGAAAACGGCTTGAGTAGCTTGAGCAACTATGTGCGCCACGCTGTGTCGAAGGACTGACAGGCCTTCTGGATCTCCAATGAGAATTGGCTCAACAACATCGCCATCACTGAGCGGATGGCTTAAATCAACGACCTCATTGTTTACTCTTGCAACTACAACCTGTCGCGCTTTATCTCCCACGACATCATAAGCACAGGCACCTGTTTCGATCTGGGTAGAGATGCGATCGGATCCGACCAGAACGTGGGCCACGAAGAGTTCCTTTTCAAGCGACGACGGTCAAAGTCTAATGGAGCACGGTCTATTGCCCATAAATAAGCCCGATGGCGACAGGGCTAGGTTATTGAATTCAACAAATTCTTTATTGGGCCGAGGATTGGTTCGAACCCCTGCATGGTTGCTCCCCATTTTGCCCAATACGCATACATGATCGCAATGGTCACAATCGTCGACACCAAAATTACGTTACTCCGCTTTGCTCGTTACTCCTGGTTGACAAAGAGGCGCGCAATTTTCGAAGAAAACTCTCTGACTGGATTTAACATCTTTTGCGCCCAAGCGTATTCAGAGGCTAAGACGATGAGTCCAAACATGATTACTGGCCAACCAGGGCCCGGGAACAACAAAAAGAAAATTCCTAAGCCAACAATCGTTAGTCCGACTACCAAGATGATTCCGCGCCAAGCTGCATCGAGGGCGAGGTTGGATCGCGCTGCCTCACGACGGCCCATATAGTTTCCATACATACGATCATTAAACGACTTGCGCTCTATAGTTTCTAAATCTTCGGCCTTCATGGATTCAAGTTCTTCGTTCTGTTTGCTCTAAAGATTTCGCTTAGTTTTTCTGTGATAGTTCCCCGTTCATTTTGTTTACGGTCAACTACCTTGCCCATCAAATCAAGCCTTGCTAATTCAGAAACTGGATGAATGTCTCGCGTTGATGACGTGATGAAAACTTCATCGGCAGTCCATAGTTCCTTTGGATTAACATTTCGCTCTATAACTTCAAATTCGGCATTTTGCGCGAACTCAATCACAAGATCTCTTGTGATGCCGCGAAGCAGTCCACTTTCCTCAGAGGGTGTGATGATCTGGCCGTCTTTAACTAAAAATATGTTTGACCCTGTTCCTTCACATAACCGTCCAGAGGTGTCGCAATAAATCGCTTCAGAGAATCCATGACTCTTAGCGGCAGCGAGAGCAAAAACGTTTTCCGCATATGAAGTTGTTTTAAGTCCAGCAAGTGGCGAGTTTTCATTGCGTGTCCACGGAACTAAAAGCACTTTGGTAGATTCTGGCCAAGGTGCCTGCTCTGAAATCGAAATTACTAATGTCGACTCATTTGAGCTTCGATCTGAGCCTAAGGGTCCAGCACCGCTAGTTAACGTGACTCGAATTCGGCCGAATTCAATATTTAGATTCGCTTCCAATACTTGCGCGATAGCCTTTGAGATTTGCGGCAGATTTGGTGGGGTTAAACCTAGGCCGGCGGCAGATTTAACCAAGCGTGTCAGATGTCTATCCAGTGCGTACACATTCCCGTCAGTTACCAGCAATGTTTCAAAAACACCATCGGCAACCGTGAAGCCATGGTCAAGCACACTAATTTTGGCATCCGCGATTGGAACGAGTCCATCGTTGATCCAAAAATGAGTAATCGTCACAGACTTAAGCCTATCTATTGGCCCTATTGGGCTCATGCAAAATTCGTTGCTGAACCTGGTACGTCAAGTTCATCATCCGTCATTGCAGCGATGGCAAGCAGTCGCAATGCTTTCAACTCAGTTTCATTCCACTCACCAACTGGATCACTGGCCCAAGTAATTCCAGCGCCCGTACCAAAGTGCAGGGATCTTGAACCAGAACTAGTTTCTTGCCAAAAAGTTCGAATTCCAACAGCAAGTTCGGCAGATTTGTCGTCTGCATTTACCCAGCCAAATCCCCCACAGTAAATACCGCGTGGTTTAGTCTCAAGTCGTTGAATCACCTCGAGTGCACTGCTTTTCGGTGCGCCGCTGACTGAGCCAGGCGGTAACAATGCCTCGAAGATTTTCAGCCAAGGTGTGTCCGCCGGCAAAGTTCCTTCGACATCAGAGACTAAGTGAACCAGGCCCGGATGTTGCTCAAGTCTCAATAAGTCAATTACTTTTACTGAACCGGACTCACAAACCTGACCTAGGTCATTTCGAACCAAGTCAACAATCATTATGTTTTCGGTTTGATCTTTTTCAAGCAGTTCATCAGCCACTTTTGCCGTACCTTTTATCGGACTCGAGCGCAAAGTTTTATTTTTTCTCGAAAGAAATAATTCCGGAGACGCGCTAACAATTCGAACATCGGATTCGAACCCAGATAGCGATGCGGGAACCTGCAGCGCGGATAAATATGGAGCTGGATTATTTTTGGCCAATAGATTCCAAAGCGCAACTACGTTCAAGTCATGCGTCATAGGAGTAGTTAGTACCCGACATAGATTGGCTTGATACACCCAGCCTCGAGCTATGTCCTGCCTGATGGCCTCTACTGCGTTTTCGTACTCAGACTTTGAAAGTGACGATGTCCAGTTTTGGACTGCTAACGCGTCGTGATTTAGATCGTGACCAAGTGAGACCAAAGTTTCCAAATTTAGCGGCTGAAGATCACTGAAACGAAAGGCTTGAAAATCGCCTTCAAAAGTATGGGTTACCGCCCACCAGCCAGCGTCATCTAACCTCGCTACATCGGTTGTGGCTTCGACGAAATTAGTCGCCATGTAGTTGCCAAAAATTGCAACCGCCAGACCCTGATTCATGCCTCTACTTTACGAACCTTCTCGGGTTGACTTTGAACCCTTGCCGTAATTGGGCTAAGGTAACGGGGTCAGGCTTAGCCTGTACGCGGATGTGGCTCAGTGGTAGAGCATCACCTTGCCAAGGTGAGGGTCGCGGGTTCGAATCCCGTCATCCGCTCGGAAGAGCTCACATTGGGCGACCCCGGTGGAGTGGCCGAGAGGCGAGGCAAGGGACTGCAAATCCCTGTACACGGGTTCAAATCCCGTCTCCACCTCGTAAGTGAATACCTAGTAAGTGAATACCTAGTAAGTGAATACCTAGTAAG
>Ga0136641_1001092_pt1 | contig 11342 bp, 11 predicted proteins | sample EliLak1302023Y_FD_115312 | JGI IMG/M metagenome (GOLD analysis project Ga0136641, IMG submission 115312) | Freshwater microbial communities from Elizabeth Lake, Yosemite National Park, California, USA - 13020-23Y | ecosystem: Environmental > Aquatic > Freshwater > Lake ...
CAAAGTGAACAAAAGAGCAGTTTCATGCTGGTCACCGCTACAGAAGCTAAAAATAGATTTGGGAGTGTTTGCAGCGCTGCCAAAAAGGAACCCGTTTTTGTTCAAAAAGATGGTCGAATCGATACGGTCATCTTGTCTGCCGATCAATTTGAAGCTCTTAAAGCAACACAGAGCGCAAAAAATTTAAAGAAGCACAAATCTGAATTTGAAAATAAGTACGCCAACTGGATCAAAGAGATGAACCAAGATTTTGAATCCACGGGTCATTGGTGCGAAGATTTAAGAATTTGGTAAAAGACATGCAATACGATGTTTACTTGAATCCCATGCCTACATCAAAGGATATTTATCCCTATGTCATTGATGTTCAGTCGGATTTATTAAATTTTTTACCAACAAGAATGGCCGTTCCACTAAAAATTTATAAGTCCAAGGTCGATGCCCCCAAGAACTTAACGCCTATTTTTAACGTCAAGGGTGAAGACCTTCTTTTCATATCTTTTTTAGCAACAGCCATCGATAAAAAGAATCTCAACAAAAGTGTTTGCTCATTGAATCAACACGCTAGCCAAATGGTTTCAGCCATGGGTTGTATTTTGAGTGGCATTTAAATCCCCAAAACTGCAAAGATCAACACGTCCGACTCGAGAAGTTCAAGCAACAAAGAGTTTTGCACATCAAATGAACAGGGCGCAAGCTTGCATCTTTGCGTCAATTGATCATCGAGCATCTCACCCCTAGCTAGGCAAGTTTTCTATTGGCTTGGTCATTGACCCAAAGAAGCACCATCACTTTTATTCAAAGTGATGCTGAAAAAACACCAACCCGTCGGGTGCCAACCTTGAAAGCTGGGTCTACCAGAGCCTGAGACAGCGCTTTCTTCTTTGACCGTCCTTGGACTTTGTCAGCGGGCCATGACCGCTCAAAGAAGAAAAATTTACGCCTTCGCCTGCACAATTCGCTCTTAAAACTTACAATACTTGCATGAATGCATACATCCTGAACCTATCTTGTAAAGACAAACCCGGCATCGTTCACGGTGTCTCTGGCTTTTTGCTTGAGCGTGGAGGCAACATTGAAGAAGCCGCTCAATACAACGATCCCGACACGGGACTCTTTTTCATGCGGGTTCAATTCACTTGCGCACAAACTGCACAGGCACTGAAGGCTGAGCTAGAGACTTTTGGGCAAAGTCTTTCTCTTCAATGGGCCTTGCATGAAACGTCCAAAGCCATGCCCACCATTTTGATGGTGTCCAAAGAAGGGCACTGTTTGAACGATTTGCTTTTTCGCACCAAAAGTGGCCTCTTGCCGATCGACGTCAAAGCCATCATCAGCAACCACCGAGACTTCTATCAACTGGCCGCCAGTTACAACATCCCCTTTCACCACATCCCGGTGAGTGCCAGCACCAAGGGACAAGCCGAGGCCAAACAAATTGACATCATCGAGCAAGAAGGTGCCGAACTGGTGATTTTGGCGCGTTACATGCAAATCCTCTCCAACCAGATGTGCCAACACCTGAGCGGTCGAGCAATCAACATTCATCACAGCTTTTTACCAAGCTTTAAAGGTGCCAAGCCCTACTACCAAGCCCACGACCGTGGGGTCAAATTGATCGGGGCCACCGCCCATTACGTCACCGCCGATCTCGACGAGGGCCCCATCATTGAGCAAGATGTGGCACGTGTCGATCACTCTAAAACGGTAGAAGATTTGACCACCATGGGCAGAGATACTGAAAGCCAAGTCTTGGCCAGGGCCGTCAAATGGCACAGCGAACACCGCATCCTGATCAATGGACACAAAACCGTGATCTTCAAATAGTTCACGCAACGAGTGAGCTGGTCTTTATTTTTTTAATCGCTCAGGAGAGGCCCCATGCTTGGATTGCAAGAAGCCCTGTCAAGCACTGACAAACGCGCCAAAGCGCTTCGCCAGCGACAGATTGTGGACACCTTGTCGGGCCTGGTACCCAAGCATGCCTTGTTGTTCACCCCAGAAGACACCACGCCCTATGAGTGCGATGGCTTGACGGCTTACCGTCAAAAGCCCGTCTGCGTGGTCCTGCCAGAAACCGAAGATCAAGTGCAAGCTGTTTTGTCCACCTGCCATGCACATGGGTTCCCCGTGGTGGCCAGAGGGGCTGGTACCGGTTTATCAGGTGGCGCCATGCCCTTTCATGATGGTGTTGTCCTGTCTTTGGCCAAATTCAACAAAATCATCCACATCGACCCCTTAGCAAAAACAGCGGATGTGCAATGTGGCGTGAGGAATTTGGCCATCAGTGAGGCCGCTGCTGCCTATGGCCTTTATTACGCACCTGACCCGTCGAGTCAAATCGCCTGCACCATTGGCGGCAATGTCGCAGAAAATTCTGGAGGGGTGCATTGCCTTAAATATGGCCTCACGCTTCACAATGTCTTGAAAGTGAGGGGATTCACCATGTCGGGTCAAGCCGTCACCTTTGGAAGCGACGCCTTGGACACACCTGGTCTTGATTTGCTGCCCTTGATCATCGGCTCTGAAGGCATGCTGGCGGTCACGCTGGAAGTGACGGTGCGCTTGATCCCCAAGCCCGTCATTGCCAAGTGCATCATGGCCAGCTTTTCTCAAGTACGTGCAGCGGGAGATGCTGTGGCCCAGCTGATTGGCTCGGGCATCATCCCTGCAGGTCTTGAAATGATGGATCAACCCATGACCGCCGCGGTTGAAGATTTTGTTCACGCTGGGTACGACTTGAGCGCAGCGGCGATTTTGCTCTGCGAAAGCGATGGAACGCCTGAAGAGGTGCAAGAAGAAATTGAACGCATGAGCGAGGTTCTCCTGAAATGCGGCGCCACCAACATTGCTGTGAGTCAAAGCGAAGCCGAGAGGCTGCGCTTTTGGAGTGGACGAAAAAATGCTTTCCCCGCTTCCGGACGCATCTCACCGGACTACATGTGCATGGACTCCACCATCCCTAAAAAGAGATTGGGAGACATCTTAGACGCCATCAAAACCATGGAAGACAAGTACGCCCTGAGGTGCGTCAATGTCTTTCACGCAGGTGACGGCAACCTGCACCCCCTGATCTTGTTTGATGCCAACCAAGCCGGTGAGCTCAAGCGGGCGGAGGCCTTTGGTGCTGATATTTTAGAGACCAGCGTTGCCATGGGTGGCACCATCACTGGTGAGCACGGTGTCGGTGTTGAGAAGCTCTCCAGCATGTGTGTTCAGTTCACAGCGAGTGAACTCCAACAAATGCTGGACATCAAAAGCGCCTTTGATCCCCAAACGCTCCTGAACCCCGCGAAAGTCATTCCCACCCTTCAGCGTTGTGCTGAGGGCGGTAAGATGGTGGTCAGGCAAGGCAAACTGCCTTTTGCACACTTAGAACGCTTTTAGTTTTTACGCTGCAACGCCTCGGCCCCCAAAAATCGCTGTCCCAATGCGTACAAGGGTTGATCCCGCCGTGATGGCCGCTTGCAAATCTTGCGTCATCCCCATAGACAAGGTGTCAATTTGCGCCTCTCCCAAGACCTCTTGAAGAGACACAAACACCGCTTGTCCCTTTTGATGCAAGGCCAACTGCACGTCGTACTCGGGATGGAAGTCGGGCATGGTCATCACCCCCCTGAGCTTCAAGCGATTCAAGCCCATGATCGCTTTGGCCAACGGCAAAGCCTCTTCAAGTTGCACACCTGCTTTGGTCGGTCCTCCATCCACGTTGACTTGAATCAAGACGTTCAGAGCGGGCAAGTGCGCTGGGCGTTGATCGTTCAAGCGTTGCGCGTGTTTAAGATTTTCTAAGGTGTGAACCCAGTCAAAGCACTGCGCCACCCACTTGGTTTTGTTGCTTTGCAAGGGACCGATGCAATGCCATTGGCTGTCTTTCATTTGGGGGAAGCTTTTGGCGCTTTCAATTTTCTCAACCGCCTCTTGAATGTAATTTTCCCCAAAACACAGTTGTCCTTGTTCCTTCAAAGCCAAGATGTCTGTCAAGGGACATGTTTTAGAAACAGCCAGCAGTTGAATATCCTTGGGTGCACGCGAAACCTTTTGAGCGACTTTGGCCATTTGATCCTTCACGTCAAGCCAACGTTGGATCAAAGATGAGGCGTCGAGCTTTGCGCCTTTTCTTGCAAATGCATTGGGTTCTGAACCCAGGGGGGACATGGACGATGAATTTTTCATGGTCCCCCAATATAACGCCAACGGCCCTTTTGACCAAATCCCTGGCTCTAGCTTTGAGCGCTTGCGCCCAGAGTGTTTGTTTTTAAGGCAAAATCTTAAGCATGGATTTACTATCCTTTTTCTTCTTTTTTTAGACTGAGCCCATATGTCAAGCATTCAAGCCAAAACTTACCTCTCCACCCCCTCGCAAAAACTGGCCTTCATTGGTTTGGGCGTCATGGGCTACCCCATGGCCGCTCACTTGTTGGCAAGCGGTCACCACGTGACGGTGTACAACCGAACTGCCACCAAAGCCACCCAGTGGATGAACGAGTTTGGCGCCAATCCAAACGCCCACGTTGCGGCGACCCCCGCTCAAGCTGCACATAGCGCAGACATCGTTTTTTCATGTGTCGGCAACGACGAGGATCTGAAAGCTGTGATCTTGGGTGAAGAGGGGGCCTTGGCCGGCATGCATCCAGGTTCTGTGCTGGTGGATCACACCACCGCCTCCGCTCAAATCGCCCGCGAGCTTTTTTTGGTGTGCCAAGGTCACCAAATTGCATTCATCGACGCCCCAGTCTCTGGCGGACAAGCTGGAGCGCAGAATGGACAGCTCACCGTCATGTGTGGTGGCAACGAGCCCGATTTCCTTCGCATCCAACCCGTGGCTCAGGCCTACTCTAAGGCCGTCACCTTGATGGGTGCGAGCGGTTCTGGACAACTGACCAAAATGGTCAACCAGATCTGTATCGCGGGCTTGGTCCAAGCCTTGAGCGAAGCCATCGCCTTTGGCATGAAGGCCGGCCTGGAGATGAACACGGTCTTGGAGGTCATTGGCAAAGGTGCTGCACAAAGCTGGCAATTGGACAACCGCGGCAAAACCATGGTGCAAGACCAATTCGATTTTGGTTTTGCCGTGGACTGGATGAGAAAAGATTTAGGCATTGTTTTAGCTGAAGCCCATCGCAATGGCGCACGCTTGCCCGTCACCGCACTGGTTGACCAGTTCTATGCCGATGTGCAACACATGGGGGGCCAACGCTTTGACACGTCAAGTCTTATCAAGCGTCTTCAATGACGCCCTTGTAAAACCCAAGCCCCAAGAAGTCCCAGGGGCTAGTCAATTATTTTGAATTCGGTGCGGGTGTCTTGCCGGGAGAAGGCAGCAAGCTTTTGAGCTCGTTTTCAGTAATGATCTCAAAAACTTTCACCACCTTTTGGACCCCCGACACATTTCTCGCCACGTCAACTGCACGGTCGGCCTCTCTTTGCGTCACGCGACCCATCAAATAGATGACCCCTCGCTCCGCATGCACTTTGAATGCAGTGGCAAAAATATCTTTGCTGTCGACCAAACTGGCTTTGACTTTGCTTTGAATCAAAACATCTTGAGAGCGCTCTGAGAAGTTTGAAAAATTGGCCACCTGCACTTCGTTCAAAACCGTTCTGACATTGTCCACTTGAGAGACTATTTCAGATACAAACTTGGCGTCGCGCTCATTGGTGGCCTCTCCGGTGATCAAGACTTGTCGGTTGTAGCTTGCCAAATTGATGTGAACTTTGCCACTCAGTGCTTCTCGGATCTTTGAAGCACCTTTGATCTCAATGCCCTCATCTTCAAGTTGCGCGCCTGATGTTCTGCGATCGGTGACCACCATGGTGCCACCGACAAAGCCACCCACGACCATAGGGGCACAGGCTTGTAAAACCAAGGCGGCACTTAAAACGAGGAGGGGGCGGAAAAATTGAACTTTGATTTGTTTGCTCATACTTGATTACCTTCTTGGTCTCCCAAAAGTTGTGTATCGACACCATCACATAAACAATGCAGGACCAACAAATGGACCTCTTGAATTCTTGCCGTTCTATCATGAGGCACACAAATGTGCACATCCGTCTCTCTGAGTGCGGCACCCATTTTGCCCCCCCCTTTGCCGCTCAAGGCCACCACGGTCATCTCTCTTTGGTGAGCGGACTCAATGGCTTTCAATATATTTTTGGAGTTGCCACTGGTAGAAATCGCCAACAACACATCGCCACTTTGACCCAAGGCTCTGACTTGCTTGGAGAAGATTTGATCAAAATCATAATCGTTGCCAATGGCCGTCAAAATAGAACTGTCGGTGGTGAGTGCGATGGCGCCCAACTCTGGCCTCTCACGCTCAAAGCGTCCCACAAATTCTGCAGCAAAGTGTTGTGCATCGGCTGCCGAGCCCCCATTGCCACAGACCAAAACCTTGCCCCCGCTGGTCACACAGGCAAGAATGGCCTGAATGGCACTGGCAATGGGTTTGGACAAGACCTGCGCGGCTTGGTACTTCAAGTCCGCACTGTCTATGAATTGTTGCTCTATGCGTTGCTCTAACATCGGTGCTTGGTTGTTTCAGTCGAAGGTTGTGGTGACAAGATCAATTAAAAACGATGCGTTCTGGGTTGTGGCTCGTGACCTTGGTTTTACCCATTTAACTTAAGGCACCAAGCTGCCACTTAAAAACTCACTTACGAGGTACCATTGGGTATCATACCCGAGCACACTCTCTTCACAAGCCCCTCATTTCCCTTTATTCTACCCATGAGTGCACCCTACTCCAAAGCCCTTGAAATGGCCAAAGACTTGGTTGGCCATCAAGAGCTGAGCCCAAGTTCTTTGTACATCGTTGCTTCTCCCATTGGCAATTTGGCGGATGTGAGTCTGAGAGCCTTGTTTGTTTTGCAAATGATGGACTTCATTGCGTGTGAAGACACCCGGCACACCCAACAACTTTGCCGCTCCTATGGTCTGGACAAGCCTGCCTCCCATTGGATCCCCGTTCACCAACACAACGAGCTGCAAGGGGCCGACATCGTCATCCAAGCACTCTCCTCAGGCGCCAAAGTCGCCTATTTGAGCGATGCTGGCACGCCTGGCATCAGCGACCCCGGTGCTCGCTTGGTGAGCGCTGTTCAAAGTCAGGGCTTTAGGGTCGTGCCTTTGCCAGGCCCCTCCAGCGTCACCACACTTTTGAGTGCCAGTGGTGCTCATAGCGGAGACGACCAAAGTTTTATTTTTTTGGGCTTTTTATCGTCCAAAGCGCAAATGCGCTCGCAACAAATTCAAGACATGAGCGAAGAACCCCGTTGTCAAATCATTTTAGAAGCGCCCCACCGAATCCTTGACCTGGCCAAGGCCTTGTCTGTTCTTGGCGAGCGGATGGTCACCCTGGGTCGAGAATTGACCAAGCAATTTGAAAGCATTCAAAGCCTCAAAGCTCAAAACCTATGGGCTTGGCTCACGGAGGATTCGAACCGTCAAAAGGGTGAGTTTTGTATCTTGATCCACCCCAAGTTGACGGACAAAGACCCCCTTGGCGTGGATGTCAAAGTGCTGAAACTTTTGTTGGTGCATTTGCCCCTTAAAACAGCGGTGGCCCTGTCCGCCGACATCACGGGTCAATCCAAAAAGGGCTTGTATGCCGAGGCCCTTAAATTGAAGAGCTCACATGCGCCTCATGATGAAGCAGATGAAGCAGATGAGGCATGAGCTTGACCACCTGCCCTACAAGGGCGCTGCGTCATTTAGTTTGAACGATGGATTTCACAATCACATTGGAGGTCGGGAAATTGGCCAAACCGTAAAGTGTGGACGTGGATATTTGTGCCATGATGTCGATCACATTGAGCCCTTCAAGGATTTGCCCAAACACCGCATATCCAGGTGAAGACTCGCTTTGGTAATCCAATTTGGAGTTGTCCACCAAGTTGAAATAAAACTGCGTGCTTGCAGAATTGGGAGCGGAAGTTCTCGCCATGGCAATGCTGCCCCGCGTGTTTTTCAATCCATTGTTGGACTCCAAAACAATGGGATTGCCTGCCCCTGTTTGCTCACCGACCGTTGTCGTCAACCAGCCACCCTGAACAACAAACTGGGGAATGATTCTGTGCATCAAGGTGTTGCTGTAGAACTTGGCATTGACATAGTTCAAATAATTGTTGACCGTGATGGGTGCTACAGCTGGGTAGAGTTCAACGGTCAGATCACCAAAATTGGTGCTGATCTTGACCTGCGGATTGGGCACTTCAAAGTTCTTGATCAGCATTTGCACGCCGTCGATTGATTTGGCAACCATCATGGCGGGTCCAACCGCACTTGGCGTGCATGTCAGGTATTTTTCCGTATCGCTACCGTTGGGCAGCAATGCAAGCCCTTCGCAGTTGGAGACCGAGACATTGAAGTCTTGGTTCAAATTCAGGCCCATCAGTTTAAAAATGGTTTTTTGACCATATTTCACCTGATCTATTTCGATCTCGCTCACATTGGGCAAGCTTGCATTGTTGCCATTGCCACAAGAGACAAGAGCACCACAGATCAAAACCAAGGCGCCACTCAGAAAATTTCTCATATCTGTTCTTTTAGTCTAAGATCCATTGATTTTTGCAACAAGTCATCGCTTTTTGGTCCAATGACCTCATTTTTAGATTTCTTTTCTTTCACCCTTTCTTGTGAGGAGAGCAGTCAGCAAAAAGGCACATTCTAGTCATGCATTTTGAGACCTAGGGAGTTGTCTCACCTGACATAAGTTGAATCTGTATTAAAACACATTCAAGCCATGGATCAGACCCTACAACTTGATAGGACGCGAACCACAGTCGCTTGGCATTTTAAATTGTTATTTTATTTTGCAAGACTTGAGATGTTGGCTCCTCTTTTAACAGGTTGGGTGGCAAATCGATGTGTTCGAAACCACACGCTGTATTTTTTAAGATCCTCGTGTTGCAAATGATTGACAAAAAACTTCCCTTGAACAAATTAAGGGCTGATTTTCACCTTTGAAACGTTTATTTGCAAAATACCTCTAAAACACGAAAAATTAAAATACTAGTCTAACGCGTATTTTACAAACTTCCTAGCTTGCCACTTCACCACAAGGTTCAGCATGAAACAGCTTTTGTCTGTCATCGATCAAGCCAGCCCCATTTTACAAGCTGCCCGAAAATCAACTCGCCTTTCACAAACCGAACTGGCACACCAACTTGGTGTGAGTCAAAGCCGAATCTCTTCGATGGAACTTGACCCTGGCTCCATCAACCTTTCACAGCTGCTCACCATGTGCGCAGCGTTGAATTTGGAACTGTGGGTGCAAAGCAAAGAAAATCGCGTGCACCAGGCTGACGACAGCAAGTCAACACCACTCAACGAGCCAGAGTGGTGACCGATGGGCCGAAGATCCCATTCAAGGGCGCTGTCCGTTTGGACCAATGGACAACGCGTGGGCACCTGGTCTTTACCGACTCGCGGAGACATGGCACTCTCTTATGACGCCGATTGGATCAATTCTCCTGTTGGGCGCCCGCTTTCTTTGTCACTTCCTTTCATTGGAAATCAAGTCCTCAAAGGAGCGCGAGTCCAAAACTACTTCGATAACCTACTGCCTGACAGCGATGTGATTCGCAAGCGTCTAGCTGTGCGATTCAAGACTCAAAGCGATGGGGCTTTTGACCTGTTGCAAGCCATCGGCAAAGACTGCGTGGGTGCCGTGCAATTGTTAGGCGAGAGCGAATCTCCCTCTGACATCAAGCGCATTCTCGGCACAACGCTGCATGAAGATGAGGTCGAAAAACTCCTCTTTCAAACAACGAGCTCTGCCTTCAGCGGCAACGCCATCGAAGAGGATGATCTTCGCATATCTCTTGCCGGCGCTCAAGAAAAAACGGCACTCCTTTGGCATGAACAAAACTGGATGCGTCCTCTCGGTTCTACGCCAACCACACATATCCTTAAACTGCCCCTTGGCTTGGTTGGCAATAGCAAGGCCGACTTCAGTTCCTTGGTTGAAAACGAATGGCTGTGCATGAACCTATTGGCTGAATTTGGCCTAACAGTGGCCAGAACAGCGATGCTAAAGTTTGGTCATCAGAAAGTCCTCGCTGTGGAGCGCTTCGATCGACAACTGCATTCCTCTGGCACTTGGCTGATGCGACTACCACAAGAGGATTTCTGCCAAGCCAAGGGTGTACCGCCTTACTTGAAATATGAAAGAGATGGGGGGCCTGGCTTGCTAGACTTAGCGAACGTCTTGAAAGGCTCAGTGCAGGCCGAACAAGATTTGTCCACACTGCTTAAATCCCAAGTGCTTTTTTGGATGCTGGCAGCAACTGACGGTCATGCCAAGAATTTCAGTCTTCGCTTGCTACCCCAGGGTCGATATTCGCTGGCTCCGCTGTATGACGTGATGTCCATTTGGCCAGTCGAAGGTCGTGGCGCAAACCAGATCTCTTATCACAAAGCCAAGATGGCGATGGCGCTTTTAGGTAAAAGCAAGCATTACCATGTCAAAGAGATTCAACGACGACACTTCAATAGCACCGCCTCAAAGTGTTTCCATACAACAGATGCCCAAGCCCTGATCGAGCAATTGATCGAACGCACACCGATTGCGATTGATAGTGTCGCGAAGAAGTTACCCAGAGGTTTTCCTGAACACGTTGCAACATCCATCTTCAAAGGATTGCAGGGGTCAGCAGATATGCTAGATCGAATGCCTAAGGTCTAGCAAGTCGCAACGCAATTGAACGGCGAGCTTTGGATCAAAGCTGTAAAGTATGTAATCGGTACGATCTGTGAACCATGTGTCGGCATGGATCCATGAGGGATGGTGCGGCTGGCGGGGATCGAACCCACGACCCTTGGCTTCGGAGGCCAATACTCTATCCACTGAGCTACAGCCGCACAGGCATGAACTTTGTATTGTAATTGCTCAGCAAGATTTACATTGTTTTACAGTGCTTAAAACACGCACTTTGCTTGATTTCACCCACTGGTACAAGCTTTCTTTTAAAAAAACGGTCAACCTCTTGTCTGCGCAGATCATGCAGTTCGTTATAATTGAACTTTTAAATTCAACCACATTTGAGGCTTTCATGAGCGAAGAGCATTCAGAAGATCACAATCCGATCAAAACACCCAAGCAAATGCTTTATGCAATTTTGTTTTCCTTTGTCGTTCCGATTTTTGTCATCATTGGTTTGGTTTATTACGTTACATCGGCCAACAAACCCGTCGCCGGCGCACCTGATACACCTGAGAGTGTCACGGCTCGACTCAGCAAGGTGGGTTACGTCGAAATCAAAGATGCCAACCGACCCTTAAAAACTGGCGAAGAAGTCTACAAAGGCCAATGCACCACCTGTCATGCCCTTGGGGTTGC
>Ga0136641_1001093_pt1 | contig 11336 bp, 6 predicted proteins | sample EliLak1302023Y_FD_115312 | JGI IMG/M metagenome (GOLD analysis project Ga0136641, IMG submission 115312) | Freshwater microbial communities from Elizabeth Lake, Yosemite National Park, California, USA - 13020-23Y | ecosystem: Environmental > Aquatic > Freshwater > Lake ...
AACTTCTACGTCTAGGAGAACATTACACGATAGACCTCGCGGGCATCACAATCACGTTGACCAAATCTAATACAATTGCTTACGATACCCAAACCATGGCAGTAAATATTTCCACACAATCGCAATACACATATCTGCCACTTTCAAATTCTATTCAATTTGCATACGAATCTATTCCACCAGTTGGATCCGTGGTTGAAGTGATTACTAATTATGATCATACCTACTTGGATTTAGAACGTACTGAAATCACGGTTTCAGGATTGATAACCTCTAATGTTGGCACCACCAGTTATTATGAATACAATGCAGTGGGCGGTGGATTTATCACATTGGACAGGCTTGTGCTTAATGGTGACTATGTATGGATAGTACAAGATAAATTATTATTGACTCCTAATGTGGACTACGTGGTACTGGACGACCGTAAAACAATTAAATTGGCCAAGAATCCAGAAGAAGGTTCCAAGTTTACTTTGATAACATTTGGTAGTAATGTGCTCACTTCTGGTATTTCTTACATGCAATTCAAAGACATGCTGAATAGAACAGTTTACAAACGTCTGAGTCAAAACAAACAAACTGTACTAACTCAGGATCTAAGTTATAAAGATACAGTAATTCATATTTTAGATGCCAAAAATCTTGATATTCCAAATATCGCACAGCTGATTCCAGGAGTAATTGAAATCAGAGGTGAACGTATTGAATATTGGATCAAAGATGGCAACACATTACGCCAATTGCGCAGAGGCACACTGGGTACAGGTATCTATGATCTCAACAAGTCAGGAACTGTTGTTCAAGGAATAGGCACCAGCGATACAATTCCGTATGCTGATAAAACTATAAAAGAAGAAATTATCTCGGACGGAGTGTCACAAGAAATACCTTTACAGTTTGTTCCAAGCCTAAAAACGGACAGTGTCAAGTTATGGTTGAAAGAATACGGGTTTACATTTGGAGGTATGTATGTGTCGTCTGCAGTGTATGCCACATCTGATATTGTAATCTACAACAACCATTATTATTACTGTACTAAGCTAGTTCCAGAATTAAAAACAAGAAAGAGCGATATTGATTATAGCCCAATTAATACAGATTTTTGGACATTGGCAAATCTAAATATTCCTGTTGGTTATGGCCAATGCGATAGTATGGAAGTATTTGTTGGCGGATATAATGACACTGCAATATGGGAGGCCAACACATCCTATGCTGTGGGAGCCATAGTTAATGTGGGCAGCTATACATACAAATGCACCCAGGCCCATACTGGCGGCTCAACATTTTTCGCCAATGTAACATTGACTGCGGATAAAAGTACAACAGACTATAAAAATGTTTGGCAGTTCTTTGTAGGCAATATCCGTTTGAAAAAGCAACCCTACAGGGTACACAATGTGAATATTGCTCCTTACAGTCCTGCCGGAGATGTGCTTCTTGATGCAGATTTTTCAGTGAATGGTGCCTTGCCAGTCCTGTATCTGACCAATAAGCTGGCCGCGGGAACCAAGATCACTGTGATTAGAAGAACATTGACTTTCTGGGACAGTTTGACCAACATACATTTGGAAACCAATAAGATTGCAGAATTTTTAAAGGCCACTCCGGGTATCTCGTATACCGGCTACAAGAAGTAAGTGCGCTTGCCATGAAAACGATTAAACTAGCACATAATAAACAATGATAAATATCATATAAAGAGAGTTAACTATGCAGACCAAAGATGCCACAGGAATCCATGTAGAAGGACATATCAAAATTTATAATCCTGAAAGCCAGGAAATCTACATAAACAAGCGTAATGCGATACATTACGAGAATATCAGTGTTGCCATGGCCACTAGTTTGGCCAATGCAGGTAACGGTTTCATATATCAAATGGGTTTTGGCAACGGCGGAACCAGCATAGATCCAACAGGTATTATTACATATCTCACACCAAACACCACTGGAGTTAATGCCAGTCTTTACAGCCAAACTTATAAAAAAGTAGTGAACCAAAAGTCTAGTACCAATCTGGATCCTACTAGAAACTTTATTGAAACACGCCATACAACAGGCAACAATTATACTGACATTTTTGTAACCTGCTTGTTAGATTATGGCGAACCTAGCGGACAAGGTGCATATGATACGTCAACTAGCACTGGTGCCGCTTATGTGTTTGATGAATTGGGACTACAAGCGTTAAACACTGACGGTAGTACTAGTCTGCTAACACATGTAATATTTCATCCAGTATTAAAAAGTTTGAATCGTTTGATACAAATAGATTATACAGTGCGTATACAAAGCCTTACTGGCTTAGTATCAGTATAAGGAGATACATATGGTTTACAAAGTCCAATATACTGAATCTAACAATCCAACCAAGGTACCTATAACGGTACAGGATCAAAGTCTTAACACTCAGACCAGTCTCACGTTTGTGGGGCAAAATTATTCAGGGTATGGTCCTGTTATAGCAAGCGATTTTTTACATTTGTTAGAAAATTTTGCCAACAGCTCAGCTCCAGCAAATCCTGTTCAAGGACAAATTTGGTATGACAATGCCAACAATCTGCTGAGAGTATGGAACGGCACAACATGGGTAGAAGCTGGCTCTATTAAAAAAGCCGGCAAAAGTACACTGTCTGCTGGCACACCTGATATTGCTAGCAGCGTAGCTGGCGACTTATGGGTGGACATTGACAGTAGTCAGTTGTATCTATTCAGCGGTAGTAACTGGCTGTTGATAGGTCCTCAATACAGTGCAGGAGCTGTATCCGGGCCGGTGGTTGAAAATATCATTGACACATTGAATTTCGCACATGCTGTGGTAAGTTTGTATGCCAGTTCACATGATACAAGTTTGCCATCTAGAGTGGCAATTATCAGCCAAGACAAGTTCACACCTAAACTAACAATTCCAGGGTACCTTGCAATCAATCGAGGCATTAATTTGCCTTCAGATTTTTCGCAAGATACCATCTTGAATGTTAACACAGCACTCTGGGGCACCGCTAGCAGTGCCAACAGTTTGATATACAAAGGCAAGCCCTATACCGGTGATAATTTTTTAAGAACTGACAGTGCAAGTGATGGCACACTAAATGCTCCGTTGTACGTCAAGACAGACAGCGGTATCAGTTTTGGGAGCAATTTGGGATTTAGAATATCTACTAGTGCAAATACTACAACATTCAGCAGTAGCACCAGTGGTAATACTGTAGCATTTTCTTTAACCAGTGGCAACTCTGCCAGTACATTATTAGTTCTAGACCCTAATCTTAAAACAGTCAGTGTGGGATTACCAGCCAACACATTTCCATCAAATTAAAAAGTTTACGGAGCAATATCAACTGCCAATGCTGGCAGCTCCACAAATGGTACGCTTACGGTGGCCAGTACATTGGATGCTACGGCATTAGGTACAGCCAGTATTGTAACAGCCGGCGGATTAAGTGTTGCTGCTAAATCCATACACGGTGATGACATCACAACCAATGGCCAATTGTATGTGAACTGGAATAACGGCCAAGCAGGCCCGGCCATACTGCCTGGCACAGCATCTGCACCATTAAGCGGTGTATTTGATATAGGTAGCCCAACTGCCAAATTTAGAAATATCTATGCCAGCAGTTTTGTTGGAAGTTTCAATGGAGTGTTTGTTGGTAGTCTAGCTGGTAGTGTGAATGGAAGTGCAGCCAAGCTGGCAAGTCCTACACAATTCAGTTTGGTAGGAGATGTCCTGAGTACAAACACAATTAGTTTTGATGGACAAAGTGCTACAGGAACAAACGGTGCTAACGGTACAGCTCAATTTTTAACTCAGCTAAGTACTGGAATCTTTACAACAAAAACGGCACTCACAGACAGTCAACTGACAGACGAAATCTTGATCAATCGTCCAGGATCCGGCCAACTGTACAAGATGTCCAAAACAACATTATTAAATCATGTGGCCACAGTTCCGATAGGTTCTATTTTTCCGTTTGCAGGGTCAACACCTCCTTCGGGATACTTGTTGTGTGACGGTAGTGAATTGGCAACTGGTGTATATAGTTTATTATTCAACGTGATAGGATATGCATACAAAACACCGTCGTTGCTGGTAGGTGCAGCAACTTTTGCTTTGCCTGATTTACGTGGACGTTTTCCGCTTGGTGCAGACAACATGAATAACAATCTCACTGTTACCAGCAAGACAAATGCTCAGACCACTCTAAGTGCTGGCGGCGGTTCAGCCAACAGAATCAGTTCTACAACAGGTAGCACAGTGGGATCCTATGGCGGTTCACAAAATGTAACATTGACCACTAGTAATTTGCCCGATCACAAACACAGTTTAAACAATGCAGGCAACCAATACTATGCCGCAGGCGCCCCCAATCCAACAACCAGCGATACAACAGTTGCTGGGTTTGGTCTCATTCAAACAGGCGCAACTGGCCAAGGTTTTGGTTTGCCCAATAGTGGAAGTATGATTAGCGGTCAAGCAAGCCAACCAGTGCCTACAATGAACCCTTATCAGACCATAAACTACATAATCTTTACAGGTGTGATATAATGAGTTACTCGATTACCAAATCAGACGCTACGCTTTTAACAGCAATCCCGGACGGATCTATCGATCAAACCACCAGTTTAACGCTGGTAGGTAAAAATTCTTCTGGCTACGGAATTTTCTTTAATGAAAATTTTGTTTATCTTTTAGAAAATTTTGCCAATACTAGTTCTCCCAATAAACCTGTTGTTGGGCAGTTGTGGTTCGATCTAACACAAAATAGATTGAAAGTTTATGACGCATCCGGTTCTTGGAAAGTGAGCGGTGGCACCATTGTGAGTCCCAGTGTGCCCACATTGACAGCCGGGGACTTGTGGATAGACAGTGCAAGGGAACAATTGTATTTTAGTGACGGACTCAATACCTTACTGGCTGGCCCAATATATACAGCCAGCCAAGGCGTAAGTGGATTTCAAGTTACAGATGTTATCGATTCCAACAATATTCCTCACACTATTTTGGCTCTATATGTTAATCAAACATTGATGGGCGTGTATAACAAAGATGCATCATTCACATTGAATTCCAACAACACTATTTCAGGTATCGCCACAGTGGGTAAAGGATTCACCGCGGCCAATATTCCAGGCTTGGTATTTGACCAATTGGTAACTAAATCCAATGCACTTGTTTCTACTGATGGAACACTCAAAACTGTAGCAGACTTTGTGTCTTCTACAGCATCCAGTCTCATCACAGGAACTCTCACAATTGCAAATGCCACACCGTTAAAATTGGGTATAGCAGGCAACGTGGAACTTTCAGTATCGCCAGCATCTGGCTTCACTATTAAATCTATATCCAACAATCAGGACTTTCATCTGTCTCTAAGAGACGGTAGAAGCGCAGATAGTGATGCAATTTTTGCTGTGGCCAACTCGCATCGTGTTGGTATATATAACAATAGTCCACAAGCCACTTTGCATATAGGAACAGCTGGCGGTGCAAGTGGTAGTCTTATCATAGAAGGTGATCTAACTGTTAGAGGAAAGACCACCAGTACCAGCACAGTAAACATCAGTCTTGCTGACTACACACTGACTTTGGCCAATACATCTGTGCCTAGCGATGTCACAGCAGACGGTGCAGGCATTATCATAGCTGGTGCAACTAACAAATCATTCTTGTACAATTCAGCTAGTACCGCTTTGCAAAGCAGCGAAAATATTGATTTGGTTTCAGGAAAAACCTACAAGATTAACGGGCAGGCTGTGTTATCTAGTTCATCACTGGGTGCTGGAGTCAATTCAGCTCCAGGTTTGACTAGTATTGGAAGTCTTACCAGCTTGCAGGCTGCTTATATCAATATTACCGGAAATACCATAAGTTATCTTAATGCAGGTCAGCAATCTGGTAATATTAAATTGGCACCACTCAACGGCAATGTTGACGTTAATTCTAGCAAAATTATTTCCTTGGCTAATCCAACACAGCCCGGCGATGCTGCAAACAAAAATTATGTTGATTCAAGTATCAAAACCATCACACAAGTTATATCATTACCCACTATAAGTTTTTCAGGTAATGCAGGGCTTATAGCATCCGCCTACTTGAACAGAATATTTCCATCTACAGAGCATGATGAAGGCAGTTATGCCCGTGTGGTATCAGTAGACGAACCTATCATCAGGGTATTTAAATTAATATCTGGTGTATGGGTATATCAAACAAGTATATAACCAAATAAATATTGAATTAAAGGGCGAGCGAAATGTCATATAACATAACAAGATTTAATGGAAAAGCCATAATTGCATTGGCAGATGGCACCATTAATACCACACTGGATGTAACCCTTGTGGGTAAAAATTATGCCGGTTATGGCCTTCCTCAGAACGAAAATTTTGTTCACTTACTTGAAAATTTCAGCAACGTCAGCCCACCTACAGCGCCTATATCGGGGGAAATATGGTTTGATTCAGATGCCACACATCTAAAACTAAATGTAAATGACGGATCAGGCTGGAAAACTGTAGCCAATATGAATGTGGGTTCCACATATTTGGGCACCAATCCAGCAGACGGCGATGGCGGCACGTTTGTAGGTGCCTCGTTGACAGTTGGAGACATGTGGTGGGACACTGTCAACAATCAATTAAATGTGTCTAATGGTCCAGGCTTTACCTTGGTTGGTCCACAAAGTGTTACTGGCTTCGCTGCTACACAGATGCAAAGTGCTAATCAACAAGGCGTTCCGATCCAGAAAGCCGTGGTGAATAGCAACACTGTGTTCACAATCAGTTCAGCGCAAGTATCAAGCTCTACACTAACCGGATTCCCTACCATATATTCAGGCATAACGTTGAATACCAATGCTAAACTGCACGGTACAGCCACCAATGCAGATACTTTGAACAATTTTGCATCCAGTCATTTTGCTCCTATCAGTAATCCATCATTCCTTACTGGAATCACCACAACAGATGATGGTGTACAAATTGGCACAGTATTCAATTTGAGTAACATTGGCAGTACACCAACAATTACCAACAGTGTAAGTAACACAATAACATTTAAAACCACAGCTGGTGGAAATTTAGTATCGCCTTTACAGCTGGTAGCACAAGATGCACTACCAGGCACACCTACCAGCAGCTTGGGTACAAATTTTAGAAAATGGTACTCAGTTTATGCCAACACATTCAATGGCGTGGCAACAAAAAGCCTAACTTTGAATGTGGACGGACAATTTCTTTCAGCCAACGTGGATGGAACTGTTCCAAACACTGTGGTTGCAAGAGACGCAAACGGCAATATCTTTTCGCCAGCGTTCACAGGCGCATTGCATGGAAATGCAGACACAGCCACTTACAGTACAGACAGTGCTCATGCCGCATTGGCGGCTGTGGCTGATTACATAGAGTGGACCAATGTAGCCAACAGACCAGCAAATTTTGTTTTCAACGACAACAATATAACTACTTGGAACATCAATATTCGTGGTAATGTTTCCGGCAATACCGCTGGCACACATACTGGACCTGTAATTGGCAATGTTACTGGTAATGTTACTGGTAACATCATAGGACAACATATTGGTAACATAACAGGTAGCTTGCTTGCTCTCGATAGTACAGTGCTTGTTGATGCCAGCATAAAACAAATTGGTTATACGGGCGCCAGCCTAGTTGGTAATTTACAAGGCACGCTTACTGGTAATGCAACTGGTAGTTTGATTAGTGCAGATCGCACCACAACATTGATTGATGCCACTAGCAAGCAGATAGGTTATTATCAAGCCAACCTCCAGGGAATTCTAACAGGCAGTGTGATAGGCAATGTTACTGGCAACGCCTCTACAGCTACCAAATTACAAACCACGCGAACTATTGCAAATATTCCGTTTGATGGCACAGCAAATATCAATCCCAGCACTGATAACATATACGAAGGTGTGGTTAATAGATATTTCACAGAAGCTAGAGCTAGATCTTCTATCAATGTATCTGGTGGATTGTCGTACAATGCCAGCACAGGAACCATCAACGGACCAGTACTAGCATCTGTGGCCACTACTGGCGATTACAATCAACTGATTAATAAACCTTACATACCTCCAGGAACAAATTTTGCCAGTTTAAATAACAATCTAAACAGCATTGTGGACAGCATTGTGGGCGCCATTGACTTGAATCTAAACAGTTCAAGCTACAATCAAACTGTTAGAGGACATAATGCTGCTGGAGTGGGTTACGGATCAGGTTGGAGCAGTGCAATTACAGGCGGGTCCAGCGGTAGTCCTGTGGTAACCTTCACAGTTGATATCGCAACAATACTGGGATTGAATGGCAATCCAGCCAGTTTGTACTGGAAAGGCAATTACAGTTTTAATCTTGCACCAAGTTTGACTCGTGTGTACGACAATCGAAATTCCTATTATAATTTTGGAACTGGTATCTGGAGTATTTCAGCATCGCCTGTAACAGCAGACAACAATAGCGCACAGTATGGGGTGTTCACTGTTCAGGTCAGCGCAACAGATTTAGCTCACCCATATCACGGCACTAGTGTTAGCGCCGGATGGATCGGAATATCAAGCAGGACCAATAATGTCTACAGCGGTTAATTTCAGTATTCCTTACACACAGGGCATTTATGATGCCTTGCCAAATTTGGACTTGTCCACAATCAGTGATGTGTATTTTAGCGATAACAAATTTGGTAGTGCAAGAAGTATCTTTCTTGGGCAAGAAATGTTTGATGAAATGTATGCTGTAAGAGAAAAATATGGCATCAAAGTACATTACTTGGTGAATCCCAGCACATACACTAACGAATTTTACAAACAAGTTCCTGAGTTGATAGACTACATCAGTGAAATTGATGCGGATATTGTTACACTTAACAATACTTACTTGCTGAGAGCAGGTATTATCAGAGACTTTCGTGCCAGTAAGCCCACACTAGAACTAAAAAATAGTGTAAATAACCTAGTGCGTACACTTAAAGACTTTGTGTTCATGCACAAAGAATTAGGTTTAACCAGTATCATTGTGGACCGTAGTTTAAATCGTGATTTAGATACACTGAAAAAGATGCGAGACTATGCTGATCAGCACGATATTAAAATTACCATGCTGGTCAACGAAGGCTGTATAGTGGATTGCAAATGGAAACAGTGGGATGATCTTATCATTAGTCAAACAAAAGAAGGCGATGACAGAAAACTAACTGATAAAATTTACATTGACCTAGGATGCGTGAGTTATTTCAAGACTCAACCAGGTGAGTGGCTTAAAACAGCATTTACATTGCCTAATGATATTGACAAGTTTGGCGGGCTAGTGGACGTTATCAAGCTGGCTGGTAGAGGCTTTCCAATAGAGCAATGGACTAGAGTGGTGGATTCTTATCAGAAACGTAGCGGAAATATACGTCTAGGGGAATTACTCAGTACCAAAGGCGATCAAATGCTGTCAAACACTGTTGTGAATCAGTTGACTGATCTTGGATTCAACGAGCTTACTAAAAATTGCAAGACCGTTTGCGGAAAAGAGTGCAATCATTGCGATAAAATATACGATGGACTTATAAGGAATTTTGGATAATGGAAACAACCGTGCAAGGCATACCCAAGCTGACAGCAAATTGGAGTGCTGATAATACATATTCTATAACATTTTCAATAGACAGCAGACTGATAAATGGTTTGTTTGGTGCTCCTGTACCTTTCCAAGATGTGGTTCACTCAGATACTGGTGTAGAAACACACTACTTAGGAACTATTACTAAGGAAATGTATCAGTTGATTGTGGAAAGCATCAATAATCCGCATTGTTTGGCTTTCTGGATGGCAGATCAAACATTGAAAATTAGAAGATTAACAGTGAATCTTGGTCCTGGCACATACCTAGACAACGCTAGAAATGCTTTGGTTGGGTTGAACAACACTGTAACACTCATACCACAATGTGTGGATAATCATGGCACTGTTTGGTCTGATGTGCAAATCATTGACATAAAGAACATGGAAAAGAAGAATTTTGCAATCAGCATCAACGAACAAGATTCTGCACAATACAAAACAACCAGTACTAACAATCAACCTGTAACTTTTCGAATGATGGACAAGGGCCGTGCTACTTTGCGTTTCAAAGTGGTGATTCCGGAACTGACCACACTCTGGCTGTCGGTTTACCCTGAATTGTATGCATATGATCAAGCAAATTTGGATAAATTTACAGCTTGGGCTGCCACCCAAACAAAACAATAAATACTAGAATAAGGAAAGCAAGAGATGTCATATCAAATAACTCACTACAACGGAGCTGCATTTTCGCCCGCAATCACAGTGGCCGATGGCACGCTCGATACTTCGCTTGATCTAAAGATTATCGGTAAAAGTTACGCAGGCTACGGCTTGGCACAAAACGAAAATTTTATATATCTTTTAGAAAATTTTGCCAACAACTCAGCCCCAAGCAAGCCTATAGCAGGTCAAATTTGGTTTGATAGCTTGCATAACAAAGTCAAATTCTATGATATTAATAGAAGTTGGAGAAGTTTAAGCGGCACAACAGCAACTACCTATAGTAACAAGCCAACAAACTTAGTAATTGGCGATCTATGGTATGATACTGACCACAATCAAGTTAATGTTTTTAACGGAGTAGACTTTACTCTAGTTGGTGGAAGTGTTGCTACTGGACAAAACACACAAATGGTATCAGTTAATGTGACTGATACAAACGGCAATACCCATGCAATTATCAAAGCCATAGTTAACGGCCGTGTGATTTATGTGGTCAGTCCAGAAACTGATCCAGCCGGATTCCAGTTAGACACTACAATCAATGCAATTCCAGGATTTGTTATAATAATGCCAGGTATCACACTGGTAGGAACTCCAGGGTACGGTCAATCTCAGGCGGGAATCACAGCAGGACGCGAACGTTTTTATGGCACAGCCAGTAATTCAGATCTTTTGGGCGGATTGCCTTCTGCCAATTTTATCCAATCAACCAATGCTACATTTTCAAGCCAAGTTAAATTTTACGATCAGGGTTTTACAATAGGCACTACTCCTAAATTGACATTTGCCATAGATGGAACAGGTACTCCAGTGCTTCAAAGCACATACCTTGGCAACAGCATCAAATTTCAAACAACAGACGGTACCGGAGCCACACAAACACCATTGGTATTGACTGGAAAAGATATACTTCCTAATGCAGCCATTGGCGGAAATATAGGAAGTCAAGCATTGCAGTGGAATAGTGTTTACGCCAATTATGTTTATGCCACTTCAAAAAATGCAGATAATCTATTAGTGACAGATACTGGT
>Ga0136641_1001094_pt1 | contig 11326 bp, 11 predicted proteins | sample EliLak1302023Y_FD_115312 | JGI IMG/M metagenome (GOLD analysis project Ga0136641, IMG submission 115312) | Freshwater microbial communities from Elizabeth Lake, Yosemite National Park, California, USA - 13020-23Y | ecosystem: Environmental > Aquatic > Freshwater > Lake ...
CTTGGTAACCTTATTGATAATGCCTTAGAGGCCGTTGCTGGTTCCAAAGGTGCTCAAGTATTGCTAACAATTGAAGCGAGCCACGCCAATTCACGAATCATCACAGTCCGAGATAACGGGCCAGGCTTAACTGAACCGCGCCCCGAAATTGTCTTTGAGGATGGCTTTTCAACCAAGGCTTCAGAAGGATCATCACATCGTGGACTTGGGCTCGCCATCGTTTCACGGTTGGTAAAGCAAGCTGGTGGAACCATAACTTGCTACAACAATCATGGTGCAGTTTTTGTTGTTGAAATACCGGTGTTGTGATGATTAGGACACTCATTATTGAAGATGATTACCGCGTCGCAGAGATCAACGCAGCGTATGTAGCTAAAGATCCTGATTTCGAAGTAATTGGCCTAGCGCACAGCGCTGCCGTTGGATATCAGATGGTTCTTGACCATCAGCCAGATCTAGTCTTATTAGATCTCTATCTTCCTGATGAACATGGGTTAGAGCTCTTCGCTAGGTTGCAACAATTACCCCGTGGTTCAAAGCCCGATATTTTCGTCATTACAGCCGCTAGGGATTCTCAAAGTTTACGAGATGCGATTCAACTAGGAGCGGCGACCTACATCGTGAAACCATTCAATGGACATGAATTAATCGAAAGGTTAAGGACTTATAAAGCCGGGTATGAGAGACTCAAACATTCTGGAGAAGTCTCACAATCTGATGTCGATGCGACGGTTGCGCTGATGCATGGATCCACGTTGACCAAACCTGCAGAAGGCGGGACAAGCAATCCAACGACGAATTCGATTATCAATTGCCTAAAGGCAAGTTCGATGCCCATGAGTGCAAGTGAGGTAGCAGATACGCTACGAATAAGCCGCGCTACCGCCCAGCGCTATCTCTCTCAAATGGCTGATCGCAAACTTGTGGTCCTTGAACTGCAATATGGAACAGCTGGCAGGCCAGTAAACAATTATCGCCTCGTTCAATAACCACGCGAACTACTTGGATTTACCCTGAATAAAGGGCGTGCTCGAGCTCATCAAGATCGCTAATGCAATAAAGACGGCGCCCGCACCAAAGCCACCTGAAATCAAACCGGCAAGCGCAGGAAGGAGAAACTGGCCGAGCCTATTCCCAGCTAAGCGGATACTGATCGCAAAGGATCGCTCATTGTCGCGACTAATTCGTGAGACCCATGCCATCGTCATTGGTTGTCCAACTCCTAGAGAAAATCCAGCGCACAAGATAACTAGGCCGAGCATTTGTGGAGTTGTTGAGAAGATCGCAACAATGCAGGCAATGGATGAAACGACGATACTCCCAATCAGAAGTCGGAAGTAGCCAATTACTTCTGTCATCTTCCCTAGATTAATTCTCGAAAGCATGGATGCCGCCGCTCGAGCCGCCAAGATAATTCCGATGGACCCAGAGGAGAATCCTTTCTCCTTTCCAAATACAGGTAGAAAAACGACGAGCACATCGACCGTTGAGCTCACGGCGAGACTTGCATACATAGCAACAAGCATTCCTGGATTTTTCAGTAATCTGAGAACAGAGGCGCTCTCACGTGAATCCTTTGCCGAGACGTCGATAGTCGGTTTCATCGGCATGCCAAAGACGAGAGGTATCAACCCAAGGAGCGCAATTACCGATGCCGCGATGAAGGCATGACTTGTAGATTTTGGGAGCACTCCATGAGAACCGGAGACAAAAGCACCGATGAGTGGACCAATCAACTGCCCAAGAGCCGCGCTAAAGGTGTAATAACCAAAGTAATTCTCATAGCTTTTCTTCGGTGTCCTATTTGCAAAGATCGCTTGAGCGCCCGCCATACTCAATAATTGAGCAGTTCCTAAAGTCGCAACGAGAAATATCATCTCGATTTTATTATCGACCAGGGCAAGAAGCCAGGTGGAGATTGCAATCGCTACTGCGCCGAAGGCAATAAATCTTCCTTCACCAAATTGATTGATCCAACGTCCAAGTGGAATTGCAAGAAGGAGTGGGAAGAGCGCGTAGAGAGCTCCAAAAGCTCCAACTGTGAAACTGTGCGCATGCAATCCGAGAAGCTTGTAAGTGATCATCGGGCGTGACATGTAGGTACTCGCCTGAATAGCGACCGAATTTAAGAGGGCTGCAACCATCCAGCCCTCATAGCGCTTCACGCTAAGCCAGGCTTATCAGGATTATGCGCAACGACTCCGCGCCAAATATCGCCTGGCTCTTGGCCAGCGGCGAGAGCTTCATTTACTGTCAGGCCGCCGAGTTCTGCATGGACGATATCTCGCGAGTAAGTATCAGGATCTGCGAACGCTTCGTTGATGCGTGAACGTAACTCAGTAATCCGCATGCGCTAGAGCAAGGTTGCAAGACGCTCTGATTGGACCTTTGACTGTGCTGCGCTGAGCGGCGAGGTGATCTGAGCGATGAGCCAGCGAAGAATCAATCCGACAGAGTTCTCATCACTTCCAAAGAGGTCAGCCGCGGCTCTATGGATATCAACCCAGAGCGGATGAGTCGTTACTGTCGTAATCGCGACAATCTGATCGCGGTCAGTCTCAACCATCTTGGCGAGTGCTTGATCATCAGAAATTTCACGAGAGAGGAAGTAAAGCGCCTCACTCTTAGATGCAGCAGATTTTGCGCCAGCGATTAATCGCTCAACTTCACTAGCAAGAAGCGCCTGCATCAGTTCTTCACGATCACTAAAGTGGTTATAAATAGTGGCCCGTGAGACTTCAGCGCTTTCAGCAATGTCATTCATTAAGGATTCATAACTGCCAACTTGGGCAATAACATCTTTTGCCCCGCTAAGAATTGCTACGCGTGAGCGTTGGTGGGTTGCCATTTGTGGGGCGTACTTCACGGTTAACCGTTACGCGGCATCGTCCACAACAGTAAGAGCAGGAGTTTCGTGGCTCTTCACTTGTGCAACAACTTCAGTGAGAAGTGTTGAGAGATTGAGATCGAGAGCTGAGCAGATTGCGTTGATGAGCTCTGATGATGCTTCTTTCTGCCCGCGTTCAACTTCTGAGAGATAACCAAGAGAGACACGTGCGCTCTTTGCGACATCGCGAAGGGTGCGACCTTGAGCTACACGCGCGCCGCGCAATGTAGTTCCAAGATGTGCTCGTAAGAGGCTCATGAGATAAGGATACGCGAAAGGCAGGCTAAAGCGCTCTCAATTGTGGCTTTTCTTATGGAGTCGCGATCGCCTCTGAGGGCGAGTGCAATAGTTACTGTTTCGCGCTTGGAGGCTATAGCCACCCAGACCGTTCCAGCTTTTTGGCCATATGCCTTGCCGGGTCCTGCGACACCGGTCGTTGCAATTGCGAAATCTGCGCCGAACTCACGTCTAACAGATTCGGCCATTGATGTGGCGACAATTTCTGAGACCGCTGTCGACTTTGTAAGTACGCGCTTTGGAATTCCAAGGAACTTCGTCTTGCTTGCATCGCTATAACTCACGATCCCACCAAGGAAGATATCTGATGAGCCTGGAACTTCTGTGATTGCTGATGCAACTCCCCCACCGGTGATCGATTCAGCAGTTGCAAGGGTGAGCCCTCGCTTTTTCATAGTCTTCACAATAAGAGTTTGTAAATCAACATTCTTAGTAGTCATCTCTTTCGTACCGCCTTGAGATACTCATAACCGGTAAGAAGTGTGAGCACGATTGTGATTCCCATAAATATGTCGCGGGGAATGAATAGCCAATGTGGCAGAGGCAAGATAAACCAGCCCACTCCAAAGCCTTGCATGAGAGTCTTAATCTTCCCGCCCTTGCTAGCGGGTATAACGCCATCAGAGATAACGATAAATCGAAGAATTGTTACACCAATCTCGCGCGCCATAATCACAATTGATACCCACCAAGGTAGGCGATGAAGAAGAGAGAGGCAGACCATCGCTGTACCGATCGAGACTTTGTCAGCTATTGGATCGAGCAACTTCCCGAATTCAGTGATCTGATTCTTTGCTCGCGCAATTCTTCCATCGAAAAAATCGGTAAGTCCGATAATAAAGAAGGTGCACCACGCGGCAATCATCCATGCGTGATCCGCTCCTCCATTTTTAAAGAGGGCGTAGGCACCAAGTGGAGTGAGGAGTACTCGAAGAATTGTTAAGAGATTGGGCAGGTTCATAGCGCCACTGCAATCAGATCAACACCAGAGACTTCAGAGACGATCGCATCAACATACTCTCCTACTTTGTGGCGGGTGCGACCTTGGAGGAATGTTGATCCATCTACTTCAGGGCCCTGATGATCTGCACGGCCCTCTTGAAGTTCTTCATCCTCAATAAGTACACGTACCTTCTCGCCAATGCGCTCTTCAGCTCGCTGCATGAGAAGTTCATCGACAAGAGTGGAGAGTTGCTCTACACGCGCATTGATCACTTCTTGATCTACCTTATTTTCATGTGTGAGCGCTTCTGTCTTATCTTCATCTGAGTAACCAAAGACGCCAATAGCATCCATGCGCGCCTCTGATACAAAGTCAACAAGATCTTGGAACTCCGATTCGCTCTCCCCAGGGAAACCAACAATGACGTTAGAGCGTATGCCTGCTTCTGGTGAGAGAGCGCGGATCTGGTTGATCAGATGTAAGAATTTTTCACCATCACCAAAGCGGCGCATCCGTCGTAATAGAGTCTCAGACGCATGCTGGAAAGATAGATCGAAGTATGGAACTACTTTCTCTGTGGCGATCATCGCCTGTAACAGTGAAGGACGCATCTCGGCCGGTTGTAGGTATGAGAGGCGGATTCTCTCTACGCCATCGATCGCTGCCATCTGAGGCAATATCTTCTCAAGAATCTTCAGATCACCGAGATCTTTGCCGTACGAGGTTGTGTTCTCACTCACCAAGAAGAGTTCGGTGACACCTTGATCGACTAACCATTTTGCTTCATCGAGAATCTCTGTGGGGCGCCTTGAGATAAAGGAGCCACGGAAAGATGGAATCGCGCAGAATGAACAGCGTCTATCGCAGCCTGAAGCAATTTTGAGTGGAGCAACCGGAGCAGAATCTAAACGCTTACGCATAATGCGTTGGCCCTGACCAAGATTTCCGGCGGCATCAACTATAGGAGCGGGCTTGGTTGCCTGGCGCTCACTTGGAGCTATCGGTAAGAGGGAGCGGCGATCTTTTGGAGTGTGCGCTGCTACTGAGCCGCCAGCCATGATCGTCTGCAAGCGTTGTGAGATATCTAGATAATCATCGAAGCCTAAGATCGCATCTGCTTCAGGAAGAGCATCTGCAAGTTCACTGCCATATCGCTCAGCCATACATCCAACGGCGACGACAGCTCGAGTAACTCCATTACCTTTAAGAGAGTGCGCCTCTAGTAAGGCATCAACAGAGTCTTTCTTTGCGCTCTCGATAAAACCGCAGGTATTAATGAGTGCTACTTCAGCATCTGCAGCGTTCTCGACGAGGGTCCAGCCATCGGCTTCAAGGCGTCCTGCCAGCTCTTCGGAGTCGACTTCATTGCGAGAACATCCCAAGGTGACAAGCGCGACAGTTCTCATTGGCGCCATCTTACCTGCCCAATACCTTCAGAGCAGTATTACAGGGAGTTAGCCATTTGTTTGAGCGGGAGCAAAGGAGAGAGTCTTCACTTCGCCAAGTCGCCCAATTGGACCTTGATCTTTGCCATTAACAGAGACTGAGATCGCACCAGCATTGCCGATTCTCATTGATAATCCATTTGTAGGATCAAAACTCTGCGACTGCCCATTACTTAACTTTCCAGAGAATAAGAGAGTGCCATTTACATCTACCACAGAGAGCCAAGACGTTCCTGATTTTGCTGTTAACACAACACCTTGAGTAGCGGTAGTTGTTGCAGGAGTCACCACTTGTGGTTGTGATGGCTGAACTTTTGTAATTGAGACGGCAACCTTCTTGTGAGAGACCTTCTTTGCAATCGCAAGTCCTGAAGGAATAATGATTGCGACTCCGGCCGCAACTCCAACTGCTGCAATAAGAACTTTTCGCGAGACCTTTACAGAGCCGCGCTGACGGAGTGAAGTTGCATTGTTCTCTTCGAGAAGTTCTATCATCGGGCGGTTGTTTTCACCAGTGCACTCTTCAAAGGCGGTTAGCAAACGATCAAGGTCGGTATTAACGAATTGGGCAATTGTTCGAATATGTCCACGAGCATATGCATTTCCGCCAGATGAGGTGAAGTTCTCTGCTTCTAAGTCTTTAATGACTGCAGGGCGGATTCGTGTAAGTGAAGAAATTTCTTCAACAGAATATCCAGCGGCCTCACGGGCCTCGCGTAGATAAGTTCCAACTGACATATCGAACCTCTTTGGTCTCGAATGGGGGAATCGAGGCTCAAAGGGTAAGGCGCATTGCCGCCTGGTAACAAGTTGCGGAAGGGTGAATATTTGGGGCTACTTAGCTGCAGTACTCATCTGGTGAGCGTGCTTGCTCAGTTGAAACCCTGGATCTCCTCAAGCACATCGGGCATCTGCTCGGCATTGATCAAGACTTCACGAGCTTTAGATCCCTCGGATGGACCAACGATGCCACGGCTCTCCATGAGATCCATGAGGCGACCGGCCTTTGCAAAGCCAACACGAAGTTTTCGCTGCAGCATCGATGTCGATCCAAATTGGGTACCTACAACAAGTTGAATTGCCTGCAAGAGAAGATCCATGTCATCCCCGACATCGTCTTCGATGACCTTTGATTTGATCGGCGCATTGAGATCAATGCGATAAACCGGTTGAGCTTGTGACTTCACAAAATTAACAACCGCCTCTGATTCGCGCTCTGAAACATAAGCACCCTGGATGCGAACCGGCTTACTTGCACCCATTGGCAAGAAGAGACCATCACCTTGTCCAACGAGTTTCTCTGCTCCTGGGGTATCGAGAATAACCCGTGAATCAGCAAGGCTTGATGTTGCAAAAGAGAGCCGTGATGGGACGTTTGCTTTAATAAGACCGGTGACAACATCTACAGAAGGGCGTTGTGTCGCAATAACTAAGTGAATACCTGCGGCTCTGGCGAGCTGAGTAATACGGACAATACTCTCTTCCACTTCTCGAGCTGCAACCATCATGAGGTCGGCTAGCTCATCAACGATTACTAAGAGATATGGGTATGGCTCAAGAACTCTCTCGCTCCCTGCAGGAACACTAATCTTATTTGCCTTGACGGCCTTGTTGAAATCATCAATATGTCTAAAACCAAAGGCTGATAGATCGTCATAGCGTTGATCCATCTCGCGTACTACCCACGCTAATACATCGGCAGCCTTCTTCGGGTTGGTAATAATAGGAGCGATGAGATGTGGGATTCCCTCATAGCTTGTGAGTTCAACTCGCTTAGGGTCAATCATGACAAGGCGAACTTCATCTGGTGTAGCTCGCATAAGAATTGAAACAACAAGTGAATTAATCATTGAAGACTTACCTGCGCCAGTAGCGCCCGCGACAAGAAGGTGTGGCATCTTGGCAAGATTTGCACAGACAAATGCGCCCTCAACATCTTTGCCCAGCGCAATCACCATCGGGTGAGTCTCAGAGCCTGCAACGCTTGAACGTAAGACATCGCCCAAAAAGACTATCTCGCGATCAGCGTTCGGAATTTCAATACCGACCGCCGACTTACCTGGAATAGGTGAAAGTATTCGGACATCACTGCTCGCAACTGCATATGAAATATTCTTCGAGAGCGCAGTGACAGCTTCGACTTTTACACCAGCCCCAAGGTCAACTTCATAGCGAGTTACTGTCGGTCCACGCATAAAGCCAGTTACAGTCGCTTCGACATTGAATTGATCAAAGACTTGCGTTAGCGCAGCCACAACAGCTTCATTCGCCTTTGATTTAGCCTTACTAGCAGGCCCTGCCTTGAGTAAGTCCATTGGGGGAAGTTGGTACGGAGTATCGGCGGCAAGAATCATCTGGTGGGCAGGGGCCGTTGGAGCCGGCCTTACTGGCAGAGTCGCTTTAGCTTCGGTCGGTAGGGGAACTTCGACAGTGAACTCTTCATCAAATTCTTCTTCATCGATTGGCTCTTCATCATGTGTGAAGGCTTGAACGAGAGGAGTGTCAAAAGCCGGCGTCTCGCTGATCTCAAATTCTTCGGTGAGCTCCCGAGCTGCTCGGCGTTCACTCGCCATATCTTTTCCACGGCTGAAGAGCGCTGCGATCTTTGCAATAACACGTGAAAGAGGGGTCGCTGTCACCACGAGGGTTCCGAAGAAGAAGAGAAGAATAAGAATAGGTACGGCAAGAATATTTGTTGTGAGTGCAACCAGTGGGGTTGATACTGCGTACCCGAGCCATCCCCCGCCACCTTGCATCGCAGTCTTTCCCGTATTACCAACTGAGCCATTGAAGATATGAATTAATCCAGTGGTTGTCAGTAATAAGAAGAGCGTTCCAATTGTTATCCGACCTGTTGCTGCACCTTCATCAGGAGATTTGAAGAGGCGAATAGCAAAGTAAACGAAGATGATCGGTGCGAGATAGGCAAGCTTTCCAACGCCGCCAAAGAGTACTAGTCGTAATTCGCGTCCAACGAAGTTATTGAGATCAAACCATGTACCAGCAGCAGAGATAAGAGCGAGTATAAGAATAAGGAATGCAAAGCCATCTCGTTGGTGGGCTGGGTCTAACTCTTTAGCGCCACGGAAGACGAAACGAATTGCACTGCCGAAAGTCTTAGCAATCAGACGCCACAAACCAAGGAGCGCTTTTGCAAAGGCTCCAAAGATCGAGCCCTTCTTGCGCGCAGAAGATCGGGATGCGGAAGATTTCTTGCGGGCTGCCATAATCAGATAATCCTAAAGAAGTGCGAGAGCTTGCTGGGCTAGGCTCGCCGAGATTAAACCTCTATGACAACAGGAACAATCATTGGCTTGCGGCGATGTTCTTCGCCAACCCAGCTACCGACGGTGCGACGAACAACTTGCTGGAGTTGATGCGTTCCATTTACTCCACCAGCAACTGCCTTTGCAAGTGCCTTTTCAATCATCGTCTTTACTTCATCAAAGAGCGCTTGATCTTCAGTGAAGCCACGGGCATGAATATCAGGACCAGCAACAATCTTTCCACTCTGTGAATCAATCACGACGACAACGGAGATGAAACCTTCTTCACCCAGAATGCTGCGGTCCTTCAGCGAACTTTCAGTGATCTCTCCAATGGAGTGGCCATCAACGTAGACAAAGCCAACAGGAACTGAGCCAGCTACATCTGCATAGCCATCATGCATATCGACCGCGATTCCATTATCAACAACGATGGTGTTATTACGAGGTACACCAGTCTTAATAGCAAGCTCAGCATTGGCACGCATGTGGCGCCACTCACCGTGGATTGGCATGACATTCTTTGGCTTCACAATGTTATAGCAGTAGAGCAACTCTCCTGCAGCGGCATGGCCAGAGACGTGAACCATCGCATTGCCCTTATGGACTACATCCGCACCAAAGCGTGTGAGCTCATTGATTACGCGGTAGACCGGGTTTTCGTTTCCAGGAATAAGGCTCGATGCAAGTACAACGGTATCGCCCTTACCTACCTTGATGTCATGTTCTCCATTTGCCATACGCGAAAGTGCAGCAAGAGGTTCACCTTGTGACCCAGTGCAGATGAGAACAACCTGATCGCCGTAGTCACCGATATTTTTAGAATCAACGACTAGGCCCTCAGGTACAGTCAAATATCCCAAATCTTGAGCAAGCTTCATATTGCGAACCATCGAACGCCCAACGAATGCAACCTTGCGATTATAAGACTCTGCAATTGTCAGAATTTGTTGGATGCGATGTACGTGTGATGCAAAAGATGCGACGATGACGCGGCGCTTTGTCGCGCGAAAGGCGCGCTCTAAGGCAGGAATTATCTCACGCTCGGATGTTGTAAATCCTGGAACATCGGCATTCGTAGAATCTGTCATAAAGAGATCTACGCCTTCAGTTCCAAGGCGAGCAAAGGTTGCAAGGTCAGTAATGCGACCATCGAGTGGAAGCTGATCCATCTTGAAGTCACCAGTTGCGAGCACCACACCAGCTGGAGTCTTGATGGCAACTGCTAATGCATCTGGAATCGAGTGGTTGACTGCAACAAATTCAAGAGTGAATGGACCAAATTTCTGAACCATTCCTGCTCGCACTTCACGGAGAGGCGCAGAGATCCGGCGCTCTTTCAACTTTGCTTCTGCAAAGGCAAGAGTGAGTTTTGATCCAACGACAGGAATATCTGCGCGCTCTTTCAAGAGGAACGGGAGTGCGCCGATATGGTCTTCGTGACCATGTGTAAGAAAGACAGCAACAACATCTTTAAGTCGATCGCGAATATAAGAGAAGTCAGGAAGGATTAAATCAATACCTGGTTGGCTTTCATCCGGAAAGAGAACACCGCAGTCAACGATAAGTAGTTCGCCTTCATATTCAAAGACGGTCATATTTCGACCGATTTCGCCGAGGCCACCGAGGGCAACTATTCGGAGAGTCTTTGCAGCTAGCTTTGCTGGATAGGGTAAATCTGGGTGAGGATGATTCATTATTTAAGTACGACTCCGCCTTGTTGAAGGTCCTTCCGCAATTGCGCAATTTGCGCCTCGGTGGCATCAACAAGTGGCAAACGTGTAGATCCGCCAGGCAAGCCCATCAAAGTGAGAGCAGCCTTAGTCAATATCGCACCTTGGGTGCGGAAGGTTCCGGTGAATACCGGTAATAATTTTTGGTGAATTTCAAGAGCGCGAGCTGCATTGCCTGCAAACCAAGCATCCAGCATCTCGCGAAGTTCATTGCCTACGGTATGTCCGCAGACTGATACAAATCCAACTGCTCCCACTGAGAGAAGTGGCAGATTGAGAATGTCATCACCCGAGTAGACAGGAAGTCCGGTCCGAGCGATTACCCACGAAGTAGATGCAGGATTTCCCTTTGCATCTTTGAGAGCAACGATATTTTTTACTTCAGTAAGGCGGCAGATTGTGTCTTGCTCTATCTCAACACCAGTACGACCTGGAATGTCATACATCATGATCGGAAGATCGGTCGCAGCTGCAACAGCCTTGAAGTGAGCCTCGATACCTGCTTGTGGAGGCTTGTTGTAATACGGAGTAACGATAAGTAAGCCATCTGCACCAACTTCGGCGCAACGCTTTGCCTGATCAACTGTGTAAGAAGTTTCGTTATCACCGGCACCAGTAAGAATCTTGACGCGATCTCCAACAGTGCTCTTCACAACACGAATAATTTCAAGCTTCTCTGAAGTCTTTGTTGTAGGGGCTTCACCCGTTGTTCCATTGACCGCGATCGCATCATGGCCGTGATCAGCAAGATGTTC
>Ga0136641_1001095_pt1 | contig 11319 bp, 7 predicted proteins | sample EliLak1302023Y_FD_115312 | JGI IMG/M metagenome (GOLD analysis project Ga0136641, IMG submission 115312) | Freshwater microbial communities from Elizabeth Lake, Yosemite National Park, California, USA - 13020-23Y | ecosystem: Environmental > Aquatic > Freshwater > Lake ...
GATCGTGGCAGCCTTGCCGAGCAGTCAGGAGTTGGATTCCTCGAGATCCATATTCCGGGCCAAACGCCAGTTACCCACTCTCTCCAAATGCCTAGCAGCCTTCTTTCAAGGGTTGGAAGTGCAGCCCAAACTAACGAATTGCACATAGTGATGACGCGTGCGCGTGTCGCCACGACACCGCCTCGGACCGACCCCGAAATGACCATTGATCGTTTATTCCAACTCCCTCAGCCAAGAACATTCACTCTTCGAGGTACGAGTTCGCTTTCAACGGCGATGAATAATCGTGAGTTCTACAAACTGATGGTTGTGCCATCAAGCGGTGGTAACGCTATCTCCGGTGCGTACAGCTCGTCACAACTAGTCGGCTCGTTAGTCAACGGGCCCTGGGCGGCCTTCGATGGAGATCCTAAGACAAGTTGGATGCCTGGTTTTCAAACGGGTCCGAAAACTTGGATAGAGGCAAGAACAAAATCATCACAGACGAGCTCGCACGTCGATATCACGTTTATCAACGACGGCATACACATGATTCCTACTCGCCTAAAGCTGACCGCCGACCGCGGACATGGCGGTTCATTTAGCTTTGACACCAATATGCACATTCAGCATGGAGTTGAACGAGGTACAACGCAGACTCTCCGCATTGACACAACACGACTGACAGGTAGGAAATTCCGGCTGACCGTCGAGCGCTTTAAGGCAGTCGGTGTGAAGGATCGGGTGACAGGAAAGCTCAATCATCCACCGATAGCGATCACGGAAATGCAGATTGGATCGTTTCGTCATCTGGGATTGAGTTCAACGTTCACCACAGAATGTCGCCGCGATCTGCTTGTTATCGACGGTATTGGGGTTCCAATCCGCGTTACCAGCACGGCAGCAGAAGCTATCTCGCAACGGCAAATCTCATTCTCCGGTTGTGAGGGCGGTCCAAGGACTCTTTCCGCTGGATGGCACCGAGTACAAACAACTAAAGGTTCCAATGCCGGTGTCAATATTGACAATATTGTCCTCAGCTCTTCGAGCGCTCTACCTACTTCAGAGCCGACACCTATTGACAACATGGAGAGTCATTGGACGAATCGTTGGACCATCGCAGCAGAGGTGCCTAAGACATCATCAGGTCAATACGTAGTAGTTGGGCAGAGTTTCGGCCCTGGTTGGACGGCACGCCTTGATGGTGTTGATCTCGGTACGCCCCAACTTATTGACGGCGCTTCAATGGCGTGGCTCCTACCCGAGAAGATGAGCGCGGCACAGCACTTCGAGGCCACATGGACGCCGCAAAATACTGTGAACCTCGCCCTTATTGCATCTCTCTTAGGTCTCTTAATTTGTCTGATACTGGCTTTCGGAAGATCTCCTCGGACCACAATCTGGTTGACTGATTCCCACCCGCGGATTGAGAGTTCTCGTCTCCTGCGTCGCCCTCGGGTCGTACTGGCGACCAGTGTCTTTGCGACACTGTGCATTTCATGGTGGCTAGTCCCCTTTGCTGGGGCAGTCGTCTATTACCTATGGGTAAGTCATCGGGCGTGGCGTGTCCTCACCACTGTCGTGACGTTTCTTATTTCTGCCGCAGCGATGTTCACAATCGCAGCGAGTCGAATGGATTTGGTTCGGTCAATCGAATGGCCCGCCCAGGTACCTCTCGCCAATGCATTCACGTGGATAGCACTGGCACTGTGGCTGGTTCTCGTCACGGCTACTGCCCCCACATTGGATGCGCCATCGCTGTTGCCCGAGATTGACGAGATTTCGCTAGCCGAACGTCGTCGGGGACTCAATATTCCAATCCGCCCTCAATCTCTCACCGTTGATGAGCGCGATTTGCTTCCTCTAATCGTTGCGACCCACGGATTTCAACGCTCCCTGGCACTAGCAAGAGCGATTCTCGTTAAACGTCGAGACCCTGATCTCTACCACCGAATTATTCTCACAGATTCGATGAATCAAGTCATTGGCAAGAGCCCGCTCTACAACCGAAATGTCTTAGAAATCTCCGATTTTGGCACCGCCTACGGAGAGGGTTTGGCGGATCGAGGCGCACGTGTAACGAGCATTAGACGACAGGCCCCCCAGACGAGTCGTCGTTACGACCGATCAGGGGTTGAGCCAGATGTCGTATACACGGCCCGCAGCATCCCTTTCCCTGACGCCGCTTACGATCTAGTGTTCGCAACCAATGTGTTCAGTAGTGTCGATGAACCAGTCACGCTCTTGAACGAAATGGTTCGCGTTACGCGACCCGGTGGTTCGATCTACATCCAGAATGAGGCATGGTTCTCACCTTGGGGAGGACGAGAAACATCACCGAGGCATCTAATTTCGGGAGCGTACGGCCGTCAGGCTTACTATCGCAAACACGGCCACTACCCACGTAGTTCCTATGGTGTCAACTTTTTCCGACTGAGCATCTCCAAGCTGTTGCGTTTGTTGCACGAGGATCCGAGGCTGGTGGTCGTTAGCGAACACCCTCGGTATTTGCCAGAGAGTTTCAGATGGCTGTTAAAGGTCCCCGTGGTTTGCGAGCTGGTAACTATCAACCTTGTTGTGCATCTGGAGAAAATTGACTAGCGGCTCTGACTCAGCAATTCAAAGAGCCTTAGTGCGGCAACATCCCAGGTCAGAGTGTCTGCATACGCCAAGGCACCCAATCGCAACTGTGCCAACTGCGCATGGTCAAGCAGAACATCGGAAATGACCGAACCGATGAGGTGCTCAGATACCAACAAGCCACTCGACCCATCCTTTACAGCGTCGCGGTGACCAGCAATATCCACAGCAACGGACGGTGTGCCGCAAGCCGCCGCCTCGGTAAGCGACATCCCCCAGCCCTCACGGAGTGAGCTGGAGGTAACGAGCCACGCCCGCTGATAAAGATCCAAAAGTTCATTATCGCTAATTCGTCCCGGTAACGAGATCCAATCCTCAGCTCCGCATTCACGTATTAGTTGTTCAAGCTCTGTTCTTAGATAACCTTCACCAACGATTACGAAGCAGGCCGAAGGAACAGTTTTCCGAACTTCAACGAAATGCCGAATCAGTAGTTCGAATCGCTTGACGGGAACTAATCGTCCAACCGCAACGACCAACGGGGCCTCCGAGCGCACGAGGCCTGGTTTAAAGAACGGTGAGATACCAGGTGGTACTACGGACACACTGCGCAGCCTTAAACGTTCTTCGATTTCCATGCGGGAAGACGTAGATAATGTAGCGATCGGTGACTTTCTGTAAAATGGTGGTGCGAGCCGGTGCTCCATTAACCAGCCCATACGTCCCAATAGGCCCGGCAGGGTCATCTGCCACATTTGACCATGGACGTGGTGTATCAGTATGAGGCGCCTACCCCTATGCCACAGCGGTGACAAAAAGGGCATACCGTTCCAAATCTCCACCACAGCATCCGGCCTGTTTGATCGACGGCTGAAGAGGCCTCGCAGTACCACAGCAGGGAAAATCTCGTATCGCCCACCAGCGCGTTGAGCGATATAGCCATTTCTCTCTACGAGAGATGCGCGGCCGGGTACAGCCGAAGTCCAAGATTTAATCTCGAGACCGGCGGAGGACCAACGCTTCATGATCTCGTCGGCGTGGATTTCAGAACCCCCGGCTTCAGGGTCGTCTAAGTCCCGCCACGCAACCACATTGACCCGTGAAATACGACTGCGCTCAACGGCTCTCGTCAGTTCGGTCAAAATATCAGACATCGGAGTGAACACGCGGATGTATGGGTCGCAGCGTTGCCACTAACAGGCCCGCAAACACGACCATTTGAAGTAGTAAATCTCGATACACCGTTTCGCCGACGGCACCTTGTGCACCAGCAAGGTACACACCACCGCCGACTGTACTCACGGCAAGCCAAAGCGTTGGCCAACGTCGTCCAGCGCCGAGCAAGTAGACACACAAAAGCGAACTTCCACCGAGGAAGACCATGGCAGCAATTAACGAAGTCAGTGATGAAAATTCCCCGGCATATCGAGATCCGAAAACGGTGGCCAAGAGTGCGCGTGGCGCTATTGCGGAAGCTGTAAACACAATCGCAACTGGAATCAGGAGAAGTCCACCCGCAATAACCAACGGGCGGTAGGCGTCTTTGCCTCTTCTTACCGCGATGGCTGTCTCGGGTAGCAGAAAATTTCCGAGAATTATTGCACCATAAACGATCGTCTTAGCGACCTGTGAAATCGCAGAATATGCACCGGACACGTTCGCGCGATAACGACCGACCAGGAATAAATCAATGAACTGCAATGTCGCCAATAGTGCCAAGGTGGCGAGAGCGACTATGAGGTCGGTCGTGATGCCAGTGTGCTCGAGAGGCTCTTCATTGAGATGCGAATCAGGAATGCGCACCAGACTACGAGCGTGCCAGCGTGCGACCAGAATCGCCACTAACAGCCCAAATACAATTCCTGTGACGCCAAGAGGACTGCAGATGAGAACAAAAATGGTCCTGATTATCGCTTCGAGGAGGAAATTGGCAGCCAAGGCCTTGTAGCGCTGCCTTGATTGCATCAAGGCCCGATCAACATTAAGAAGTGCCCACGAAATTGCTGCAAGAGCGTTGATCCAAACTGCCAGCCACGAGCGATGACCTAGCCACTGGGCTAAAAGAAACGAACTAGCCAAAGCAACAAGTGAGAACCCCGCGGCCCAGCGCAACAGTCGTTGATTAAGACGACGCTGCCATCGGGCCATGAGGGACTCGTCGTCCCTCACTAGGTAATACGTCGAACGTCGTACGACTGCGACGGAGAGAGCCGATCCTGGAAGCGCAACTATAAAAAAGATGCCGACCATCTGCGAGTAGGCGCCATATTCATTCGGATTCAGAAGCCGGGCGATTAGAACGCTCATGCCAAGATTCAGAACATTTGCTATAAATCCGGCGAGAGCAACAACAATCGCCCCGCTCAGGAGTGCACTAAAACGATTCGTGGTTGCCCGGCCTACCATTGCGCCTACTACGCCCGAGAATTACGAGCCGGCAATATGGGTGCGTCACGACCGGTACCACCCTTGCCCGTCTCGTGATATTCCTCTTCGACGTTGACATTCCAAACGTCATGACTCCCACCGTAAATATTGTCAACTGTCAACATGGCAGTAAACATCGAATGATCTTGGTTGTTGTATTTATGCATCCCATTCCGACCAATCAGATGGACATTACTGGCGTGATTTTTTAGATATTCGGCAATGGCCTTAACGTTGGCCTGGTAATGGCTGTCGTAATAGGGGTACGCCTTAGGCATCCGAAACACAAAGCCAATCTCAACATCCACTGCCTTAGCTAAACCGAGATACTCGAGCTCGCGTTTGCCCTGCTCAATCAAGTCATCGTCTGAGGCGTTCCATAATTCGTCACCTTCGAAAACAAAGTATTCGAGACCCAGGCAGGTGCGGCCTTCCTTAACTAAGTACGGTGACCACGATCCGAAATTTTGAATCCGGCCTACCTTGACCTCTTGAGCGTGGATGTAAATCCAGTTATCAGGAAAGGCCAGCTCTTCAGGTATGACTAGTGCCACCGTCAAAAAATCTCGATAGTGGAGCCCATGGCCAGCCTCAAGGATGGGTTCAGGCAGCGGTGGGTCGAATGCGTCAACCAATTGAGCCATCGGCATGGTTGAGATGACATGCTCCGCCGGTTGGTACGACGTCGAGCCGTCTCTGTGGCGCACATCGACACCTGTAGCGCGGCCATTCTCGGTGTGTATATGAGTAACTTTCGACTTCAAGTGCACCTGCCCACCCTTGGCCACTATCAACTCGGCACATCTTTCCCACATCATCCCGGGACCGTACTTTGGGTATTGGAATTCCTCAATTAGTGAAGTGATAGTCGTTTGGCCACGCTTCGGCAAGAGGGCGTTGATGATCGCATTACTCAACGACAAGCTCTTCACTCGTTGGGCAGCCCAATCTGCTGGCATCTCTTTGACTGGGACACCCCATACCTTTTGCGTATAGGTCTCAAAAAAGCGACGGTAGAGCCTCCAGCCAAACCGAGCAACCAACCAACCTTCGTAATTCGTCTGATCCTTAGGAGGACGGATTCTGGCCCAGACGTAGCTAAGCACGCACAGCACGGCTTCGAAGGGTCCAAGATTTCTGAGTGCGTTACCGGCCTTGAGCGGGTAGTCGTAGTACTTGCCTTCGTAGAAGATACGACTCATTCGAGGACGAAGCAAGAAGTCTTCATCAGGAAGAATCTCGTGCCAAAGCTCCTCGACTTCTCTTACCTTTGTGAAAAAACGATGGCCGCCTATGTCGAATCTCCAGCCGTCTCTTTCGACGGTTCGACTGATACCACCCACCACGCTGTCACCCTCGTAGACGACGACCTTGCCACCCCTCTTTACGATCTGGTAAGCAGCGGTGAGTCCAGCTGGACCACCCCCAATGATCACAACAGGTTGCTTTTCGCTCATGCTAAAACACTAGTCAAGATGGCACTGCTACCGGAAGGGCAAAAAGGTCACGTTCATCGACTGGTAGAAACTATTGAACCGCGCTTTCAGTAACGTTGAAGCTTTCCTGCCAGTCGACGACGCAATCTCACGTGCTACAGATTTACAGGTACCCTTGAGCGTGTAGCCCGATGACCAAATTACGTAAATATCGTGATTACCAGCTGCCTTGAGGACTTGTTGACCTGTCGATGCAGGTGTTGTCGCCGAAATTGCCTTTTTGTAATCAAACCAATTAACAAAAACCGGATTGGTAAAACGGGGATACGAACTGTACTGGAGGTCGTTTCGTGAGTAGCGAAGCACCGAGGGGCCGAGTTGGTCGGGGCAGATAAACACGTACGAGTTAGGTTTGGCGCTAGCCAGAACGGTCGAAACTTCGCCAGCCTGTGTTCTTTGCACTCCTACCCCCCACTTATCCGTCCAGAGCGCTCCAGCGGAAAAGACGAGAAGAACGAGGAATATACGTGCCGGCCGTTCGAACACCGTAATCCCTCGCGCCGCCAGGAGGGCGATCGGAATGGCAACGACCGACGCGTATCGTGCGACAAATGTTGTGTGCGTGAAATGGGAAACAAGAAGGCCCAGCAGCATTGTTCCCAACGTGATTGCTACGAGAAATCTTACATTTTGAGGAGCCCGGAAGTCGAGCTGAACCACGAATCGATCGCCAATCACCGTGGCAAAGCAACCCAGAAGAAGGATCAATATAAACAGCAGAAGGATCAATTGGTGGTGAAGCGATGGAGTGACGTGCTGTCTGCTCTGGTTAGTAACAAAGACCGCTACCCAATCAAACAATTGAAAAAACGCTGGAGCCGGAGCCCACGGTGTACCGGTGTGCAGCCGCTGCACATTGAAGATGGGTAACCATGGCAGCCAGAGCACGAATCCGGTTACTAGTCCTAACGCCTTCCATCTCATCTCATGACTAGCGGAACGGACTTTCCAAGTTTGAGCAATAAGGACAGCCGAAAGTGCACCCAGGAGATAAATCGACCAATAGTGGGTATACAGCAATAGGGCAGTCAAAATCATTAACACCAGGGCGCGACGATGAGGAGACAACTCCCAATTTCCGAGCCATACAAACAAGAGGAGGGCTGCCTCCAGCATGACTAGGGAGTACATGCGAGCTTCAGTGCCGAAATAAACCTGGTAGGGCAGAATCGCAACAACAGCCAATGTCACCCAAGCAACGCGAACGCCCCAGAGTCGTCGAGCGAGAAAAAAGCCAGCTGCGCAACCAAGCACTGAGAAAATTCCGGAGAGCGACCGTACAGCCGCATCCGATGCTCCAAAAAGTAATACCCAGAAATGGACCAAGAGGTAGTAGAGAGGCGGTGCGCCATCATTACGGAGGCGGCCCACAATCTCACCAAGTGGAGCTGACGCGATGTTGACGCCCAGTGCTTCATCAAGCCACAATTTCGAATTTGTGGAGAACCGAAGCACGAGTCCACCGACAACGTCTAAACAAATCAACGCTGTGACGCCAAGAGGGGCATAACTAGTCAGCCGCTTCGACACTCGCATTGTCATGCTTGCATCCTACGACCAAATGTGAAACCACTTAGGCGTATCTAGGGGCTAATATTACCTAGTCCGAAAGAGGTGTAGTGCTCAAGTACTTAACAAAACGACTAGCCGCCTTGTTGTTGATCATCATTGCCGTGTCAATAGGAAGTTTCTACATGATTCACCTATTGCCAGGCGATTTAGCAACGGTAATTTTGGGTACTGGCAATACCCCAGCGAATCGAAAGCTTCTCTACGCTCAGTTAGGTCTCGACAAGGGACTTGTACAGCAATATTTCACGTGGGCAGGCCACGTACTGCAGGGAGACCTCGGCGTTTCCTACGTCAGCGGAGAGTCGATAAATCAAACTCTCGGTCGTGCAATACCGATCGATATCGAGATGATTTTCCTGGCACAATGCCTTGCTTTCGCTGGAGCTGTTCCACTAGCGATGAAAGCGGCCAAAAAACCCAATGGTCTCTTTGACCGAGTCAGCAATGGTGTTACCTTCACCCTCTTAAGTGTGCCGTCGTTCATTATCGTGGTCTACTTGGTCTTACTTATAGCAATCAAGGCGCAAGTGCCCAATACCGGACCAGGCTCGTTTACAAATTTCCCGTCTTGGGGCTTACTACTGAGCGACACTGGGACCTTTTTCACAACCCTGAAGGACAATCTGACAAGTCTGATCATTCCTTCAATGACCCTCGCTATCGGTTCATTTGTCGTGTACTTCCGCGTACTTCGCTCTGACCTCATCTCAACACTGCAAGAGGAGTACGTGACCATGGCACGTTCGAAAGGTCTTTCTCAGCGTCGGATTATGTGGCGACACGCTTTTCGGCCATCATCTGTCGCGCTCATCGGTACCGCCGGAATTAACATAGGAGGCCTGATTGCAGGTGGATTCGTTGTTCAGTACCTACTGGCAATACCAGGTCTCGGAACCACGCTCATCACTGCCATCACGGTGAAGAACTATTTGGTGATTCAAAGTACAGTCTTTGTTGTCGCGACCGCGGTAATCGTTATCAACTTTGCTGTTGACTTCATCACAACCCTCATTGACCCAAGGATTAGTCGTGATTAATAACACAACCGAAGATAAAACACTCGAGTCAGTAATCGAGGCTGCAGAGAAGAAGAAGCCAATTGGTATCTTCACATGGCTTTGCGTTGCGTGGCTCGCTCTCAATGTGGCAGTTGCGCTTTTCGCGCCCTTCCTTCCTCTCCAAGATCCCAACTCACTAGAAAGCGTGCCGGGTCTAGGTATGTCGTTTCACCATCTAATGGGAACTGATGACCTAGGACGAGATATCTTTGGACGTCTGGCCTGGGGATCGCGTATTTCACTGGGTGTTGGTATTGGAGCAATGGCTATCGCCTTTGGGGTTGGTGGTCCCCTCGGAATGCTCGGCGCCTATCGACGCGGTCGACTTGACGTCATTTTATCTTCAGTTATGTTTACGTTGTTGGCGTTCCCGTCCATTATCGCCATTATTGGCATTCTGTCGTTTTGGACCCCTCGTTCGTTGTCCAAAATCATCCTCGTGATCGGAATTTCATCAATACCCTTGGTCTACCGAGTGATGAGGGCAGCCACGCTAAGCGTTGGGAGTAGAGAATTCATCACGGCCGCAAAAATGCAAGGGGCAAGAGACCGTCGTATTATTTTTCGAGAACTGCTCCCAAACGTGGCGCCCACCGGATTGTCCTTTCTTCTCTTCGGTATTGCCACTGTGATTGCTTTGGAGGGCGTCTTGGCATTTCTTGGCCTTTCAATTCCACCCGACGAAGCCCCATCTTGGGGAAACATGATCAACGATGCGCGCCTTTCGCTTAACGATGTGCCTCAAAACTGGCCTTTAATTATTTTCCCTTCTGTACTTCTCTGTTTGTTCATCCTCGCGCTGAATTTCGCAGGCGACAGACTGCGTTCTTACTTCGATGTCACTGAGGTGAAGCTATGAGCCCGGCAACCAATCCGAACAACCTTGCTACCAGCGACGACCTCTTGGTAGTTGAGGATCTAACCACAACATTTAATACACCACGCGGCCCGCTGACCGCCGTCGGTGGCGTTAGTTTCCGGCTCGGTAGGAACGAGACGCTCGGCGTGGTGGGTGAATCTGGATCGGGCAAGACGGTTCTAAGTCGAACCATTATGGGATTACAGCCCAGGTCGAATGTTGAGGTGGGTGGCTCTGTTCTTCTTGACGGTCATCAGATCGTCGATGCCACCGACGATGACCTGCGAGGAATATGGGGTACCACGGTCGCCATGATTTTTCAGGACCCTATGACTTCTTTAAACCCTGTTACTAAAGTAGGAAAACAAATAGGTGAATCACTCAGAGTGCGCCTCGGAATGAGTAAGGACGAAGCTAAAGCTCGTGCAATCGAGTTACTCACCCTGGTAGGAATCCCTTCACCCGAGGAACGGTACGAAGCGTACCCGACTCAGCTTTCAGGTGGAATGCGCCAGCGAGTAATGATCGCGATTGCTCTGGCGTGTAACCCCACGCTGCTGCTGGCAGATGAGCCGACTACCGGTCTCGACGTCACGATTCAAGCGCAGATCCTGAACCTTCTCGACGAACTACAGCTCAAAATGAAGATGAGCGTCATACTCGTGACACACGATCTTGGCGTCGTGGCAACGCGGACCGACCGGATTATCGTTATGTACGCCGGGCGCGTCGTGGAGATGGGTCTCACTAAAGATGTCTTCAAGAATCATCGGATGCCCTATACGCGTGCGCTCTTGGAGTCGACTCCACGTGTCTCCAATCCGAGTCACACGCGTCTACAGACGATCCCTGGTAGGCCTCCAAACTTGCTCAAACTCACTCAGGGCTGCGCCTTTGCTCCGCGATGCAACCGTGCGACTGCACGGTGCACTGAGGAGACGCCAGCTTTAGAGCCGACTGGAACTGAAGGGCATTATTTTGCTTGCTGGAATCCAATCGACAGCCAGGATGAGAAGGTTACTAACGGTGGCCAATCGACGAAAGAATTTGGAGAAGATAATGTCCGGAACTAATGGCGAGGTCGTTCTATCCGTAAAAGAGTTAGAGGTCACTTTTCGCAAGGGAAGGCAACGCGTCAGCGCCGTTGCTGGAATTAGTTTTGATATCTACGAGGGCGAGACTCTTGGCCTGGTGGGTGAATCGGGTTGTGGCAAATCCACCACAGGGAGGGCGCTTATGCAGATTGTCCCCTCTACTGGGGGGCAAATTTTTGTTGACGGTGCCGAGTTAACCAGTTTGAACAAGAAAGAATCTCGCAGCTTGCGGCGCAAGATGCAGATGATTTTCC
>Ga0136641_1001096_pt1 | contig 11314 bp, 21 predicted proteins | sample EliLak1302023Y_FD_115312 | JGI IMG/M metagenome (GOLD analysis project Ga0136641, IMG submission 115312) | Freshwater microbial communities from Elizabeth Lake, Yosemite National Park, California, USA - 13020-23Y | ecosystem: Environmental > Aquatic > Freshwater > Lake ...
AACAAGAAAAGTCGTGAGCAGTTCCAATTAGCAACGCATAAGCGTTTATTGGACATTTATACTTCTTCTTCTAAAACGGTAGACGCCCTAAGTAAGTTAGACTTACCATCAGGAGTTGAAGTGGAGATAAAAGCATAAGTATTTATAATTACCATCTCCCAACCACTGCCCAATATGCAGCAGTTGAGAAAGGAGCGCTGGTTTGAAGTAAGTAAAATATAAACAGGCCCTTCGAGGTTTGTTTACTTCCGGTACTTCCCCTCTCTTCATTGAGAAACAAAGGAAAAGGTCGGCAGCAAACAGGGATTGAATCCGAGCTACTATAATTTAACACATTAAATGTAGCATCATCATCGGATGTCCTCAGAACCAAACGCGGGGCATAAACCGCAAAAAAGATGAAAGGTATTATTGGAAAAAAAATTGGCATGACTAGCATCTTCGGTGAAGATGGCAAGCAAATTGCTTGCACCATTATAGAAGCTGGTCCTTGCACTGTTACTCAGGTCAAAACTCCTGAAGTAGATGGCTACAATGCAGTACAATTAGCATTGGGCGATAAAAAAGAAAAGCATTCTACAAAGTCTGAAATTAATCACTACGCAAAAGCACAGACTGCTCCCAAAAGATTTGTTAAAGAATTCCGCGATTATTCTATTGACACCACATTAGGTGCGACACTTACCCTTGATATGTTCACTGAAGGAGATACAGTTGAAATTGTTGGCACAACAAAAGGAAAAGGCTTCCAAGGTGTTGTTAAACGTCATGGATTTAGCGGTGTGGGCGAAGCAACGCACGGTCAACACGACCGTTCTCGTGCGCCAGGTTCTATCGGTGGATCATCATATCCGGCGAGAGTATTCAAAGGAATGCGAATGGCTGGCCGTATGGGTACTGATCGCGTTAAAACAAAAGGATTAAAGGTATTAAAATTATTCCCTGAAAAAAACTACGTACTAGTGAGTGGATCAGTTCCAGGTCACAACGGTTCAATTGTTTTAATCCAAAAGTAATCACCACATTAATCTACAATCATGCAATTAGAAGTATTAGATATAAAAGGCAAAAAGACGGGCAGACAGGTGGAATTACCTACTGAAATCTTTGGAGCAACGCCAAACGATCACGTTATTTATTTAGCCGTAAAACAATATTTGGCTGCACGCCGTTCAGGTACGCACAAAGTTAAGACGCGTGCGGAAGTACAAGGTGCTAGCAGAAAATTACACAAACAAAAAGGTACCGGTGGTGCTCGTAAGGGTAATATCCGTAACCCTTTATACAAAGGTGGTGGTACTATCTTTGGGCCAAAACCGCATTCTTACGATTTCAAATTGAATCGTAAAGTAAAAGATCTTGCAAAAATTTCAGCGTTAAGTCACAAAGCAATCGATCAAGCAATTTTGATTTTAGAAGACATCAAATTAGATGCTCCAAAAACCTCAGCCATTGCAACTATCATGAGCCAGCTAAACTTAGAGAATAAAAAGACATTAGTGATTTTACCTGATTACAATGACAATGTTTATTTAAGTACTCGTAATATTCCAAATGTTGCAAGTACATTATTGACCGACATTAACACCTACGACATTATGAATGCCGATGTATTAGTGATCACAGAAAGTGCTGCTAAATTTTTTAACGAAGAAGAAGCTGCATAGTCTCTTTTAAAAAAAGAAAATCATGAAAGTAACAGAAATATTAATTAAGCCGATTTTATCTGAAAAAGCGAATGCTCAACAAGAGTCATTAAGAAGATATGCTTTCAAAGTAAATCGTCGCGCGAACAAATTAGAAATCAAAACAGCTATTGAGCAATTCTACGGCGTAAACGTTTTAGAAGTAAACACATTAGTTGTTCCTGGTAAAAATAAAACTCGTTCTACTAAATCTGGTATTATCTCTGGAGTTAAATCTGGATATAAGAAAGCATTAGTAACCGTTGCGGAAGGTGAAACCATTGACCTTTACGCAAGTTTATAACAATAGCCCGCGAAGCTGAAAAATTCGTAAGACCAAAAGTCTTTAAAAGTAAAATAAAACAAAATGGCATTAAGAAAGTACAAACCGATTACAGCAGGAACCCGATGGAGAATTGGGAACGCGTATGCTGAAATCACAACTAACAAACCGGAGAAGAGTTTGTTAGAGCCTCAAAAGAAAACTGCAGGACGTAACTTCCAAGGCCGTCGTGCAATGCGTTACATGGGTGGTGGTCACAGACAACACTATCGTATCATCGATTTCAAAAGAAATAAGAAGGATATGGAAGCTACTGTAGTTTCTATTGAATACGATCCAAACAGAACTGCATTTATAGCATTAGTACAATATACTGATGGCGAAAAAAGATATATCATTTGTCCACAAGGTTTACAAGTAGGTGCTAAAGTTGCCTCAGGAGATGGTGTGGTTCCAGAAATTGGTTACTCATTACCAATGAAAAGTATCCCATTAGGTACGGTGGTACACAATATCGAAATGCAACCTGGTCAAGGTGGTAAATTGGTAAGAAGTGCCGGTACATCTGCTCAATTAGCGAACAAGGAAACTGACTACGCTGTACTCAAAATGCCTTCAGGTGAATTGAGAAAATTATTGATCAACTGTTATGCTACTGTGGGTGTGGTTTCTAATAGCGACCACAACTTAGAAACAGCTGGTAAAGCAGGTAGAAATCGCTGGAAAGGGGTTCGCCCTCGTGTAAGAGGGGTTGCAATGAACCCTGTGGATCACCCGATGGGTGGTGGTGAAGGTAGGGCGTCTGGTGGACATCCAAGAAGCAGAACTGGTAAGTACGCTAAAGGAGAGAAAACTAGAACAAGAGGAAAGGGTAGCGACAAGTTGATCATTCAACGTCGTGATGGTAAAAAATTGACTAAATAATTAACATTCAAATTAACTCGTTACTATGGGTCGTTCGATTAAAAAAGGTCCTTATATAGATCATAACCTTGAAGAAAAAGTAGAGGGTATGAACGGAGGCAAAACTAAGAAAGGGGTCATTAAAACTTGGAGTCGTAGAAGTACCATTTCTCCAGATTTTGTTGGACATACTTTCGCAGTACACAATGGAAATAAATTCATTCCAGTTTATGTTACCGAATTCATGGTTGGACATAAATTAGGTGAGTTTTCTCCAACTAGAAACTTCAGAGGACACGCAGGTAGCAAAAAATAGTAAACAATAAAGAAATGGAAGCAGTAGCTAAATTAAACAATTATCCCACAGGCCCACGTAAGATGCGTTTGCTTGCAGACGTAGTTCGTGGCATGGAAGTGGAAAAAGCATTGGCAATTTTGGAGTTCCATCCTCAACACAATGCAGTTCCATTAGCAAAGTTGTTAAAAAGTGCAATCAGTAATTGGGAGCAAAAAAACAACGGAGCTAGCGCCGCAGACAGCAAACTAGTAGTTAAAACAGTTTTTGTAGACGGTGGTCGTACGTTAAAGCGTATGCGCCCAGCTCCTCAAGGACGTGGCTACAGAGTTAGAAAGCGTAGCAACCACGTTACGATGATTGTTGACACGAAATCAGATTCAAAAAACTAAATATTCTAAACCATCATTATGGGTCAGAAAGCAAATCCAATTGGAAACAGATTAGGTATCATTCGCGGATGGGAAAGCAACTGGTACGGTAGTAAAAAAGACTACGCTACTAAGTTGATACAAGATCAAAAAATTCGTACCTACTTAAATGCGCGTATAAACAAGGGCGGAATCGCTCGTATCGTAATAGAACGTACTTTAGGAAAATTGATAGTAACTATTCATACTTCTAAGCCAGGTATCATTATTGGTAAAGGTGGTGGGGAAGTAGATCGTATAAAAGAAGAGTTAAAGAAATTAACGAATAACGATGATGTTCAAATTAATATCTTAGAAATTCGTCGTCCAGAATTAGATGCTACCATTGTTGGTGAAACAATTGCACGTCAAATTGAAAACAGGATCAATTACAAGCGTGCTATTAAAATGGCAATTGCTTCTACCTTAAGAATGGGTGCTGAAGGAATTAAAATTAAAGTAGGTGGTCGTATTGGTGGTGCTGAGATTGCACGTTCTGAGGAAATTAAACAAGGTCGCGTTCCATTACATACATTCAGAATGGATATTGATTATGCTAGTATATTCGCTTTAACTGTGTACGGTAAAATCGGTATCAAAGTATGGATCTGTAAAGGAGAAGTATTAGGGAAGCGTGAATTGAATCCGAATTTCGTTGGTGGTAAAGAAGGCGGCGAAAGAGCAGATCATCCACGTGGTGGAGGTGATCGCCGTGATGGTGGAGATCGTCGTGGTCCAGGAGGTCCCGGTGGTCCAAGAAGAAAATAATTCGACACGCAATTGATAAAGAGAACAGAAACTAATTAATAAAGAGTTAACAATAACAATATATGTTACAGCCAAAAAGAAGTAAACATAGAAAACAACAGAAAGGACGTATTCGCGAAGTAGCGAAGCGTGGAACTTCTATTGCATTTGGTTCTTTTGCATTAAAATCATTAGATCCAATCTGGTTGACTAGCAGACAAATAGAGTCAGCTCGTCAAGCAATGACACGTGCAATGAAAAGAGAAGGAAATGTTTGGATTCGTGTTTTCCCAGATAAAATTATTACCCACAAGCCTGCAGAGGTGAGAATGGGTAAAGGTAAGGGTAACCCTGAGTATTGGGCTGCTGTAGTAGAACCAGGTCGTATCATTTTTGAAATCGACGGTGTAACTGCAGAAGTAGCAAAGGAAGCAATGGGATTAGCTGCTCAAAAATTACCAATCAAAACTAAGTTCGTTACAAGAAGAGACTTGTAATTATCAAAAAAAAAGTATTTGCTATGGCAACCAAGAAATATGATTTTAATAAAGGCTTAAAAGAAGCGAGTGTGACTGATGTAAAAGCACGTATCGATGAAGATCAATTAAGACTTAAAAAACTAGAGTTCGCTCACGCTATATCTCCTTTGGAGAATCCAATGAGTATTCGCGGACTTCGTAAAGACATTGCCCGTTTAAAAACGGAATTAAAGAAAAAAGAGTTAGGCATCTAATTATTAAATTAATTAGCCAACAAAAAAATAATGACAATGGTAGTAAGAAATTTACGTAAAACAAGAATCGGAGTGGTAACAAGCGACAAAATGGATAAGACCATCACGGTTGCAGTTGAAAGAAAAGTAAAGCACCCGATGTATGGAAAGTTCGTGAAAAAAACAACTAAGTTCCACGCACATGATGAGAAATCAGAATGTGGTATCGGAGATGTTGTTAAAATCATGGAGACACGTCCATTAAGTAAAACAAAACGTTGGAGATTGGTAGAAGTTGTAGAGAAAGCTAAATAAGCAAATACTACCAATTCACTAAACTGGAGAACTAAGTAATAAATCAACCCAAGTTCGTAAGAACAAGGAATAAAAGCTAAAAGCTAAATAAAATGATTCAGCAAGAAAGTAGGCTCAATGTAGCTGATAATAGCGGCGCTAAAGAAGTACTTTGTATCAAAGTATTAGGAAATAGCGGTCAAGACTTCGCAAAAATCGGTGATACGATTGTTGTTACAGTTAAAGATGCGATTCCAGCAGGCGGTATCAAAAAAGGTACTGTATCTAAAGCCGTTATCGTTCGTACAAAAAATAAATTGCGCAGAAAAGACGGATCTTATATCCGTTTCGATGACAACGCAGTAGTATTGTTAAACGCTTCAGAAGAGCCAAGAGGTACCCGTATCTTTGGACCAGTTGCTCGTGAATTGCGCGATAAAGGATACATGAAAATTGTTTCATTAGCACCTGAGGTGTTATAAAATTAATATAAATTATGAGTAATAGATTCAAACCCAAATACAGCATCAAGAAGGGCGATAGCGTTGTAGTTATTGCTGGAGATGATAAGGACTTGAAAAAACCTCGCACCGTTTTAGAAGTAGATCTTGAGAAAGGACGTGTAATTGTGGAAGGCGTTGCCATCGCAACAAAGCACACGAAACCATCTGCATCTAATACAAAAGGCGGTATCGTAAAAGTAGAAGCTGCTATTAACATTAGTAACATAATGTTATGGGATGCTAAAACTAGCACGCCTACAAAAGTGAAGCGTTCAAGAGAGACAGGTAAATTAGTAAGAATATCAAAAAAATCAGGGGAGGTAATTAAATAATGAGTACCGTAAAATACACTCCAAGATTAGCAGACAAGTACACAAAAGAAGTGATACCTGCTTTATCTAAAAAGTTTGGTTACAAGTCTGTAATGCAAACTCCAAAGTTAGAAAAGATTTGCATCAACCGTGGTGTAAATGGCGCAGTTAATGACAAGAAATTAGTAGACATCGCTATCGATGAGTTAACTACTATAACTGGTCAAAAAGCAGTACCCACTTTATCTAAAAAAGACATTTCTAATTTTAAACTACGTAAGGGGATGCCAATTGGTGCGCGCGTAACTTTAAGAGGAGAAAAAATGTTCGAATTCTTGGATCGTTTAGTCTCCGTCGCTTTGCCGCGTGTACGTGACTTCAAAGGCATCAGCGATAAAGCGTTTGATGGTCGTGGAAACTACACACTAGGAGTGACTGAACAAATCATCTTCCCAGAAATTGACATCGATAAAGTAAACAAAATCACTGGATTGGATATCACTTTTGTGACTTCAGCAAAATCTAATGAAGAAGCATACGAACTATTAAAAGAGTTGGGAATGCCGTTTAAAAATATCAAAAAAGACAATAACTAATTAATTAATAATTATGGCAAGAGAATCAGTTAAAGCAAGACAAAGAAAGCGAGAAGCTACTGTTAAGCAATATGCAGAAAAGCGTGCTGCTTTAAAAGCTGCTGGAGATTATGTAGGTTTGGATAAATTACCTAAAAACTCATCACCAGTACGCTTGCACAACCGTTGTCAATTAACAGGCCGTCCTAAAGGATATATGAGATACTTTGGGGTATCTAGAAACATCTTCCGTGACATGGCTTTGAACGGATTGATTCCAGGTGTTAAAAAGGCGAGCTGGTAATAAATTTATAAATTATAACCAACCAGCAATATTGATTTAAGTTCAATCTCAGCGTTGAATACTGAAACAAAACAAAATTTAGAACTGATTTAAAATACTAATATGGTAACAGATCCAATAGCAGACTACTTAACGAGAATTCGTAACGCCCAAATGGCACAACATAGAATCGTTGAGATCCCTGCATCAAATTTAAAGAAGCGTATTACTGAAATTTTGTACGAGCAAGGCTACATTTTAAAGTACAAATTCGAAGAAGATACTAAACAAGGGTTAATCAAAATTGCGTTAAAGTATGATGTAAACACGAAACAACCAGCAATTCGTTCTTTAGAGCGCATTAGCCGTCCAGGTTTACGTCAGTATGCTAAGCCAGCTGAAATCAAAAGAGTAAGCAACGGTTTAGGAATTGCTATTTTATCTACATCTAAGGGTGTATTAACTGACAAGCAGGCGAAAGCCAACAATGTCGGTGGTGAGGTATTGTGTGCTATCTCTTAGTAGATTAGTAAACAATAGAAAGAAAATAATTTTAATGCTTAGTATGCATTTAAGCCTTTTAGTCGGGGCTGAAAACTACTAAGTAGAACAATAAAAAAATAGCGACTATGTCACGTATTGGAAAAAAACCAGTAAGTATACCAAAAGGAGTAACCATCACGTTTAAAGATGCAATTGTTACTGTAAAAGGACCTAAAGGAGAATTAAGTCAAGAAATTGATCGCGATATGACTATCGAAATCTCAGAGACTGAATTAATTGTTTCTCGTCCTACAGAACAAATCCGTCACAGAGCGATGCACGGTTTATACCGTTCTTTAATTGCAAACTTAGTGAAGGGGGTAACTGATGGGTACAAAAAAGAATTAGAATTAGTGGGTGTGGGTTTTAAAGCTTCCAACCAAGGCAATGTGTTGGACTTAGCTTTAGGATACTCTCACAACATTATTTTTCAAGTGCCAAGTGAATTAAAAGTAGCTACCACCACAGAAAAAGGACAAAATCCTAAAATATTCTTAGAAGGCAGTGACAAACAATTAATTGGTGCTGTTGCCGCAAAACTCAGAAGCTTACGTAAGCCAGAACCATACAAAGGAAAAGGGGTAAGATATTCTGACGAAGTAGTAAGAAGAAAAGCAGGTAAAGCAGCAGGTAAATAAAATTTAAAATCAAGTGAGCGGCAGCATCGCTCTCGCAAAAAATAAATAATATGAGTAAATTAGCTCAAAGACAAAAGATCAGATACAGAATTCGCAAGAAAGTACAAGGTACTGCTTCTAAGCCTCGTTTGTCTGTATTCAGAAGCAACGCAGAAATTTATTGCCAATTGGTAGATGACGTCAATGGAGTAACCTTAGCAGCTTCTTCTTCAGCTGAAAAAGATATCGCTGCTCAAAAAGTAGTGAAAATCGAAAAGGCTAAATTAGCTGGTGAATCAATCGCAAAAAAAGCGGCAGCATTATCTATCATTACTTGTGTGTTTGATAGAGGCGGTAACTTATATCATGGAAGAATTAAGGCAGTTGCAGAAGGTGCTAGAGCCGGTGGACTTCAATTTTAATTCGCATAAAAATACTAATAGAAAATCATGTCTAAAGTAAACGTAAATAAGGTTAAAGCAGCAGGTGATGTGGAACTAAAAGAAAAAGTAGTTTCTATCAACCGTGTAGTTAAAACAACAAAAGGGGGTCGTACTTTTAGCTTCTCAGCTTTGGTAGTAGTAGGTAACGAAAATGGCGTTGTAGGTCAAGGATTAGGTAAAGCCAAAGAAGTTCAAGAAGCTATTACAAAAGGAATTGAAGATGCAAAAAAGAATTTAGTGAAAGTGCCAATCATGCACGGAACTATTCCGCACGATCAATTAGGTAAATCAGGTGCTGCAAAGGTTTTAATAAAGCCAGCTGCACATGGAGCAGGTGTAATTGCAGGTGGTAGCATGCGTGCTGTATTAGAGAGCGCTGGAATCACCGACGTATTAGCTAAAAGTTTAGGTTCTGCAAACCCACACAATGTGGTAAAAGCAACCATCAAAGCATTAGGTTTATTACGTGAGCCAATTCAGATTGCAAAAATTAGAAACATTAAATTATCAAAAGTATTTAACGGATAGTTTAAATAACTATTCTTAATACAGGTTAAATAATTAACGATGAAAAAAATAAAAATTACGCAAGTAAAAAGCGGCATCGACAGATCTGAGCGTCAAAAACAAACATTAATCGCATTGGGTTTGAAGAAAATGCATGCTTCAAAAGAAGTAGAGGCAACTCCACAAATTTTGGGTATGGTCAATAAAGTTGCTCACTTAATAAAAGTAGAAGAAGTAGCTTAATTGTACTTTTCTAATTAATAATCAAAGCGAGGGGAGATTCCCCGCAAGTAAAAATCAAAAAAATGAAATTACACAATTTACAACCTGCTGCAGGTTCAGTTCACAAAGCAATCAGAATTGGTAGAGGAGAGGCTTCTGGAAAAGGGGGTACTTCTACAAAAGGTAACAAAGGTGGTCAGTCACGTGCTGGTTACAAAAGCAAAATGGCACACGAAGGTGGTCAAATGCCTATACAACGTCGTGTTCCTAAACGTGGATTTAAGAATATCAATCGCATTGAATATGTAGTATTTAACTTAGGTCAATTAGACCAATTAATCGAGAAATACGGTTTCACAGAAATCACTCCAGAAAATTTATATATGAACAGTTTGATCCAACGCACTGATTTGGTGAAGATTTTGGCAACTGGCGAATTAAAAACTAAGATTAATTTCAGAGTAAACAAAGCAAGTCAAAAAGCACAGGATGCGATTGTGGCTGCGGGCGGTACTATTGAAATTATCAAATAATCTTTTGTATATTTAGACGTGTTACAAATGCGTCTTTATTAAAAAAGCCAAACTGTACATTAACTAAATTCCGATGAAAAAATTAATAGATACTTTAAAAAATATATGGGCTATAGCTGAGCTTAAGAGTAAAATCTTAGTGACTTTAGCACTCGTATTAGCTTATAGACTTGGAACGCAAATTACATTACCAGGTATCAATCCTTTAGCCATTGAAGCAGTTAACAAAGCAGGCAAAAATAATGGTCTACTTGGCATATTCGATATGTTTGCAGGTGGTGCGTTCTCTCAAGCATCTATACTAGCATTAGGTATTATGCCTTACATCTCTGCTTCTATCTTTATGCAACTGATGACTATCTTAGTTCCTCAATTACAAAAAGTACAAAAAGAAGGAGAAAGCGGTCGTAATAAAATTAACCAATGGACTCGTTACTTGACTGTAATCGTTACTGTATTTCAAGCGGGTGCTTATGTTGCCTACCTGAATAGTCCAGGTTATGCAGATGCGTTAATACCTGCATACAAGCCTTTCTTTTGGTTTTCAACGGTAGTTACTTTAACTGCAGGTACTTTGTTTGTAATGTGGTTAGGGGAGAAAATTCAAGATAAAGGTTTAGGAAATGGTACTTCAATCATCATCATGGTAGGTATCTTAGGTCGTTTGCCTCAATCGCTTATTTTAGAATTTAGTTCTAAAAGTCAAAAAGGGGGAGGAGGTTTGTTAATATTTTTAATTGAGGTTGCTATATTGGTCACTATCATCATGGGCTTGATTGTATTAGTACAAGGTGTTCGAAAGATTCCTGTAACTTATGCAAAACAGGTTATCGGGGGTGCCCAAGTAGGAGGCGCTCGCCAATTTTTACCAGTAAAGGTGAATAGTGCGGGTGTAATGCCAATTATTTTTGCACAAGCAATTATGTTCTTACCAACCTTGGTTTCATTCACTAATTTAGATAATGCACAAGGAATTGTAAGAATCTTCAATGATCATAGTAATCTTTGGTACATGTTAATTTACTCAATAATGGTTATTGGGTTTACTTTCCTATACACTGCATTGATTTTTAATCCTAAGCAAATTTCAGAGGACCTAAAACGTAACAATGGTTTTGTGCCTGGAGTAAAACCTGGTCAACCAACTACCGATTATATTGGCGCTGTTATGGACAGAATTACTTTGCCCGGAGCAATTTTATTAGCCTTAGTAGGTATCTTACCTGGTTTCGCACAAAAATTAGGAGTAACACAAGGCTTTAGTACTTTCTTTGGAGGCACCTCTTTATTGATTATGGTGGGTGTAATTTTAGACACACTTCAACAAATTGAGACTTACTTATTAATGCGTCAATACGATGGGTTAATGAGCTCAGGTCGAGTTCAAGGAAGAAACGGGATTGTGAATTCAGGAATTTAAGTTTTCAAAAAGATATATATCTACAAAC
>Ga0136641_1001098_pt1 | contig 11313 bp, 9 predicted proteins | sample EliLak1302023Y_FD_115312 | JGI IMG/M metagenome (GOLD analysis project Ga0136641, IMG submission 115312) | Freshwater microbial communities from Elizabeth Lake, Yosemite National Park, California, USA - 13020-23Y | ecosystem: Environmental > Aquatic > Freshwater > Lake ...
AAACTTTGACCAAATCCGCCAGATTTGTACTGCTCAATCGCAATCGCCCCTAAGGATCTTTGCAACGTTGACACTGTTTGGCCCTGGATCTGCGCCTTTGCCTTTATTCCATTGAGTGTCTTTGTCAGCCCAGCTAACTTAACCTTGGCTTCTTGAGCACCTTCAGCTGCGGTCGTCGCTTCTTCCTCTAATTGACGAACCTTGGCTTGAACTTGAGCCAAACTTTGGGCGGCCTGTGCCGAGACAGGGGCGACGACTCCAGCGACCATCGCTAGAGCTACAACTAGGCGCACCAAATATGAGCGCAGGGGAAAAGACATGGGTGCAAGGCTAACTGCGCCTATGCCTCTATCTCAACCTCATCACGCACTTTGTGGCTGTGAATTCGACCTGAACTAAGCCCCACGAGCGTCAAATTGAAGCGGCGGGGTTAATCCACTATCGGCTAGAACGGTGAGCGCCGACACTGTCGCATCGCTGATGTCAGCTGAGGGCTCAAGGAAAAAAGCAACGACACATGTATTACAAGCGATCGTAGCCATGGTGCATTTGTTGCAATCGATGATCATGAATCGAAATGTAAGGGCTGCCACTGACAGATTTTTTAAAGGAATCGACTGTGTGTAAGCAATAATTACCCGCGTGAGCATCGTTGCAACCCTTGTAGTTGGATCTGATGGCTCAACCTCACGCGAGAGCCGCTCGGCGGGTGTTAGCTCAGCAGCCGACCGCCAAGTATTTCTGCAGCGTCGTCGTCAGGTTGATTGCATCATTATCGGCGGCAACACCGCCCGTCACGAGCCATATAACCGAACTCCAGTGCCACTGGTGGTGATTTCTCGCTCTCTCGTAAATCCGGTGCAGGGCAATCACTTAGCTTTACTGTGGAATTGCTCCCCGATGCAAGCAGTTGAAAAAGCCCGCGCACAGTTTGGAGAAAAGATTTTAATTGAAGGCGGAATAACAATGATCAACGAACTTATTGAATACGCAATTATTGATCAACTAGAACTTAGCGTTACACCTGCAACCGGAGGCGATGAGCGCATCGACTGGAAAGTGCTGCTAGCAAAGTTTGCTCATTGCACATCACGCGAAGTCGAAGGAACCACTTTTTACTCAGCCCACAACTAGAAGGCTGAAATAATTGAAACCCCAGCAACAGCTAAGACGATACCAACGTATTGAACTGTGTGGAGTCTTTCCTGCAAGAACTTATAAGCCAGAACTGCCGTAGCAATCGGATACAAAGAACCAAATACATCGCCACAGAAACAAGTCCTTTCGTGCAAGCGATTCCAAGAATTAAGTTTGCAATAAAATCGGCGGCACCTATAAAGAACAGTAGCGGCATGGCTTTCTTATCGAAATTACCGGTTGTATTGAACTTAATTGCCAAAGCAATAGTGACGAAAAATGTTGCACCACGCATTGAGACCATGGTTAAAAGTGCGCTGCTTTGGGATCCAATAGCAATGAATGTCAGTGCTAAACCGAAACCAGCTGCAGCTCCTAAAGCAAGTAGCAAGGGCTTTATCGGAAGTCCTTGAGATAGTTCTGGACCACTTGCACAAAAGACACCAATTAATGCAACTACGACACCAACTGCAGTTATTGCGGAAAGAACATCTCCAGTAATCAATGCGTATGCCAATGGGATAACTGTGCTGAGCGAACTAATTGGCGAAACAACACCCATGCGACCCGTTGATAACCCCTCGTATAAACAGGCAAGCCCGAAATACCCAAAGAACCCGGCCAGCACACCAGGAACCAAGAATCCGTCTAAACCTAAAACCTTTCCTTGCCAGCTACCAGAAACAACAACAATTAAAATGCCAACAAGTAAACCAAAAACTTGTGAAAAACCCAGAACGGCAAATGGATGATGTTTCTTGCTGAGACGTCCGGCAAAAAAATCTGCCGACCCCCACATCGCACTTGAAAGTAATGCTAGTAGCGAAGCCATTGGGCAAGGTTACAGCCCCGCCTCCCAGAAAAGGCGGCATGAATTCTTTATCCTTTGGTAGTGGATGCGAATGCTTTTGGGAGATTAGTTGATCAACTCCGCACCTTCACGCCCCGGGCAGAAGTTTCACTCATCGAAGTACCCGCCCCACAAAAATTAGCAACCTTTGCTTTCGCTTTCTCCGCGGATGTTTCAAACGGACTATTGGCAGATGAAGAGGATGAGGTAGCCAATGGTCGCTTTGTGCTCTTGCACGAACCAGGTGGGCAAGCAACATGGGATGGCGAATTTCGGTGTGTGACATTTGTTAGCGCAGATGTGGACCCAATCATGCAGGAAGATCCGTTGTTGCCTGAGGTTGGCTGGAGCTGGTTTCTAGAATCGCTCGAAAGAAATCAATGTATTTTCAACGCACCCAGTGGAACCGTCACTCGTGTGTCTAGCGCATCTTTTGGAAAACTTTCGCCCAGAAACGATGACGCCGAAATTGAAATTCGTGCTTCATGGACACCCATCATCACTGAGCCACAAGAATTAATGAAACATATTGAAAGTTGGTGCAACTTAATTTCAGAGGTAGCAGGATTGCCACCGGTTCCGGAAGGCGTCTCTGCCATTTCGTCTGCGCGCCGACACTAATCATGAGCGAAGAGATTGTTGTTGTACCTTTACTGCAGCCCGCCGAGGGAACTCCACCCGTAATCGATACTGAGTCCAGTTTTAAAGCTGCACTGCAGCAGTTGGCACAAGGTCATGGTCCATTCGCCGTTGATGCTGAACGTGCTTCGGGATTTAGATATAGCGCTCGTGCGTATTTAATCCAGATCAAACGAAACGATGGTGGTTTACACCTTATTGATCCGATTCCATTTGGCCCTGGTCACGCACTATTCGTCGAACTTAATACATTAATGAATACTGACGAAGTTATTTTGCACGCAAGTACGCAAGACTTACCGTGCCTGCGCGAACTTGGCATTAATCCAGTTAATCTATTTGATACCGAATTAGCAGGCAGAATCGCTGGTTTGCCGCGGGTTGGTTTGGGTCCACTATTAGAAACGCTGATGGGCGTTTCCTTAGCTAAAGAACATAGCGCCGCTGATTGGTCCGCACGCCCGTTGCCACAAGAGTGGCTTACTTATGCTGCACTTGATGTAGAACTTCTTGTAGAACTGCGCGATCGTATGTATGAACTATTGGAAAAGGCAAACAAGTTGTCGTGGGCTCTTGAAGAATTCGCATCGATTCTCAAAGCCCCACCCGCTCCCCCACGTGTTGATCCATGGCGGCGCACATCAGGAATGCATAAAATCAAACGCCGGGATCAATTAGCTGTCATTAAAGAGTTATGGGTAGCCCGAGATCACGTTGCGTCTGTTCAAGATATTGCACCAGGAAAATTACTTAACGACTCTGCCATCGTCGAGCTAGCCATGGCAGCAGCTGTAACCAAAAAAGAGTTCGAAAAAACTTTACGTCCACTAGGACTACGAGCGCGATGGCTAGAAAATCTTCCGCTGTGGTTAAGCAGCATTTCAACGGGGCTAGCGCTACCTGAAGATCAATGGCCAGCGATGCGAACCAACGCAGACACTTTGCCTCCAATCAAATTATGGCGGGATAAGTTTCCAGAAAAGTACGCACCACTTTCTCATGCGCGTGCGGCGATTGAAGTGATTGCCCACGATAATGAGATTCCTGTTGAAAATTTAATAACTCCCGAACATGTTCGAAGGGTTTGCTGGAAACCTCCAACTGATGCGACTGAAATACTGTCGCTAGCTGCAGTCGAACAGGCCTTGACTGAGCTCGGGGCTCGTCAGTGGCAAATTGCCCTGGTGGCCCCAGCGCTAGCCGCTGCCTTGCTTGAAAAAGAGGCGCTCCCGGTGCCGGAGGCTCCAACGGCTGAAGTGACCGAAACCACGCCTGAGGAGGCTTGATTTACGCAACATAAGAGTTGCGTAAATACCCTTTTACCCTTAGATTTTGGCTCATGCTCAGCACTTTCATCATCGCCCTACGAGAAGGCCTAGAAGCCTCTCTTATCGTTGGAATTCTGGTCGCCTACATCGTCAAGACCAATCGCAAGGGGTACTTAAAGCCTTTGTGGACCGGCGTAATTTCAGCCATCATCACAAGTATCGGTCTTGGAGCCTTCCTAACCTATACATCGGTGTCACTGAGCGATCGCGGCAAAGCTCTCTTTGCTGGCGTCACATCATTTATTGCAGTAGCGCTAGTGACGTGGATGGTTTTTTGGATGAAGCGAACTGCGCGAAATCTGCGCAATGAATTACAAGGCAAAGTAGATGTTGCAGCATCTGCAGGGCCTTTAGCCCTTGCTGGGGCAGCGTTTTTCGCTGTTATTCGCGAAGGCCTTGAAACATCATTATTCGTGTACACAAACTTCCAAACTGTTGCAAATACAAATAGCTCAGCAATTGGATTGACCTTAGGATTTGCGGTTTCAATTACACTTGGATATTTAATTTACAAAAGTTCAATTAAGTTAAACCTTTCTAAGTTCTTTAAGTACTCAGGAATTGCATTAATTGTTGTCGCAGCTGGAGTCTTGTCATACGGAGTCAACGAGTTCCAAGAGTTGGGATACTTGCCTGGCCCTGATGCATTTGCCTGGGATGTCACCCCATTTATCGCCAAGGACTCAATTTTGGGGGCTTCCCTTTCCGGCACTATCGGTTTTGATACAACTACCTCATGGCTCCAATTGGGAGTCTATGTTCTGTATTTAGGCTCTGTATTGGTCCCATACCTTGCAAAGCCCACTCCAACACCCGCTGTGAAGCCCGCTGTTAACGCTTAATTCGCTACTGTCCTAAACCCTTACTGGCGAGTAACCTTTGGCCTACGCCCTAGGTAAAGGAAGTTCCATGTCTCGCAGAGTTGTTCTAGTCGATGCAGTTCGCACACCATTTGGAAAAGCTGGCGGTATGTATGCCGGTACCCGTGCTGATGATCTGATGGTTCGCGCGATACGAGGATTACTAGAGCGCAATCCAAAGATTGATCCAGCATCGATTGAAGATGTTGCGATCGCTGCTGCGACGCAAACTGGCGATCAGGGAATGAACATCGGTCGCAGCGCTGCGCTTCTTTCTGGATTACCAAACACCGTTCCTGGTTATTCAATTGATCGTTGGTGTGCTGGTGCGTTAACAGCTGTCACAACCATTGCTGGTGCGATTGCAATGGGAGCAAATGAGATTGCAATTGCTGGTGGCGTAGAACATATGGGTAACCATCCAATGGGCGAAGGAATGGATCCAAATCCACGTTACTTAGCAGAACGTATTGTTGAACAAGATGCACTTGCAATGGGCGCAACCGCCGAAAGATTGCACGATCGCTTTCCACAATTGACTAAGGAACGTGCCGATCGCTACGCATTGAACTCGCAGGTTAAGACTGCACAAGCTTATGCCGACGGAAAAATTCAACGAGATCTAATTCCGACAGCAGCTCGCAGCGCCGAACTTGGTTGGACTGTTGCAACTGTTGATGAAGCACCACGTCCATCTACAACAATGGAAGGACTTGCCGGATTAAAGACACCTTTCCGCCCGGCCGGACGTGTGACACCGGGTAACTCATCAGGATTAAATGATGGCGCAACAGCCGCAATACTTGCTAGCGAGGAAAAAGCGTCAGAACTTGGATTAACAATCAAGGCCACAATGGTCACCTTCGCCTTTGCTGGTGTTGAACCTGAGATCATGGGCTACGGTCCAGTTCCATCAACACTTAAAGCGCTTAAGCAAGCAGGTCTAACAATCGAAGATATTGGCGCATTTGAAATCAATGAAGCTTTTGCAGTTCAAGTAATCGCTTTCTTAGATCACTTTGGCATCGCAGATGATGACGCTCGTGTGAATCCATATGGCGGAGCGATCGCAGTTGGCCATCCATTGGCATCATCTGGTGTTCGCCTCATGCTTAACCTAGCTCGCACCTTTGAGGCACAACCAGATGTTCGTTATGGAATTACAACAATGTGTATTGGTCTAGGCATGGGTGGCACTGTCATCTGGGAAAACCCAAACTTTAAGGGAGCTAAGTAATTATGAGCGCAGAGATAACACTTCCAGCAGGAGCACCTGAAGAGGTTGTAACACATGCATTTGTTCGTGAGCTTGATCTGTCCGCCTTCGGTGGCAAAGGAATAATGGCGCTCATTACTTTGGATAACGGCCATGACCACAATCGACCAAATACTTTTGGACCACAATCTGTGAATGCATTAAATGATGCAATCACAGATGCAATAGGTCGTAATCCTGCCGCAATTGCAATCACAGGAAAGCCTTTTATCTTTGCTGCTGGTGCGGATCTTTCTGCCCTTTCATTTTTAACTGAACGCAATCAGGCATTGGCAATTGGAAAACTTGGACACGATGTATTCCGTGGTTTAGGTGAGGCAAAGATTCCAACATTCGCATTTATTAATGGTCTTGCACTTGGTGGAGGACTAGAAGTTGGATTGCATTGCCATTACCGCACACTTGCCTCTACTGCACTAACGGGTCTGCCCGAAGTATTTTTGGGCTTGGTGCCAGGTTGGGGTGGCGCAACAATTTTGCCGAAATTAGTCGGGCCAGAGCGCGCCGTGCAGGTCATCATGCTTAACGCACTGAACAACAACACAATGATGAAAGCAAAAGATGCTTTAAAGCTTGGTGTTGTCGATGCCGTGTTTGATCCAGCTGATTTCTTAGAACGCTCAATTGGATTTGCTGTTGGAGTTCTAAATGGCACAACAAAAATTGATCGCACTGATTACAGCAATGATCCAGCGTGGGAAACAGCGTTAGCAACTGGCAAGGCGGCGGCGTTAAAGAAGTATGGCGGAGCAACAATTGCATCCCCTATGAAGGCTCTTGAGCTCATTGCTGCTTCCAGAAGCAACACGCTAGGACAAGGTTTCGATGCTGAGGATCAGGTCCTATCAGATCTAACAATGTCTGATCCACTTCGCTCTTCCTTATATGCATTTAATTTGATTCAGAAGAAGCGCAAAAAAGTTGAAGGTGCTCCAAAGCCAGCATTGGCACGTAAGGTGACAAAAGTTGGCGTAGTTGGTGCAGGTTTGATGGCGTCGCAGTTAGCACTGCTGATGGTTCGCAACTTGAAGTGTCCTGTTGTTATGACAGATATCGATCAAGAACGCGCCGACAAAGGTGTTGCATGGGTAAAAAATGAGTTAGCGAAGCTAGTCGAAAAGAAGCGCATGAGCCCAGAGTCTGCTGGCCGCCTTTCACTTCTTGTTACAGGCTCTGCAGATCAATCAGTTTTTGCGGGCTGTGACTTCATTATCGAAGCGATCTTTGAAGAATTGTCATTAAAGCAAGAGCTATTTAAGAAATTAGAAACAATCGTTTCTCCGGAATGCGTCTTGGCAACTAATACCTCCTCCCTATCGGTTGAACGTATGACTGAAGGATTGAAGAATCCAGAGCGCGTAGTTGGTTTCCACTTCTTTAATCCAGTGGCAGTAATGCCCTTGCTTGAAGTTGCCCGGACATCAACAACAGATGATGCGACAACAGCTACAGCAATTGCAGTTGGTAAAGAGCTCAAAAAAACCATGATCATCTGCAAGGACGCACCTGGTTTTGTTGTAAATCGTCTGCTCACTCGCTTCATGGGAGAAGTAACGGACGCGGTAGATGAAGGAACATCTCCGGCTGTTGCAGATTCTGCAATGATGGAGATCGGTTTCCCAATGTCTCCCTTCCAGTTGCTTGATCTTGTTGGCCCAGGTGTGGCATTGCATGTTTCAGAGACTCTGCATAACAACCTTGGCCCGCGCTATCGAATCTCTCCGACTATGCAGCGCATGGTTAAAGAGGGTGTTCGACACTTTTACATCAAAAATGAAGATGGATCAGTTGGTGCTAACCCGGCAGCGCTAGCGCTAGTTGAAAAGGGAACAACACCGTCTACGGCCGAACAGGTTCGCTCACGCGCACTGAAGGCTTTGGCAGAAGAAGCGCGCGCAATGCTGGATGAGGGCGTTGTTTCAACACCAGCAGAGATCGATCTGTGCATGTTGATGGGTGCTGGCTGGCCAATGCACCTTGGCGGAATTTTGCCGTATTTAGATCGCGAGGGAATTAGCGAGTCAGTGACAGGCAAGCGCTTCCACGAAAAGGGTGTGGCTTCACTTCCTGCCTAACAACCTTAACTAATTAAACGAGTAAGAGTTATTAGAGTAGTGAGCGCAATACGTACTGCATGATTCCACCGTGGCGGTAATAATCAGCTTCGCCCGGTGTATCAATGCGAACCTTTGCAGTAAATGTAATTGAACCTGCTGCCACTGTTAGCTCCCTAGGAACTCCCCCACTATTTAGTGCGGTGATTCCAGTGATTGCAAAGGTTTCAGTTCCGTTAATACCGAGGGATGCAGCGGTTTGGCCATCCTTAAACTGCAATGGCAACACACCCATACCGATCAAGTTAGATCTGTGAATACGTTCAAAGCTTTCAGCAATAACTGCCCGAACGCCCAATAGCGCTGTTCCCTTTGCGGCCCAGTCACGTGATGAACCAGATCCGTATTCCTTACCAGCAAGAATTACAAGAGGTGTTCCTGCGGCTTGGTATGCAACAGATGCATCATAAATTGTTGTTTGTTCTCCGTTAGATGCGAAGTTGCGTGTAAATCCACCCTCAACACCATCTAACAACAGATTCTTCAAACGTATGTTTGCAAATGTTCCACGAATCATGATCTCGTGGTTACCACGACGTGAGCCATATGAATTGAAATCCGCGCGATCAATACCATGATCGGCCAAATACTTTCCTGCCGGTGAATCAGCCTTGATATTTCCAGCAGGCGAAATGTGATCTGTCGTAACCGAGTCACCCAGAACTGCCAATACACGTGCTCCAGAAATATCTGTTACAGGTGTTGGCTCTTTCGGCATGCCTTCAAAGTATGGCGGCTTGCGAACATATGTTGACTTTGTATCCCATTCAAAAGTTTTACCTGTTGGTGTCGCAAGTGACTTCCAGCGATGATCGCCTTCAAACACTGTTGCATAATCCTTTTTGAACATCTCTGATGAGATGGAAGAGTCAATAACACTCTGAATCTCTTGTGGGGTAGGCCAAATGTCCTTTAGGAACACATCGTTGCCTGCGGTGTCTTTACCCAAGGCATCAGCTTCAAAATCATGGTCCATGGTCCCAGCAATTGCATAGGCAACAACTAGCGGAGGCGATGCAAGGTAGTTCATTTTCACATCTGGGCTGATACGACCTTCGAAGTTTCGGTTACCTGACAAAACTGCGGCAACCGCCAAATCAGAATCATTGATTGCCTTGCTGATATCAACTGGCAGAGGACCAGAGTTACCGATGCATGTTACGCATCCATATCCAACAAGGTGGAATCCAAGCGCTTCCATGTACTTAGTTAAATCGGCGCGATCGTAGTAATCAGTTACAACCTTTGATCCTGGAGCCAGGGTTGTCTTAACCCACGGCTTGGACTTTAAGCCTTTTTCTACAGCTTTCTTAGCAAGAAGTGCAGCACCGATCATTACAGATGGATTTGATGTGTTAGTACATGAAGTAATCGATGCAATTACAACATCTCCATTTTTTACACGAGTAGATCCTGCCGTTACTTCACCTTTTGCTGTTTTGTCGGTGTAGTAGCTGGGAACAATTGTTGAAAACGCACTCTTTGAATCACTTAAGGAAATACGATCCTGTGGACGCTTTGGACCCGAAATAGATGGAACAACAGTTGAAAGATCTAACTCTACGACCTGTGAGAAACGTGGTTCAACTGATGGGTCATGCCACATTCCTTGCTTCTTTGCATACTGCTCGACCAATGCAACTTGATCATCACTGCGGCCAGTTAGGCGCAGGTAACGTAGAGTTTCTTCATCGATTGGGAAAATTGCACATGTTGAACCGTATTCAGGGCTCATGTTTCCAATTGTTGTTCGGTTAGCCATAGGAACGGTTGTGACTCCTGGTCCAAAGAACTCCACAAACTTTCCAACAACGCCGACTTTTCGCAAGATTTCAGTAATGGTCAATGCCATATCAGTTGCTGTTGTTCCTAGTGGCAATGCACCGGTTAGCTTGAAGCCGACTACACGAGGAATCAACATCGAAACTGGCTGACCGAGCAAAGCAGCTTCTGCTTCGATGCCACCAACACCCCAGCCAAGGACACCTAAGCCGTTGACCATGGTTGTGTGTGAATCTGTTCCAACAACGGTGTCTGGGTATGCGCGAAGTGTTCCATTGACGGTGCGAGTCATAACAACACGTGCCAAATATTCGATGTTTACTTGGTGAACGATTCCCGTCCCAGGTGGAACCACCTTGAACTCATCAAATGCAGTTTGGCCCCAACGCAAGAAGCGGTAGCGCTCTTGGTTTCGCTCATATTCAATATCTGTGTTTTGTTCGAATGAATCCTTGCTTCCGAACTTGTCTGCAATTACGGAGTGGTCAATAACAAGCTCTGCCGGTGCTAAAGGATTAACCTTTGAAGCCTCCCCACCAAGTTCAACAATTGCCTCGCGCATAGTTGCAAGGTCTACGACACATGGAACTCCGGTGAAGTCCTGCATTACAACACGCGCAGGTGTGAACTGAATTTCAGTATCGGGCTCAACAGCTGGATCCCACGAGGCAAGCGCCTTAATGTGATCGGCGGTGATGTTTGCACCGTCTTCGGTACGAAGTAAGTTTTCAAGCAGCACTTTAAGGCTAAATGGAAGGTCAGATGCACCTTCGATTGAGGAGATGTCAAAAATCTCAAAACTCTTGCCCGCAACATCAAGGTTCTTTTGTGCGTTAAAAGAGTTTTTACTCATTATTTGCCTTTCGTAGAAGCCTTTAGAGTGCTGAAGATACCTCAGCGCGCTCATACAGGGCAACACATTCGATGTGATGTGTCATCGGAAAGAGATCAAAAGCACGCACTTTTACGAGTGAATAACTGTGATCTGCAAGATAGGCGGTATCTCTGGCCAATGCAGCAGGATCGCAGGCTACGTACACAATTGCGCGAGGTGCCAATCTCGCTATATGAGCAACCGCTTCTTTACCCGCTCCATCTCGAGGCGGATCCAATACAACTACATCTGCTGCTGTAATCCGTAGCAATAATTTTGCTACATCCCCAGTTGCAATAGTTATATTTGAGTGTGCGGCAAAATTACGAGCCGCATCGGCTGTAGCAACTTTGCTACCTTCAATCAAATCAACATGTCCGGTTGAACCAACCGAATCAATAATCGCTGCTGTGAACAAACCCACGCCACCGTAAAGATCTAAAACATGTTCGC
>Ga0136641_1001099_pt1 | contig 11309 bp, 16 predicted proteins | sample EliLak1302023Y_FD_115312 | JGI IMG/M metagenome (GOLD analysis project Ga0136641, IMG submission 115312) | Freshwater microbial communities from Elizabeth Lake, Yosemite National Park, California, USA - 13020-23Y | ecosystem: Environmental > Aquatic > Freshwater > Lake ...
AAGTCAGATGAGTAAATTATATAATACTGTGTCCGGTCCTTACAGTAACGTAACCATAACATCGGCTGGAGTTGACACCACTCCTAGCACTGGTCCTTATACTATAAATGCCAGCCACGGAACAAGCATTAGTCCATGGGTAAGCTCGACCAGCACTGGAGAACTTCAAATTAATGGCGAGAATGCCGATGTTATTATCAATGGTAAAAGTTTAGGCCGTGCCATAGCCAAGATTGAAGAACGCCTGAACATCTTGATTCCAAATCCCAAACTAGAAGCCGAATGGAAAGAGTTACAGGACTTGGGCGACCAGTATCGAGCGTTAGAAGCCAAACTTGCAGAGCAGGTGGAAGTATGGCGTCGTTTAAAAGCCACATAACCCCGTATTAGTTGACATTCAATTGGTCCTACACTATAATAGTGGTATATTATGGTAAAAACATATCAAAAATTGGAGTTTTTCAACAGGTTTAGTTCTAGCTCACTAAGTATTTGTGAGAACAGAAACAACAACCTGGCTGTCACTAAGTTGAACAGCGGAAGATTACAATCTATATCTGTTCCAAAACGGATTGGTCAGTGCCGTAAAGCTGACAGTATCAAAAGAGGACTTCGGAACTCCTCTTCATTGACAAATGGTATGAGCCTTCTGGAAACAAAGGTTGGCTTAGAGAGTATGGCATTGAGGCCCGAGGTCTTAGCTGTCTTTAAATTTATCAATGCGTCCGTCCCGGACACCTCCGCTGAAGCACCCAGTATGGTTGCAAGGAGAATGAGTTGACAACAACTACTATCAAAAACGATCGATTACACCAGTGGAGTAGTCGAGCACTAAAAGCCCTAGGGTTTGTGTGTGTAGTATATGCAGTAGGCACTGTGACCACAAACAAGCTCGCTGAGCTTCGTGCAGAAAATGAAGCACCACGACAGGGATTTATTTCCGCAGCAGATCGTACACAGCAGTTGACCTGCTTGACCCGTAACATTTATTACGAAGCTGCAACTGAACCATTTGAAGGCAAAGTGGCTGTGGCACAAGTGACCATGAACCGTGTAGAAACTGGCCGGTTTGGTCAAGGTGTCTGCGGTGTGGTCTATCAAAAGAACATGGTGTATGAAAAAGTAATATGCCAATTCAGTTGGACCTGTAACGGAGTCAGTCCAATCAAACCCATCTACTCTGCACTCTGGAAAGAGTCCGAAGAAGTAGCCAAGAAAGTACTATTAGAAAACTTTCGTTTACCCAGTATGAAAACCGCTATGTATTATCATGCTGATTATGTCAACCCACAGTGGGGCAAACCACAAATTACCAAAATTGGCCGCCACATCTTTTATTCTGAAGGCAAGAAAATATGAACATCAACAACTTTGATGTAAAGCACATTCAGCAATTTCTCAGCACCTACCTACCACGAGTAAGTGCCGAGACCTTGGGATGGTTGGCCATAGTTGTTATCAACTGCGCCACTATTCCTACCTTGTTGGCCTTGTTAACTGGACTCAGCGATCATGCTCCACCCTTGGATATTATCCTGTTCATGTGGGCTGGATTGTTGCTCATGTTTGGTCGTGCGGTCGTACTTAAAGATTCACTTAACATCATCACAATCGGTCTGGGCTTCATGGTGCAGGCCGTGATCATGGCCATGATCCTGTTTAAATAATTGACGATCGATAACTTTGTAGTCTTAGACAGTATCTACGGCAAGTTTATTGTGGCTCGCGCCTGTGAATTCCAGGCCGAGTCCTTGATTAAAACCGGGCGAACCCACATTGAAAGCGAGCTGTACAATATCTTTGCCATCATAGATACCTTGCCCAACGATGCCATCATAGTAGATGGTGGAGCCAATATTGGATTCTTTACTGTGCCTGTTGCCCATAGAACTCAAAGTCGCAACACTAGAATCATTTCGTTTGAACCACAACGCCAATTATTTCAAGCACTTGGCGGCAGTCTAGCACTCAACGGCTATTGTAATGTTTTCCTACATAATTGTGGACTCGGCAAGGAACCGGGTACGGCTCAATTACCTGCGGTAGATTACAGTGTGGCCCAGGACTTTGGCACAGTTTCGTTGTCAAATGAAACCACAGTAGATGAGGATGGGTGGATGAATGATCGTGTGGTGGACATTACCAGCATTGATGCCATGGACCTACCCAGACTTGATTTTATTAAACTGGATGTTGAAGGTTACGAAATTCCAGCATTAACAGGTGGACTTGACACTATCAAGAAATATCGTCCTTACATTTGGGTAGAATACTTTATCACAGGCGCCAAAGAAATCAAACAAGCACTGAGTACAGTCACGGACTATACCTACTACATTGTAGACTACCAAAATATGCTGTGTATTCCAAATGAGCATTTAATCACTATTAACATGACCAACTGCCCAACTTTTGATGATTGACCATAAATGATTGATTTGTTATAATAGTAGTATGGATAATAAAACTTCGGCTAATCTTATTCAGGAGTATGCTATACAGCATAACCTATCTATTCTTGACGCTCTGACAGAATTGGACCATCTTTGTCATGATGATTGGATCCACACTTTGCCAGATGCTCCTAAAGGGTATGTGCATAAAACTACTTTATTGCAGGACGAAGCCGTTACTACATTTTGTCGTAATCGTAAACAATGGATTCAGACGGCGTTAGCTGAAGGATTAAACTTACAAGGATTTACAGGCATATGAGTTTTCATCTTGAAGGCCCATGGCTCAGCACCACGGGTAAGAAACGTGGTCCTAAAAAGTGGGCCAGTGCTGAGGCCAAAAAACTAGCCCAACAACGACAAGCTGAATGGGACCGCAAGCTGGTGCAGTTTGACAAGATGGCACCCAAGTTTAGTACCGGACCATACAATGCGCCCCGGGTGACTATTAAAAACTTTATGCCAACGCATCCTCCAGGTCGAGAGGCAGTTGTTGTGCCCAGTCAAGATACCGGGTGGATTCCTTGTGTAAAAGTAAGAGATACCGAATATACTGGTACCAAGGTCAAGGGAATTGCAACCATGCATAAGAGCAACGGTGTGCCAGTTTTTACCGACGAAGAAGCCAAAGATATTAGTAAAATGCGCCGATAAACGGCTAAGTAAATGATGGAGATAATCAAAACAAATTGAGCAAGGAAGAAGCAATCAAAATGGAAGGAGTAATTACAGAAGTCCTGCGTAATACTACCTATCGTGTAAAATTAGAGAATTTTGAACAGCCAGTGCTAGCCACACTCAATGGTAGAATGCGTACTAACAACATAAAAGTCCTAGAGGGCGACACAGTAGAATTAGAATTTAGCCCGTATGATTTAACTCGCGGTCGTATTACTCGTCGGAGATAGTTAAGAGTATGACTACTGAATTACAAAACATATCAAACAAAGTATTATTCCTGGGCAACAACGACGAATCCACAGATCATGAAGTTACAAATCTGGCTTTAGAGAATAATGTTGTTAATCATGGATTAATAACTGACCCTGACTTTATTCCTACGGCCACTGGCTATTATCACACCAGTATTGTGGACATTCCCTTAGGCACACTACTCATCTTAACTCAACATTTTGATCTTATAGTATTGTTAGATCAACCGCAGTCGCAATGGAGTCACTGGAAATGCTTGTCCGCTACATTTAAGCTAATGGTTCAGCTGGAAGAATCTGGCAAAAAAACAATCTTTAGAGATAATAATAACTCCAAGAAAATATTGTATTGGACTGATATACTTTACAAGAAAAATAAAAGTTTTTGCATTTATCCCTGGATTAACTATCATAGCACAGGCAAGGAATTAAAACTATGTAGCCGTGTAGGAGTACCCACTACCAAAGTTGAAGATTTAACAGATTGGGCCACTGACCCCGATTACACAAAAGTCAGAGAAAAAATGCTGGCAGGGGTACCTTTGCCCGAGCACTGCAAAGTCTGTTACGATTATGAGGATCTTGGTATTGAAAGTTATAGGCAATTTGAAAGTTTAGACTGGCTTTCACAGTTAGGGATTGAGACCTTTGATGACTTGAAAAAAATTAAACATCCATACTTTTATGAGTTGCATACAGGCAATCACTGTAACATTAAATGTAGAGGGTGTCAGCCTGCATACAGCGAGCCGATTGGCCGAGAAATAAAAAAGTTTAACATTATAGCACCGCATGAACTAGGGTGGGAGCCAGGCAGCGCATCTATTGACTCTATCAACATTGATACCTTGGATGAAAATAGCCAAGTATATTTTCAAGGCGGTGAGCCTACAATCATGCCCGAAGTATTAGAGTTTATGGAACGATGTATTACTAAAAACAAAACTAACTTTAATTTAACCATGTGTACAAATGGAGTAAAGTTTTCTGACAAATTTTTAAATTTAATTTCAAAATTTTCCAAGACAAATTTTAGTTTTAGTCTTGATGGATTTGAGCATATTAACGACTATTGGAGATCTGGTTCTAAATGGAGTCGGGTAATAGACAATGCGCATTTACTACAATCTCAAGGGCATTTTATTAGTATAAACACAGTGCCTGGAATATACAATGTGACTAACCTGCACTTGCTATTGGAATTCCTAGACAGAGAATTTCCGTTTACTGCTATCTACATGCAGATTAACTATCTACGCTGGCAATCAGCGTACAATCACCCAAATAATAAATTGGTAGTGGAGTCCATGTTAAAATGTATGCAAACTTCGGTGTATCATTCAAATGGAAAAAGTTGTAAAAGTGCAGTAGACAGCCTGTATAATCATTACATAAAAAATCCTGAGTGCAACCTTGACGATCTTAGAGATTTCTTTAATTATAATGATCAACTTGACCGTGCCCGTGGCACAAAATTAGCTGACTATATTCCAGAGCTTGAAGCTGCTAGGATTTTAGTATAAATATCACTATGTTAGATACTCTCAGACACACCATTGATTTAATAGAAGCAACTACCCGCCCGGCCAAGCTGGAAACTACCCCCTTGCCCTACACTCACAAAGCCTTAGAACCTGTCATGAGCTCAGCTTCAATTGAATATCATTATGAACATCTGGCCAAAGGCTATGCCAAACGCTACAATGCTGGTGAGGGTAATGCTGATTTTAACCGTGCCGGCTCGTTTTTACACAATAAATTTTTTCCACAACTTCGAGCTCCAAAAGGTGCTAACCGTCCCAAAGGTGCGGTACTTGAACTAATTGAAACCAATTTTAAAACCTATGAAGACTTCAAAGATGAATTTAAAAAGGTGGCCATGGCTATCCAGGGATCGGGCTGGGTATATCTTAGCACATCGGGCACGATTAAAACTATTGCCAACCACGCAGTCCGTACGGATATCTGTGTACTCGTTGACTGGTGGGAGCACGTTTGGGCCTTGGACTACCAATGGGACAAAGAAAAATACCTAGATAACATCTGGAAAATTATCAACTGGGACGTTTGCAACGAAAGACTATGATTACAATTACAGAAAACGCAGTGGCAAAAATACGCGACATCATGGCCGAAGAAAACAACACTAAACTTAAACTTAGAGTATTTGTTCAAGGCGGTGGCTGTTCAGGCATGCAGTATGGCTTTACCTTGGACGAAGAGCAAAACGAGGATGATTGGGACCTGGATATTTCGGGTGTCAAAATCCTAGTAGATTCCATGAGCGGTGGCTACTTACAAGGTGCCACAGTGGACTATAAAGAAGATCAATACGGTGCTACTTTTAGCATTGATAATCCTGCCGCCAAAACCACATGTGGTTGCGGATCCAGTTTTAGCCCAGAATAGCCAACTCAACGTAGCCTAAGTAATCTGGTAAATACTACCAGAGGACTCTATTCTATGGCACAACTAATAATCAATGTAGGAACTACACCCAATGATGGGCTAGGCGATCCAATACGCACGGCGTACATCAAGTGTAACGACAATTTCAGCGAACTATACAGTCGGGTCCAAATTACGCCCCCAACCACGCCTGTTGGTGTAGTTGGGGATGCTGCTGGTATGATTGCTTACGATGCCACACATTTTTATGTGTGTGTTCAAAATTACACTGGTAATAGTAATGTTTGGGGCAGGACCAGCATTTCTACTTCCTGGTAATTAACACATGGCACAACCTGTTTGGATTACTCCTCCTGGCAGTCTCGGAACCATACCAGAAGGTGTGTTTTATGAAGTACCATTGCAGGCCTACGATCCAGATTCGGTAGACACTGTATATTTTGAAGTGATTGCTGGACAATTGCCGGCCGGTATACAAGTTGTAAACGATACCGGACTAATGGCCGGTGTGCCACAGGCCATTGCCATCATAGACGGAGTTCCGGCACCGGTCAGTCGCGATATTACCAGCAAGTTTGCTGTTCGTGCATACACCAAAACCACACTGGGCACTGTTAAAAGACTAGCAGATAGAACATTTACTCTTACTGTAACAGGGCAAAACAATCCAGAATTTATAACACCGGCCGGATCAGTTGGTACTTATTTTGACGGCACACAGGTTCTTGATTTACAGATCCAATATACCGATGTTGACCCTGCCGATATTGTGGTGGTGCGTCTGGCTGGTGGACAGTTGCCGCCTGGGTTAACTGTGTCGGCTCGTGGTGTCATATCTGGGTTTATTGCTCCCAATACCAATTCCGGAGCACTAGCTGGATTCAGCCGAGATGGTCAAGGCTTTAGTCAGTATCCTTTTGATTTTTCTACCAAGAGCTCCACAGTAAATTATTCATTCACTCTAGAATTAACCGACGGAAAATCCAGCAATCTTAGAACCTTTACCATCTTGGTTTACAGTCGCAACGCCTGCACCGCGGACAACACACAACTCACAGCAGACAATACATTTGTCACGGCTGACTGTACTCCGACTCGCACTCCTATTGTGTTGACTCCACAAGGTAATATTGGCACATATCGCAACGATAATTTCTTTGCTTTCCAATTCCAGGGCGTAGATCTTGATGGTGATCAATTTAGATACATCTCAAATCCGTTAATACCTGTTCCTGGACTGACTCTAGATCCCAACAGTGGCTGGCTTTATGGATATATTCCGGACTTGGGCATAACTGAATTGACATATGATTTTACTGTTCGAGTTTATAAAACAAATAATCCAGATGTGATCAGCGGAGCCTACGACTATTCTATAAACATTGTGGGTAATTTGTCCACACAAGTCACTTGGTTAACTGCCAGCGATCTGGGCACAATTGCAAACGGCAGCACCAGTACCTTGTATGTTGCAGCTGTAAATCGCAACAGCATACCCTTGCAATATCGATTAAAGTCTGGCAGTGACAGTCAACTACCACAAGGTCTACAGTTGTTATCCGGTGGAGACATTGCAGGGCGTGTGAGTTTTAATACCTTTGCTCTAGACAACGGAACCACAACATTTGATGTTCGTAGCAATAATTTATACAATCCCAACTCAAACCCTACCACTGGTATAGGCACCGAAACTACATTTGATCTAACCTATACATTCACGGTTAATGCTTACAGCGTAAACGGCGTGGTCAGTGTTTACAAAACCTTTACGATTCGTGTGATACGCTTGTTCAATGAACCCTTTGATAATTTGTATATTCAAGCCATGCCTCCACAGAATGATCGAGCCTTATTGAATAGCCTGTTACAAAACAATGACATTTTTCCTCAGTCGTTGCTGTATCGCCCACAAGATCCAAATTTTGGCCTGGCCACTCGAGTTGTCTATCAGCATGCCTATGGACTAACAGCGGCCACACTAGATACCTATGTCAATGCATTAACTCTCAACCACTATTGGAAAAATTTAGTTTTAGGCAGTATAGAAACAGCACAGGCCGTGGATGATCTTGGCAACGTGATCTATGAAGTGGTATACAGTCGAGTGATCGATGACCTGGTCAACAATGCCGGGCAAAGTGTCGGCAAAGAAGTCACCCTGGCTTATCCTATCAATGCTGGTGACCGCACCGAAATTGCTACGGTTTATCCCAATAGCTTGGTAGACATGCGCACTCAGGTCATTGATACAGTAGGGCAGATCAGTAATGTATTGCCTCTCTGGATGACTAGCAAACAGGCCAACGGATCAGTGTTGGGATTTGTTCCGGCCTGGGTCATTGCCTACACCAAGCCTGGAAAAAGTGGTCAAATCAAGTATAACATTCGAACTCAATTTGGTAACCAATTAAACTTGGTAGATTTTGAAGCAGATCGATATGAACTAGATAATTTATTAACTAAGAATTGGAATAGAGAAACTCAACAATGGATCCCAACTCCTCCAGCAGCTGTAACTTTTGATATCAATAATCATTATCAATTGCCCATACCCAATGATTCAAGTTTTGTGTTTGATGGTGGACTTGGCTATGCGGTAGGTGATGAAATTAAAATATTAGGCAGTCAAATTGGTGGTACAGATGTACTCAACGATGTCCTGTTAGTGGTAAACACTGTGGATGATGTGGGCACTATACAATCGGTGTTTGGATTTGGAACTGCGCCCTTGCTCAGTGCCGGAGATACCTATGTTAATATAGTGGGCACTAATATTACAGGCACAGGTACTGGAGCCACCTGGGATATAGAAGTAGTCCCGGGCACAGCCACTATATTTGACTATGGCAGCGTAGAATTTAGTGTGCCAGTGGATGTGTATAGCAATACGCAAATATACGACAGGTATCTATTATTTCCAAAACGTAACATATTAGAATAATTTATTTTACCCATATAAACAGCTAAATAATACAAATAATTAAGGACTAACAGAAATGACAAGTGCAATTAACCCAAACAACATCGACGGCGCTTACCCAGTTGCTGGTCAGGATAATAATAGCCAAGGTTTTCGTGATAATTTCACCAATACCAAGACTAATTTTCAGTATGCAGCCAATGAAATTACCGACTTAGAAAACAAAGCGGTACTCAAGGCAGCACTAACCGGCACAGTGTTAGACAACAATATGTTGGGTAGTTTGTTATACAATGCACAACTACAGCAAATGAGTAATACAGTAGTTGCCTTAGGCACCTTGAGTGGATCTGTCAATATCAATTATCCTGCAGGAAGTTATCAAACAGTAACCACCAGCGGCAGCATCAGTTTGGCCTTTACCAATTTTACTGCAGCCGGAACACAAAGTTTAGTCTTGGTTCGAGTCACTGTGGCCAGTGTTGCTCATACTGTAACATTCCCAGCAGCAGTTTCGGTCAATGCCGCAGGTATACAAGGGCTAGATACCACGACCCATGTTATGGAATTTGCCGCAACAGGAACATACACATTCCAATTTGTCACCAGCAATGGTGGCACAACTATTACAGTTAGTGAAGTTAACAAAGTACTACAACCATTCAACAACAGTCAACAAGATTTGGCCCCTAGTACCGCAATCAGCCTGGCTACCACAGTTAGTTATTTTAGCACAGCAGGCTCGGAAACAGCCACACTGGCTGATGGAGCAGAAGGGCAAATCAAAACTTTGATATGCACCAGTTATGTGGGCAACATGGTTGTCACCGTTGCCAACGCAGGTTGGAAAACATCTGGCAGCGGTACAATTACATTTGGTGCCGATGGACGTGCCTGTACATTACAATATGTACAAGGTGCCTGGTACTGTATTGGTAACAACGCAGCTGTATTTGCCTAATCAAAACTATTGACAGCAGTCTAAAAGTAGTATATAATTAAGATATGGAACACCCACTCATATCTAGTCTGGACTCGTTGACCACTGAGCAACTTAGTGCTAAAATTTCAGAATTAAACAAAAAATTAGGTATTGCTTACCGCACAGGTAACAGTTATCTTTGTGACCAATTAAGAATGGCAATTGAAAGCTACCAAACCAAATACCAAGAACGCTTACGCGGCAGTGGTGATACACCGTTTGATGATGTTATAGATATATCATGAACGTTCGACTGCAATACACTATGAATTTTACTGCGGGTGTACACTATCACCAGCAGATGATCATGAATAACTATACCTTAAAAATGTTCATGATTACCAATACACCTGTGGCAGAAAATAATAATATTGCATTTGAACGATTAAAATATTTTATCACAGAATTAGACAGTACTGTGTTTGTCAACAGCGAAGATCAAACAGCATGTCAGCGTTATCTAGATGCTGGTATTAAAATTACCACACTGCCTGCTGATCCAGTTGATCAAATAATTGGAGTGATGCTATTTCACAAACTCAATGCCATCATGGAAGAGCGTATTATCATGGTTGAAACTGAGTTATCAAGTTTATTGGGTGACAACATGATTTATATCCACAGTGATAACGAAACTGCCGACAATCTTGTTATTCCCGATTGGTGGACTGCTGCAGATTTAGTCCATTGCGACACTGACCTAATTGACAATGACAAGATCTTGGCCATGCATCAGGCAGGAGCATGGCGTGAATTAGATCTGGCCTGGCCTGACACAAACGAAAGCAATCAAACTGGTAATATAGTATTTGCAGACTTTAAACGCGATGAAACAGAATAATTTTGGTGAACTGATCTTTAACGAATCGGATGTTTGCGATCTGCTAATGTCTGGCCGTGCTCCTGATTCTATTAAAGGTATGTTAGTAGATGATTCAGTTAATATTGAACGGGCGATTAATTTTGTTGATAGATATCCAGAACTAATCAAATATGTAGATCAACCTGGAGTACACATATCAGTATTTAATAAGCAACAGCAAGAGAATTGGCACATGCCAGCGGAATACAAACAGTTAGATATTGCTGCACATGTACTAGGGTTATGCGACAATGAAGCAGAGTTACAACGCTGTGGGCAGGAACTATTGCTTTATCAAGAACGAGATTTATTTAATTTACTTCGCTACTTGAAATATCTAGTGGATGTAATGACAGAAAATCAAGTAATTTGGGGAGTAGGACGAGGAAGTTCGGTGGCCAGTTATGTATTATACAAACTCAAAGTACACCGAATTGACAGCATGTTCTATAATTTAGATGCCGGCGAGTTTCTCCGTTAAATACACACATAATTCAGAGGACTTATTATGACACGCAAAGTATACAAATCGGCCATGGGCAAATCAATTGACCTAGGTGCCCTTCTGCTGCAAAATGAAAGTGTGCGGGCTGTGGGCAACATGAATGTAAATGCTCGCGGAGATATATTAGACAGTGCCAATCAAGTGATTGATCAAAAAAATCGACAGGTACAGCGACAATATCAACGCACCGCAACCAATGTTTCGGCGGCCGCACCGGTACATACCAGCACTCGTGCTGCCAAGCAG
>Ga0136641_1001100_pt1 | contig 11309 bp, 11 predicted proteins | sample EliLak1302023Y_FD_115312 | JGI IMG/M metagenome (GOLD analysis project Ga0136641, IMG submission 115312) | Freshwater microbial communities from Elizabeth Lake, Yosemite National Park, California, USA - 13020-23Y | ecosystem: Environmental > Aquatic > Freshwater > Lake ...
AATGGCCAGACCCATACCCGTTTACAGCGCGGTTTGGCGACTGGTATGTAAACCCGCGCAAGCACGGGCTCAAAGAGGGCTGGGAGCTGACGAAATGCAACGACCTCGAAGCCGACTCGTCGGAGCGCGTAGTGCTCGGCATTATGACAGAGAAGAATCTGCGCGATGCACTTGAGACTGGCAATGTCATGAAGCGTGGCGGTGTCATTACCGACTACGACCGAGAGTATCGGTATTGGCTGAACATAACACTCAAAGACGACACCGGGTTAGCTATCGCCACCGTTCGCCGCAAAGACTACAACAAGATCGGTAAAGAGATCCTCGAATCCGTTCCAATCGGCGCTGCTTTTTTGGCTCGCGGCAAAATGGGCGGAAACGGCATCCGGATGCTGCAGATTGAAAAATGGCGGCTTATTGAATGACGGGTAGCGCGGTTTTGTTGGAGCCTCCTCCGCCGCCCGCATTCGGCCTGTAGTCGTAGGGTTTTTTGGACGCTTGGTACAGCTGGTAGCCTAAAGGGATAGCTCCCATTCCAGCGCCAATAGCTTTAGCTGCTGGGTGTGGGGCTAAGGCTATCGCACCGCCGACACCGCTCATCGTAGACAGGACGCCTTCGAGCGTATTGCCAGCTTGGAATTCGCGATAAGCATGCACGAGTTCCGCTGCAGAAAGCGCCCCCATCGCAGTGTTGAAGAACGGGATTTTCGACAGAAAACTTCTTGCTTTGTCGACCTCGTCCAGCGTGGCTTTTGCACCGGCACGAGCCGCCTCTGCTTTGTTCAAGATGTTTTCTGTCTGCCCCATTGCAGCTGGTCTGGCCTGTGCATTTTCTAACTTTAACTGAGCTTCAGCGGCAGCAGTCGTCGCAGCATTATGCTCATCCTGCGCATAGCCTAAAAGCTGGTCAGCTTGAATCTGCGCGGGAGTTTTAAGCGGAACATTTGCCAGCTCATTGGGAACAATCAGCCGACTGCTTTGTGTGTAACCTGTCAATGGAACTCTTTCACTAACTGGGAGTCCTGCGCGATAGCCCGCAATGCCTTTGCGCACTTGGTTTGCTTCGCGGATCTCGCCCATTTTACCAGAGTGGCGCAAAGCACCTTGCGATAAAGAGCCTTCAATAGTCGAAGTCCCGGGCGCAAGTCCTTGGGCCAGCTCTTCAGCAGTGGCGACTGCTGCAGGACCCGTGGGGTGCATTTCTGCATGAATCTGCGTTGCAGCGTCTAGAGCTGCACGTTTCTGCGCGAGTGCAGCTTGGGCGGCGGCATGTTCTTCCTCAGCTAGGCGTAAAGCTGCCTCGTGCTGTTCGGCGTAAGTATTGAACCGAGCCCTAGCTGCCTCGTGCGCTGCGTCTTTACCTGCGTAATCTGCTTTTGCAGCAGAAAGGTTTTGAGGCTCAGGGTCTTTGAAACGAGAGCCAACTCCGGCACCACCGATTCCAAAAAATAACTCTGAAGCGCTGAATCCAGGACTTTTCTCGTTGGGTGCAGATGAACCGCCAGAGCCGACAGACGCGGATGCTGCAGTAAAGGGTTTGTCTAGGCCAAATCCGCTAAGTCCATCACCCACATTTGAGCCACCCTGCGCAGTGTCAGGGGTAAGGAAGCTGTTAAGCGCCTGGATGTCTGGATCAACTGTTTTTGTTTCATCGCCCATTTATTGCCTCTTTAGAAGAAGTTTATCTAAACCTGTGAGTGCTTGGAAATATTTCTTGTTCTGCTCTTCGTAACCAGATTTCTCATCTCTGAAAAATGCGCCTGGATTTTTAACCGATTCATTCGGGTGTGCTTTGTCCCAAGAGCTCCAAAGGTTATTAATCTGTGCATCATTACCGTGTTGCACTAGGCGCTTGCCAGCCCAGTAGTAAATAGCCTCTGGGATGTTGTTCATGTTGGTGATCGCAGCGCTTAACTGTTTGTCTTCGTAGTTGCTCAAACGTCCGCCGATAGCTTCCCGGTTTAGCGAAAGATTCGCAACAGTCTCTTCAGCAATAGCGTTCAATGCACGGGAGGCTAAAACTTTCTGATTGTCGTTTAGGTTCAAATTCCGCACGATGTCGTCCACAGGCACATTGACATGACCGAAGTGGCCAATACCTACACCTTGCTCAATAACCTGTCCGGCAGCTTTTGCAGCCCGTTCGACGACAGTGTTAAAATCTCTCGCCTGCAATACACCGAACACTGCATTTCCGTCTGGACTATTCGCTAAAGTCCGGAGGAATTGAAGGTTGTTTATTGCAGCGGAATTTACTTGTGGGCTAAACCTACCCAATGCAGTCAGTTTGTCATTCCAGGTTTTGTTCTGTGCAGCTGCATTTCCTTTTTCAAGGTCAATGTTCGCTTTCGCAGCTGCTTCTCCAACATTCAATCCTGCTTTAGCTGCATCTTGTAAAAGAGCTCTCTGCGTTGCTGCAGGGAGTTGTGCAAAATTAGGAATTGAAAGTGAGGGGTCAAATCTAGCACCAGCTGTTACTGTAAGGCCAGCTGCAGGTGCAGCGGTGGCTGGTTTAACTGCAGGCGCTGGCGCTGGTACAACTGCAGGCGCTGGTGCAACTGCAGTTTTGCCTTTTGCCATTCTACCGATTTCTCTATCGATACTGACAGAATCAGACATTGCGCGGGTAAGCCCTGCTTGGTCATTTGCCTGTTTCGCAGCTGCGACTCTAGCTTCAGCTTTTGCTTTTTCAGCTTGCAAAATAGCCACCGCATCTACGTCTTTTCCAGCCTGATCTGCAGCGGAGATTTTTAAAGCAGCGGGCGGCGCAATTGCAACGGGCGCAGGCGGGGGCGGCGCAATTGCAACGGGCGCAGGCGGGGGCGGTGCAATTGCAACGGGCGCAGGCGGGGGCGGTGCAACAGCGGTGGCAGGTGCCGCTGCTACGACAGGTTTAAACGCCGCTATCGATTCAGGCGTGGCAGCGGGGACGGGTGCTGATTTCTCTAAACTAGCGTGTTTTACGACCAAATAACCATTTGGCGCGACATCCCAATAAGCATCATCCGTTACGAAATTGAAATCGTCAGGTCTGCTTTTAATTTGAGGAAGCATCCGACCAGCTTCTGAGTTTGGGTTTTTAGCAGCTTCGTTTATTAAAGCTGCGGAGACTTTTAACCTCGGAGCGAGCTCTACAATCCCAGCTTGAGCGATAGGTGCAGGTGCGGAGGCTGCAACGGGGAGGGGAGCAGCCCCGCCCTCGCCTGTGGCGACCACAGACCTAGAAGGCACCGGAGAAACAGCACCTCCGGCAGGCACCACTGCAGCGGCGGGTATAGGCGCAGGTGCGGGCGCTGCAGGGGGAGGAGGCGCTGCCCTGCCATTCTTGAACCCAGAAATTAAATCTTTAAAAACAGACATGTCGAAAGGCTGCGCATAAGGCCTGACAGACGCGCCGGGGATTCCACCTGTGATTAATTTCGCTTTGCCTTCACCGATCACATCAGCCAGCTTACCATACTCTATTTGCAGCTGAGTAGTCTCGCGTCCGCCTTTCTCAACAGCCAAATTGTAGTTGTTGATTGCCATTTGGCTGTCTTGCGCTTTGAACAAATTGCCAAGCAAATTCTGACGCATTGACTCCATAAATTTGCGTTCTTCAAGATCTTGCCCCTGCTGCGCAATGACGCTTTTTGAATAGTCAGAAAGCATCGCGCCAATTTTTGGAGACTTCATGCTTATAGCTAAAGTGACTTTTGGATCTATCTGCTGCAGACCAGTTTGAAATTCAGCAGAAGGTCTATCACTCGCCATCTCGGTAGCAACTTTATCAGAAGGCATACCCAGCGCATTGCCGATCATTTTGTAGGCGTCGCGCTGATTCTGCAACTCGTATTGCTGACCATACAGCTGTGCCTTTAGCATTGCGATGTTTGGCGCTTGTTCTTGCTGGCGTTGTACATCTGCGCCTACCGATGCCGCTGCATTGCCCAACCCTTCTGCAAATGAGCCTGTTCTTCCAGGATTTAGGAAGCCAGCCGCAACATTGAAAAGGTTTACTTGGCTATTTCTTTTCTCGAGGCTGTCGATGATGCTTTTTAGAGCATTGTTGTAGTTTTGAGCTGCCTCTTCGCTGCTTCCACCGATGCCGGTAGGTAGAGTTGGTAATGCGCCAGCCATTTCTATTCCTTTATTGTTAAGAGAACCAGTTGCCTATTTTCCCACCCAAATAAGACAAACCACTTCCGATAGCACCGCCGAGAGGTGTCTGGCTAATCGCGCCGCCCAAAGCTCCAAGGCCGGTGAGGGTGCTAAGGTCGGAAGACGAATATTGACCCGCTTGTCCAGGGCCAACATATTGGCTGGTAACGGAAGTTGGCATCGAGTATCCGCGCAACAAATTGGACTCAGCGCTCAAAGTCTGCAGCGGGAAAAGCTGTTGATTCTGACCAATCGTCTGTTGTTGAGCGCCGAGCGTTGAAAGAGCGTTTACGTCCGCCAGCCCTGCCTGCTGCTGCGCCATCCCTAGATTCATCTGCGCCTGCCCACCAGCGAGTTGTAATTGCCCTTGCGCTTGAGCCTGCTGCCCGGCAGTCTGGCCTAGGTTGCCGTACAGCTGTGCTTGGTTTTGTGCCGCTTGCAGTGCCTGTCCATAGCCAGACTGTAGCGCTGCAGCTTGCTGGCCTGTTATGCCGAGCCCTGCATTAGCGAGTGTTTGTGACAATGCATCAGAACCCCGCTGCGAGCCAAACTGCCCAGCGCCTACGATGCCTGCAGTAGTTTGCGGCGCAATATTTTGCGCTATGTTCTGTTGCCCAAGAGCGCCAATCGAGTTGACGACATTTTGGGTATACGGAGACATGAACTGGCTAACAGTCGACGAAGTCGGCGCGGCAGCGGCATTCATGTAGGGCTGCGCAGCACCGGCGATATCTGTCCCTTGCGCCGCACCATACCCCTGTGCTGCAGCGCCAAAAGCAGGCTGATAATTACCTACATTCTGCGCTACATTGCCAAAAGCCTGATTCTGTAAACCTGTGGCACCGACAAACTGCGCATTGTTGCCAGCGGCCTGCCCTTGCGTAGAAAGGTTTTTAAGGTAATCAGTGTAAAACCCCGGAGCAGCGGTCGTCTGCGACGTTGTGGACGTGATATCTGGTAACGGACTGCCTGTAGTGGTTCCCATGATTTATCCTTTGAGGTATTCTAAAGGCGACTTAGCCTTTGGAGGGATTTTGTGTATAGGAGCAGAGCGTTTGTGTTTACGAATGCGCTCGCGCATTTCGTCCAAGCGCTTAGCCCCTGCGTCCGAAGATCCATTGCCGAGTGAAGCAACTGTGTCAGCATCGAAAACGTACTCCCCATCTGCGAGCATCGCGGGTATGTCGTCTGATTGTCCGTCGCCACGACCCTTTACATAGTGTCCGGTAGCACCAGTGATAAACTCAGGAATGTGGTGAGAAAGGCCACCATCTTTGTAGCGCTGAGGGGTAATTGGCTGCGCGGCTTTTTGTATACCCGTCAGGGCAGCGACAGTAGGCCCATGTGCATTTTCCATCTGCGGATACAGCTTAGGCAATTCTTTTAAAATTGAGTCGCCTTTGTCATACAAAGGTGCAGCCGCTATTAGCGCACCATTCATAAGACCACCCGGATTTGGACCTGAATCTCTACCTGTTAAGGAATTCTGCGCGGTGTTCATCAACTGCTGGTAATTACCGCCGCCTTGAGGGGCGAGAGACTTGGCGAGCGCATTCGACAATGCAGCAGTGTTCCCTGCAGAGGCCAAGCCAGAAAGCGCGGAGCCTTCAGTTACCACACCCTGTGCAGCGGCTAATTCTGCAGGCGACAATGCGCCTGCAGCCGCCGCGCTTGCACCTAAAGCGCCGGGAGCCATGCCCGATGCAATTGCTTCATTAGTAAACGCTGCTCCAGTTGCGCCGCCGTAACCAGAGGCCAACGGGCTAGCAGCTGCATCATAAAGACTACCACTTCCACCAAAAGAAAAAGCCGCATCACCTGCACCGCTTTGCGCTATCGAAGTAGCGAGTTCCTCTGCAGCCAGATCAGAGCCCCCCAATGCAGCGGCATCCGCACCCAAACTCATACCACCTGTCAAATAAGCTGCCCCAGCAATTGCCGCTGCAGTCGCCGCTGCTTTTGCAGTGGGGTCATTCGAGACAACATCACTGATGTGCTGGACTTCGTTGCTAACAGCCTGGAAAACTTGACTTACTGCGCCCATTATTTGCTCCTGAGGTCGAAACGCATCTCATACGTACGATCCACGCCGCCATTTATCTGCTGCACTGTGGCGGGGTATTTTGAGTAGCTGGCATATTGGTTCAACCTTGGGTCGTCGTAATACGTAACAGCAAACTGAAACTGAGGCGGCAAATCGTAAAGCATTTGGTTGGTGTTGCGGATTAGCTCAGCTGCATCGCCGCCGTGGAACGCATGAAACTCTGCAACACCCGGAGACTGCTCTTTAGCGACAAAAATCGTATCACCTTCGACAAGGTATTTATGACCACCTTGCAGGTATTTTAGGAAAGCCTGCTTGACAGTGTTTAGATCGTATTCGCGACCTTGGTGGTTCTTGGCGTAGTCACGCTCAAGTATATCCATCATCTTTTTTACGTCTGTCATTTCAGTTTCCTATCGACATGATGCCAACCAACTGCGCTGCCCAATCCTGCCAAGAACGAAAACCGCGTGGATCAGGCACCCCCGAGTTAACGAAATAACCAATCCCCTGCACGCCAGACGCCCAATCTTGCCAATTCTCTTCAGGAACTGTGCCCAGCTGCTGTGTAGCGAACAACTCCGCCATACGAGCACACCAGTCATCCCACACCATGTTTCGAGGGTCGTAAGTTATCATGGGTTACCCGTACTGCGTTCGTCTCCAGTGCTTACACTCAGCAATACCTTACCAGTTTCGTAGTTGCCATTGAACGTGTTTGACTCAAAATTAAGGCGCATTTCACGCCGCTGCTCACGCACATCAACTTTTAGGGTCGTTGGGCTGAAAGTATAAGGGGAAGACTCTACATCGACGTCGTCTGCATAGCCTTTTCCTGTGATGGTAAGGGTCATGTCTCCCGTCTGCACAAAGTCCGGCTCCATCCGTTCCAGCCGAATCCAGCGATTCGCCCCTTCGAGGCTATTTACCCCTGGTCCGCCGGTAACCCAGCCAATGTTGTTGGTCTCGAAATAAGACCGCACCGCATCCACAGTCGTCAGGTAAACCTGATTCGTCCCAGTTTCGTGCTGCCATAGACTGTAATTGTTGTTCGTATTGGCAACATTTCCAGCCCAGATCGGGTAGCGGAAAACCTCCGAGAACACACCCGCAGATCGCGCAGCGCCGGGAGCGAATCCTGCATCGTACCAAGTCTGCTCCCGGACATTGTAAATGATCGCGTTGTTACATTCAGTCGAATTACCTGCTGGGTAAAACCACCAGATCTCGCCCCACCGAGGGACTTTAGCAGCCCAAACCTTTTGACGCTGTGAATAATTCAGGTTATCAAAAAAGAAATTCATATTCATCGGGTTAGGAATTTCCTGCACGATTCCGTTGTAAACCATGAACCGATCCACAGCGATCCAGTAAATTAGCCCGTCATATTCGATTACGCACTGCGACGACATGATTGAGGTCTGCGTGGAAATTATGTCATACCGCCAATAAAGCGTAGAAGTCCCCACAGTAGTCGGCGCATAAGAAACCCGAGTCAGCTGGTCAAGCGACCAAAAAAGACCAGAAGGTGAAGTCGTGCCGCCCCGCAGAGCTATGCCTTTTACAATTTTCGTCGAAGAGACATTATTCGCATTCGCGTCTGGGCCGACCCAATTGGTAAAGTCGCCCGCGCTGCAGTTCTGGATAAGACCATTGTTTCCGTAAACGAACAAATATGGATACAGCATGCAAGCGCCACCGGAAACCGAAATGTTGTTGTCGAATGTAAGGGTCTGTGAGCCAGAAGTGCCGGAGGTGGAGAGGATAACTGTAGTGACTTGTCCGCTTACGACCGACGAGACAACAGTCGCCCCTGCAGATAACCCGCCGCCCGAAACAGATTGTCCCGAGCTGATTAAGTAATTTGCACTTGCAATCGTAAAAACTGTACCAGCTATTGTCCCAGTGGCTGTGAAAACGCCGACTTTAGAAAGCGAGCCGCCCGGAAATGTGCCAGAAAGCACAGGTGTGTTTACTGTGCTATCGATGTATTGAAGGTTCTGCCCGGGATGCGCGACAACTTGCAATCCTGTAGCGGCGGCATTGTATCCAACATCAAACTGCCATAGGTTGTTAGCATTTGCTGTAAAATTCGACATGCTGATGTTGACAGGACCAGAACCAACGCCGTCTGTGTTCGCTGTCTGCCATTGTTGCAGGTAGTTGGCAGAGCCTGAATAAACATAATTCAGCCCTTGCTGGGACTGCATCACCATCCCACGGCTAATCTCGGAAGCATTCAAAAAGATGGCATTGTAACCACCAATTTTACGCGGACGTCCACGCTGAAAACGCACCCAATATCCATCAACAAAAGTAGGTGCGTCAAAAAGCGTTCCGTCTCGCTGGATACCAGCTTTTATCGAAAGCGAGATTACTGAAGCAGTCACTAGAATGTGCCTCCTAAGACGCCGCTTGTAAATGTGCCTGTCCCGTTTATGGTAAGCCCTGCAGCGTTGTAGTAGCCAAGCTGTAAATTATTAACAACCAACCCAACCTGATTCGTGCTGACCAGATATAGACCAGAAGTTGTATCGCCAGAGAATTTTAGCGAAGGCACCGCAAGCGATCCGTTACCAATCGTCAAAGAGGTAATCGAGCTAGAATTGCCGGAAGCTGCATTGTATACATTGGTGCCATCGCAGATCAGGACGAGCGAATTCCCCTGTGCAACAGTTACAGAAGCGCCACTCACAGCCGAGGTTTTAACTGTAAGGGTATAAGAACCAGTCGTGCTGTTTGTTACAGTGTAAAGCTGCACAGTCGAAGGCACAACGATAATTTGGTTGCTCGTCAATGCGCCTGTGTAAGTCTGGATCGTATTCGCCCCCTGCGCCGAGGTAAGGGTGGTGGTGCCACCTGTTACCGCCAAAGAAAGCTGCGTATAGGCAAAAGTATTCGAACGCCCATAGGCAAAAGTATTCCAACCAGAGCCTGTCGAAACCAGCACCAACGATTCAGTTAACTGCAACTGTTGGGTCGCATTCCCGTCGATAAGATCTGATCCTGCAGGAGTCAAAGTCAAAATCCCCGTGCCATTGTTCCGGATCATAACGAACCAGTTTGCACCCGCAGTCGCGGCGGAAGGAAGTGTGAAAGTACCTGCCCCGCCATTGTAGACGATAAACTTAGCCTGTACAGTGATTGGAATGGTCGCAGAGGCGTAGTAATTGGTTACTGTGTAGGTCTGGTTGAGTGTAGCGCCTACAGCCGTTAAACCATACCCTGCAAGAGTGGCGGCATTGGCTGCAGAAGTCCCAGCGCCGAAAGTAACCGCCGACCAAATACCAGCGCTAGTAGTGTTGTCGGTTAGATAAATGTAATACGCAACGCCAGAGCTAGCCGAGGCAATCGCGCCACCAGAATTGTTGACGATCGAAAAAGACAAAGAGCCGACATTGCGAATCAGAATCGCCTGCCCAGTGGAGACCTGCGTTGCATCGGGCAGCGTTAAAGTAAGACCAGGATAAGTCGTCGTCGTTACTTCAATGATGTTGCTGGTGGGTATATTTCCGCTTGTGTTCCCATTGATAGGCCAATACAGCGTTGTATTTGCAGCTATGCTCAGGTACTCATAACTGATCGCAGACGGGTTAATCGTCTGACCAGTAAAAGCATTAACGTAGGTGGTCATGATTAGGAGTCCTGAACAACAGTCTGACGATCACCAATTCGCAATGTGTCTTCCACTTTCAAAGCAGCCAGCGCAGTGTCGAACATCTGCCCCCAAACTGCTAAACGCGCATCGTCTTTCAGGAAAGGCGCTGTTTGTTTCAGGGTGCCGAAAAGCATAACATTGGGTGCGTTTTGCGTGAGCCAGTTAGTCTGATTAGTCGAAGAAAGCGGCTCCAAGCGCGTATAGCAAAGCGTCTGAAACGCAAAATTACCGCTTGGAGTTGGCGCGATATACCAATTATCGTAATCATAATCGGCGTAAAACTGCGGAGTGTCGGTCGAAGTATTGTTTGGCCAATAGTTGCGCAAGTACTCCAATTTCCGGAGCAGGATGGGTTGGGTTGCACCGGAGCTATCTGTCAGTGTCATCGAGACAGTCTTGCGCCACCGGGCAGGTTTCTGAATAACCGGGTTCCCGACTGTCATAGTGCCATTGGCCACAATCATCTGGCCGAGCGTTTTTATATTCTCGGCGATCTCAAACTCTGCCAGTGTAATGGCAGTGGGTATAAAGTTTACAACAGCCGTGTCATTCCGCTCCAGATACTGGAGCACGAGACTTACCAGGTTATCGTAGGTTAGAACGTATGAGGGTGTTGACATTTTTAATCCTTAGGCTATTTTCGTGCCTGCTTGAAGCTGAGCAAGCGTTAAGCCTCCAGTATACTGGAAGTGCGGGTATTCCTTGAACGTCACCCAATTGCCAGCCCACTCTAAACCGCAGGACTTGCCAATTTCGCCGACTTGCTTCCACAGGGCTTGGTCATCCCATATAGCCTTGCCGTTGACCAGCGGAACAACATCCAGAGCGCAGCGCCAATTATGCCAGGACTGTCCTGCTTTGGCTCTGGTTACGATGTTGCCGGGGGTGGTGCGTCCTTGGTTGTATAGCGCATCTTGGCTCTCGCTGTCGCGGTAGGTAGAGGTCACCAGCAAGTCGATACCTTTGGCCTTGGCGGCTGCAATAAAGGCTTCTGCCCGCTGCTTGGCGGGTGGTGCTAGGTCATCCAGGTTGCGGGAATTTATCATTCTTCACTGCCTTGTTGGGGTCTTTCAAAGTCACAAACACATCAACACAGATGCCTTCTACTCTGGCTTGAGTGTTGTCTTTGTACCAATTTACTCTGTCGTTAAGCACCTTCTTGCATTGTTCCTTGTCAGTGTAGAATGTTTGTTGCTGCAACCACTCGCACTGCTCCAGTACGCACAGATACATGACAGGAACCCATATCACTTTGCTGCTACGCCGTTAATTTTCTCAGCGGTACGCATACCGGACAGGCCAAGCATTCCCAGCATGAGGGGCATCATCGTGCCCATGTCCATCTGGGGGAACTTCACAGGGTGACCGTAGATGGCGCTACCCCACTCAGCAAGAGGGCCAACAACAAACTGCACGGCAAAGCCTGCGCCGCACACCCAGCCTATACCTGGTCGCCAGCCGCTGACA
>Ga0136641_1001101_pt1 | contig 11305 bp, 9 predicted proteins | sample EliLak1302023Y_FD_115312 | JGI IMG/M metagenome (GOLD analysis project Ga0136641, IMG submission 115312) | Freshwater microbial communities from Elizabeth Lake, Yosemite National Park, California, USA - 13020-23Y | ecosystem: Environmental > Aquatic > Freshwater > Lake ...
ATTAGATGCGATCGTTGATGCAAAAGTGATGAGTTCCAACTGCGGTTTGATCGCTGCGGCGGATCTTCTGATTGGACCAGCCGGCGGTGCAGCTACAGATACTGCAGTTGATCCCGATGTTGACCCAGCTCGAATGAAAGCTATTGGCTCTGCAGGTCTAAAGTTTTTGGTTCTCTGGCGCAATGATGAATCTCCAGAGTCCCGCATGAAGCTTGTCAATGAATTCAACGCGCTCTGTGACGCAGTGGATCTCCCATCGATTATCGAAGTGATCGTGAAAGCACCGAATGATTCGTCAAAGAGTTGGGATCGAGAGGCTGAATTAATTACGGCAGCCAAAGAGGCTCGTTCATGGGGCGCCGATCTATACAAGGCAGAAGTTCCCTTTCATGGCGAGGGTGATCTCACAGCCATTACTCGTGCCTCAGCTGCTATTACCGAAGCTATTCAAGGACCGTGGGTCGTGCTTTCAAACGGAGTAAAGGCAGAGTTCTTTGCAGATGCCGTGAAGGCATGCGCGCAAGGTGGAGCAAGTGGATTCTTAGCGGGTCGTGCAGTCTGGGCAGATATTGTGGGAGCACCAGAGATTAATAAAGCACTTCGCGAGGTTTCAGTCCCGCGCCTGGAGAAACTAGCTGAAATTGTGGATGCCTATGCAAGGCCATGGAGCAGTTGGAACTAATTTCAGATAGCGACAAAATTCCTTTTAGGTTCAAGCATTGCAGCGATTGCGTTGAGCGCTAATCCTTGGCCCCATAACTGCAAACGGTCGCTTCGGATGACGCTATAACCAAATGGAATCAGCTGTAGAACAGTTCCCGCGCTTGTGCGGGTAAGGACCCCATGAGCATCTACATAGGTGAGCGCTGCGCCTATAGCTCGTCGGCCAGTGAGATCTAACTCCGATTTCATCTCGGGCAAATGTCGGATTGCGCGAATCATGGCAGCCCCAATTCCTGCCGTTGCAGAAGTTTCCAAGATTCCTTTATTTTCAACTTGATGATCAACTAAAACATCCCAGATTCCATAATCCGGGAGCAACGGGATAAGAGCGTTGAGTTGTTCACGTAAGCCCGTTTTGATTATTTCAAGAGTAGGAAGCGTGATTTTGAGAGCATCACAAGCGTCGAGAAATTCAACGGCCGAAAGTGCCATCCAGGCGTTACCTCGCCCCCAATAGTTCCATAGTGATTCGCCCCTGTGGGATCCGTGAGCAAAGAGCTTGGTAGTGGGATTTTGTAATAATTCAAAATGTGCGACTAATTGTTCGCCGATAAATTCAAGGTAATGCGAATTCTTGGTTCCAACTCCATGATTAAGAATGAAAGTGCCCATCATGTAGCAGGTATCAGCCCACACACCACCAGGCCAGTGCTCTACTGCACCGTTTGCAGCACGTGTAGCCGATTGAGGATCCATCACCCAACGTTCTAAACTCGAATTTATCTCGGTAGCATCAATTATTTGTGCAGCATGCATTCTTGAAGCAGCAGCTCCTGGCGCAACATTATTGATGTGGCCAGAAGTGATTGCCGAACGCCCCACGTACCATTCACGCAAGCGCTCTGGAATTTCCTTACCTACGGTTTCGTAGTATCGGACTTCTGATAAAAGGTAGACACCTTCACCCCATGACCATTGCGGTAGACCCGCAGTCCAGGTGGCCTCGATGATTCGCTCCGCTAACCCATGCAAAAACTGAGGAGTGAGTGAGTCCAGAGAGAGCGGCGTAAGCGGCGCAGCTTCGAGGGTACTCGAGGTTGTATCTTCACCAGCCATAGTTAAACCTGAGACTTTGGATGGAGTCGCTTGCCGTTTACAACATCGATGGTGAGCTTCTCTTTTCCGAATTCGGCGTCGAGTATTGACTCGTCAGACTCAAGGGCAACAGCAGGATTATCAAGACGAGGTGCAATCTCAGGTAAGCCATTTTCAAGGTGACCGCTTAAACCGTTGATATGGAATGGACCATTCCAATTTAGTTCATAGCGTTTCTTGTGTTTCCATGAAATCGATAAATTCTTCTCATCAAATTCTGGCTCGGATAATTTGCGAAGAAAAGATTTAAAGTCGCCGTAACTCTTCTTGTCTCCAAGTACAGAGACATAAAGCGCACCATTCCCATTTGGAATCCACTCTTGCATTGCAGTATCACCGTTCTTGAGCGGGGTGAAACCTCTCGGAGTTGATACAGCGATGTACCCATCACCTACGCGGCCAGCAATCCAAGATCCTTTGTGAACAAATTCATTCATCCAAGGCGTTGGGAACCAGAGGTGAGTGAAGTCAGGGTAGAGCTGATCATTGAGTGCGTAGATTGCAAGAATGACATTTTCATCTTGGCGGACTCTTGGGAGTACGAGATGACCAGCCCAAGCATTTGGTCTCACTGATGTGGCGTGGCTAAATGCTGCTGGGTAACTGGCAAATACTTGCACTTCTGTTGAGAGCGTGGCTCCCCAGACGTGCTCTTGAAGTCCAGGTAAGCCAGCTCTGTAATCTTGAACGGATGAGAGCATTCCATCGGAAGTGCGCCAAACATGAAGATCTGATGCGTAAGGACGTTCGAGTAAGTCACTTGTGAAGCGATACTTGCCACGATAGACCTGACGGCCGTGCCAGGTCTTGTTGAGTGAATGTGCGACCTTCACAATCATCGGCGGCAGGACGTAACGTTTTGAGGTAATCAAGGTGGTCACAGGAAGCACAGCTAAATTGAGCGCGCCCATTCCCCATAAGGCCCACATGATTGGGGCAGTCTCTTCAAAGCGAGAAGAGCGCAAGGTTGTTGTATAGCTCCTTCCATGAGCAGCGCCATGAATACCGCGCCACGAATTGCTGGCAAGTGAGAACATCAACTTATCAAGGAGTGCTTCGGAGTACTGCCTAATCTCTTTATTAGGGGAGTATTCGATCAAAGAGACCAAAGCCAAGGTATCAATAGCTAGATATGCATTTGAATCATATTCGCTGAAGCCACCCTCGAGCTTGAGTTTGAGCCAATCGAGTGCCATTTCACGGCCATGCTCGGAATGAACCGAGCCAATCATGTTGGCATTTGAGAAATTTTCTTTTGCGAAGAGATCTCCGATTAAATGCTCTGCGGTATGCCAGACAAATTGGTGATTTTCGGTGAAGTAGCACATCGCATCGAGACCTGGATCTTCGATCCAATATTTAAAGTTTAAGAGCGCTGCTTTAACTTCCTCGCGTAGCCCCTTCTCCCACTGCTTTTCTGGAAACTTGTGGAGGATGTGTACTAGTCCAACTGCCTCAAAGTCCGCGCAATCAGCTCTTGATGTAATCATGGAAAGTGCAGGCTTGAGATCTTCAGCGGTAACAATGTACTTTGAATCTTTATCTAGCCTGGCAAGTGCGCGAGCTGATGAAGCGTAATTATCAGCTACATGATCGATGACTTCAGATCGCCACACGCGTGGCGCACTCTTCGGAACCGAGGTTCGCACTCGCTCTGGAACATAAGCTGTTCTCAAAGTCCGAAAGACTGGAGTCTTTGGTGAATCTACTCGAAGTTCTAAGAAAATTTCCCCGGTATCGAGCATGGTTGCAGTAACGTCACCATCTAGACCTGCTTTTGATTTTTCGGCTTTCTTTGCTGCACTGCGAATATCACTTACTTTTACCTTTGCCCTGCCCTGTTTGAAAGTAACTGCCACACCATCACCTTGAGTGTTGCGCTCCTTCACTCGCACTCGAAGCCCAGGGGAACCAGCAAATTCAACGAGATCGGTAGTACGAGCCCACCGCTCGAGTGAAATGTTCTCTAACTCTCGCTCTGCGATCTCACTGGCATATTCATCGGCACCTGGAGACGGGATCACGATTCGAACGGGCAATCCCTCAATCTTCACCCGGACCGCATGTCGAACTTCTCTTAATGAGATCTGCCACTGCGAAATGATGAGAGTGCTGATTCCAGAGGGAAGCAGAGTAGGAATCGAATGTGTGAGCGGCTGCATGTAGCCAAATATCTCTGTGCTTAAAATTAATTCACCGTTAAGCCAGACTTGAACTGGTCCTTGACTTTGAACAATCATGTTGCGCCATTCTGGCTGATCTACCTCGATCTGAGTCGCCATTAATGAGTGGCGATACTCTGGGGTATAGGAAAAGTGGCTCCAGTCAGCATATCCATCATGACCTGTATGAATACGAGTCCATGAGTCGGTATCTACCTGTGCAGTACCAGGCGCTTTCCAGCTCACTACACCGCCCTCAATAACAGATGGCATCGATTGATTTGCCGTGAATGGCCGATTCATAAAGATTTTTCCCTTGAGAGGGGCGATATCGGGGCCATTGGTGAGCACCCATCGCCCATCCTTACCAAATGGATCGCCGCTATCTTTTAAGAGCTTGCCAAGATCATCGGCGGGTGTGATCCACGCCTTCGTGACTAACCAATCACGAATAAATCCATTCTTATCTAGTAGATGAATGGTCCGATCGAAGTTAGCGGTGAAGCTATTCATCTTTTAATCCTCATTCTCGATTGCTATTACTTCATACCTGTTTGAGAGATACCTTGAACAATTTGTCTCTGCATAAATACAAACATAATGAGGACTGGGATGATGGACATAACCGACATAGCGATGATGATGTTGGTAGGGACTGCAAGGCGTCCATTTAATTGAGCTAAGGCAACTGGCAGTGTATAAAACTTTTCATCTTGGGCTACTAATAGTGGCCAAATGAAATCGTTCCATCGCCAAAGAATCGAAAAGATTGCTACAACAGCAAGGGCTGGACGAGCTAATGGAAGAACAATCCGAGCATAAATCCTGAACTCGCCCGCGCCATCAATCCGAGCAGATTCAATCAACTCATCAGGAATCGTCAGCATGTATTGCCTAATCACAAAGACCCCAGTCGGAGTTGCTGCCGCCGGAATAATCAATCCCCAATAGGTATTTACCATGCCAAGTTGGGCGACTACCAAGTAGATAGGAATTAAGATCACCTGAAGTGGAATCATAATCATTGCAAGGGTGAGGACAAATAAACCATCACGGCCTCGGAAGTTATATTTTGCGAAGGCATAAGCTGCCATTGAATTGATAATGAGAGTCAGAATTGTTGCAACGGTTGTAACAAAGACGCTATTGAAAAAATATTGCTTGTAGTTATACATCTTCAGCGCTTGGGAGTAGTTATCTAGCGAGAAAGATTGCGGCAATAAGTGAGGTCTTCCACCGAGTTCAGCCAATCCCTTGAAAGATGAGAGCGTGAACCAAATAACTGGTGCTAAAACTACAAAGGTCATCCCGATTAATAGAGCAGTACGTAGGATCGTCGCAGTCTCTGGGGTACGTCGGCCAGAGGCAGATGTCCAATTATTTTTTGAGTTTGCATCAAAGATTCGAAGTAGCTTCATACCGCGTTGCGCCTTCTTCCTGCAATGAAATTCAACGCCGTGAAGGCAAAAATGACCAAGAAGAGGATAACTCCGGCAGCACTACCCAATCCGTAACGAATTGGTACTCCAAAGGCGCGTTCGTAAATATATTGAACGATCAAGGTCGTTGCTCCAAGCGGGCCGCCACCTGTCAGTGTGTAAATGAAGTCGAAGGATTGAAAACCGTGAATCGTGGCAAGGATGATGATGACCAAAGTGGTTGGTTTGAGGAGCGGCAAAATAATTTGTCTAATTGTTTGCATGCGCGAGGCGCCATCGATTGAGGCTGCCTCAAGAACGCTTCGATCAATTCCTTGAAGTCCAGCAAGAAGAATGATGGAGTAGAAACCTACGTGGACCCAGAGTCCAACAAACACCACGGTGACCATGCCTAGATTGGTATCCACCAACCAACCTGGGGCGCCACCGCCAAGGAATTTAATAGCCGCGTTGAGCGGCCCGTGTTTGCGATCAACGATATCGCTCCAGATGAGCCCGACAACGACTGGTGAGAGCATGACTGGCATAAAGAGAATTGCTCTAAAGAATCCCTTAGCAAACTTCTGCTCGTTGACCACTAAAGCGAGAGCTATTGAGATCGTAATCGCAAGCACTACATAGAAGAAGACATAGGTGATCGTGTTCCGGGCAACCTGAGAGATCGTTGGATCATGGAGGATCTCTTTGAAATTGGCATTTCCTACATATTTAAAATGAACGCCGTCATTACTGTCAAAGAATGAAATCCAGAAACCACGGATCGCTGGCCAAATAATAAAGGTTAGAAAAATTGCAAGATTGGGTGCAACAAAGAGATATGGAACAAGCCGTCGGGACCAGCTTACGCTGGATCCACGACGGCCTGCCTTTTTAATTAACACAGAAAACCTCGAAAGATATCTCTTCTCTCGATTATTTCTTCAACGTCGCGAGCTGCGTATCGATAAAGCTGATCTGCGTCGCGATTGCTTGATCTGCCGTGATCTTCTTTGTCATGACGAGTGTCATCAAATCACGGAGATTGTTGTAGATACTTCCAGTCAAAGTTGGTACTGACTGGATTCCGTAGGCAGCTGATGGAGTTGCCGCAGCATCTGCTAGGTAATTGTTCATATCTGTTTGGCGTGAAGAGTATGTAATTCCCTTAGCAACAAGGTCATTACGAGTAGGAAGCCAGAATGCGGCTTTGTCCATACGCTCCATTTGAGCTGGTTGTGCTAACCAGTTTGTGAAGTAAGCTGCTAAGTCAGCGTTCTTGCTCGCCTTAAAGGCCATCAAGAACTTACCTCCTGGCCATCCTCCGCCATTGAGTTCCTTTGGATTTGGAACTACTGCAAAGTTGAACTTTGCGTTGGCGTTGATAGTTGCAAGGTTGAAGTTACCTGAGAAGAAGACTGGGACTGCACCTGCGATAAAGACGTTTACAGGTGAGGAATATTTTGTTCCAGTACCAACCCACAAATCACGTGGTGCGAGATCAGCAGCATAGAGATCTGTGATCAACTTGAGTGCCTTCGCTGCACGGTGTTGTGATGTTGGAAGGACATTCTTCTGGTTCTTATCCACCATAAATGCGCCGAACTGGCTCATTACAGTTGAGAAACGGTGGCCTGACTTATCCATCGCAAATGCATAGTCAGTACCGCCTGCAGCCTGTGCCTTCTTAGCATTTGCGATCAAAGTCGCCCAGTTCCAAGAAGTAGGAATTGCAATTCCGGCCTTCTTAAATAGATCAACGTTGATGATTGGACCATTGACTGAAAGGTCATATGGGAGACCAATAAGGTGAGTTGTTTTTGGATCCTGAACCTGAAGGGTTGAACCCTTGAGGAACTCAGACTTATATGTACGGCCAAAATATGTCTCGAGATCGAGAGCCACATTCTGGTAGAGACCAGGGTTATTCAGACGGGCGACATCTGGAGTGTTTCCAGCGGCGATGCGGGCCTGAAGTTGTTGATCAAGAGTTGTGTAAGGGACGTCATCTAGTTTGACAGTTGCACCAGTGAGGTTTTGGAAGTCCGTGATCATCGCGTTGGTTGTATCGAGTTCAGCTTGGCTATCGTGGTAGAAGTAGTAAGTAATAGTCTTACCCTTCCACGCAGCCAACTGAGCAGCTGTTGGTTTTAGAGTTGACGTATCTGCGTGCGCAGAAGGAAGACCTGTTGCAACAAGGCCTGCCACGAGCACGAGAGATGATGAAATTGCCAACTTAGAACGAAGTGATTTAATCTTCATTGATTATTGGTACCTCTCTTATTTGGTAGCTTTCAATCCGAGTATTGAAGCCAGTAGGGCAATTTAATGAGAAATTAAAGGGCTTTGCAAGCATCAACCAATAATGTTCATCTTGGGTAGGCCTTTATAACATTTCTTTATATTAAGAGGGTGGCTTAGAATAGTAGGTATGGAATTGAGAACAGCTATCACGCCAGAAGAAGTTCAGAGCAAGAGCTCAGATTATTTGCGTCAGCAGCTTGTTATTCACAATCTCTTTCAAAAAAATAATGTCACCTATGTTCAGTCACATCACGACCGAATTTTGATTGGTGGTGTTTCTCTCCAAGGAGCCAAAGTTTCTTTGGAAGCACCAGTAGAACTCAGTGCACAGTACTTATTAGAACGTCGCGAGCTTGGATTGGTGTGTTTGAGTGGCGCTGTAAACGTTACAACTGATGGCCACGTCCACCAACTCAATGCTGAAGATATTCTCTATATCGGCAGAGGAATTCAAAGTATCTCCCTTGAAGGAACTGCAGAAATTTATTTCACTTCCAGCATGAGTCATGAGAGTCACCCGACCACTTTGATTAAAAAAGAAGATTCCGATGCAGTTGTGATCGGAGATCAGAAGTTTGCAAGTGAGAGAACGCTGAGAAAATATATCCACGATCAAGGCGTCCCTTCTTCGTCGATGGCGATGGGTATCACAACAATTCATGAAGGAAATGTTTGGAACACCATGCCATGCCATGTTCACGAGCGACGAACTGAGGCCTACCTCTACTTTGATCTAGATGCTAATGAAAAAGTTATTCATCTCTTCGGTAAACCAGATCAATCGAGAAATTTTGTCTTAAGTAATCAAGAGGCAGTTATCAGCCCTGCCTGGTCGATCCATACCGGCGCAGGCACAACGAATTATAAGTTTGTATGGTCTACGGCGGGCGAGAACATTACTTACTCTGATTTCAATGCAGTTCAAACAAAGAATCTGAAGTAATGACTAGTTGGCTTGAATCCCAATTTTCGCTTCGAGGCAAGCGAGCCCTTGTTACGGGATCAAGCAAAGGAATCGGTTCTGCAATTGCAATATCTCTCGCACAAGCAGGTGCCGATCTTGTACTAGTCGGACGATCCACAGAGTCGCTGGAAACGACGAGACTAGGCATTGAAGCAACCGGCCAACAAGCAGAGTTACTTATCTGCGATGTTTCATCTTCAGCTTCGATTGATAAAGCCTTCGGCGGAATCGCCGAGATGAATGTAGATATTGTCGTCAATAATGCAGGCACCATCTCACGGGCACCAGCTGCAGAAACTGCGATGCAAGACTGGACCCGCGTCATTAATACGAATCTGAGTTCTATCTTTCAGATATCTCAAGCCTGCGGCAGTGCGATGATCTTGAGAGGCCATGGCACGATCATTAACATTGCATCTCTTCTCTCATTCCAAGGGGGAATCAATGTTCCCGCCTACACAGCGAGCAAGCACGGAGTTGCTGGAGTAACAAAGGCTCTGGCAAATGAATGGGGAAACAAGGGTGTTTCCGTCAATGCGATTGCCCCAGGCTATATTGCAACCGATAACACGGCACCATTACGCGCGGATCAAGAGAGAAGCGCTTCAATTCTTGCTCGCATTCCAATGGGACGCTGGGGAGAGGCAGAAGATATTGCGTCGGTCGCAGTCTTCTTAGCATCACCTGCTGCACGATATATAAATGGCGAAGTTCTCACTGTTGATGGCGGATGGATGGGACGATGATCGAACTCATTGCAGCGAAGAGAATTATTCCCGTAGTCGCTATCGGCAAGTCAGCTATGGCCGCGGAATTAGCCACAGCACTTATCGAAGGTGGATTGCCGATTGCTGAAGTTACTTTGCGCACCCCAGAGAGTCTAGAAGCTCTTGCGATTATGGCCAGTAATAAAGATTTAGTGGTTGGCGTTGGTTCATTGCGAAGCGGTGAAGATCTCAAGAAGGCGATTGATGCCGGTGCCCAATTTGCCGTCTCTGCGGGCTTTTCCACTTCCGTTGCAAGCGAAGCCCATAAACACGGTATTCAATATTTTCCTGGAGTCTCCACTCCAACTGAGATCTTGCAAGCAATCAGCGAAGGATGTACAACCCTGAAATTCTTTCCTGCAGAAACTCTGGGTGGAGTCAAAGCCCTTACTGCGATCTCTGCGCCATTTCCAGGCATACGTTTTGTACCTACTGGCGGAATATCTGTTGCAAATGCGCCAGATTATCTCTCGCTCGCATCGGTTGTTGCAGTAGGTGGTTCATGGATGGTTTCTCAGAAACTCATTGATGCCGGAGAATTTGAGACCATTATTTCCCTGACACAAGAGGCTGTTGAGGTGTGTGCACAGTGAATATCAAGCCACGCAGTGAATGCGCTTTTGATGAGATCTCCCTCGGAGAAGTCATGCTCCGGCTTGATCCTGGCCAAGGTCGAATCAAAATGGCCAGAACTTTCGATGCGTGGGAAGGTGGCGGTGAGTACAACGTTGCCCGGGGATTACGTCGATGTTTTGGACTTCGCACGGCTGTAGTAACTGCATTCGCTGATAACGAAATTGGAAGACTGGTTGAGGATCTCATTCTTCAAGGTGGCGTCGATACTCAATTTATTCAGTGGAAAAAATATGATGGCATCGGCCGCACAACTCGAAATGGTTTAAATTTTACTGAGCGAGGATTTGGGTTACGCGGTGCTGTGGGTGTTTCTGATCGTGGCAACACTGCTGTCTCACAATTAACCGCTGAATCAATTGATTGGGATGCGATATTTTCCCAAGGCGTCCGTTGGTTTCACACAGGCGGGATATATGCCGGATTATCCGAGACAACTCCTTCCGTCATAGAAGCAGCAATGCGTAGCGCGCGCAAACATGGAACAAAAATCTCATATGATCTTAATTATCGTCCTAGTCTTTGGAGTGCCATTGGGGGACAGAAGAAAGCTCAAGAGGTGAATAAGAAATTGGCACCTTATGTAGATGTGATGATCGGCAATGAGGAAGATTTCACAGAGTCACTGGGCTTTACAGTTGAGGGGCTTACAGCGTCTTTCACCGATATCGACCACGATGCTTTCGGATTAATGGTTAAGGAAGTTGTAAAGGCATATCCAAACTTGGAAGTGATTGCGACTACCCTGAGAAAAGTTCACACCGCATCGATCAATGACTGGAGTGCCATCGTCTGGTCTCAGGCAAGCGGATTGCTCAACTCAAAACGCTATGAGCGAGTAGAGGTTTTAGATCGCGTAGGTAGCGGGGATAGTTTCGCCTCAGGGTTGATCTTTGGCTTACTCGAAGGTCGCAGTATGCAAGAAGCGCTTGAAATCGGAGTGGCTCATGGTGCGTTGGCTATGACAACCCCAGGAGATACGTCGATGGCTTCCCTTGCAGAAGTTGAGAAATTAGCTCGAGGTGGAAGCGCTCGAGTTGAGCGTTAACCCCATACTTCTTTAATTTCAACTACGCGACCTTCACTAATGCTGCGTTGAGCGGCAAGCCCAGTAATCACACTTGTGACTCCATCGGTCAAAGTAACTTCAGCAGGGGATCCATCTAGAACGGCTTTGTGGAATTTAAGGTGCTCGATATAGGAAGCACCGTAATGAGCGCCAAGATATTTCACATTGCGATC